>JAABUK010008193.1_pt1 | contig 14755 bp, 14 predicted proteins | sample 5559141 | NCBI WGS metagenome assembly JAABUK01 (sample SAMN10711869, study PRJNA513367) | rock metagenome | isolation source: Antarctica rocks | place: Antarctica: Victoria Land, Pudding Butte nord | collected 2016-01-03
ATAGTCGCTGTTGGAGACGTATTCGGTTTCCTTCGGCGTGGCGGTGAGGCCGATTTGCGTCGCGCCGGAAAAATGGTTGAGGATTTCCCGCCAGGCCGAATCATCGGCGGCGCTGCCGCGATGACATTCGTCGATGACGATCAGGTCGAAGAAGCCCGGTGAGAACTCGCGATAGAGCTTCTGCCGCTCCTCCGGCCCGGTGATCGCCTGATAGAGCCCAAGATAGATTTCGAAGGCCGTGTCGATGCGCCGCTTCCTGTCGAGCGCGAGCGTCAGATCGACCTTGGTGCCATCCTGCCGCTCGATCGTCTTGGCGTTGGTCGAGAGCTTCGCCATGGCTGCGCCGAACGGGCGGAAATCGTTGACCATCGTCTGGTCGATTAGCACGTTGCGGTCGGCGAGGAACAGGATGCGCTTCTTGCGACCAGCCTTCCACAAGCGCCAGATGATCTGAAACGCCGTGTAGGTCTTGCCCGTGCCAGTAGCCATCACCAGCAAAACGCGATCCTTGCCCTTAGCAATGGCCTCGATCGCGGCGTTGACGGCGTTCACCTGATAATAGCGCGGGGCCTTGCCGCTGCCGTCGTCGAAATAGTCCTGAAGCACGATCTGCTCGGCTTCCGCGTCGAGGCCCTTCCAGGCGCGATAGCGCGCCCACAGATCTGCCGGCGACGGGAAGGCGTCGAGCCCGAGGTTCATTTCGATCGGAACGCTGTGCCCGGTGCGGTCATGGAACACGAAGCCGTCGCCGTTCGAGGAAAACACAAAGGGAATATCCAGCGTCGCCGCATAGTCGAGGCCCTGCTGGATGCCGTGGCCGATGCTGTGATTGTTGTCCTTGGCCTCGATCAGGGCGATCGGGATGTTCGGCTTGTAGTAGAGAACGAAGTCGGCCTTCTTGGCCTTGCCGCGCGTCACCAGCTTGCCGCGCACGATGATCCGGCCCTTGGTGAAATAGACCTCCTCCCGAACCTGCACCATCTCGTCCCAGCCTGCGCGCTTGACGGCCGGCAGGATGAACTTCGTGCAGATATCGCGTTCGGTGAGGGTTCGCTTATCCATCCCAGCGCTTCGACTCCTCGATGCTCAAAGCGAACCCTCACGCGTTCGGTCCGGTCGAATCTAAGGACGATGTTAGCCGTGCCAGTACCCGTAGGGAAAGGGCGATGTCGCTCACTCGTCCCTCTCGGCCGATTTGACCAGGCCCTTCATCGCCGTCAGCAGCGCGGAAAGCTTTCTTCGCTCCGCCTGCGCTTTGGCCGTGTAGCGAGCATTCTTCAAGGCGTGGCTATTGCCTTTGGGCGCGCCCGGCGCCCTACCGCCGTGCATCCGGCAGCGCCCGTTCGTCATCGCGGGCGACTGGCACAGCGTCCCGGCCCGCGTCCGGGCATGGCAGCGCGGGCTCAGGTGCATGGGCAATCTGCTTTGCATGGGGTTGTTCCTCGAATTTGCTGGCATCCCCACCCCCCGGTTGCCCGAGCGGCGTGGCGACCATGCCGACCACCGCTTGCCCGCCCGCATGAACGTGGACGTGCTCGACCGTGACCTTTTGCTGGCCCTTGCCGCGATGGCGGTTGAGGGCTTCGACCAGCGCCGCATAGGTGCGCGACAGCTTGTTGGCTTGCGCAAGGTTCTCGCGCCGGCCCTCGAAGGTCTGTTCGCCAATCATGGCGCGGCGGTAGCATTCCATCGCGGCGTTGTGGGCGGCAACCAGTTGCGCCGCCATCATGCCTTCCAGCTCGTCCTTCGGCGCGATGCCGATCATCGCGGCGACGGTCGCGCTCAATTGCTTGTCGCGCTCCTCGGTGCTTGAGTTCTTCAGCCACAACGCCTGCACGGCCTGATTGGCGAGCGTGTTGTTCCAGTGATCGGAATGTGATCCGCCGATGTTCTTCAGCCGGCCCTTGCGATCGTCGGGATCGTCGGCGACCACGGTTTTCGGCGCGTTGGCGGCAGGCTTCCTCGTGCTCATGGCGATACCCTCATTGAGATTCCAAAGGTTGAAAGGGCGGCGACGGCTTCGGCCTTTCGGCTGACGTGCCATGCGTCCCAGCAGCGCGAATGCAGCCAGGCATGGCCGGTCGATTCGGTCCCGAACGGCAGCAGCGTGTCGTGGGCGTGCTCGCTTCCGCCGCAGGCGAGGCAGCGGCCGGGCGGCGAGCGCACGGGATTGCGGTTGAGCCATTCGGCGACGCAGCAGGCGAAGGCGCGGGCCTCGGCTTGGTCGCGCGGCAGCCCGCCGTCGAACTCGGCGATTGCCGCCCGCTCGTCGAACAAGGCCCGCCAGTCCTCGCCCGACCACCCGTCGCTGCCGGCGCGCAGCAGTGCGATCACGCCCGCTTTGTGACGGGAAAGAAGGTCCAGCACGGCCGCAAGCGGCGCAGTCTCGGCGTCGAGCGTGAGGGCATCGCCATCGATGCCGATCCGAACGCCCGCATCGCGCGCCGCCTTCAGGGCTTGGATGGCGCTCATAGCCGCGCCTTCCAGCCTGCATTTTCCGGCGCGGATTGGCGCGGGTGCCGTGAGTCCGCACCGTCCGCATCGGCCTCGACGTTGGATTTCAACAGGTTGGCACGGACGGTTGCGCCGGTCTCGCCCGCTGAACCGTCTGCGACGGCAGCGACCGTCCGCGAACCGGGCGAGGCGAAGCCATTGCCGGAACTGGCCTTCGGCCGATTGGCGGGCGGTGCGGACGATGCGGACGGTTGCGCGCCTCCGGTTTCTGGCGAGACTGGTTCGCGGGTCGTGGTGATGCGGATCATCCGCGTCCGCGCCCGGCCTTCGCGCTCGAAGCCGATGTCGATACCAATCTTGCGCAGGAAGGTCGCCGCCCGGCGCAAGCGGCCAGCCAGCGCCCGAGGGCTATCGGGCCACGTCTTTGCCTTGGCGACGCGCTCGCCCGCCATTTCGGCAAGGGCGCCCAGAAGCTCGGAGGCGGTTCCCGTCCACTCCGTCCGCGTGGTCATCACGGCGCGCAAAGCGGCGGCGATCGGATCGGCGTCAATCACGCCCTCCACCGCCTTATCGCGGTTGCCGCAATAGGCCGACCAGAAGGTGCCAACGGACCAGAGCGCGGTTTCGCACGCCGTCGCCCACAAGGCGAAGTCCGCCATGCGCGGCAACTTGTCGAGCCTTGTGCGCGGCAATTCAGCCAGGCCCTTCGCCACCGCGTCGAGCAGCACGCCGAGGATGCGCGGGCGCTCGGCTTCGAACGCCGCCCACAATTCCTGTTCCGGGCGGCGGCGTTCCTCGGGGATCGGTTCGAGCGTGAGGAACACGGCGCGATCGGCGAGGTCGGGCCGCGTGACGATGTCCTCTATCCCGTTCAGGATCACCGGCCGGGCGGCGTCGAATAGCACCTCATCCTGATCGGAATAGAGCTGGCGCACCGCGAACCCGCCGCCCGTGGCAAGGCGGCAAAGTGTGTCTGAAATCCAGGCGGGCAGGCCTGACACATTGTCGAAGGCGAGCACATGGCCGTTGCTGGCGGCGATGAACAGGTCACGATCCTCGCGCGGCAAGGCCCGAAGCGGCGCGGTGTTGGGATCGAGCAGCGACCGCAGGATCGCCGAGAAGGTCGACTTCGCCGATCCCTGCTCGCCGGACAGCACGATCACCGGATAGGGGCCGCGATTGCGCAAGACGGCGAGCGCCCAGGCAACCACCAGCACGAAATCGGCGTCGGTCTGCACATTGAGAAACGTGCGCAAGGTTTCGATCGAGCCGCCGCCCACCGGGATCGGCATCCGCTTCATGCCGGACGCGCGACGGAAGCGAACGGGCGGGTTGTCGACGACGCGCCAGCCGGTGGCGTCGATCTCCACTGCGCGCCAAGTTTCATCGCCGAGGTCGAGATAGAGCCCCCCGTCGAGCCCGCCGACGCGGATATGGACCTGCCGTTCCGGCGCATCGAAATGCGCCTTGGCCTCGATCACGTTGAGCGCGGATTGCAGGGCTTCAGAACTCGGCGCGCCTCCCGTCTCCTCGAAGAAGCGCCGGGCGAGCCAGCGGCGGAGTCCCTTGGCGCGGATCGGCCAGGTTTCGCGATGGCCGTTGATGTCGAGGTCGGCGAAGCCGACGCCGTCCGCTGTGTGGAACAGCTCGGCGGCTTGCGTGAGACCGATCAGGATATCGGCCTGCGTCGGCCCTCGTCGGCCTGCATCGCCGTCTTCTTCAGCGATGGCGTCATCAAGCGCCGTCACCCGGCATCCGGCTTTCTTCAGTTGCGCCCGCAGCGCCTCGAAGGCGGCCCGTTTGTCTCGCTTGAGCGCAGCAAGGGCTTCCACCGCTTCGGGCATGAACGGCGCACCGGGGTCGGTTGCCGTCCGCTCGACCAATCCAGCGAGAGGATCGGGAACGTCCTCGGCGCCGTCGATGGCGTCGGCGATCAACTGATCGGGTTCAAGGATGGCGTCGGCGTTCATCGCGCGTCCTCCGTGAAGGAGGGTCTGCGCGCCTTGAGCAGATCGTTGAAGTCCATGCCGTTCGGCGGGCGGGCGATCCGAACGCGTCGCCCTTCGCGCTTCCAGCGTCCCGCGCCATCCTGCGCCGCTGCTTCGCCGGGTTCGTCGCCATCGGCGAGCACGATCACGTCGAAAACGTCGCGCGGTAGATCGAGCGACCGAAGGCCCGAGGTCGAAAGCGCTGCCCAGGCCGGGTTTCCCGTCGCCTGCATTGCGGCAAGACAGGTCTCGATCCCTTCACCGACCATCAGCACGTCGCCGGGCTCGTCGAGGCGCACCGCGCCGCCGCGACAAGGCCCGAGCATCATCTTCGCCGGATCGACCGGCGCCTTGCCGCCGCCGTCGTGGGCGAGGAAGGTGCGGTGAACGGCGATCGGCGATCCGGTGGCGCCGTGCGTCACAAGCGCCACCATCGCCGGCCAGATGCCGCCCGAGGGATGTTTCAGGCCAGGAAGGAAGCGTAAGGCCGGCGAAACCGGAAGGTCGAGCCCTCGCGAACGCAGATAGGTGGCGACGGGCGATCCTTCGGCCGCTCGTGATGCCTGCCAGATCGCCCGTGCCGCCGCGCTTCGCCGAAGGGCCTTGGCGTCTGGTTCCTCGGCGATCCACCGCCGAGGCTTGCGGGCGATGCCCAAGAGCCGCCCGGTCGTTTGCCACAGGCCGCGCTCCTGAAGGGCGGCAATCAGATCACGCTGGTCACAGCCGGCATGGCAGTGCACCAGCACTTTGCCGTCCTTGCCGGCGCTGATCGAAAGGCTCGGGCTCCGATCGTCATGCACCGGGCAGCGGGCCATCCATGTTGCGCCCGCGCGGTGTCCGCCGAGTGCCCTGGCGATGGTTTCAGCGGTCATGGCGCACCTCGCCATCGTTCGGCTTGGCGGGCGCACCGGCGTCATTCGCGGCGGCAAGCCTTTCGGCGCGCGACCATTCGGCGAGCACGCCGAAGAAGCCGGTGACATTCTGCATGATCTCGCGGGCGTTCTCGTCGGTGAGGTCACGTCCCATGCGGGGTTGCCAGATTTGCCTTGTGCGGGCCATCTGCTTGCCCGCGTCATTGTCGTTAATAGCGTCGAGACTTTTCATCGAAGACCTCACGGGCGGGTCCGCCGCTCCGTGCTCCTGGCCTCCGGTCTCGGAATCCCACCGATGACACTGGACCCAACAGGGATTTGCATCTTCAGGCGTCCCCGTCTCAAGGATCGCCGGTCATTCTCACGTCCTAGGCCGCTTCAGCGCGGCACCTCATTCTCGGGAATGGTGAACTTGTGGCTCTTGCCTGCACGGATCACGAGCTGACGCTTGCCGCCGCTGGCGATCTCGCAGGCGACCGAATAGTCGAAGAAGCCGTGCTTCAGGCCATCGACGACGAGACCTTCGAGCCGATCGAGGGCTTCGCGGACCTGCCTGCTCTCGGCGCGCTGGAACGGCGGAGTGTCGTGCGGTTCAGCCATTGTGCAGCAATCCCTTCATGTCCTTGATGGTGGCAGCGAAGGCCAGCGGCCGAACGCTGGTCGCGTCGCCATAGAAGGCCATCACGTCGGAGCGCCGCGTGGCGCGATCCCGAAAGACGAACACCTTGCGCCGGCCCTCGTCGCGCAGGTTCACAAGCTCGTAGCCGGCGCAGCGCAGGAAGCAGGCGAGATAGAAATCGCGCGTCTCGAACGCGGCGTCCGCCCGGCTCGGCTCTTGCATCGTTCGTTCAGTTGACACTTGACGATCTCCTCAAAAAAACGGTTTACGCGCCGTCGGACAGAAGCCGCTGAAGCGGCACCGTGCGGTGCAAGAGCCCGAGCTTTTCGAGCCGGATGCGCATGGCGATCGGCGAGACGAGGAACTTTTCGGTGAAGGGCTTGGCGAAGATTTCCAGCGCCTGATCGTCGATTTCGGTGAAGGCAGCGCCCGGAATGCGGCTCCCGAAGCGCGCTATCTCGACGAAAGGATGGTCGATCGGTTCGGACGGCTGAAGAACCCGCTGCTTGCGATCGGGGAATGCTTCGTCCCAGGCGGCGAAGACCAGTTTGCGCGGCATCAGTACGCAGGAGGCATAGAGGTCGGCCTGCAATTCAATCCGCGCCTTGGCTTGGCTGGTCCGGCAGATCACGCTTGGCGGCGCGTTCGGATCAAGGAAGGAGGTCTGCGCCGGGTCCTTGCCGAACAGATGACGATGCAGGCGCCAGTGGCCGACCTCATGCGCCGCCGTGTAGCGATAGCGCCCTTCCTTGGCCGGGTTCTCGTCCGGGTCGAGGCTCTCCTCGATCACGATCCGCTTCTGCTCGAAGAAGATGGCGCCGAGGATGTCGGGATCGAAGCCGATGCCCGAACGCGGCACGCCGAACAGCCGGTGCGTGTCGTCGAACTCGATGCCGATCTTCAGGTGCTTCTCGATGATGTCGTCGATCGCGATGGGCGCCTCGATCGGGACGCCGCGCGCATGGACATATTCGGCGAGGAGCGCCTGCGCGTCCTTTTCGATCGCCTCGTCGGACACATAGGAAACGAACTTGGTCATTGATCGCCGATCCACATCTGCATCTTCGATACCGTTACCGCCCGATCAGGCGCTCATTCGTCCTTCGCCTTCTGCGCGTTGCGGGCCAGCCGGGTGATGTCTTCGGTCGTCAATCCTTTCGTGGTCCGCAGCAGCGCCGCCAGTTCCACCGGGTGTCGCTTGATGATGTCTGAAAGCTCGCTTGCCACGCGGCCCGCCCGCGCCAACAACTCGTCCACGTCACAGCCGATGACCTGCGCAATCGCCTTGACCTTGTCCTCGGCCGGTGGCGCGAACTCGTCCCGCTCCACCTTAGACAGATAGGTCGGGCTCACCCCGATCATCTTCGCCATTTCCCGCAGGCCGATGTCTTTGGCCTCACGCGCGCGGCGGACGAACTCACCGAACCTCTCCCCTGACATGCCGGCTCTCCTGTCCCCTGTTTACACACCACTCTACACCCGATTCACAGCCCTTTGTCAACTGATATCTAAACAGTTCATCCCGATTGCCCTTCAGGCAGTAAGCCGAAGCCCGCGATCATTCTCAAGAACGCGCCTGAAAGCGAGCGCCGGGCAAAGGGGCGAGTCACGCGGGCGTTACACTGCGAGCCAGCGCGTGGATATACCCGTGGCCAATTCGCATTTTGGTGATCTGCTTACGAGCGCGCCATCTCTGTCTGCGGTTGCGCTCAACGGAGGTAGACCATAGGCTTCTGGCGCAATGGCAGAAATTCGCCGCCTCTCGCCCCGAGCTAACCGCCTTCACCGAGAATGATATGCAGCTGCCCCAGCCGACGCACGCTAAGCATTCCGCGCTGCTCAACGACATCAAGCGGGGCCAAATCAAAATCCCGCAATTTCAGCGTGATTTTGTCTGGAGCCTTCAAAAGTCAGCGGCGCTCATCGACAGCATTGTGAAGGGTTACCCGGTCGGGACTTTCATCTTCTGGGCTACCAAAGAGCGCCTCCGCTACGTGCGGGACATAGGTTCCGAGAGCTTGCCGCCCCCCAAGGAAGGCGAAACCGCCGCCTACGTACTCGACGGCCAGCAGCGTATCACCAGCTTATATGCGACTCTTAAGGGCCTTCCCGTCACACGGGATTCGGGCCAGACAGACGATTTTTCGAGAGTCTACATTGATCTGGACGCGACCGAGGACGATCAGATCGTAGTGACTGACGTCAGCGGCAAGAAAGAGAAGAGCTACATTCGGGTCACTGACCTTCTCTACGGCGGGCTGACCTCGCTTGCGGCCTTCGACGGTGTCTATCATGGCAAGCTCGAAGAATATAAGCGGCGCATAGAAAGCTATGACTTTCCCGTTATCGAGGTTCGCGACGTGCCGATCGATGTCGCTACCGAAATCTTCACGCGCATCAATGTCGGGGGGATGCCACTCACGCTTTTCGAGATTATGGTCGCCAAAACCTATGACGAAGCGCGTGAGTTTGATCTGTCGCAGAAGTTTGATGAGTTATTGGAGCGCCTTCAACCGGTCGACTTTGAAACGATCTCAGACGCGATCGTGCTGCAAACGATCGCACTCGTGCTCAAGAAGGAGTGCAAGAAGCAGATCATTCTTAAGATCGGAAAGAAAGAATTTATAGAAACTTGGACCGCCGCGATCGCGGCACTGGAACAGGCGGTTGAACACTTCCGCAACCGCTACGGCATACCCGTGTCCGCGCTTCTTCCCTACAACGCTACTACCTCAACAAGCGTGACATCGGGGCCAAACCACCGTCCCGCTACATGAAGGCATTTGCGAAAGAGAACGATGAAATCGATGGCTCGATGAAGACCCATCTCATCGAGGATCTTGACGCTTTTGGCATCTGGTCTGATGACTATGACGCGTTTTTGACCATGCGCTCCAACGCGATCAGCCGTGAACTCAAAAAGCGGATCATGCCCCGTGACATCGATAAGCAGGGCCAAGTCTCGACCGCAAACGATCTTGAGGAAGAGGCTCCTAGCTTCGAATAGCTACCAGCTGCAGACGGTTTGAAGGAATCGGAGGACGTCACACCTACGCCGCCGCTGCGAAAGAGCAAATGCTCTCCAAAGTGGCCCGAAAAGTTACATTAGGCGCAAGGCACATAGTTCGATAAGCGTTTAAGAACGGCAGCCATAAACCGGCCGATCCTAGGTTTTTCAAAGCCTTAGCTGAAATCGTCGCCTCCGAGCTCCGGTCGTGGTCCACATCGCTGGTCCACAGGGGTCGATCGTGTTCATCGGCAGCTACCTCCGCCTGCGCGGCGGCACGTATCATTTCCGTGTCCGGATTCCCCGGCCCTTGCACAAGGCGGCTGGTAGGAGCGAAATGACGGTCTCGCTCAGAACGGGCCGATTCGACTCGGCTGTCAGGGCGGCTAGGGCAATCAGGACAGGGCTCGATAGCGTCATGGAGGCTGCTGATCAGGGGGCATCCTACGTCGACATCGAACGTCGCGTCCGGGCTTGGATGGGACGATCGGCCCTGGATTACGAGACCAAGATCGCCATCAACGATGGACTCAGCGGAAGCTTCAGCGCCGACGAGGCTCGGACGATGGGGCCCGACGCTACCGCCGAGATGGACTGCCTGTTCCGCTTCGTCGGCATGATGGACAGGGAGGTGGCGAAATCCGCGGCCGTGCGTGCGGCAGCCGGGTTGATCTCGGATCCAAAGCTCGATGGTTTGGTCGAGACGCTCGCCCAAGACATCGGCTTCGAGGTCCAAGCAGGTTCGCACACCGCGAAGCTCGTCCGGAGGGCGATCTTGCGCAACTTCCCGAATTTCCTGGGCCACCGTGATGCGGCTGACCTGGGCTTGCCCTTGCCCGATGAGGTTTTCAACTCCGTACCATCCTCGCCTCCCATCGGCACCCCGCTTGCTGAGCGCCAGAGTGCTCAAGCAGATAGTCTGCCGATCCGGGATCTATGGGATGCCTTCTGCGACTCAAAGATCGACGGCGATGAGTGGAAGCGCGCCGAGAAAGTCGCTGCCCGATCGACGCTGAAGCTCTGGCTTCAGAGCGAGGGTGAGAGTCTCATCTCTCTATATCGCGTCACGAACGTCGAGCATTTCCGAAAGGTCCTGAGAGGATTGCCGGACGACTATTATCATAACAAGCAGTGGCGGGATATTTTCGATAAGCAAGGCACGCTCGCTTTGTACGAAGCGGCCAAGGCAGCCGATTGCTCGCGCATGTCACCGAAGACGTTCAACAAACACCTGAGCCGTCTCAATGAGTTCTGGAAGTGGGCTGCCGCTAAGGGGGCGGCGCTTCAGAGCGGCACACCGTCGATCTTCGCAGGTTCGTTCGTCAAGGTGCAGAAGAACCGCATCGGCCGTCGTTTGCGGCTCGAACTGCGTCGCAAGTTCGAGGAGCACGAGATCGCAGCCCTGCTGACGTCGCCAACTTTTCTCGGGGGTCGGTCCGCGCGTGACTGGAAGACCAAAGGAACCCTGGTCGTCCCGGACCATCGCTACTGGATTACACTGATCGGGTTTCTGCACGGCATGCGGCGTGAGGAACCCATCGTTCTCAAGGTGCGGCACGTCAAGCAGAAAGCGGGGATTTGGTACTTCGATCTGCTCGACGATGAGATCGTCCCGCTTCTCAAGGACGTGGGCTCCCCACGCCATGTCCCACTTCACAAAGACCTCCTGGATCTTGGATTCCTCGACGCCAGAATCGCAGGCCGTCGCCCTGATAGCGCGCTCGTCCCTGAAGCGGTATCCCACTCGGAGATAGCCCGACATGGCGACCCTTTTGGGAAGTGGTTCCTGAACTTTCGGCGCTTCCACGGCGTGGACGATGAGAAGCTCGATTTTCACTCGGTCCGGCATACCGTAATCTCACGTCTTCTCGACGCTGGCGTGCCTGAAAATCATGTCGAGGAGATCTGCGGTCATGAAGGTGCGGGTCGTCGGTCCGAGATCGCTGCGTACGACCATGGTCGTCTGCTTGGCATTTTGAAGGCTGCAGTCGATCGCCTGATTATTCCAATTGACGTCTCTGCTCTACATTTGGCGCGTCAAAATTCAGCAACAATTCATGGTAGCTACAAAATACCCCGATCGTATTCATGACGACGTCGAGCTAAGAACGTGATTAGAGAGCAGCAACCAAGCTGGACACAATGTCGCGAGAAAGGCTGACCGAGAGGATTGAACTCTCGACCGCACCGCCAAAACCATCGGCCTTACAACGACTTCGCAACGCCTCTCGATGGCGCTGTGTACCACCGCTGAGACCCTTCGGCAACGGCGCCTGTGCGCAGACGCAGCGCCATCGCCGGGGTCGTCAGCCGTCGCGATCCGCCTCGGCCTCGCTCGGGTCCGAGTCCGTCCAGGCGTCCACAACCGCGTGACTCTGGCGAGTCGCGTCCTATGCGCACCGCTGCCCCGCACCAGGTTCGGTGCCGCCGAGCCGACCGCCACGTTGAGGGTCGCGGCAAGATGATTGAGGTCTCCGTTGCGGGCCGCGGGCCTTCGCGTCACATTGGATCCATGCCCGACACTCCGGAAGCAAGAGCCCGAAAGATCATCGACGGACAGCTCGCCGCGGCGGGCTGGGTCGTGCAGGATCGCGCCGCCATGAACCGCCGCGCCGCCCTCGGCGTGGCGGTGCGGGAGTATCCGCTCACGTCCGGTCCCTGTGACTATCTCCTGCTCGTCGACGGCAAGGCGTGCGGGGTCGTCGAGGCGAAGGCGGCGGGCAGCACGCTGTCGGGCTTCGCCGAGCAGGCGAGCGGCTACCAGGCCGGGCCGCCGCCGCAGCTCGCCACCTGGGGCGACCCGCTGCGCTTCGACTACGAGGCGTCCTCGACCGAGATCCTGTTCGCGGACCGTGTCGACCCGGAGCGGCGCTCGCGCCGCGTCTTCGGCTTCCACCGGCCGGACTCGCTGCACGGCTGGCTCAAGTCCGCGTCGTCGCTGCGGGCGCGGCTCGCCACGCTGCCGTCGCTCGTCACGGCGGGCCTGCGCGACTGCCAGGTGCAGGCCATCACCGGCATCGAGGGGTCGCTGAAGCGGGACCGCCCGCGCGCCTTCGTGCAGATGGCGACCGGCGCCGGCAAGACCTTCACGGCCGCGACCCTCAGCTATCGCCTGCTGGCCCACGCCGACGCCCGGCGCATCCTGTTCCTGGTCGACCGCAACAACCTCGGTCGGCAGACCCTGAAGGAGTTCCAGGCCTACCGGCCGCCCGGGACGGGGCGGCTGTTCACCGAACTCTACAACGTGCAACGCCTCGGCTCCGGCGGCCTCGACCCACCCGCCAAGGTGGTGATCTCGACCATCCAGCGCGTCTTTGCAGGGCTCACGGGAACGGATCTGTCCGAGGCGGACGAGGAGGAAAGCGACTTCGAGCGGGGCTGGACGTCGCAGCCGAAACAGGTCGCCTACAGCGCCGCCCTGCCGCCCGAAACCTTCGACATCGTGGTGGTCGACGAGTGCCACCGCTCGATCTACGGCACCTGGCGCCAGCTCCTCGACTATTTCGACGCCCATGTGATCGGCCTCACCGCCATGCCGACCGTGCAGACCATGGCGTTCTTCGGCGAGAACCTCGTCGCCGAATACCCCTACGAGCGGTCGGTTGCCGACGGCGTCAACGTCGATTTCGAGGTGTTTCGCGTCCGCACGCAGATCGGCGAGCACGGCGGGCGGGTGGAGTCGGGGCTCACGCTGCCGGTGCGCGACCGCCACACCCGCGCCCAGCGCTTCAAGCTGCTCGACGACGACCTCGTCTACGCGCCGCAGGACCTCGACCGCAGCGTCGTGGCGCGCAACCAGATCCGCACGGTGCTGGAAACCTACCGCGACACGCTCTTCACCGAGCTGTTCCCGGGGCGCCGCGAGGTGCCGAAGACGCTGATCTTCGCCAAGGACGACAACCACGCCGAGGAGATCGTCACCCTCGCGCGCGAGGTGTTCGGGCGGGGCAACGACTTCGCGAAAAAGATCACCTACAAGGTAGGTGCCAAGTTCGCCGAAGACCTGATCGGCCGCTTCCGCAACGACTACGACCCCCGCATCGCCGTCACGGTGGACATGATCGCCACCGGCACGGACGTGAAGGCGATCGAGGTGCTGATCTTTCTGCGCGACGTGCGCTCCTCGGTGTATTTCGAGCAGATGCGCGGGCGCGGCGTCCGCACGATCGACCCCGCCGTGCTGCGGACCGTGACGCCCGACGCGGGCGTGAAGGACCGCTTCGTGCTGATCGACGCCGTCGGCGTCACCGACAGCCTGAAGGTACAGGCCGTGCCGCTCGAACGCGAGCCCGCGGTGGCGTTCGACAAGCTGCTCGAGCAGGTGGCGAGCGGGCGCAGCGACGAGGACGCGGTGTCGACCCTGGCGGGGCGGCTTGCACGGCTCGACCGGGCGCTCGACGAGGACGCGCGGGCGCGCGTCGAGGCCGTGGCGGGGCTGCCGCTAACGACGCTCGCGGGCGCGCTGGTCGGCGCCATCGACGTCGACGAAACCGTCGCGGAGGCCAGGGCGCGCCACGGCCCCGATCCGAGCGCCGACGAGATCGCAGCCGTGGCGGCCGAGCGGCGCGAGGCGGCGCTGTCGGCCTACGACGACCCGGCGCTGCGGCGGCTGCTAGTCGAGCTGAAGCGCGCCTCCGATGTGGTGATCGACGACCTCACCCGCGACGTGGTGATCTCCTCGGCCTTCTCGCCCGCGCAGGCCGAGGCCATGACGGGCGACTTCAGGCGCTTCCTCGATGAGCACCGCGACCGGCTGCTGGCGCTGCGCATCCTTTACGGCCTGCCCGCGGCCTCGAAGCGGCTCACCTACGCGAGCCTGGAGGAGCTGCGCGACGCCATGCTCCAGCCGCCCTGGCTGCTGCAGCCGCTGTCGCTGTGGAGCGCCTATCGGCGGCTGCAGGGCGACCGGGTGCGGGCCAACCCCGCCAAAACGCTCACCGACATCGTGGTGCTGGTGCGCTTCACCCTCGGCCAGGCCAACACGCTGGCGCCGCTGTCCTCCGACATGGCGGGACGCTTCAACCTGTGGCTCGGGCGCGAGCAAAAAGCGGGGCGCGATTACACGGATGAGCAGCTCGGCTGGCTGGAGGCCATCCGCGACTATCTCGCGGCCAACGTCGAGGTGACGAAGGGGGACCTGCAGGAAAGCTTCTCCGCCAAGGGCGGCCTCATTGGAGCGCGACGGGCTTTCGGCGCGCGGCTCGATGATCTACTCGATGAGTTGCAGGACGCGCTGGTCGCGTGAGTGGGTCGGGAGCGAGGGTGGGGCGAGGGCGAGCGAGGCCGAAGGCGGTTGGCACTGTCGATGGGCCGTGGGCGCTGCCAGATGGGTGGCGGTGGGAGCGGATGCAGGACGTCGCCCCGGTCAACCCGCATCGTGCGCTCGACAAGCTAAACGACGACGACGAAGTCGTCTTCATCCCGATGGCTGCCGTGGAAGTGGAGACGGGTCGCATCGACGTGTCGCGCACGCGACAAGTGCGACAAGTCCGTCAGGGCTTCACCCGCTTCGCACCAGGCGACGTCGTTTTCGCCAAGATTACGCCCTGTATGGAAAACGGTAAGATCGCGATCATGCCGGACGTGCTCAGAGGTATAGCCTTCGGGTCAACGGAGTTCCACGTTCTCGCCCCTCAAGAAGTAGAACCGAAGCTACTTTATTATTGGCTGAGCCAGCGCTCCTTCAGGGAGGGTAATTACCCACCCCTTGCGTTGCGCGTGGATCTCTGAATCCATGCCGTTATGGGACGGATCGACCTCGAGCGCCTGAGCAGGGAAGAACTGATCGAGTTGGTGCTGCGTCTGCAGCGGCCCG
>JAABUK010008195.1_pt1 | contig 14754 bp, 9 predicted proteins | sample 5559141 | NCBI WGS metagenome assembly JAABUK01 (sample SAMN10711869, study PRJNA513367) | rock metagenome | isolation source: Antarctica rocks | place: Antarctica: Victoria Land, Pudding Butte nord | collected 2016-01-03
GATCGCGGCTTCTACGGCGTGGCCGTGGTCCGCTACCTCCAGGCGGCGCGGGTGCCATTCCTGATGCCGGTGGTCTGCCATGGCCGCTCTCCCGGGCACCCCAAGGGCGCCAGTGGCAGTTACCTGTTCCGGGCCTGGAAGGTGAGCGGTTGGTCCACCCACACCCTGTGCGACGCGAAGAAGCGGACGGCGACCGTGTCGATCTGCGTGAAGTGCCGCAACTACCGGGGGCAGTGGAAGCGTCGCGGGCGTCAGGCGCTGATCTATGCCTACTGGGGCTACAAGCCGGCGTCGCCGGACTCGGTCTTCACGACGTACCGGCTGCGGTTCGGGATCGAGACGAGCTATCGGCAGATGCACGAGGGGCGGATCCGGACCACGACGAGGCGTCCGGCGGTGCGGCTGCTGTACGTGGGGATCGCGCTGGTTCTTCGCAATCTCTGGGTGTGGCTGCACTACACGTTGCTGTCGATGCCTCGTCGAGGAGGCCGGGTCATCCTCCTGGAGCGGTTGCGGTGGGAGACGTTGCTGCTGTGGTTGCTCCATGTGGTCGAGGAGGAGTTCGGGGTCGCCGACGTGACCTACACGGAAAGGAATGTGGAATATGAGCTTGCGATGTAACCGATCGACGGATCATCTTTGGAACGACTGAGGCTGGCAGATCCTCGGCGATGGTCTTGAGGTTGGCCCTCGCGTCGATGCCGAAGAGGAATCTCACGCCCTCGGCGTCCCAAGCGTCGAGCCGTTTGGTCTGGGTGAAGTCGGTGTCGCCTCGGAGGTAGACGCGGCGGAAGCCGGCCTGGCGGCAGAGCTGGATGGCCAGGTCGAGTTGGTCGCCGGCGCCTTCGTGCGAGGGACGATTTCCCGATCGGTTGACGAGGCTGAGCACCTCGCCGGTATTGGCCAGCGAGATGATCAGCGGGTGATAACCCCAGGTGCCGTCGTAGGCGATGTCGATGCCCTGCTTGGAGCCGGCTCCGGTGGCGACGAGGGTGCCGTCGGCGTCGAGGATGGCCTCGTCGAAGAAGGCGTCGGGTTGCTGCTTCCAGACCTTCAGTCGGATTTGATCGAAGACGTCCTGGAGGGTCTCGACGTCGGCGGCGGAGAAGCGTCGGCAGAAGTCTCCGGCGGTGGTGGGGTCGGGGATGCGGTCGGCGCCGAGTGCGTCGAGGAAGACGAGGTCGTTGCGTCGCAGTTCGATGTCGTCGAGGCAGGTGCCATTGCACAACGCGTTGTAGGCGAAGTTGAGGACGTGGTCGCTCTCGTGGTAGGGGAGATGGTACTTGAGCAGGTGGAGTCGTTCATCGATGGCCTGGGCGAGCCCGAGCTTCCGCACCAGGAGTTGGATGGCCCCGATGCCACCCTGGGCGATGGCGCGAGTCTTGTCGGCGACGTCATAGTGGATGTTGGAAGCGGTGAAGACCGGCTGTGGCGAGGGTGCGGTGATGGGCCGATCGAGCCGCAGGCGAATTTTCCTCTTGCCGGCGGCGTGATGTCGGTGTGGAATCGGTTTCACTCGAAATCTCCTTGTGGGTTCGGACATGGGATTTGAGTAGGTCAATCCAATGTGCCGGAAACACCGGGAGATTTCGAGTTTTTCACACGCGTTTCGCAAGATTCACGCCTCGGACCACGCTTGGTTAAGGTCTAACTGGTCGTTCGACCAGCTACCTGGCTGTCCATGGAGTCGGTCATGGTCGATGGACCGAATGTCCCCGAGCAGGTTGCGGTGCCTGTCAAAACGGGCGGTGTGTGCAGGCTCCGGATCGGCCGTCTCCCCTCCTGCCGGATACCCGTTCAACAAGGGGGAATGATCCCGCCCCTCGGAGACTTGCTCTTGGTCGGTCACTTGATTGAGATCGCCATCAACTCCTGAGTCCGATTTGATACGGATCTCGATGTACATCCCCACACGCATGGTGCCGTCCTCATAACCGACGTGCGGGAGGCACTCAGGGCCGTTATACACGGCCGATGGATGGGAGCACACCGAGAAGGCGGTCGAAGAGCCACACTCCTGCCCATTGAAGACGGCCCTTAGTCGGAGCGGACCGGCTTGACCTCCAGCCAACGGGGCCGTCTGTATGTCGCCTCGCAGGATAAGCTGCCCCGTCGCCATCAACTGGGCACCACCGATGAGCGTCGTTCTCCCGTTCTCGTCAGAGCACCCACTCACCTCGAACTGGACAGGGTCTTGAGAGTCACCTGAGCCTCTCAGAGGCTATCCGGTATTGATTGCCTGTAATTTTCGGTATTTGAACGGAACCGCCTTCTTCGATGCATCCGGACTTAACACTCTGAGCATGCGATGAACCGAGCACACCTTGATCATCGACTCGCTCGACTCCACGAAGTACTCATAGTCCCGGCTGTTCCTCCGATATCTCCCCAGCCAGGCGAACGTCCGCTCCACCACCCATCGCTTGGGCAGCTTCACGAACCCCACGCTGCCCGGAGGTCGCTCCACCACCTCGATCGCATACCTCGCCTTCGTCCGCACCATCCAGGCGTCCAGGGCATGGTTCCTGTACTTCTTGTCCGCCCACACCTTCCTCAGACGGCTGCGATGCTCCGCATTCAACCTCCGGAGCACCGAAGGAGCCCCCGTCCCATCATCGACCGACGCCGCCGTCACCACGACCGCCAGGAGCAACCCCAGCACGTCCACCACGATATGTCGCTTCCGACCGCTCAGCTTCTTGCCCCCGTCGTAGCCCCGCTCGCCGCCGACCTCCGCCCCCTTGACCGTCTGACTGTCGATGCTCCCGGCACTCGGCGACGGGTCACGACCGGCGGCGACACGCACCTTCTGGCGGAGGGCATCGAGCATCACCTGCCAGGTCCCGTCGTCCCGCCACTGGCTGAAGTAGTCGTAGACGGTGCTCTTGGGCTGGAGGTCGTGCGGCAGCATGTCCCACTGGCACCCGGAGCGGGTCAGGTAGAACATGGTGTTGAGGATCTCCCGCATCTCGACCTCACGGGGACGCCCGAGGCGGTTGATGGGGATCAGCGGCTCGATGATCGCCCATTGCGAGTCGGTGAGGTCGGAGGGGTAGGCTTTTCGCATCGGGGCATGCTCGATCGTCGTTGCGAGGTGCGGGACTCCGGGTCGGGCAATAGTTTACGGCAAAAAACCAATACCGGATAGCCTCTCAGAATCTCACACTCAATCGCGGTGTCCGCCCTGAAGCGGATGCTTTGAGGTAGACCAGGCCCTCGTGCTGGAATGTTTATGGTGACGTTCATGTTTTAATTTTCTTGTTGTTTGTCCGGTTTGAGAGCTCACAGACATAGAGGACACGGGGTCATTTTCGCTTTTCCTCAAGGTCTGTGCTACCACCGATGGGCAAATTCCTTAGCCTTCCCATTGTGGACAGTCGAAATCGGCAGTTGCAGCACTCGAAAGTCCTTTGCTGGGGACAACTTATGCAAGCTCCTCCGATGAACAAGGGAGCTTCGGCATTCCCCCGGCCCTTGCGTCTCGAGTAAAATGACCACGCAAGAAGCGGTATCCGTGCTGACATAGTGGCGATGGACCCGGATGTCGCTATCAACCTCGGGCCGAGGTGCTTGATGACCGGGATTGATTACATCATTGACGCGGAACTGACCGGCCCTCTTGCCGGAAATTTGATCGTAGCGTTTGAGGAAGCCTACAGAGAGTCGATTGCCAAGTGGGCAGTGGACCGGCTTGATTTAGCTTCGGGAGGGTTAGGGGCGGACTGGGACCAGCTCGACGACCCCCTCTTCCGGACGGGTCTTGCCATGGCTGATGACAACCTGAATGCCGGGGTTGCCCACCAACTCGATGATAGGATCGATCATCTCCGCACTACAATCAAGGAGGTCGTAGGAAACCGACAGACGCGGGAGGCCACCCGCAGTCGCATCGCGGCACTTGTACCCAATTGGCTGACCCGTGCTGACATAAAAACACTGTTCGGCGTATCACCATTCACACTGGATTGGTCTTTCATCGCGGACGAGATCGGCCGACGCCTTCACAGGACATGCCATTCATGGCTCCCGATTCCTGCCAGGGAAGAGTGGCGGCTCATCAACCAGCTCGTCCTCGCCGAATACTTCCGCCAGTGTCGCCATCCGCGTGCATCTCAGGTAAGAAATGAATTGGGCGAAGCGGGGACAGGGCTCATGTCTATTCGGGGGACTCTCCAAAACACGATCACCAATGTCTCCGCGTCAGGAATACAGGGTGATGAGGTCCCCATCTCCTCGTTTTCCGGTGGAATAAACATGTTTCAATCACATTTGTCCGATTCCCTGGACACAGTAAGCCGTGAGTCCAGGGAAACAGCTTCCGGGAATGGAGTCATGCGTCGCATCGTGGGCGGCCACCATAGAAGGGAACAGCCTCATGCCGTCCGGGCAGGGCGTTTTGCGATGACGTCAGTGGAGTCAGCCCGTGACCTTGCCTATGCACGCTACGAGCGGACGATCTTAGCCTACATGGCAATTGCCTCCATCGAGCAAATGCTCCGTGCCTTGGCTACTAACAGAGAGGGTTCAGCCTTTCATCTTAAGGCCGGAAATATTCCCAAAGGAGTACCGGGCTGGGTCGAACACCTAGGATTGCCGCCCGGCTTGGTTGACCGCATCCTGGTTTTGTTCGATTCGGCACGAGGCAACGTCCGCAACAGAATTATGCACGGGGTGTTCGTCTTCACCTCGACGAAACGGCTACAAGACAATCTTTCCGTCCTTGGCATGGCCCCGCCTCTCCCGTCAGGTTCATCCCCCGACAGGTATACACCCGCAAACATCGCCCATTTGGCTCTTGAGTGCCTCCGTGACCTTGACGCCCAATTTGTCGGAGTACCCTTTACCGACGCAGACTTCGAGTGGGCAGCCGCTTGGCGGCTGACCGCTGACGAAATAACCTTTTGCAGCTCTCTGGCCAGCGAGCTTGTCTTGAATGCCGACCAGTCAAACTTAATAGAGGCCGACAACAGGCGAAAGGAGCTCTCCGAATACTTCCGGGCGGTGATGCCCGGCCTGGGCCAGTTCTTTCGTCTCGGATATATCGGGGTAATCCAGTCGCACTCGACGAACACTCTGCCCCTCCTCCACGGCCTAGGAATTGTCTTCGAGCCCATCTACCGACTGACCTGCCACCTGCTGGGACTTGAAGTCGTCCAGAAACCCGAGAAGTTAACGGACATCCTCCACTTCCAGTACTGGATGCTCGACAAGGATGGTCTCTGTCGGGAAAGTCATCTGGATCGGCTTGTACAGCACAGGGATGGTTCCACCCGTGAAGAAGCCAAACTGGTGCTTCAGATGGCAGTTAAGGCCCGAAATGCCATGGCTCACGGGGCTGTCATCCGGTTTGACCAGCCGACATCCGACGGGATCAAGCGGCTGTTTGCGGAGGCGATTCAGTTGCTCGTGGAGGCCGGCAGACACCACATGAACCGGGAGGCGTCATGGTATAACTGGAAGAACGTACATAAATCTCAGGACGGGCACCATTTTGGTGATTGGCTGACTGGTGAAAAGGAAGTAGGATCAAAAATCAATGAACTTGGACACACTCCCAATGTTTAGTGATGCGGGTCGAAACCTCAGGGTGTTGTAATGTTGAGCTTTGTTATGCTGACCTGTCTGTGAGATACTAGGATTGGGGCCGGATGTTACCTCGGGGCTGTTTTCAGGTCCGCTGACCCGGTGCGTGGAGTATATTAGGGCGTGTTGACGGTTCGTGCGAGCCGCTGGACACGGCTGAGGCCGAGTCCCTGCCGATTTTGGCCGAGAAAGTGGGCCTTGAACCTGCCCCGAATGGTTGAGGCTACCCCGGAAGTCGGGCTTGAGTGATTTGATCGTCGCTAAATCCTTACCGGCGTGGAGTCTTTACCTTCAATACGCCCTGGCCAACTCAATCAACCCGCGATTGGCTCAGTGGTTCGCCTGGAGTTTGGTGATACGTGCTCTGGAAGATTGTGTCCGATAGCCACTTCTTGAACCCTGGGTTGTCGCTGAAAAGCTTGAAAAGCTCGGTGTGGTCCGTGATGAGCTCCAGCATTATCCGCTGGAGGGCGTTGTCGTGCTCAATCCGGGCGTTCTGCTTGTCGGAGTTCTTGATGGCGTTCTGGTAGGCCTTGTCGGCGGCAACCTTGGCCGGGATCTCTTCGGCGATGACCTGGTCGATCTTGTCCTTGTCCTTCCAGTCGATATTCCCGAACTGGTCGTTGAAGGCCCGGACGATCCGGCTGAGTCGTTCCAACTCCGGCTCCGGGGGACCCCCGGCACCGCCGCTTGGGACGGGGCCGATCTCTGCGTCCTGGTCGGGGAGGGCGATCGCCAGGTGGGCCTTGACCTCGACGCGGTAGCTGTCCATGTCGATGGTTTCGAGGATGCCCTTGGATAGGTCCTCTTCCTGTGGGGCGGGAAGCCTCGGTGTCAGGAAGTTGAGGAAGATAGACAGGCGTTCCCAGTCTGCATTTGAGTAGGGCAGGACGGATGACAGAAAGCCGTAGGTCCGGACGAATGCCTTCGCTTTGCCCTTGAAGGCGACCTGGCCATCCTCGTCGAGATCCCGAGTGTAGACTGCGACCGAGGCGTCCAGGATGGGGTCCAACTTGTCTCGGTCGGCCCCGCCGAGATAGAGGTTGGCCAGGGTGGCGACGTCCGCAAGGTCGTAGACCTGGTAGCCATCGAGGTCAGCCTTCAGGTCGTGGAGCTTGTTGGGGTCGGTGGCCTCGCTCAGGATCGTCGTCCGGTAGTAGTCCGCGAAGGAAAGCTGGATCGTGTCCACGTCGTTCATGAAGTCGAGGATGAACGTGTCGTGCTTCTGCGGATGGGCCCGGTTCAGGCGTGACAGCGTCTGGACAGCCTTGACCCCCGAGAGCACCTTGTCCACGTACATCGTGTGGAGCAAGGGCTCGTCGTAGCCGGTCTGGAACTTGTCGGCGACGATCAGGAACCTGTAGGGGTCCTGCTGGAACGTCTCGGGGATGAGGGTGCTCGGGAAGCCGTTCATGGAGGCTTCCGTGACCTTCTGGCCGTCCACCTCGTGCTCCCCGGAGAATGCCACGATGGCCCGGTAAGGGCTGTTGCGTTCGACGAGATAGGCATCAAAGGCCCGCTTGTACTGCATGGCCCGTTCGATGCCACTGGAGACGACCATCGCCCTGGCCTTGCCACCGATCTTCTGCTTCGAGATGACCTGGTCGTGGAAGTGGTCCACCATGATCTCCGCCTTCTGGCGGATCGCGTGGTCGTGGGACTCGACGTACTTCCTGAGCTTCCGTTGGGCCTTCTTCACGTCGAACTCGGGGTCTTCCTCGACCTTCTTCATGAGCCGGTAGTAGCTGGACACCGGCGTGTAATTCTGGAGGACGTCGAGGATGAACTTCTCCTCGATGGCCTGCTTCATGGTGTAGGTATGAAACGGCCGGAACGTGCCGTCGGCCTGAGGGAGGCCGAAGATCTCCAGGGTCTTGTTCTTCGGGGTGGCGGTGAAGGCGAAGTAGCTGGCATTCTTGAGCTTCTTCCTCGACTCCATGACCCGGTTGATCCGGTCCTCTTCGGTCTCGTCTTCGTCCCCGCCATCCTGGCCGAGGGCTGCGTGCATCGCCGACGTGGTCCGTCCCCCCTGGCTGGAATGGGCCTCGTCGATGATGATGGCGAACCGGCGTTCCCGGTGCTGGTCGCCGATCTCCTCGACGATGAAGGGGAACTTCTGGATCGTCGAGATGATGATCTTCTTGCCCTGCTCGATGAATCCCCGGAGTTGGCCCGAACCTTGGGTCACGGCCCCGACCACGGCGGAAACCTGGGCGAACTGCTTGATGTTGTCCCGGATCTGCTTGTCCAGGACCGTCCGGTCCGTCACGACGATGATGGAGTCGAAGACAGGCTCCCCGTCCTTCTTCAACTCGACGAGTTGATGGGCCAGCCAGGTGATGGAGTTGCTCTTTCCCGAGCCGGCCGAATGCTGGATCAGATAGCTGATCCCAGCCCCCTTAGACTCGGCATCCTCCAGGAGGTTACGCACGACGTCGAGTTGATGATATCGCGGGAAGACCTGACGGCGTTTGACCCTGCCGTTGGCGTCCTTGACCTCGACGACCTGGGCGTAGTTCTCCAGGATGTCGGCCAGGCGGGGTCTGGTCAGGATCTCTTTCCAGAGATAGTCCGTCTTGAGTCCGAACGGGTTCGGGGGGTTCCCGGCCCCGTGATTCCAGCCCAGGTTGAACGGCAAGAACCACGAATCCTTGCCGGCCAGTTGGGGGCACATCCAGACCTCGGACTCGTCCACGGCGAAGTGGACCGCACATCGGCCGAGGGTGAATAGGAGTTCCTTGGGGTCCCGGTCCCGCTTGTACTGGTTGATGGCGTCCGAGCAGGTCTGCTTGGTCAGGGAGTTCTTGAGCTCGAACGTGGCGAGGGGGAGCCCGTTCAGGAAGATTACCAGGTCCAGGGACAGCCTCGTCTCGTCCTTGCTGTAGCGTAGCTGGCGGGTGACGCTGAACCGATTGGCGGCGTGGAGTTGGGCGGCCGTGGCGTTGCCGGGGGTCGGGATGCCGAAGTACAGGTCTACCGAGGTCGGCCCGTGCTTGATCCCCTTGCGGAGGACGTCGATGACCCCCCGTTTCGTGACCTCACCTTGGAGCCGGTGGAGGAACTGCTGGCGGGACGGCCCGTCGTTCTCCAGGTTGAGCGACTCGACGGCTTGGGGCTGCGTCGCCTTGAGGAAGGCCAGCAGGTGCTTCAGATCGACGGCGTGATCGCGGTCGTAGTCGTCCGGGAGGCCGGAGAGGTAGCCGGCCTCCTCGATCAGAGACTTGACGATCAGGGCTTCAAGGCCCTTTTCAGAGGTGTCCGTCGGCATGGGGCGGTCCGTCAATCCAGCCCAGCCGTTGGAGTCGATCCCAGGCCGCCTGGATCTGGTGGGGGGTGAACTTCGTTTTTCTGCTGCTCCAATTGTGAACCTTCTCGACGGCTTGGGCAACCGTCTTGGCCCCCTGGCGGTCGGCTACCCAATGGACGGTCGCTATCAACTCCATGCCGTAAGGGGACTCGAACCCTTCGATTAGTTGGCTGACTCGGTCGAACCGTCCTCGCGTCTCGGGATGATCCTCCAAGAAAGCTTGCCCCTGCACGTTGGCACCCTCGGCAAGCTCGATGGGCTTACTCGGATCGTCACCGCCCTCGCCATATCCTTGGATATAGTGGTGTTCGAGTTTGTCCAGGACAAAGCTCAACTTCTTCGTATAAGGGCCGTAATGACCTTCCGTGTAGTCAAGTTTGAGGGGTTCTCCCGCGACTTCGAGGAAATACATCAGCTTCTGAATTTCCAGGAGGGAGACCCCGACGTCCATGAGACCGGCCAGATAGTTTTGCATCAGGACGAGGACCGCAGCCCGGGCCTTGGTCAGCCTGGGGCGTGGGGTCCGGTTGACCATCTCGGTGGCGGCCGGTGCTCCGGTCGGCTCGAAGAGGTAAGCATCGACGTCAGGGATGGAGGCCAGAGCTTGTATAATCAGGGGGCGGACCACCGCCCAATCCAGACCCCCCAGGCCGCAACCTAGGGGCGGGATGGCGATTGATCGGATGCCCTTCTCAAGGATGACCCGGACCAGGTCCACCAGACCGGCCTCGATGTCCTCGATCCGACTTTTCCCCTTCCAGTGCCTCTTGGTCGGGAAGTTGATGATCCATCGGGGCTGTTCCAGGGTGGACCTCTCGAACACGAACATCTGACCTGGGATGATCGCCTGGTGCTTGGCCGCCTTGCGATAGGCTTCGTAGTTATCCTCGAAGGCATGGCGGAACTGGAGGGCGATCCCTCGACCCATCACACCCATGCAATTGACGGTGTTGACGAGGGCGTCCGCTTCGTGCTTCAGGATGTCTCCGTGAGTCAAGTGGACCATGATCCCAGCCTTTCGAGAGGTTCCATCCCCTCAGATATACCATGTTCTTTTGACCACTACATCGGGGCGGTGGTCGCCGATGGACACGATCTCACGTACCCGCGTGGCGATCTTCTCGTCGATGACCCCGATCGTCCGAACCAGGGACCAGGGGAATGACCCGAAGACCAGGAACTCGGCTTGCTTGGCCTCCATGACTTCGCGTTCACGAAAGTCACTCGCTGGGATGAGATCCCAGGCCAGTTGGTCGAGTTGGGCCGGGTCGCGGAAAGATTGGAAGAATCGGCTACCCGCGTTCCCGTTGGTGAACGCCCAGAGTCGGCTCTTTCCGTTCGTCCAGTCCACCGCTTCGTGGAAGTCTGCCTCAAGATGGACGATCGGGCGTTGTCCCTCTTTGTAATCCAGGTCGCGGTTATTCCCTTTGTGCAGGATGTAGAGCATGACCGACCGGGGGCAGAAGTAGAACGGCACGAACTCTCCGACCTTGGTCCCCGGGTGGCAGGGTACATCCAACTCTTCTAGCCGGCGTCTCTTGATGTGAGACATCCCAATCGCGGCTGCCGGCCCTCCCCTGGAGATCATTTCCGCATCCGACCAAAGGCATTTATCGGCGATGATCCTGGCCAGGTTTCGCCCGTGGGTGATGTGATAAATCTTGGGCAGGGCGGGGGGAGTGGCCACGGGTCACTCCTCGTCGGCAATGACAGAAAGCAGTTCGGTATCGTTGTCCAGACCTTCCGCATCCTCGGGGTCGAGGGCGGAGAGGCCAAGGAAGTCGTCCAGGGCCGCTTGCTCCGACGACGATGGATGCCTTTCGGCGGCCTCCCGGACGTCGAGTTTCCCGGTCACTACATTAGCGATGAGGCGGGTGCGGTATTCACGGATGAGGTTGATGTGACTCGAAGCCAGTTGGCGAGCGTCGTTTAACCTACTGAGAGAAGAAGAGATCCATAAAAGCAACTCATGTTGCTCGGCAAGGGGAGGTACGGCGAGTTTCAAGGTGGAGAGGGTGCCGCCTGAGATCTTGAAGGCACCATTCGTCGTCTTTGCAACGCATGCAACTTGGTCGCGAACGTATCCTGAATTAATAGCGTAGGTCATGAACTCGGCGGTCATCAAGTCGCTTGGTCGGATCTTAATGATGATGTCGGGATACACCGTGTCGTCTGGGCAATCGGTCACTAGGCCGCAACGGGCGACGTAGTCAACGTTTCCATTCCCGCGTACCAGGAGGAGATCACCCGGACAGACGCGAAATCGGGAGATAAGCGAGCAGTCCAGAGACACCTGTTTCTCGTTTCCTTGGAGTAGGAACTTCCCATCACGTATCGCCGCGATCGAGAAAGAAGTAACCCCTAACGAGTCCTGGCCTCCAGGTGGAGGCGATACGCCGTTCTTCGGGCCGAACGAAAGAAGCCTTCCTAACGGCATCTCCTCCCAATGCTCAGGAACCTCGCCTAGCCGGTCGATGACGGAAGGCTTCAGGGGGACACCGGCCGCGAGGCCGCGAGTCACGGCTTGGTTGATAATCGCTTGCCTCTGCTCGTTGAGAAGCTCGATAAGCCGCCGCTTGGCCTGGATGAACCGTCGGATGTTCTGGTCGGCATGATCCAGGTAACGAAGGATGGCAACCTGCTCCTCGGTCGGTGGGACGCAGACCGGCATCTGCTTGAATTCATCCCAGTAGAGCCTATTGCGGTCCGAGACGATCCCTCGGGAGTATTTGTTGATCTCAGCCTTGCAGGCGTCGGTTCTGAAGAGCTCGACGAAGAAAGCACTCTCGTTGCCGGGATAGGGCCTGGCGACGACATAAGCCGGGCTGACGAGGCCGTCCGTCGGGACGACTCCGACGGCTCCCTGCCAGAGCCTCATCATGTTGTAGGCGATGTCCCCTTGTGCGGCCCGCTTGTATTTGCCCCTATCGGACATGACCTGCTTTCGTGCAGTCCCGTCGAAATCTCGGACTCGGACCCCGGTGTTGAGAGAGACCTCCAGTATGGGAAGCTCCTCATAGCCGGTCTCGTTCCGCTGGGCGAAGAGATAACCGTTCCGGCGGACCTGCCAATGGGCAGGAATCCGATCCAGCCAGGGGAGGCCACAATCGCGATACTCGGGGTAGGGACGAAGGAAGGTCCTCATGCCGCCCCCTCGACATCCACCAGGATCTGCTCGAGTAAGCCATCCGTCTGCCGCTCTAGAGCTTCGATGTCGGCCCGAATCTCCATCAAGCTCCGGAGCCTCTGGGGCTTATAGAAGTGCCGAGTGAACGACACCTCGTAGCCGATCTTCGTGCTTGAGGGGTCGATCCAGGCGTCGGCGGTATGGGGAATTACCTCTCGTCGGAAGAAGGCCTCGATCCCGCCGACTTCCAGGAGGGGCACCTGTTCGGTGTCCCGGAGGTCGCTGTCGGGCTCGTACTCGACGACCTGAGTCTTGCCTCCGAATTGGACCTCGAAGAGGCCGTGGAAGGGGTGGGATGAGCCCTTCTTGTAGATCTTCTTGATGACCGGAATGCCCGATTCCTCTACGAGGCCATCAGCCTTGAACGCCTTGATCTCCTTGGGCGTGTAGACGCGGTGGGGGTCAATCCCCCGGACCCGCAAGGGGCGTTCGACCGTGACCTTCCAATATCCGAAAGCGGGGTTGGGGAAAACCTTCGATACCTCGGTCTCGTCCAGGTTCAGGAAGACATCAAGGAGGCGGCGGATGTGGTCGTCGGTAAGCCGGCAGTTCTTCTTCCCCTGGTTCTTCCGGAGGGGCTCATACCACTCGGTGGCGTCGATGAGCTGGACCTTGCCCCGGCGTCCTGGCGGCTTGCGGTTGGTCAGTACCCAGATATAGGTGGCGATCCCCGTGTTGTAGAACATGTTGAGCGGGAGGGCGATGACCGCCTCCAGCCAGTCGTTCTCGATGATCCAGCGTCGGATGTTGGATTCCCCCTGGCCAGCATCCCCGGTGAAGAGGGACGAGCCGTTGTGGACCTCCGCAATCCGGCTCCCCAGTGGGGTGTCGTGCTTCATCTTGCTCAGCATGTTCACGAGGAACATGAGCTGGCCATCGCTTGACCGGGTGGTCAGGGAAAACTCCGGGTTGCCACCGTGTTCGATCAGGAACCGGCCGTCCTTGAGGTCCGCCTTACCCCCCATCCGTTCCTGATCGGTCTTCCAACTCTTCCCGTAGGGCGGGTTGGAGAGCATGAAGTCGAACCGCTGGGAGGAGTAGGCGTCGGCGGCCAGGGTCGAGCCGAACTTGATGTTGTCCGCCTCCTGGCCCTCTCCCTTGAGCAGGAGGTCGGCCTTGCAGATGGCGTAGGTCTCGGCGTTGATCTCCTGGCCGTACAGGTGGATGGCGGCATCCTTCTCGTGTTCACCGGCCAGCCGGGACAGCACCTCATCGGCCACCGTCAACATGCCCCCGGTGCCGCAAGCCCCGTCGTAGACGAGGTACGTCCCCGATTGGATGGCATCCTTGACGGGCAGGAAGATCAGGTTGGCCATCAGGTGGACGACGTCCCGGGGGGTCCAGTGCTCCCCGGCTTCCTCGTTGTTCTCCTCGTTGAACTTCCGGATGAGTTCCTCGAAAACCGTCCCCATACCGTGATTGTCCAGGCCCGGGAGCTTGACGGCACCTTGGCCGTCCAGCACGGGAAGCGGGCTCAGGTTGACGTGGGGGGCGAGGAACTTCTCGATCAGATGGCCCAGGGCGTCGGCCTGTTCCAGCTTCTTGAGTTGGTTGTGGAAGTCGAACTTATCCACGATCTCTTGGACGTTGGCGGAGAAGCCGTCCAGGTAGTCGGTGAAGTTGGCCCGGAGTTGCTTGGGGTTGTCGAGAAGACGACGGAGGGTGAACTGGGATGTGTTGTAGAAGGCTTGCTTGGCGGCCTGGCGGAGCGGGCCCTCTTGGTGGAGGATGCCAAGGCCGTCCAGGGTCTCCTTCTGCTTGAGGACGGCGTCCTTGGTCGGCTCCAGCAGGCAATCGAGCCGGCGGATGACCGTCATGGGCAGGATGACGTCCCGGTATTTGCCCCGGACGTAGACGTCGCGTAGGACATCGTCGGCGATGCCCCAGATGAAGTTCACGATGCCCGAATGAGTTGCCTGTTCCATGCGTCTTCGTCCCGGTTCTCGGGTGGATCAGTCGTCAAAGGCCGTCGCCGAACCTCTCATGCGGGGGGGGAAACCAGGAACCTCCGGTTTCGGAAGGGGTTTGAGGTCCCAATGGCCACAAATCTTGATTCAACAGGAATTTGTGTCAGATGGCCCGGTGCCGTGCGGCGTCCATTATGCCTGAGATCGACCGCCCGGGGAATGGGAAGCCGGAGACGGTTTTGCCACAAGCTGTGGCAAAGGTTCGACCAGGATAGGCTCGCGGGTCGTAAGGAACCTCGTCAGGCTCCCGGAGTGCTCTCAAAAGAGGGCGACATGGTCACCTCCGACCACCCAGATTGTCTGCTTGTTTCGTCCAGGAAATCAGGGTCCGACTCGCCGGAGCTTCCTCGCTGACCAGGGGTGCCTCCCATGAATCTCGATCATGGCTCGGCCGGCATGACCTGCCGGTTGCGAGTCTCCGTCTTCGTAACTCGCTACCCCGGCCACGGCATGTCGGCTCCGGGCGTCCGGAGAGAAGGAGTTGGGACGGCCGGTTGTCGGCTGTTCACTTTGGATTGGGAGCGGTCGGGTCAGGGACAATTGGCAGGAATCCCTTCATCCGTTGCCGATGGGGATGATCGGAAGGTAACCGTTCACGGCCCCAGTGGCAGTATTGACGGCCTTCCGGTCTGATCCTGGTAAGCCATGATAGCCTTTGTGAGGAATTCCATGACGCCACGCCCCTGCGCTCGGCAACTGGCGACCACGCT
>JAABUK010008196.1_pt1 | contig 14754 bp, 15 predicted proteins | sample 5559141 | NCBI WGS metagenome assembly JAABUK01 (sample SAMN10711869, study PRJNA513367) | rock metagenome | isolation source: Antarctica rocks | place: Antarctica: Victoria Land, Pudding Butte nord | collected 2016-01-03
GGAGTCGGTCAAAGCCAGAGGGACCCAGAGCTTTTTGGTTGGATTAAATCCCCAATATGCCTCGATTGGGTACAGGTGATCTGCCACAGCAGAAACGTCTATTACAATGGCATCAGCAAAATTCCTGTACGAGGATGCCATATGATCTTTATAACTAACGATCTGGTAATTGGGGAGCAGTGGACTTACAGAGGTAAAGAAGGTCGTGCATATACGGTTGCATTTTTATCGGAAAACTATCAAATGGATCCTGACTCCAGCGTTCAGGTGATAGAATAAGAGGACGTTCGAGTTCAACAATCGTTTCTGCATCATTATCTTGACTCTCAATTTCCATGTCTTGGGGTCCAGGCTTTGCGTGCGCAGCCATCTGTTTCTGCCGTCGATAGTTGTGCATGACGTGAGTCCGGACGAACTTTCGAGTGTTCGGGTCATTTGGGCGTCGCCCATCCGAACAGTCGACAAACCCATAGCGCTCCTTTGAAGGTCTTTCTACCTCTTCTAACGGGTACTTCAACGAGCGCCCATGTTCCATTAGATCTGTATGCCAAACCCAGTTAGTTTACTTTGACCGAGACAGACATCACAGACTCGAAATAGTCTCGGCGAGTTAAAGACCATCGCAGCTATTAGCGACTGTTCATCAACGTTCCGCGTTTAGCCACAACGGCACTGAATCTTGACATCTGTTCCGGGTGCTGAGAAGCGCCATAGCAGCGGAAGTGACCACCGTGCCATTAGGCTTGTTTCTCCATACAGGACTTCAGAGGGATCCAGACATAGAGCTCAGCCGTCACTGAGTACGCGATCTATCACGCGAAGCACCCTAGGTGATGGGCATGGTGATCGTTGACGGTGCCTGGGTCAACACGGTCAAATGAACTGAGGTACCATGCTTCTGCTATTGATGAATAGAAATGGCAGACCGGACACAACCCACCTTTTCTCGGTCTTCCTCTTCGGACCGACTTCGGCCACTGGACATTGGCGTCTTTCGATGAGCAATAGACCAAACCCCCATCTTCGCTCTCCGGGCCCGTCTTACTGTCAAAGACTAGAAATTTCGGAGATAAAGTCGTCATTTGTCAAAGTTGCGACCGATGCGCGGCTGATGTAGAGTGAGGGTATGGTTGAAAGGATCCGAAATGGACAACGGTCGTTGGAGAAAGAGGACCAGCCGGGAATGGTGCGAGTGGCGTACATCTAACGAATGGCTTATATCTACCGCTGCAGACTGCGGAGAGCCGAGTCCAGCCGCAATCTCTGAACCCATTGGTGCCGCAAACTCGACTAACCGTATCAGGCTGAATTTTGAGACCAGATACCCTTTGAAGCATTGCCGAACCTGAGGTCGCGCGTCCCACGTAATCTCAGACACAACCGGGACATGACGCCTATTGCACGATCATGATTCGCTCAATGCTCCCGACTTGTCATAATCCTGCGCGGCGAGAATGGCGGTGGCTCAATGGGATGAAATTGCCCACGAAAAGTGATATAGAAAAGGCATCTCAGCTCCAGAATTATTACCACACTACAAAATATTGAATCACCGTATCTCCACCTCAAACAAATCATACGTTCAGTCGAATTGACACAAAATGGCCGCGATTTCTACTCAACTATTGCCTGCTGACTACTTTGTCAAGACACATCAATTTACCAAAACGGTACACCGCGACCAATACCCTTCGATAGACCCGGCATCGCCCAAGCTGTCGCAGAAAGGAAAGACTGTCATTGTCACCGGTGCTAGCCAAGGCATCGGCAAGGTAAGTTTATCTCCCTGAATAAAGCTATCTATCTGTACGTTAATATGACCTTCGGACAGGCCATTGCCCTTGCATTTGCGAAGGCAGATGCGGCCCGAATCGTCATCGCGAGTCGCAGCGCCGAAAAGCTCGAGGCAACTAAACAAGTGTTGCTCAAGATCAACCCCAATCTTGATGTCTTGGTTGTCCCAGTGGATACTACTTCCGAAGATAGCGTGAATCATCTAGAAGAGGCTGTCAAGTCTAAGTTCGGGATCCCCAATGTCCTAGTCAACGGTGCCGGTCTCTGGTCATCCACGGACACAATTGGAGAGAGCGAGCCGAAGGAATGGTGGGCAGATTTTGTAAGATACCTTCGTCCTGGCTTTCTGGTATAGGAGGGAACCTGTGGCTAACCGGTTCCTTGATTGAATCTAGGAAGTCAACGTCAAAGGAAGCTACCTGGTGAGCAGAGCATTTCTTAGGCTGGTAGGGTTGGAAAGAGAAGCAACTATCGTCACCATTGGTACCTGGGGCATGCTCACGGTAAGGCCGCAAGGTACTAGTTACCAAATTAGCAAACTGGCTCAGGGTAGATTGTCGGAAGCTATCCCTTTGGCATATCCTAAACTCTCCTCGATGAACTATCATCCTGGTATGATAATTACCGATATGGCAGACAGTCATCCAGAAACCCTCCATTTCTGTGAGGACACAGGTACGTTAATCTTACTGCCGTCTCCAATTTCGCTTTCTTGACCAAATCCAACAACCAAGCTAACGTAGTTGATCTTGGGACTTGAAGTTGAACTCGCTGCCGGCGCTGCCGTGTACTTAGCTTCACCACAGGCGCAATTCTTAAGCGGGCGGTATATGTCTGCCAACTGGGATGTGGACGAATTAGAAGCAAGGAAGGACGAGGTCATCGAGAAAAACCTACTGAAGATGGACCTCAGAGGAGAACTTGGGAGTGGTCTGTTCGAATAGTCATTCAGCATTCTATGAATTTCTCTGGTGTTGTCATCAGCAACAGTAACATCAATATCCCTTAGATTCTCTGTCGTCCTTTCGTCTTGCTGATGATTTTAATCTCGGAAACAGGGGATGTTTAGATAGCTAGATAGACGAGTTCGTCAGTTGGCGCTAAGCGGTGGCTGCTGTTGTGGTCAAATGTTTAAATAGCAAGTATCTCTACGGATTGCGTCACCAAGGTCTGAGGTTCATCAAAGGCGAAAACGAGCTGGGAAACTTCGAAGGGTGCTTTTACCAGTGACTAGGTGGCGAACAGCAGCTGCGGGATAGAGCTAGTTTCACCGGTACTGCTCCTCAGATACTGACGGTTTTCGCCGTCTGCCCAGAAAGGACACAACGCGGCACCGCGCGCGACCGGAAGGAGGGTGAGCTCCGGGTAGTCTTGTTTTCGTGGCACTCATGAGTCCCGGGAGAGCTGTCCCCAGTTGACCAGCAGAGCTTTGTCAAGTACGATGTTCAAGGCCTTTCATCGTCCTGAAGGCTTGAAGCTTTCATTAGATCGCCCTGGCAGACGCTTTCCGTATTTTTGCTCGTACCGGCCTCTGTTCGAGCGAGCGCACTCACCGAACACGGAATAAATGGCACCGGTCAACTCTTCGTCCAGGTAAACCTCGGAGAACACGGACGAAATCTCTCAGCTATGCGCGAACACATGTGCCAGATCGGGGACACGCGCGTAAACCATGCCCAGTCGATCTTGGGGGAACGTCTCAACCTCACAGTCGGATCCGAGACATGGGAACGGTTAGCTTGCCTGGGCAAATGAACGTGGTTGAGAGCCGTTGCAGCATGTTGGACCATGTGAATCTGGCTGGTGGAATGAATACCTGGGAGACCAACTTCGGTGAGGTGAAAGGGAGGCATTCGGAAACTTGTGTGGGCGGGACGCGGACAAAGATGGGAAAGATTGCAGAAGGTGGTCAGAGGAGAATGCGAGTCTGTTGTCAGGGCAGATGCAACGCTATCAGGAGAAATTTGGACTCTTGATCTCTTAAACTTGCGTGAGGCGTGAGGCGTGTGTTGGGTTGCCTTGACCTTGTTGGATACCAAAATCATGTATTCCTAAGGAATGTCTCAACGTCATCAGCTCAAAAACCCTGATTGTGATTGTGTAGGAGGGGAAAATGACAGCTTGAGAACGAGGTTATCACCCGGGTCTCCGGAAAACAAGCAGGGGGATGGCATAGGAGCATAATTGCGTGTCCACAGCTCTTGAACCATCCAAACATTTACTGATCCAAAGGCTCAAACCAGACACGAGGTTCGAGGTAAGCTTGATGAGGCACACAGGTGAGAAGTCCTTCCAGTTGCTCCAGCTTAGACGAGAACCGGTCTTTCCAACCATAGCAGTCATTCGATAGAGGGTCTTGCTTAGTAATCGCAGTCACAAGAGTCGGCTGAAAGGTTTCTACTTCGGAACCAGCTCCGCCAGCGAACGCCTTACATGACATGACACTAACTTAGTTGACGGCGATGGCGATCCTTACCGCCATTGCAATTGCCCAGACATATGCCCTTTCGATTGTTTACTCTTCAGCACCGATTCTTGAGATAGAATTCCGCGGTTATTGAGACTCGAGGAAGTTCATGGCGAGTAAACGTAGGCGGTGGAAGAGATCATTCAATATATGGTAGACCGTCGCGAGAATACCACGCTCGTGCTGGACGTGATGAATGGCCGGGAGAATGGATTTGCGCTGCCCTAATTAGCCTCAACTCCGGACCATCTCTACCAAGAACTGTGAAGCGTGATACTACCGACGGTACCATTGCTTCCCACTTGCAATTGACGACAAACAGACAAAGCGACGAAAGTCGAAATTGAGTAGCCCGGTGAAAGCGTCTTACCTAGTCCAAAATCTCCCCCAAATGGATCTGTATCTGATCACACCCGCTCAACACTCAGCTGATGAATGCTCTCCGCAACTTTAGTTCCTCAAGTTTTTCCTAACCCTTCAATACATTCCGGTCAAAGAATAGCACCCGATGATCTGTCAAGAGTTGGCCAGATGCATGATATTACATCGTTGCCTTTACCGTGGAAATCAACTCCCGAGCAACGGCGTCGACCTGCGCTTCATCGACGTAGACGACACGAGTCAGGGGCTATGTTCTATCGACCATCGACTTCAGCCCTGATGTCGTATTGCCGCAGTCAATCACAGAATCGGTCGAAAATACAACGGATATCTGGAGACGATGCAGGTTCTTACACAACAGCTGGATGGGATGAGAGAAGAGATGGAATAACGACGCGCTCAGGAAAATCGGCGGCATAAATTTTGAAAGAATGTTTGAGATTTACTCTCCACCGCAACGAGCTCATTACGTTCCGACGTCTCCGAAGCTGCTGAGTGCTGAACGCCTTTTACACGAACAGTGAACGTTCTAGCTCGCTTCCTGCAGTCATTCAGAGACGGAATGGTGTCCGCTTCTCTCTTCCGCTTAGTCGATAATGGACTGACTGACTCTCCTGAAGATGGAGATGCAGAGCCTTGGGAATTCATATTGCAATCCCGTTCTCCCCGCTGTTCCTCAGGTCTGGCTGTTATCATTTCCGTCTCCTCGATCATCACAACACCTTCGGCTCTCATTCGTGCGTCCAGACTCAGCGTGGGACTGGCCGTGATTGAAGCCGCCATCAGTGCTGAGTGCCAACGTGCGGAAGCTGTAGGCTTAGCACTCACGGGTAGGAAGTCAGATATCGGAGTACCTGTCGGGGATGACACAAAGATACCCGAGAATGCAAACTCAGAGAGATATGAAAATTCTGTGCGTGGAGATGGAAGCTGGGCTGTTTACCGGAACCACAGAGGATCCACCAGAAAAGTTATATGACCCCATTATTGAAGCGTTTGATGAAGCGGGAGGGTCCACATTCGAAAGAATGAAGTTCCGTTGCACCCAGACGTTATCCAGAATAACTTAAAGCTATTCACGGCGAACCTCTTAAAGCATTACAACCAGAGGTCTAGATACTTCTCCGAAGAGCTCATTGAGATGTTCCAAGTCTCGAGACTGCTTTTAGCGGTCCCTAATCGCGAGTATCGCCAGCACCATCGTAAGAAATCAAACTCGGCCCGTAAGACTGCTCTGCCTTTCGAAGTGAATCCCGTAAATGATACAGGGAGTCGTCCAAAGAATGCTTTGGAAGAGGCTTTATGAGGTGGCAATGATCATATGAGCGAGGATTCGAATGGATCAGAATTTCTTTACGCTTTAACTCTAATTCTTTCCACGATCTATGGCTCTTCCTCCATAGGATGTCATGATTCTCGAGCGGGCTGAATCTGTGCCGTACAGACCGAGTATGTGGTCGCATGCGAACTGCTCGACGAAGAGTATCCTTCTCCACCCCTCTTGTCATCCCGTGACACCCTTGGTCGCAATGGTGACCACTACGTTTGGCCGCAAGTTACCGCCTTCTGAATAACCATCAATGGTTGGAGGTGCTTCTCTTTCATCATGCTTGCTGTCGTGGAGGAGTCAGGCAGGATATCTGGTTTCGCTGCTAGGTAAGCGAATAAACGTGCTCTCTTTACCAAATCGCCAATCTCTTCCTTCCCAGGAAGCTCCTCGAATATCGAGTTTTCGTAGAACGCCGGTAATATTTCATTGGGACAGGTATTTTGGAGAGAGCATGAGAAATTGAGGAAGAGGATGGGAGCGATGGAGGCGCAGCGGCGCAGCAAGGAGGCTGGCCCGGAACAAACTTCGACGCCGCTGCCCGAGGTACCTTCGCAAGAGTCATCGAAGTAAATGTTGTGAAGCAGGTGGAAGAAGAGGAGGAACCAACGCAAGGAGAAGACCAGTCCATATGTGGATTGGGTGAGGAAACCGATTCCTTTATTTATTATATATCTTCAATATTAATTTAATTGATTTTTCAATCTTTTACAATTTAATTTATTATTTAACTTCTTTTAACTTTTTATAATATTGAAATTTAATCCGAATCGAGAGTTCTGGCCTTGGCCGAATGACGTCGACCTCAATCAAGGTTTGGAACTCTCAAGCCAAGCCTGCTAGTGGGCGTGCTAGCTGCGGATTAAGGAGGAGAAGATACTTGTCGGGAGTATATCTTCAATCACTGCACCAAGCCTTAGGCTTCATCTTCGACTGCTAGTGATTCGTGTGGCTTCCTCATGCCATGAGAACTCCCTGAGTCCAGAGAGCTCCTTTCTTATTCTCTGTTTGTCCCTCCTCTCTCCAAACACCAGCGAGTATGGCTGCTCAGCAGCGCAGCGGAAAGCCATGGTCTGGCGCCAATCCAATACCAAACATTCAGAAATTTGTCGAAAGCCTCGATAAGGATAAGAGAGAGCGAGATCGACAACTTGATGAGCAGAACAAGTTACATGAGAAGCAGCACGGGGGCGCGGTTATTCCACACAAGAATGCCCCAAAACAGACCGGCGGGAAAACAGTTACCGATCCTACGACTGGAAAAGAAGTGGTTATCGAGGATGTTGGTAAAGACATGATGAGCGCTGTGCGAGATCCACAGGTATTTCCGCAGTTCAAGGCGCCTCATCAGTCTCGACACGTCTAACATCTCAGCAGCTATCTGTACCCAACGCCAATCTTGGAAAAGAGACTGTATGTATTCACATTGTAGTCAATACATACATAGGCCCATACTGACATCGTTATGCAGACTGTCAAAACAGAGGCAACGCAATCCAACCCGGAATACAAAGAAAAACAGGACATTACTGCCCCTCCAGATCCCATCGCTGAGGGCAGCACCTCGGACGTGCCCATACATGGCGAGAAGACCAACATACTCTTCCATCCGACGCCTTCCGTTAGCTATGAACCCATGTTCGCGTCCCTCGAGAAGCGAGCTGGCGGCCTTTGCATCGCTATTCTGGTTGCCATCATCGTGGTTGGAAAGATGTTCGGCGGGTCTTTGAAAGGCCTTATACCCCTTGCTGCATGTATCACTTCTGGGGTCTGGCTCTGGATGAAAGAGGTCGTACGGAGTGGTCGTGAGGTTGAATGGAGCAGTGAGCAGAGCAGGGGCGAGACTGTTAGTGTCCAACCGTATCAATCAAAGATTATGCTCACATTCTTGCACAGGCAACTGCAAACCTTCTGCCTGAGTCTGTTGAGTGGATGAACACCTTCCTCGGAGTTGTCTGGGGCCTCATTAATCCGGACATGTTCGTGGCGGTCGCAGATACACTCGAAGACGTCATGCAGGCTTCAGTACCCTCGGTTATAGAAAATGTCAGAGTGTCTGAGATCAATCAAGGAAACAACCCTATAAGAATCCTGAGTCTCCGAGCTTTGCCCGAGAGTAAGGTTCAGGATCTGAAGCAGAGCATTCACGAAGAAAACAAGACGACGAAAGATCCTCAAGAGGCGGCTGCTGACGAGGAAGGTGGAGACTATTACAACTTGGAGGTCTCGTTTGCTTATCATGCGAAACCTGCGGGTGCATCTTCGTCGTCAAAGGCACGCAACATGCATATGGAATTGGTCTTCTACCTTGGAATCAAGGGACTTTTCGGGGTACCGCTGCCCATCTTTGTGGAGCTACAGGAACTTGTCGGAACGGTTCGCTTGCGTCTCATGATGACTCCTGAGCCTCCATTCGCCAAGAATTTGACATTCACGCTGATGGGTGTTCCTCACGTCCAAGCCGGGTGTATTCCGATGATACAAAAGGGTGTCAACATCCTCAATCTTCCTCTGATTTCAAATTTCGTCAATTACGCAGTCGCTGCAGCAGCTTCTCTATATGTTGCCCCGAAATCTATGTCACTTGACCTGAAATCAATGCTGCAAGGTGACGATATCACCAAAGAGACGCAAGCAATGGGTGTCATGTGGGTGCGTATCCACCGCGCTGTTGGCCTCAGCAAGCAAGATAAACGAGGCTCCAAAGGTGGCGGATCAGATCCCTACATCAATCTGTCATTTTCGAAGTATGGCAAGCCGATGTACTGCACGCGGGTTATCACCGATGATCTAAACCCTATCTGGGAGGAGACCGCCGCTCTTTTGGTGACACCCGAGCTCATCAAAGCCGACGAGCAGCTGAGTGTTGAACTCTGGGATTCTGATCGACACAGCGCGGACGACATTGTTGGCAAGGTTGAACTTTCAATGCAGAAGCTTATCCAACATCCAGGTAGGATACCCGTACCGACGATGCTGCATTTCAGGTTGACCAAATGATACAGGTAGAATGTTCCCTCAGGCAAGCAAGTTAGCAGGATTGGACGCCAATTCTGAGATGCCGGGAGAACTGCGCTGGGAGGTCGGATATTTCGGCAAGCCGCAATGGCGACCCGAGCTTCGTACAGATGGAAGAGACAGAAACCTCCCTTCGAAGTTACAAGAAGACAAGAGCCTTCAAGATGAGAAAGGCACACTTGACAGCCCAGACGCTGATGCAGTGGCACACACACCACCCGACCCACTTTGGCCCAGCGGAGTTTGTAGCGTGATCGTGCACCAGATCGTGAACCTTGAACTGGAGAACGTCAAGGGCACACAAGGGAGCCGGAAGGGAAGAGAGTACGAGCCAGCCAAGCCATTTGGAGAAGCCACAGAGGAAGAGTCGAAGAACTTGCCAACGTCCTATTGCACCATTTTGTACAACGATGTATTGGTGTACCGGACTCGAGCCAAGGCTATCAGCAGCAAGCCCATTTTTAATGCTGGAACCGAACGCTTCATGCGCGACTGGAGATCTGGCATCATCACGATTACCGTTCGGGACCAAAGATATCGTGAACACGATCCTATCCTTGGGGTGGTTCCTCTGAAGCTCTCGGATATTCTGCAAACCAGCTCGCAGGTGACACGATGGTATCCGCTCGATGGTGGTATTGGTTTCGGACGAATCCGCATTTCGTTGCTCTTTCGCAGCATTGAAACCCGTCTGCCGCCCAACATGCTGGGATGGGATGTCGGCACCTTTGAATTCCTTTCCGAGCGCATCCTGGCCTTGGGATACACGTCCATCACCAAGCTTAAGCTGAGGACTGGTGGCTCTACCGGCGTTGTTCCCCGAACCGATTGCAGAAAGCTAGACGAGGGCGATGGAATCTACTGGGATTTGGCTCGGAAGGGTGGGAAGTACAATGTTGTTTTACCGGTGAAACATCGCTATCGGTCTCCTGTCGTGTTCGAATTTCATACCTCGGGCCACCGCGGTGCGGTGGCATACGCACAAATCTGGCTCCAGCATCTCACCGACAATGAAGAAACACCAATTGACATTCCCATCTGGACGACCAAGAACGGAAACCGACTAACACAGAATTATGTCACCGAGCAGAACCTTAGCGCCAAAGAAGTGCCAGGTCTGGAAGATGTGAAAGAAATTGGTCGACTTCAATTCCGCGCAAGATTCAAGTCCGGCACAGACGAGTCCCACCGCGCATTCATTACTGACAATGATAGCCGTGAGACGATCGAGACGTGGGAGGCTTGCTTGGCAGAAGGTGTCCGAGAGCGGATTGTTCCTCAGGAAGTCCCAGATCGGGTGCAGACACTCCATGAAGAGTCCCTCACCAGCGGTCGGGATGTACTCAAGTCGGCTCCTGAAGAGGAGAAGCAGATGTGGCTCACCAAGTCGGGGACAGATTGGTCTGGTGCATTCGGTCACGATCCACGAGCCTACATGGACGGCAAAGGGCGCAAGATTGCCGAGCCCGGAGCAGATCGTCCGCCTCACGATCCCGTCAATCCTTCCTCGGATGAGGACCACGAGGGCGACTATCAGGGCAGCGATGACTCGAGTTCGGATCTAGGCATCGCGGACGCCGCCAATTTGTCCAGCAAGAAGAGATCGAGCATGGACACCACGAGGTCGGGCATGACGGGCTCTTCGTCTATGGATGGACATCCCATCTCCAAACGGGACTCCAACAGACTCAACAAGAACACGGAGAAGCGCAAGCACCGAGGATTGATGCAGTGGAAGCCGGCCCGGAACGCTGCATTTGCGAAAGATCAGGCGAAGTTTGGGATCAGCAAAATCAAGCGGAGGTTCTCCGGAAGTCTGGGTGGTAGAGAGCCCGGTGTTGAAACGGAGACAGGAGCATAGACTGGACGGTCGGATCGATGGCTGGGGGGTCAATCAAGACGTTAATGACAACGAGAACAGCTCGCTACCTGCTCAGGAACACAGTAGCCTCCAGCTTTCACATGCACCTGGATTTTCCTACACTGATCTTGCCGTACCGTGGTCCGTCCATCAATCCCAGACTTGGCGTCCTTCCAGGGGGATTTCCCAACCTCCTGGCTGATGGCCGCTCGGACTGGCCACAATGAGCGTGGCTGGACGATGCCATTGACCGGTCACCGTTCTTCCTCTTCTCGCTCTCTTGACTGTCAACCTCGAAAGCATGTTTTGCCAACGTCTCTTGGGGGACTTTTTTCTTTTCCCTGCCCCGTCCCCTCGACGCTGGGTCTGGACGCGTGCACATGAGCTGGCACACTTCTCCAACGCCGACGTCAGCGTTGCTGAGTGCGGCTGACGGCTGCTCTCTATGTGACTGGGGCAGTGTCGGTGGTGCAGGTCAGTCAATTATGGCGCGTATTTCCTTGTTTTCAGTCTTCTTGCTCAGCTCATGAATGCGACGTTTCATTTTCCGGTCCTCGAGGCTATCGCAATGACGTCAGGGTGGTGTTGAGGCACGAAAAGTGCCTTGCGGGCCGCCCGCTGGCTGACGTCGCACACTTGACTCGAACAGGAGCGGATGTGGGGCTCCGGAGGCTCAATTGCAGCCAATGATCGACTTGCTGCCACCTCCCACGCCATGGGCAGAGAATCCCCCGACCGTCGGTGCTCCCCCCCGATGATTATCCTGCGAAGGGAACACTCTCCTCCTCTTGCTGTATGTGTGACCAGCTCGTCTCCCCCGTCCTGGTCTTCCAAATCCCGCACCACCAGCGTCGACCTGCGTCGGCCCTGATCGCCTACCGCGATGGCATAAGTCGCTCTCTACCTGCTGCTTTACGCGGGGCCGCCTTTTGCGGACAATCCTCCCTCACAAGGCTAGCCACCAACACCTCTTCAATCCTCAAGGCAACTCCAGCATTCTAGTCCGCAATGCAGGCCCAACCATGGCCTGCTCAAGGACCTCGCTGGGCGGCACAGGCATCCACAGATCCGGCAGTCATCACTGAGCAGGTAAGGGACCAGCTGAGTCGCAAGACCGGACAAGTCCTTGTGTAGCAAATCAACTCACCTCGTGGACAGATCATTGCAAATGCACGATCGTACGATGCCTTCCTTATTGACGCCGCACCTCCTTCTGTCCATTGCGCTCCGCTCCCTGGCCAGCCTATCACCGGGTGCTTTGGCAGCATTGCTCCCATAGTGCCAATTCCTTTCACCTTGGACGCTCTCGGTCGCCGAACCAGGCCTGTTAGGCTACATGTACCGTCGGCCGGCATCAATCAAGGCTTTGTCCCCTCTGCACGGCACGAGTATATGTTCCCTCGCGAGCCAGGTCCAGCCAACTCCACCAACGCTGTCCAAGTACAAGCACGCCGTCTTTTGCAAGGTGCTTCGACGAGCGGCAGAGCTCAGCAAAACACACCCTCGAAGACACCAAGGAAGATCAATAAAAGGTCAGAACATTCGCCGTCCCAAGGTGCTGAAGCTGGTTCCAATGGTCACCCTTCAAGAATTCGCAATGGTCCGTTGCTACCGGGTTCAGGTCCTCCATCTTCCGTCAACTCTCCAGTGCGGTTAGCAATTTCACCGTCTCGCCCTCGTCATACAACGAACGCTTCTCCTTCGAACTTTGGGGCCCGACCCGGTCAGAAGGAATCATCAGCATCCTCGAAGAACCGCGAGTACATGTGGTTGCAGCACGGCCAGAGAGACCCTACGGTACGAGCCCTACATGGGCGGAGCAATGAAGACCACAACAGAATAGATGCGATTAGTAGAATAGGAGGTGCTTGTGGCCCTTGCCGGCGGTCCAAAAAGCGATGCGATGCATTCAGCTACTGTCAAGGCTGTATTCATCGAGGAATACCATCCGAAGCAGGTTTCTTGGCATCCCTGGAGCCCGCTTCATACACTCCCGGCCTTGAGAATCTTTCTTTGCATGATCTGGAGTCTTCCGCGATCTTCAGCAATAGATGGCCAGCAGAACCGGATTTGGCCACCATGAGTCGAGCGCAAGCGCGAGCTACCAATCATGTCAACTCATGGTTTAGACACGTGACACGATCGATCGATCCAACCCCTTTCTCCAACGATTTGTTCGAGCACGAGGTCTCTCTTAGAGTAACGTCCGGCCTCACTAGGAGACGAAAGACTCGCTTCAACCTTGAGGTTTTCGATATCACCTGCCATCTGGAAAGGACGGCGTACCAGCTTGACGAGAAAAGCTTGTTGGCAGGCTTTGTGCGTCACGGTGGTGTCCGGATGTCTCCAGCGCCAAGACATGGGCAAGTGCGTCCTCGGTGCGTCAGGCAGATGAGCTGGGTGGTTTTGAATACCTTTGCTTTCCTCCGGAGCTTTGCTGATGCCCTTATGTATGCGTCCATCAATAGCATGTCAGCCGCCAGGGTTACCGTTTCGATGGTCTATGCTAGTCTCTACCGCCTCTTGCTCGCCAAAAGTGACGACCTCTGCTCGTTTGTTCTGAAGTCTTTGCAGCAAGATTTCCAGTACTGCACACGACGGGCTCGGAAAGATGTCATAGAGGACTCGCTTCGCGGTCTTGCCCAATACTACCGTGTGCTGACTGGACTCGCCAATTTAGAACTCGGATCTTCTTCCGAGGCCGCGGCACTATTTTCGCAGCTCAGAGATCGTGCTCGGGATGTATTACGAGATGGCGATGTCAAGCGATTGTTCCTACGCATTTACGCAAAGATACAGCCCGGCCCGGCACAGGCCACTGATGGAGTTGCCCATCCCGTGTTCAAAGAGTTTCTATCTTTGTACTCGGCGGAGGTGCCGGAGATCAAGTCCCTTTCCATCGCTCTTCGTGTGAATTCTGGCAACAACGATTTGGCACCCGTATCCACCGAAGCAATCCGAGAGACTGATCCCTACCACCATTACAGGCCTATCAAAGTTCGAGACCTTCTCAAGGAGATTGAAGATGTCGTCGATCCCAAACAAGTATTTGTTGATGATTTCTTGGACAATTTTGCCGGCCTTGGACGTACACTACTGGAGGAGCCCGGGCCGGCAGACCGCTGTCCAAGCTCTTTCCTGGGTCAGGAGGCTCTCTACGACACTGACTATGCTGTAATGCAAGCTCTTTCCTCCAACCTGGATGCTCAACATGGAAGTTTACGGCCATCGCAGCAAGACACGGAAACCGGATCAATCAAGAGCGAGCTGACGCTTCAGAATGATAACGACGTCGATCACAGTCAGCTCGTCGATCCGAGCTTCAAAGGGAAAACGGTGGACCCTGGTTGGCGAGACGTACCTCGCGGAAAGGGGTGCAAGAGGCGAGCAAGATCGGGTGATTCCCAAAAAGCACAATCCGCTTCTGATCATGGCAATCGCAAGCATATCAAGCTGGATTCTGGAAGAGAGAGTCCTCCACCTTACAACTATTTTGGTCCTTTGACTCATGAACCGGCCGCTCTTCTCTGAACGTTAGGCGCTACCGATCGTCCCGTAACAGGGTTCTTGGTCCGTCCACAATTTTCAACACATGCTTCTACAATTGTCAGACATACCATCCCATCAAAATAACATCGGAGGCACTACTGGGGCGTACGGGGGGGTGTAACAGTACCCTCTCTCCCAGCTATTGGTCCGTCTTCTTTGTGAGCCATTCCTCTGCTAGAGTGAGCTTCGTGTTTGCTCGATGATGTACGATTTGATAATGTCGGTCGGGCGAGGAGTCGGTGGCATGTTTGGTCATTGATCCGTATGGGGAGCCTTGGATGGGAAGTAGAGTAGAGTAGAATAGTATCAACTTGGATGTCTTCATGCTTATCATTACAACTGCCTCTATCGTAACTT
>JAABUK010008197.1_pt1 | contig 14753 bp, 20 predicted proteins | sample 5559141 | NCBI WGS metagenome assembly JAABUK01 (sample SAMN10711869, study PRJNA513367) | rock metagenome | isolation source: Antarctica rocks | place: Antarctica: Victoria Land, Pudding Butte nord | collected 2016-01-03
GTGGCGTACGGCGACATCAACGGCAGCAGTGGCAGCAAGGGGTCTCTGGTCCCGCCACCGCTCCAGCAGCAGGAGAACTCCCAGTTGCAGCTGTGGTGGGCGGTGGCCACTGCTGCCTGCTGTGGCCGACTTGGCCTGCCCAGTGAGCTTGGGGAGACGATGAGGGATCTGCTAGTGGATGACAGCATTGCTGATGTGGCGTTTGAACTGCAGAAGCCCCAGGAGACTGTATTAGCTCATCAGGCCATCATAGCAGCTCGCTGTCCAAAGCTATTTCAAGCTGTCCAGCAGCAGTGGCAGCAGCAGCAGAAGCAGCAGCAGCAGCAATCATCTCAGCAGCAGCCACAGCAGCAGGAACATGACATGAGTGCTGGTCTGACAAGGCTGCAGCTTGGCAAGCAAGTGAGAGCAGGCACTTTCAAGCACGTGCTAGAGTATCTCTACACGGGCCAAGTCCAGACACTAACCAGCAGTGAGGACAGAACGGCCCTGCACAAACTGGCTCACGCTCTGGATCTGCAGCAGCTGGCTGCTTTAGCAGCAGCATCCAGACCGGTAGCTGCAGCCAAATTTGCCCCAATGGATCTGCGTATCATAGCACCCTTTGGGCCAACCTGCATCCCTTGGGACAGGGTCTTGTCCCAAGAAGAGTATGATCAGCTGCAGGCACAGCTGCAACAGCAGCAGCAGGCAGACGGCCACATACTTGATACAGAAGAAATCGTTGAGGCCACAGATGCTGCTGAAACAGGCTCAGATGAGGAGACAGTCAACCGCCAGCTACACCCTGCGCTTGGCATTTGTACCACTCATGAGGTTCAGCTTCCTGTCACAATACCTGCACCCGCACATGCCCCACCCCATGTGGATCTGCTGCTGGTGCCTGGCAGATCATGCTATGGGCGACCTGGTTGTGCCAACAAGACACGGTCAGTTAGCCGCAATGAGCACCTGCAGGCTGTTCCGACCATTGTTCATGTTGATGGAGATACTCAGGAGCAGGCATCCATCCACAGTGGGCACTGCTCCTGCTGCACAACAACGGCTACCTGTCAACAAGATTTACAAGGTCTAGTTGTGCACAGAGCAATCCTTGTGGCGTCCAGTCCTTACTTTGCTGCAATGCTGTCTGACAGATGGCGGGCAGGCATGCAGACTGAACAGATCAAGGCACAGCAGCATGGCAGCAGACAGCTGTTAGTGGCCCAGCTTCCAACCCAGGACATGGAGGTTCTGTTTGCGTTTGTCCACTTTTGTTACACACATGAGCTCAAGCTGAAGCTCTGTTGCCCTGGGTGTGGAGAAATCTGTTGTCAGTCAAGTGAAGTTGAGCTATGTAGTCAATGCTGGCAAGCCAGGACAGCTGTCAGGCTCTCAGCTGCTGCTGAGGCTTGGATAGTTCCTGCTCTGCAAGAGCTGTGCTTGCAGCATTTAGTCACTGCCATGTGTGAGCTGCCTTCAGGTTGTCAAGCTACTGTGCATGCTGATATGGTTGAGTTGCAAATGTGGGATTTTGTGCAGCACTTGAGTGCTGCATTGCCATGAACTTTTGATCAACTGGACTTGAGATGGACACTTGCACTTCTTGATTATTTGAGTGACATGCGCCATCGTATCCAAATTCATGTGGTGTCAGAACTTCCTCAATATGTCGGTCCAGTGCTGATGCAAAATGAAGAAGCTGAATGGTCCGAACTGCCGTACTGAAGGATTTTTTGGCGGGAGCGAACAGTCAGATTGGCTTCGAACTTTGAACAGGCTGGTCCTCGACGTCTATTTGTACCGGTATCCCTTGCTTGGGCCTCCTCGACACTGTGCTTGCAGTCCAAGCCTACCTTGTCACGATGGCTTGGTGCTGCGGAGCTCCCGCGCCAAAACTGACTGACCTCGACCAGGAAGGCCAGAAGCAAGCTGATGCCCCGCAGCCTCAGGAAATGAGCACCAATCTGCTCGTTTCCACTGGCAGCAATCTGCCATCCCCTGGAGGACAGGTGTGTCAGAAGCGTGAGCATGTCACGTTTCGCAGTCCTGACTTTCACTGAGATTTCTGAGAAAGGCTTGACTGGAGCGTCGCAGTCGGAGCTTGTGACTTACAACAGAACCTCTGCGTGCAGCAAGGTGATGAGCAACTTGGAACTGAAGTGTTTGCTCAGCTCAACATCGTCCATGTCAAGTACAGAGGATTCTTTGTGGAGAGGTTCCAGTGTTGTTGCCATCCGCTCCGCGAGGTAAGCTGCAGTTCCAGTTGTCTGACTGTCTGGCTCGAACCTGCCTCAAGTGCTCAGACTGCAAAAAATGTGCCCCACTGCCACAAAATGGGCGCTGTGCTGCAGTACCTTGTGAAGCCTTGTGTGAGGGACTTTGGCGAAATCCCCACAGACCATGAGTTTGACAACGGTGAAGTGACACTGGTGATGGACGACTGCAACCCTGGTACTCGTTGCCTGTGCCTGCCTGGCTTTTACAAGAGGCTGACCATCACAGCTAAGGTAAAGACATTCCTGTACTCTGCAGTGAGAAGCAGTGTTTCTGCATGCTGTCAGTGTGTGTTGCTTGTCAAGCACAGAAAAACTCAGCACATCATCACTTTGAAGTTTCTGCATGGAGCTTCTGATATGCAAGCTATATTACTCACATATGCACTTTTTCTGTGAGTTTAGGACAGGAACAGCAAACTGAGCTTCACACTCGAGAGGCCAAGCACCTGCCCCATAGCTTGTCTGCCCTGGCCCTTCAACTGCATGATCCTGTGTCCCCTCAAGGTCTTTGTTCGTGGATCTACTGGTCAGTCTTCTGTCTGACATGCTGTCTGCCTTGCTTGGTCTATTGCTGCTGTTGACTGCGCCTTGCATGGCCTCTGATTGCAACAGTGTTGATGTTGCTGGATCGCTTACTTGAACCTTGCTAAATGAATCTGGGATGCTGAAACGCATGCAAGGTGCTGCATGCATGCCTTCATGCATGTAGATATATATAGTTTGCACACTTGTATGTGTAATGTACACTTGTATATGTACCGTACACTTGTATATGTAAAGTCACTTGTATATGTAACGTGCAGGTGGTGTGTTGGGCTATGCTCAGCAGGTGACCAAGTGTTGCAACTGCAGCGGCTTCATTGAGGTGCTGGATGCCTCAAATCAAGTCATGTACACCATCCAGGGTGAGCCGAGATACCTGCTGACAGATTTCTCAGTCTGCTTGAGCCTTGAATGCGCAGAAAAGTTGATGTGTGGCATGTGCTGCCTAAGTTGTGCTGTTATCTGCCCTACCTGCTGTCCAGCACTTGTATTTGTTAATCTCAGAGGCAAGCAACAAACAGGCATGCACCTCACCATAGGTTGCGCTTTACCAGCGTCGCTTCTGCCCCACATGCCCCTGTTGTACAACTAGCACCTTACGTGAAGGTCATGGCGAGTGATCCCAAACTCCTCTTAGCCCAACTCAACCAAATCTCTCTCAGTGTAGATGCACCTTTGACTCCTTCAATCAACAGCAAGCTTGTCAAGCCTTTACATAGCTGACCCTGTACACAGAGCATTGTCGCATGCACCCCATTTCTCTATCAAATCACAAACTGAGTCAGCATGGACAGCCACAGAGGCGCTTCCTGCAATGTGAGCTGACATCTTTGTCAATCCGCAACTGCATGACAGTAACAACAGCCTGATCGTCAGAGCAACACACAGCCATCTGCACTGCCATTTCAGATGTTTGTGACTGGTTGACATGCCACTGCAGAGCCCTGCTGCCAAGGGTGGGGTTTCTCTTGCTGCCTCCCCAACCTGTGCTGCAAGCGGAACCGCCTCAGCATACACCCAGCCAACAGCCATGACACAGTGGGAGAGATTGTGCACACCTTCCCAGGCTGCTCCAAGTATGTTCCCTGACTATAATGAAGATTCTGCCCTCGTCGTCTTGTGGTTGTCGTCATCATGTTGTTTAATCTACGTCGCAATGGGATGTGATACTAAGCTTGTGCTTGATGTCCTGCGCAGCGCTGTTCAACAAAATGTTGATGCAGATTTTTTGGTTGTGTGCTTGCTGACGCAGCTACTCTCACAATATCCTTGACTCATGTGCAGGTGCACAGAGTGCTTCATGAACACATTTGTCTGAACAAGACTGTCAAACCATAATGACTTCTTGCACGTCAGTCTTTTGCATTCCTTGCAGGTCGTGCTGCACTTCCAGCAGCAACTTCTTTGTTGCGTTTCCCCCTGGTGCCACACCTGACCAGAAGGCCATGATCATGGCAGCTGCCTTCTTGGCCAACTACCTGTACTTCAGGAGCGCTCTGTGAAAGACACACCAGCTCTGACTGAAAGTCTGTGGAAGTGTCAGGCATGTCAATCAACGCTTCGCCCCTTATGTTGCTTTCATGTTGCTTTGTGTGCGGTACCCTCAAGCTTGCTGTGCTTTTTGATAACGAACAGAGATTGTAAGAGATGTTGTGTACACCAGTGGTAATACTGAATATCGCGGGCACAGATCTAAATGAAACAGTTGTGATTCTGATGTGGTCTACAACATGTACAGTCCCGTGAATCACAAGATGATCAGATCAAAGGATATCAGAGAGCTCATTGTAAATATACATGCAGATGTATATATTGCCATAAACAACCACATTCAGTTACAGTAACAGAAGACTATTCATGGTAGCACTACTTCCATAATGTGACATAGCTAAAATGAGCTAGTCTGAGCTACAGCAAATGTTCCCGCATTAGCATGGCTTTTTCAGTGGTAGCATACCTGCTAAATGATGCTAATAACATGCTAAATGCTAAGTTTGTACTGGTGCTTTAGCATGAACTTGCACAGGCAAGTGTGCAAATAGCACGATGCTATAGAATTACCCTGCGGTTTGTTGCAACCGGGAGCAAAGCCCCTGCGCCACTGGCTCAATGTAGGTCATATGGCTGACCTGCATTCAGCCTCAGTGGCTGTCAAGTCTGTGGCAAGTTGCCACGTTGAACATTCCGCAGTGCTTATGACGCATCACCCCCCTCCCATCATGATTGTATGTGTACATGCTTATGTGCACATGCATGTGCAAGATCAATTGTGCGGCATGTGATTGATTGAGAAGTCAATCTCTGGCAGAGAAGCATGGTCAGCAGCACTGCTGAGCATATGTTTTGCCAGACATTGCGTCGTACTACATACCATTGCAGATGTCAATAGCTCGTTAGCATGCTCCAACTGCGCTGCACATGCAAATGCTTAGTGCAGGAGAGTAGCCATCTTACACTCTTCTACCAGGTCATACCAGGCAATTTGTATCTGAGATCCAAAGCTAGTGGATGTCCTGAAACGAGTGCACCAGCTTAGCAATACAAAACATTGCTACTTAGAGTAGAGCTGGATGCACATTGCTCTGAAAATGTGTCTTGAGTCTTTTGACTCTCGTAACGTATAGCTCGAGCTATATGACAGTGAGCTTATTGTCGTTCACAAGATTGAATCAGATTACATCACGTTTCGGGACTGATTTATATAGTTGGCGAGCTGCTTATTGATGGAGCAAGCCGCAAGAGCATCCCTAGATACGGCACTGCATTGCAAAGGGGCTATCTGGGGCCACCAAAAAAAGGTTACTCAGTTGCTCGAAGCAGGTCTGTGGTCTTCAGTTTGCGGAATCTGGAAGGGGATCCTGAATCGGTCGAGCAAAGAGAAGGCAAAGAAAGCCTTGTCCATTTTGGTTCGGGAAGCGTGATGATGTAAGAGCAATGTCTATGCCGCCCAGAATATCCCCAAATATGCCGCGTTCAGACGCATCGAAGGACATGTGGTGAGTACCCTGCAGATATGCTTGCTTCTTATGTATGTTTGACATGCCGCCCTTCCTGTCAAGCTATGCACCCTATACATGGGTCGTAAACAATGTTTGACAGAGCCCTGCGCCCTGTGCAGGACTCGCAGCCTGCATGAGGAACTGCTAGCTTTGCGGGTCCAGAAGACACGAAGCAGGAGGTCGGTGAGAGACTGGCTGGTGAGCAAGACTGCCTGTTTCGCAAGGTGAGGCAGTTTACCTGAGCAATCATTTGCACCGCACTCCACACTGACAACTGCCCAGCTGTTGCTGCCCACTGCTGGGCTCTGCGGTTTTCACTATTTTCGTCCTGCAGATTGACGAGGTTGATATGGGAATTGGGCTTGCCGCTGATGCAAGCAGAAGGGAGGTTTGTACGCCCACCCACAATGTCAGGGACGCGCTGGTCAAGTTAGAAGGCCTGGTCCAGAGCTGGCAGGCTGCTGTGCAGGAAGCACAGGTACTCTATGACAAGGCATTGGTCAACACCAAAAAACCACACACTTTCCATGGTATGTCAGCAGAATGCATGGCCAATGGACTGTCAACATACACACACTTGCCAACTAATGTGCACATGGGGAATGCACAACAGGAAACACAGAGCATCAGCGGTCAAGGCTGTCCATGGCTTACTGCAGAGTGACATTCTGCAGGTCAAGGAGACAAACAGGGCAAGGGACGAGACGGAGTTCACCAACTACAAGATCACGGCATCATGTCTGCTGGCATATGAGAGCGAAAACAACAGGGTGCTGGGCAAGAACAATGCTGAGCTGGAGGGCAGACTGACCACTGCTGCAGGCATCATGCGGGAAGTTGAGAACAATCAGGCAGCTCTCCAGTTACAGCTCGCCATCAAGGTGAGCACTGACCTCTTCTGTCCTTGAAGTCATGCAGACTAGTTTGCTGTCCTCGGGATCAGCGTAGATTGGACAAGGGGACTGGTTGATTTTGACATCTCAAAAGAAGCAAGCAAGCAAGCAAAAGCCTCTCTCTAGTGTTGATGGTTCATTGGCATCAGCAATGGCCAGGTGTCCCTCTGCCAGCTCTCAACACTCAGCTGGCTCCCAGAAACAATAACAATACCCATAATGTGACTCACCAGTGATGTTCCATCACTGTAGAAGGCAGACTGGTTGACCCAGGGCAGCCCGGTATAACACTTGGCTTCTCATTAAACTGACGCCGAAAGGCGTAGTCTTTTCTTTTCTTTTCTTTTCTGACTAGTTGATGCTGCTGCAGAATTGATGAGCATGTAAATATAGTGTCTCCTGTTTGGACAAATGCATGCGGCAGGCAGTGATCAAAAGCGGTCTGGCGTCTTGTATCAGGCCTGAGTGATGACAGCATGCAAACTCAAGTCCAAATGGCTAATTTGTACAGTATATTGCAGGACTTTTAAACCTTGATCTTTGTTGCTCCAGGCTTCAGTGCGTGTTTCAACCCCCCACTTTGGCAAAGCCCATCATGCCCTTCATGATGTGTACCAGTACAATTTCTTGCACACAAGCAGAGCCTGACATGATCCCAAATCAGCACGCCTGACCGCTCTTGCCTGCTGCTGTCTGGAAGTCAACTGCCAAACATGCAGCAGCAGCCAGAGACGTCTATTCTAATTCAGAAACGTCATCCCTGCACTGGAAATCTGAACTCAGAATCGCCTGGGGACAGTCAAAACGGGCTTCTACGTCGCGGAGATGTTTGAGGCGGCTCACATCAAGCCATTCTGTGTTTGTATGCTGACTATCCTAGCAGGACCTGGTACAGGGAGCCACCCAGGGCTGGAACTGTTCCACTCTCAACCCAGTAGTCCAGTGCAACCACAAACAGAATTTCAAGAGCAGTATACGCCTGATACAATGCTTGAACTTGCTGCTGCTGGTGGTGTACAGGACCAGGCGTGCAAGGATGCCCAAGCCAGCCTGCAGTCCAGCAACACCAGCCTGGCCATTGTGACTCATGATCTGAATGACAGGTGGGTCAACATTCATTGCTGGTGACAACAGCTGCCCCATCTCAGGTTGGTCGTGCAGGCTTGCAAGCCTTGCAGAGTTGAAGGAGTCTTGCTGCTTTCATGGCAGGCTTCAGTTGGCATCTTCCCTCAACAGATGTACCTGTCTGGGGTTTGAAAACCATACGCGTGTAGCATGTGCAAGTTCTCAAAGCAGAGCAGTCCTCGATGTTATTGTGAAAAGCTGCAATAGGCTTTGCGAGCGCCTATCATGACCAAATACCAGCACCACACAGAGTGTGTCCTGCTTGTTGACACCCATGCACATTCTGTGCAACAGGATTTGATGATTGGCTGCTCTGGGTGTGTGGAGCACTTCTGGCTGAATGCATTGCACCTGGCCTCAATCTGACCATACATGTTGATGTACCAATGGTCCCTATCTTCTGAGACTAAATTGCCTTTGTACACAAGCTGTCTGATTGTGTGCATATGGTTGGACAGGCACTTGCTGGAAATGGATGCCATGAGGAAGACTCACAATGTGCGTGCTGCTGAGCTGAGTGAGCAAGTCATCCAGCTGCAGGTAAAGCTGCCCTTCATGTGCCTCACTTTCTGCAGTTTTACATGTACAGCGCATAAAGGCCTGGCAGCTGTAGGATCTGCATTCACACAATCAAGCAGCAGTCATATGCCTGTGCCTGGAATGTCATGTGAATCACACCTTGTGATGCTCTGCCGCAGCATGTCATCTGTCACTCCCTTGACCGCATCTGTGAGAGGCACATGGAAAAAGCCCTCTGTATGCCAAGTGAGCCTTGCAGAAGCTTCTCGCAAGCCACACTTGCTGCATTGCAAGTCTCAGTTGATGCACTGCAGTATGCAATTTGTGCATTGCATTGTCCCTCACGTACCTAGCTCATCATGAGCTGGAAAGCGCTGTTATTATTATTGTTATTGTTATTGCTACTACTATTATTATTTTTACTACTATCACTGCTACTGTTACTGTTGTTATCATTGTACTGTGCATGAAACCATAGTCAAGTAGTTGGTTAGCCTGACTTTGTGTGACCTTGCAGGGCCAGCTTGAAGAGGAGCGCAGGGCCAGGAAGCAGCAAGGTGAGCGTGCTGAGCTGGCACACAAGGCCCTGCATGGCAGGCAGGCTGAGCTGGAGCAGGCCTATCAGCGCATCACCGCTGCAGAGGCAGCTTCACATGAGGGCCAGAGCAAGGCCCAGGTAATGTTGCAATCATGTTCAACCTCTTCCTTTGTATTGCGCTGGCCCTTGCCGCGTGAGCCCCGCTTGGTGGTTCTGTCTTCAGCTTTGTCACACATGCCTTTGCTGGAGTTGATGTTCACGGATCAGGCGTGATCTTCAGGGCTGAAGCGTCTGGCTGCCTGACATCCCCACTCATGTCCTACAGTCTAGTCTTGCCTGTACAATGTTTGGCTTTTGGTGAATATCGGTATCTGCAGCCATCTACTAGTATATTCGTGCGTGCGTGCATGCGTGCGTACATGCGTGTGGGTGCGTGTGTGTCTGTGTGTCTGTCCATGTTTATGTTGCGCTGTGATTGGTCAACGCCTGATTTGTGACTTGCACAGGCACTGCAGGCAGACCTCAGAAGTGCTCGCCAAGAAGCCGTTGACCTGACGGGCCACATGGATGCTGAGCTGGCACATCTCAGGCTGCAGCTGGATGCTGCCAGGAAGGACAACAGCACGCTTGGCCAGCAGCTGGATGATGAAATGCAGAAGAACAGCAAAGTCTTTCAGCAGCTGGACGACAAGGCCAAGGAGAATAGCCAAGTCCTTCAGCAACTCAGCACTGAGATGGAGAAGAATGGCCAAGTCATCAGGCAGCTAGATGCTGAGCGGAAGAAGAGTGCTGAGGCTGAGCAGCTGAAGCTCAGCGATGCTGAGACCATCAGTCAAGTGAGAGGGGAGTTGAGCAGGCTGCAGGTACAGCTCAATGCTGCAGCGCACAAGGCAGAAGCTGAATCAGCAGCCGCAGCACAGCATGCGCAGCATCAACAGGAGCAGGTATCCTCACTCATGTCTCAGCTCAACAGCTTGAGCGAGGCAACTCAGGCAGAGCAGCTGCAGCGGCAGCTAGCAGAGGCGCATGACAGTGCTGAGTCAGCTCAGGCAGAGGCCAAAAGGCTGCAGAAGCAGCTGTCAGATGCAACTGTCAGGGCTGACCTGGATGCCAAGCAGCGCATCAAGCTTCGGGCTGACATGGAGCAAAACAAGAAGCACATGGCGGCAGCTCATCATGCCGAGCTTCTTGCAAAGGTAATCACTCCCACTCTTTCCCTGGGCAGCCCGGTATAATATTTGGCTTCTCAAAAGGCAAAGTCTCTTCATTTCTTTCACGCACTCCTTCATGTGCCGAAGCATCCTGAGCTTTGCTGCCTTTGCCAAGAATCTCAAAGTATCATCAGTGATGGTCTTACGCTGAAAAGTCCGGTGACATGTTGAGAAATCATCAGCTGCATCATTGCTGAAGTGCAGTTGGTCAACTGAGCTCTGCTTGTTTGATGAGGCATGACAACCATTGTTTCTGATGCATAGCTGCATCATTGTGCAGCTTCTGAAGCTTGGCAGTTGATGAAACTGAGCCATGCTTGTTGCTTGTCTGATGGTGGTGATCCATCAATGCTGCAGGAAGCTGCATCAGGTGAGAAGATATCCACACTCCACAAGGAGCTGGAGCAGCTTCACGCCAGCGCTGCACACATGAAGGTGCACCTTGAGGCTGCTCAGCAAAGCCAAACAGATGCCCAGGTACCAGCCCCTTGTCTAGCTGCTGCTTCAATGCTTTCAGCGCGCTTGCAGGCGCCATCCAGATTTCCTGTAGCTTTGCTTTTCTTTGCAGACAGGCATTCCATTTCCTTCTGCTTTTGCCTTTCCTGCTGTCCATCAGATGCCTTTTGTCAGAGCTGTGAGAGATCAGCGTCCAGGCAGCAGCACTCTATGCAGTTTCAGTCCATCCCCACTTGGTTCAGGATCTTGTGATACTGTGCACACCTTGATCCATGCATGCTTCTTGCCCTCCTGCTGTTGAGTGACTGTCTGTTGTCAGACCTTGTTCTTGTCACTGACCAATCAGGGTCCATTTGATGCAGCTTCAAAGGATCCCATCTGCTTGAGGGGTTGCAGATGCCATGCATACCTTGATTCACAATTGCCCTGCCCTTCTTGCATTGTCTTGTCATACCTCACAAGGCTGATAATACTCAGCGTCAGGTTGCTAATCACAATGCATGTAACTGCCATGCAGGCAGATGCGTCAGCGCTCCAGCAGGAGTTGCAAGGTCTGCAATCCAGCGCTGCACAAGCAGAGCAGCAGTTGCAGGGCAACATCACCAGCCTACAGGGGCAGCTAGAAACAGCCCTTTCTGCCTCAGACCAGGAGGTCAGCAGCCTGAGAGGCCAGCTGGGAGCGGCCCTTGCTGACTCAGACAGGCAGACAAATGCCCTGAAGGGCCAACTGAAGGTTGCTGCTGCTGACTCAGACAGAAGGCTGAGTGTCGTGAAGGGCGAGCTGGAGACTGCCCAGGCTGAGTATGCAGAGGGTAGCCAGGCAGAGGGGCGATTGGACACAGCCCACAAGAACTTCAAGGCTCGGTGTGGTGCTCAGGTATGCCCATCCCCTGCAGCCTGCAACCCTCACCTTCTCTGGCCTGGCAGTCCAGCACTTGTTGTGTCCCCTGTCTCAGGTTGTGCATGATGTTGTGTGGCGGTCCCTTCACATATTTTGGTATGTTGCCAAGCTGCCGTGGGGGTTTTGAGTAGCACTGCTCCAGTCTGTTGATGCACAAACTGCCTCTGGTTCAGCTGGCTCAGTTGCCTGTGCTGTTCTCTGAGCTCTTTCGCTTGCAGGCTTTACTACCACACTCTTGCAGCTGTCATACTTTTGCAGCTGCTGGTCTGCAATTTCAATTGCAGTATTTTAAAGAAAACAATAGTTTTCTTGTTGCCGAGAAGAAGAAGAATAATAATAATGTCATGGCTTGATTCAGGAACGAGAAAAGAGGCTGGCTGCGGAATTGAGGCAGGCAGAAGACGCCTTGACTAATGGTGAGGCAGACCGCCAAGACCTCATCAGCCAGCATGCTGCAGCCCTGGAGCAGCAGGGGCAACGTGTAGAAGCCCTGGAGAAGCAGCTGCAGAAGCTGCAGGAAGTTGAGAGGGCTTCCAGGCAAGAGGTGGAGCAGCTGAGCCAGCAGCTGTACCCCAAGAGGCCTCAGGTGACACTTGTTGCCATTTGAGCCCTTCTCATCTGCTTCAGCGCGCAGTTCTGCTCAACCCTCCGTTGTGCAGTTGTCATGTTGGAGTCTGCATGAAAAGAAAAGCAAAGATTACACCTTTCAGCATCAATTTGATGACAAGGCAAGTACTGGCCAGCAGGAGCGCATTGATGATTGGTGTGTCGCAACACCTTCCATCTAAGTCATGTCTATTCGTATATTGACACAAAGCAGAAGATGTTATTGCTCGTGGATCTTGCTTCTGTCCTGTCTCGAATGGTCCAGAAGCAATGCTGTCAATTTGTGATGTCCAGCAACGTGCGACATATGTGGTCTTGACATGTATCTCCTGATACTTTTGCTGACCATGGCAACAATCTCAGCATGCAGTAGTGAGCCACATTGTGATTGACACGACCGACAACATGATCAATGTGCATGAGAGAGGTCACATTGTCGTTTGATTGATTCATGTTGGTCATGTGACTGTTTGTTGATACCTGGGATACGGTCGAAGCATATGCAATTGCAGCCTTAATAACATGCAGTCACTGCTGCAGGTGGATGAGGAGGTTGGTGCAGAGGAGTTCCACCCTGAGCTGCACACCTCACAGAACCAAGCAGGAGCAAGGTCACTGCAGAAACTTGGCTCACTCAGCTCAGAGCTGGCAAGCAGTGAGCAGAGGCAGGGCCCTCCCAAACGGGACCTGTACAAAGAAGAAGGCAGGTACAAGCCTCCCCGCAGGGTGTGGCTGGGCTACACACCCTCACCTGCAGCTACCGCTGAGCAGAGCTACTCAGGTGGGGCTCTGGACGCAGAAGCAAACAGAGGCAGGGGTAGCAGCAGCCGCCAGCTCAGCAGCAGGCTGGACTATGACATGCCTCTGTTCAAAGGCCCTGTCAGCAGCCCGCAAGGCAAGCAGTACTCACAGAGACAGCAGCAGCCTGGTCATAGGTTTCACTATGATCGTGAGTATGAGTACCCTGCGAGGCACCGAGGAGACTTGATCGCAGCTCACCCCAGGGTCCAGCAGCAGCATGGGCATGAGAACTTTGGGGACGGCAGTGAGATGGGTCCCGCAGGGATCACAGTTGGCCCCCAGAGCACTGGGCGGGTTTCAGATGAATTTGGGATATCAAGCAACGCCCTTGCATCAAGACAGCAGCAGGAGGAGAAGGACAATGCCATGAGAACCCCTGGGTATGACAGAGAGGAGGGTCCCCCAGGGTTCTCAGTAGGCCCCCAAAGCAACGGATGGGGCCCAAAGCCATCAAGCAGTGCAGCTGCCTCACAGCAGCACAATGACGGCATGCGGCCGCCAGGGTTTGCAGCAACCCCTAACAGAGGCATGGGCATGGCGGCAGTATTGTCAGGAAGACAGCAGCAGCCCTCCCCAGCAGCAGCGCAGCGTACGCAGCAGCACAGCCAGAACGGCCATCATGGGCAAGGAGGAAAGCGTAGGAAGTAAGACACCGAGGCCACACAGGATAAACACTGATCAAGACTCTCTTTACGGGCATAGCAGTGAATTGTCCATTGACATTGCTTAGCCTTGGCAATTGTAGCACCAGTTGAGTGCTGACCACAGACCGTGTATCCGTGTTGAGCAACGTTTGCATCTTGCTGGCTTTTAACATCAAAATCGAGTTATACATGTATCACGTGTACACCTTGATGTATGGTACTAGTCGTCATCTGGTACTAGTTGGTGTCTGGTACTAGGTATCACATGAAAAGCACCGCACAGCCTTGTTAGAGACGCTTTTGGTAATGCAATGTACACAATCTCACATGGGTTCTGCCTCTGCTGAAAAGGGACGATTGCTTGCTCATACATCGCAAAGAAGGAGAGATTGCAAACAGCCACAAAGCCTTGTACATCGAAGCTGACAAAGGCTCACAGAGACTCCGTTGAGTGTACACTCAGTCATTGGGGATGGCTTTTGCTCCAACCAAGGTCCATGTGGGGCCTATGTGAGTCGCTCGATTGAGAAAATTTGGATATGCTGACACTGTAGCAGTGTTTTGTTACTGTATTGTGGTCATATCCCTGAGCATGTATGTCATGGCAACATGCATCTCCACCCTCCAGGACACTTTGTTTCAAGGGCGCCCAGGGCCATTCTGGGCGCCCCGTTTGCACCCCTACTTCTGCAGTGCGCTGCAGGTTTCGTTTGCTCGCGACGCTTCTGCTGATCGGGCTCCTATCATCTACCAATCTTCATCAGACACATCCTTCAGCAACACAGCTCAGCTACAGCCGGTCACGAGCGCCTGTGTGCCTGCGCGTCCTGCCTGTGCCTGAGCGTGTGCCTTGCCAACCCTATCTTTGTCACTGCTGCTTCCCGTCATCGCCTACGATACCGCTTCTACTTGTCTTCATTCAGGTATATCGAGCCGAGTTACCGCTTGCCTGTCAGTGTCAGCGCTTGATGCTTTCTCCGCTCGTGACCGGCGAAAAACTTCAGAAATTTTAACAGCTTCAGCAACAGCTCAGCGGTCAGCGCAGCGTCACTTTTCAGCCCCAGCTCACGATTTCTTGTGTACTCGCAGATCTGTAACTATCTAATGTCTCTCTGCATCTCATATTTGTCCGTATCAAAAGGCCAAGTCAGAAAGCTACCAGCCTAAGGACAAGCCTTTCTTTGATGATGAATGTAGAGTTGCTCTCAGGCAGTACGAGGACGCTTTACAAGATGCCACTAGTCATGTAGCAAAATACT
>JAABUK010008198.1_pt1 | contig 14753 bp, 17 predicted proteins | sample 5559141 | NCBI WGS metagenome assembly JAABUK01 (sample SAMN10711869, study PRJNA513367) | rock metagenome | isolation source: Antarctica rocks | place: Antarctica: Victoria Land, Pudding Butte nord | collected 2016-01-03
TTCTTCTGATATAGGTATAACCACTAACACGACTTCCGACTTCAGCTCTACATGCGTTGTGCTTGCGCTCGTGGCCGGCCGTCAGGACTGTCAGCCTTGACTTAGCAGCCAGCGACAGCAGCGACGATATTTTTCTTGGCAGCTTTCCACTACATCATGATCATTCCTACCTGACTGTAATGATAGCCTCCGAGATGCATTCCAATGCATTTCAATGCATCGCGCAGCCTAACACAGCCTTTGCTCGACTGCATACTGTATCTGACACAATATTTCTATGATCCAGGCACTTTACCAAGCTCTGCAAATTAGTGTATCCTTGGGAAAGTGTATCTGAGATCCAATCTATCAAGGAAAGGTTCAACCCTAGCCAAATTCTAAGATTTCAAAAGCGGCCAAAAGCAGCTTGAGAGTCTTGCATTGCTTATGCTTATGTAACATGCTAGCCATGGACTTCAGACTTCAAAACCAGACAGATATGTGCTGCTGCATTGCATGGGCTCTGCAGAGTTGAGCAAGCATGAGTCATCTCTACGATTGCGGCAACTGAATAAAATTTGTGCATGCAGATCTGCAAAGCCAATGCGAGATTTGCAGGAGATCATGTTGCATGAGCAAAAGCTGGCTGCTGATGCTGACAAGGCCGAAGCTGATGACAAAGACGCTCTGCAGTTGAGAAGGCTGCTGCAGATGCAGCTCCCACGGCTCTTGCTGGAGCGTCAGACACTGCAGACGTTGAAAAGCAGCTGGCTACAGTGCACTCCAGCGTCAACAATGCAGATGCCATGGAACTGTGCCACACATCAGAAGTCTTGAAGTTGTGCACTGGGTACTTTGAAGATGATTGCAAGGAGTTTGACAGCAACTACTTGCTGAATGACAAGAGCACCAGTAATGACATAGACTTCGACCATCCTGCTTTTGCTGGCAATGCAACTGCAGTTTCTCGTGCTGGCCTTGCTCGTGCAGTCCTAGGAAGCAATGCTGAGCAGTGTGATGTCAGCAACATGATTTCTGATTCCATGATAGATTGGATCTCAAACGATCCCCAGGATACACGTATTTGCAGAGCTTGGTAACATGCCTGGATCGTAGAAATATTGTGTCAGATGCAGTCAAGCAAGGTAGGCCGCACGATGCATTGAAATGCACCTCAGAGGCTATATTTACAGTCACACAGAACTGCTGACTTTGAAAGCTGCTGAGACACAGTCCTAGCGTCTGTTGCTGCAGTGCATTTCTGTTGGCGCACTGCACACCTGTATGAGCAGCAAACCTCCATAAATGTACTTGCAGTGACACAAGCCTGCTGTGAGCCTGTTTTGCAGAGCACCACTGAACAGTGGACGATGCATTTTGCCTAGACCAGTGCTGCAGTGCAATTCTGTTGGCTCACTGCACACCTGTATGAAGAGCAAATCGCCATAGGTGTAATTGCAGTGACACAAGCCTGGTGTGAGCCTGTTTTGCAGAGCAGCTTTGAACAGTGGACAATACATGTTGCCCAGACCAGTGCTGCATTTCTGTTGGCTCACTGCACACCTGTATGAAGAGCAAATCGCCATAGGTGTAATTGCAGTGACACAAGCGTGCTGTGAGCCTGTTTTGCAGAGGACCACTGAACAGTGGACAGCGTATTTTGCCCAGACCAGTTCTGGAGTGCATTTCTGTTGGCTCACTGCATACACCTGTATGAAAAGCAAATCTCCATAGGCGTAATTGCCTCACAACCAATGCACTGCAGTATTGGTATTGACAAAATGCACATCCCACTGCTCAGTGCTGCTCTGTAACACTGGCTGATGCCTTGTGCCATTGCAAGCACACCTGTGAATACTTGCTCTTCATACAGGTGTGCACTGGCCCACCACCAATGCACCGCAGCACTGGAATTCTGGTATTGGTGGTATTGTATCTGTCGCCAATTCCAAGACAGATACACCAATCCCAAGACCCAGCAGCTGTACAGGGGAGTTGGACCAAGGTACTGTAGCACAATCGCATCGCAGAAGGCAATAAACTGTTCCAGTCAGCTGGTCATTGGCCAGCAAACTAGCAGCTGCAGCAACACAATGCTCCAGCCCACAAGACCAAGGAAAACATTGCGTGCATTGCTGCTAAGGTGTGAGGAGGGCACTTCCTAAAGCGGCCCTCAAAGTCTCCTGATATGTCCCCTATCAAGAACCTATGGGCCTGGATGGAAAAGCAATTGGAAGACAGGAGTGGCATCCAGGATACAGCAGAGTTGCAAGCCAGGCTGAGTGCAATTTGGGACTCATTCACCAACAAACAGCTGAGCAAGTATTTCAGCGGTATGAGGGCCAGAATGAAGCGTGTTATCAAATTGCAATGGGGCCATATAGGCAAGTGATTGGGGCTCAGTCACATCAGCTTAGCTGGATCCCATCTATGCCCAGCCTTTCTAGCCTTCAGACACAATCTGACAGCACCATGTATGATAGCAGGAACCAAGCAAACAAAGAGCTATGGCATAGGCGCTCTGGGCATCTTGGCTATGACAACCTCTTCAAGCTGAAGAACAAGCTCATGGTGGAATGCATCTCAATGCCAGCTCAAGGGTTCAAGGAGCAACCGCAGCAGAGGCCATTCTGTGAGGCATGCACATTGGCCAAACAACCTAAGCTGCCATTACAGGACTCGGACAGCAAATGCTCAAGATTACTGGAGCTTGTACACATGGATGTTTGTGGCCCCTTGCAAGTCACATCACATGGAGATGTGAGGTACGTGGCAATCTTGGTAGATCCAGGCTGGCGCATGTGGTATCAATGAAGCACAAGTCAGAGGTGGCCTCCAATGTCAGAACACTTGTCTCATTGTGGGCAACACAGTTAGGCAATCTTTCAGTGCCCACAGGTGTACCATGGCATCTACCATTTTGATGCCAGGACACATGAACTTTGAGTAAAACGCTCCGGAGACCTTGTTGATTGTGTTGCTAGCAAAAACGTCCAGAGCTGGTCTTTGCCCCTCCAGCACTTCATCTTGTATCAGCTCCTGGTATACCTCTTCATGTAGCAACCATTCAGAGTTGTCCTCCACTTTGGATCATGCTACATGAGGCACATGCCGCACAATGAGCCTGCCATGATTTGCTCAAGCACATGCTCAAGTAAAGCAGCCATGCTTGACTCTCTCACCTTCTGATGAGGGTCCTCTCTGGGTCTTCAGACTACTTCCAACTAAACGTCCTCGGCTGCACATAGCAGCCCCAACTCCTGTATGGGTCACTGAACTCAGCTTCTCTGTGACAAGCGTATAATAGCTCTACAGATACCTCCTTGCTTACCTTGACCACTGGAAATGTTGATCTGTTGCCTTCCATGCCCATGACACTTTAGATGCCTGTCTGGCTGTCTGTCTCATAGCGTCGTCCTTTATGCTGTACTTGTTCAGGGGCTTGCTCCAAAAGTACCTTGACAGGTTTTGAGGATGCATATGATTTCCCTGATTGTGCTGGAGTACTGCTTCTACGCCATCAACTGAAGCTCGACATCTGTGAAGGTGACCACCATGGGGTTATTAAACTCCCCATCCGGTGTACAAGCAGCGTATGCATATTCTTATGCATCCCCTGCTACCAGCAGCACCTGATCTCGCCTCCCTTGGAGAGAGCCACTGTGTCTCTGAAGCAGTCCATGTCTGCCTTCCATGCTTCTGATGATGGGTGTGTTGTGTCCATCCAATCTCCATGGTCTTGGCTTTGTACAGGGCACCAGGAACCAGTCTAGATAACTGCATGGCTGGGGCTGCTGCTATCATCTTCCCAGCCATCTGTGCCAGCCACCTATCGGACACTTCAGGGCTGTCAATGATGTTGGTTGCCAATTGCATAAAATCTTGAACCTTCTCTTGAGGTAACAGGAACGGTTGGTTGGCTGCATCCACAATCAAGCTCAGAAACGTGACTTGGGTCTTTGGCAGCCAGATGGCCTTCTGTCCTTGGGGGTTGGGAATATTGAGTATGGTACCCAGGCCCAGGAGAATTTTTGTAAGAGCCTCTGATTGCAATAGCCCTTGGTCTGCTGCTCTCTGCTGCAGCCCTGCATTGGCCAGTGACTGAGCAACATGCTCCTGCTGAGTGACGTCATCACTGCTCATCCCGGCAAAAATTTACCTGTCATCTATCAGAAATCCTAGGCATGTTCCCAATTATCGCAGAAGTGTTTAGACATCTTGCTTGAGATGACTATGGCGATGGTGGAGCTGGGGGCGGTCTGAAGCCCTGTTTGGGCCTGAGGTGAAGGCTTCATCAATCAGCAATTAGCTTGTGATCTATGCCTGTTTGACCTCTTGGCTTGCTAGGTTTCATTTGTTTATTTTGCACATTTCTGTACGTTGTGTGTTGGTCTGCACAGTTTGCATTGCACATGCGACCTGTACATTTCACACCAGGTCCTGTGTGACGTCACTCCTGTTGCCTCGTTCCTTAGCTGAGGCAGATGCAGATGACATGAATGTGGGATGCAGGCTGTGTATTGCAATGCATTTGTGTGCATGAGTCACTCATTTTAGGGCTTGCCACTGTTGCCCTGGGCATTTCGGGATTGGCCCCATTGCTGTGCGACGTTTCTGTGCTAGCGAAGTTGCAGGCGGCTTTCTTCACGTTTCATCCACAGACCAAGGACTCAAGCAAGTACAGACAGCCGGCAAGAGCAGCTCCAGCGCGCCGGTCAAGAGCCTGTCTGCCTTGTGCCTGATTCTGTGGACAAGTACCTGCCTGTGCCTGATTGCACTTTTCAAAAGAGCCTCGACCCACATTCTGAGGGCTTTTACTCTGCTGATATAGGTATAAGCACTAATACACCGTTCAATCTCAGCTCTACATGCGTTGTGCTTGCGCTCGTGGCCGGCCGTCAGGACAGTCAGCTTCAACCTCACAGTCGGGCAAGGCAAAATGCATTCCCCACTGTTTTGCAATACGGGCGCACAGCAGGCTTGTGTCACTGCAATCACACCTATGTAGATTTGCTCGTCATACAGGTGTGTAGTGAGCAAATAGAAATGCAGCACTGGTCTGGGCAAAATGCATTGTCCAATGTTCAAAACTGCTCTGCAAAACAGGCTCACAGCAGGCTTGTGTCACTGCAATTACACCTATAGAGATTTACTCTTCATACAGGTGTGCAGTGAGCGAACAGAAATGCACCGCAGCACTGGTCTGGGCAAAATGCATTGTTCACTGTTCAGAGCTGCTCTGCAGAACAGGCTCACAGCAGGCTTGTGTCACTGCAATCACACCTATGGAGATTTGCTCTTCATACAGGTGTGCAGTGAGCCAACAGAAATGCACTGCAGCACTGGGCAAGGCAGAATGCAGTGTCCACTGTTCAAAGTTGTGTCGATGCAATTACACCCGTGGAAGTTTGCTCTTCATACAGGTGTGCAGTGACCCATCACCTGTGTACTGCAACACTGTTTGCAGCAAACAGCATTCCCACTGCTTAGTGCTGCTGTGCAAAACAGATTCACAGAAAAGTTGTGGCGGTGCAATTACACCTGTGGAAGTTTGCTCTTCATGCAGGTGTGCAATGACCCAAAACCAGTGCACTGAAACATTGTTTTTGGCAAACATCATTCCCCACTGCTTCGAGAAGCTGTGCAAAACAGGTTCACAGCAGGTTGTGTTAGTGCAACTACACTATGGAGATCCGCTCTTCATACAAGTGTGCAGTGACCCAACACCTGTGCACTGAAACACTGTTTTTGGCAAACATCATTCCCCACTGCTTAGTGCTGCTGTGCATATCAGATTCACAGCAGGGTTGTGTCGCTGCAATTACACCTGTGGAAGTTTGCTCTTCATGCAGGTGTGCCAATACCAGTGCACTTCACTGTCAGTCAGGTCAGTAATACCAAGTATGGTGTAATGCAGCAATGGGGCCAGCGCATGGGGAACATGTTTCCTCGCATTCTACCTGCACCAGGTGGGGAAGTGATGCAGGCAACCGCAAGGTAGCGATTTTGAGCAGCAGCTTGATGATGTCATTTGTCAAGAGAGAGAGATTACAATGCTTCCGCCAGCCAACAGGTTTGATCACATGTATCAAGGAGATTCAAGACAATCTAAAATGAAATTGAACACTTGCACATGATCCTGCTGTGTAAAGGAAGCCCTCGTATGGTGACTCTTGTGGGAAAGGAAGCAGCATAATATATTCACCTGCAACAGCAAGACCCCCACAGTGGGCGCACACTCTATTAGCTGTTCCAACATGCTGGCCCCCGGGACAGCAGCCAGCATAAACTGGAAGATTGTGAGAGGCCAGTCTAAGCTGCAAAAAGCGTTTCACGCGTTTACCAGAAACAGGTTGCTGACAGTAGTGTAAAGGAGCCAGAGGGCTTGCAATGTATCACAAGCAGTGCTGTAGTCCTCAAGGTCTGCTCATCGCAAACCTGTATGAAAAGCCTGTGTGCATTCATTGCAGAGATTCAAGTTCCGTAGCACTTTGGGTCATGTCTTCGTATTTCTGACGTGTGCGACTGCAGCAGCTTGCGTGTCACACCCAGGCCAGATATCTCTGCTATTGACTGACTGTATTGTTTAGGACGACGCAGGACGACCGAAAGACAGGCCTGGGCCCGCTGCAACATCTAGGAGCAGGCTGCAACTGAATTAATAGTGCACAATCATCAGTGTGCACCACTGATCCAAGAGCACGTGACACGTGTCTCGCCACCCCCCGGACAGGCCTCGGCTTCACAGCTTGTATTGAGCTGCTGTACAAGGTTCTCGGTGCCTAAGTCGACAGTGTCAAACCGCTCCGTAGGCGATGAAAGGTAAGAAACAAGACCGCTGTAGCGACAGTCACGTGCCGCGTCAAAGGACACGGTGTGCGAATACGCATATTCTGACGCATACCTCTTCTCAGCAGCGTATTCGTGCATCACAAAGGTGGAGTACAACAGGTCAGAAATTTACATACATTAGTGTCCCAATGTATGCAGAGTATTTGGCTGCCTTCACAGCAATATACTGACTGCTTGCCGTCGTCTTATTTATATCCTGGAATAGCAAACAAACGCAGAATGGGACGGAGCTACCACAGTTTTGTTACACCTGCTTTGCCAGGTGAGACGGCGTCTGACTGACTGACTGCAATGCTCTCAAGTCAGCTTGTGCACCTTGGTGTAACCAAACTGAACAGCTGTACTTTTTGTCAGTCCTGCATACATAATGCTCGCGGCTATCAAGGTTCGATTATGCAAAGCTCCTCACGTATATCTTGTCAACATTCAGAGGAGCTTAAATCATTCCAGATCCGTTTTCAGCGTACACACCGCTGGTGGCAGACTCCAAAGCCTGATGCACCATTTTCAGAGTGTGAAGTTCCTGTTGTCAATGGTTGCATACACGTCCCTTGTCTCTTGGATGACTTGGGTTGCTCATTGTGGTTCTCTGGTTTGCTTTTTGTTGGGAACCTGGTAATCACGGTAGTACCTCTGCAACAATACAGCCAGCAGTTGGACGTAGACTCTCTGCCTGTACATCCTGTTGAGGTGACATTCAAAGGTGAGACTAATCGTAAAGCTGGTTTGAACATCTTGCTCCTGTCAAGGACTGTCATGAAGCTGCTATACCGGCAAGGTTATTCTTGACAGAGCCATCTTGGTAGCATGTTAGATTCTGTGACCTCACCAGCATTGTCTAGATGACAAGGGCTGCTTTGTCTCAGCCTGAGATGGTTCTCATGCACTCTATACTGTTTGCAGGTACAGCAGACATTCTTTTTGAGCGTTTTGCTAATAAGCACCACTCCAATTAGACAAGCAGTTTCACGGATAGCTATCTGCCAGACGTAATATATTAATGTAGAGGGACCTGTGACATGCATGTTGTCAAGCGTGTTTTTGACAGTAATCACTTACACCTGTCTGTTGACATCTGGCAATATTTTGGTAATTGCACGTTGATGCAAGTGAAATCACAGGGTGACAGAGATGTCAGGTCAAGCATGTGCACAGTTCTGTCTGCACAACTGCATTCAAACGCGGAGCAAGCCTCAATCCGGTTGCGCACGTTGGGTTGTTATGTGAACCTCCAAGGGGAACAAAGATATTGAGTGCTACCGAGTATTGGTGCTGCTGTTGTTTACTTGCGGAAGGAGTCCCGATTTGCTGGACAGCACCGGATGCAGTTAGACTTCCTATTTGATGAGATCAGCAAGTAAATCAAGTAACTGAACCATGATACAGCTCTGCCAGGGTAGGGTTTACTTAATGTCTGTATATTATGGTCAGTAGCCTGTGATACATCATCAATTGATCTGACGTGCTGCGCACTCCGCTTTACTGACCCAGTGTATTGCCCATATGACTGGCGTCAGAGCGTCAAAGTCATTGCCCAAAACTGGGTCGGACCGGCTTTTTCAGAACACATTGCTCGTCGAAAGAAGGTGAGCTTGATACTACTACAGCCCTTGAGCTCAAATACAGGCTGACAGCAGGCTGTGGAAGTGACAACACATCTGTGAAGGTCTGCTTTTCACACAGGTCTGCAGTGACCCAACAACGCATTGCACCGCTTCTCTATGCAGAAGCCAATCCCCAGTGCACAGTGCTGCTCTGCAAAACAGGCTGACAGCAGGCTGTGGGAGTGACAGCACACCTGTGAAAGTTTGCTGTTCGAACAGACCTGCAGTGACCCAGCAACAATGCACTGCACCACGTCTCTATGCAGACCCCAATCCCTGTTGCTTAGTGCTGCTCTGCAAAACAGGCTGACAGCAGGCTGTGGGAGTGACAACACATCTGTGAAGGTTTGCTGTTCATACAGGTCTGCAGTGACCCAACAACAACGCACTGCACCACTTCTCTATGCAGAAATCAATCCCCAATGCTCAGTGCTGCTCTGCTAAACAGGCTGACAGCAGGCTGTGGGAGTGACAACACATCTGTGAAGGTTTGCTGTTCATACAGGTCTGCAGTGACCCAACAACAACGCACTGCACCACTTCTCTATGCAGAACTCAATCCCCACTGCTCAGTGCTGCTCTGCTAAACAGGCTGACAGCAGGCTGTTGGAGTGACAACACACCTATGAAGATTTGCTGTTCACACAGTTCCGCAGTAACCCAGCAACAATGCACCACACCACTAGCGTATGCAGAATCCAGTCTCCACTGCTCAATGCTGCTCTGCAAAACAGGCTGACAACAGGCTGTAGGAGTGACAACACACCTGTGAAGGTTTGCTGTTCATACAGGTCTGCAGTGACCCAACAACAATGCACTGCACCACTGCCATATGCATAAATCAGTCTCCACTGCTGGATGCTGCTCTGCAAAACAGGCTGACACAGAGTTCCTGATGAAAACGACACCATAGCATGCATTGCACGCATTGACATAGCAATCTAGGCGGTAATATTTCGTGCGAGTAATGGCTGTGAATTGGCAGTGAAGTAAATGTAAATAGTGCCATATGACCTGTGTCAAGAGCCTTGCGATTCTCGTCACTGTGCACAAATGAACTGGCCCCGCGCTTCTAATCCACGATTCAACGCTGCGGAAACCGTCATGCGTGCGTTAGGCCTTACCCGAAAACCTAAAGCCTCACAGTATATAGCTACTCTCAGGCTGGTAGCTATACTGTAAGGCCTTAGCCCTGTCTCGCCCGATGGAATGACGATGTGCGACGCACTTGATTCACAGATGCTCAGGCCACTGCCCGTGAGGTACCTACCGTTCCTAGCAGGGGTCTTCGACTCCACTCACTACGAGCAATCTGTACTTGGACTCAAGGTGTAGGTAAGACCGGTGAGGTAGTCCGATTCCGGTTGCTTGCAAGTCTCGGCCGTATCGCCTTGCGACGAAGAGAGAGACTGTTTGCGTCCTTGCAGCATGACGAAACATCTGATTTCCACCGCCTTGAACCACGATACTGTCCAGCAAGTTTTCGAGAGGCTTGGATCTAAGATGGACTTCACAGCACGAGTCAGCGTTGCGGCTTTGACTTTTGGTAGCACAGCAGCGTTTGTCAAGTACGAAAGCAGCAACATGAGGGATGACGTCAAACAGCTTGACAGCAATTTGAGACAAGATATCAAGCAGCTTGACCAGGATATCAGAAAGCTTGACAGTAAGATGGAGCAGTTGTTGTTTCACATGGTTGGCATTCCATCGAAACCAGACTCGAAGGTATGTCGTTGGTGCACCTACATGGCTGTCTGCATCTACATAAGTACGGCTATCAGAAGGCTTAGAAAAGCTGCAAAATTTGCAACACACAGCCATTTGAGTGCCTTTGTGTTCAGGTTGGTGGAGTTGATTCCATGCTGATGTTGCAGGTTGAAGAGAAGGAGTAAGCTTTTGGCAATCAATAACACTCCGGCCAAGTTTTCCAGTTCTTTGTAGACTTGCTTCTGGCCGATATCACTGTCAGTTCACAAATTGTTCCAGTCAGCGCGCTTCAACAGCCTCAATCAACACTTCCTTGTTTCTGATGCTATTTGCGCAGACGTGAACATGGAACCGCATTTGTAGTATGCCGTCAGATTTCACTGAGAAATGCGTCTTGGGTTTTTGCTCAGGGTAGTCGGTCAATACTGAAGCCATAATTTCATTGTGATACGACATGCTAGTGAGCTTTGCAATGAATTACAAAATTTTGATGCAGAATGAATGCACTAATATGCTGTGGACTTATGGATGCAATACAATCATCAGGACCTCAGCTGTGGAAAGGCAACAAAAACATCTTGCCAAACTAAGAAAGACAAAAGCGATGTGCTGTTCATAATCTCACAGGTGTATTGCAGCTTCCGGCGAGGCTCTCAGCCTGCTTTGCAGAGGCAGCACTGATGCAGCATGTGCGCCAAGAAGCAGCGCAGCACCAGATGGCATGTTTGCTGTAGTGTGCAGCTGTGCTGTGAAAGCGGTGAGAGCTTGCAGGCCTGGCTGCAACCCAACTTTGCACGTAGGACTGGCCTGACACAAGGGGGCTGACTGCATGCTCTTGACAGCATCACAACCCCAGACAGTATGCTTTGTTACGAAGAGCTGTGGCATAAGCAATGGTGAGAACTTTGCAATCCTGCATAAGACCCAAACTTGCTCAGTTAGGACTGTTTTGATTGCATGATTTGCACAGCAGCATTGCACTAGACAGCATTTTTTCTGTTCTGAGCAGCCATGCTGTGAAGCAATGGTGAGGGCTTGCAGGCCTAAAAGACAGGCAGTGTTCGACTTTTCTGTTTACGTTTCCTGATTAGTGAGATACACTAGGTGTATGCCAGCCCAACCAGGCTGACCACGTGGGATAAAAAAAATTGCAATAAGTCGAGGCTAAATTGAAAGACCCTTACTCAATCCTTCTGAGCACACAAAACATGAGCATGGTGTCCGTGTCCAGCGTGAACAGGCTGGCATAACTGCTCAAGAAGGCAGGACATTCAACTATCATGTGCATTGCACCGTGATAGCATGACCCCCCAGCAGGTGCACACCCTTGCTGAGCCATCTAGATGACCAGCACCTTAAGGGCGACCCGCAGCCACTGGCAAACCATGAGAATCAAGCCTAAATTGCAAAAAGCGCAGGCATCTTCCAGCATCTTCCGCAGGCAGCTTCCACTGAGGTGCATCTGGAGCCCGCATTGCTTCTGCATAGGTCTGAGGCTCCTCAAGCTCAGTTGCCGTCGCTGCCTGGGCTTTGTAGATCTGTTTAGGCTGCTTCCTCTCCCTTTGAGGAAAGCGTGACTGCTGAGTCTCCTGAGCTGAGGCGGCAGCTGCGTCCTCAGCTGCTGGCTTAGCTTCCTCAGCGGCTGCCTGAGTAGCTTCTTCCTCAGCTTCTGAGTCAGTGGAGTGAATGGGGATCCAGATCCATGTCTGTGCTGTCTGCCTCACTGTTATCTTCTTGCACAGTGATTGGACTGTCAGGTACTCCGGCGCTGACCTTGTTGTTGGCCTGTTCAGCTTCTGTGGCAGCTGCTTTGTTGGCTGCTGATGGGACCACCTCAAGGAAGATGACATCTGTTATTATCTGCACCTTGCCACTGTCCATGAGCACTCTGTACTCCTTGGAGTTGGGCACATATCCAATGAAGGTGCTTGCTGTGCCGAGTGGATCCAGCTTGTGCCTGAGCTGTTTTAACACATGCACGTATGCCTTGGACCCAAAGGCTCGCATGCCTGAGACATCTGGGTTTCTACCAAAGAAGAGCTCCCACGGTGTCTGGCTGCTGTAAATGGATGGACTCCTGTTCTTGACATAGGTGGCTGTGCTTGCTGCATCTGCCCAATGCTCACTTCCAAGCTTGGCATCAAGCAGCATGCTCTCACCCTTTCCATCAATGTGCGGTTGAAGCGCTCTGCCACTGCGTTCTGCTCTGGTGTGTAGGGTGCTGTGGTGTTGTGGATCACACCCTTGTGACTGAAGTAAGTCTCCGGCTCTGAGACGTACTCAGTGCCTCTGCATGTGCGTACTGCCATCAAGCGGTTGCCAGTCTGAGTTCCCACAACCCGATGGTCGCTCTGATTGCCTGTGCTGCTTCTGACTTGTATCCCAATGGCACCTCATGGCACAGTCTTGAGTAGTCATCAATGCAGGTTGCTATGTACCTTGCATCTCCAGTTGACTTGACTTGAAGGGAGCCACAGACATCCATGTGTACGAGCTCTAGTAAGCTTGAGCTACTGCTGCCTGAGTCTGGAAATGGGAGCCTGTGCTGTTTGGCCATTGTGCATTGCTCACAGAATGGCTTCTGCTGCTGCTGCTGCTCCTTGCAGGCTTAAGCTGGCACTGAGATGCCCTCCACCTTGTGCTTGTTCTTCAGCTTGAAGAGGTTGTCATAGCCAAGATGTCCAAAGCGCCTATGTCATAGCTCTGGTGATTGCTTGGCTGCTGTTGTGGCAGAATTGAGGCACAGCATGTGCAGACTGCAGACTTCTGTGTGAATTGTGAGGATTTTTTTGTACAGTCTGATGCTTTGCAGGTCAAAGCGTTGCACGCCAAAAGGAATCTGCAATGGAGTCTGCTCACCTGCTGCTGTCTCAAAATGCACCTTCTTCATGCCCAGTGTCAGGCCGCTGTCCGTCGCCCGTCTGCCACAGCCACTGTCAACCCCGCCTGATGCCAAAAGGAGATCTAAATGCTGGCTACTAATCTGGCTGGTGTCTGGCAATGACCGGCTTGACGTGGACTGGTTACTGACAACCTCACCTAAGCTGCTATTCACTTGGGAAGGCGGCCCAGGTTGAGGGCTGAGGGGAAGATGGCTTTTGATAGTCCCTTGCTCAAAGCAAGGGCTGCTGGGATTGCATAGCGTGGGTACAAAGCCTGAGGCATCTTCTGCAACAGCTTCTGATGCAACTGCTGGTTTTGATGACAAAGGCAGGCTGTCGAATATCACCAGCATGGGTCCTACCTGAATGGACCACAACTCAGATGGACTTGTACCTTGAGCAGCTCCATGCAGTCAAGTAATGCCATGCAAACTTGGATATAGGGTTGGAATGGGGATCTCGGAAATCTTAAATCTTGATTTCGCTTTGTATTTCAACCAACTTGTGCCAACATTTCAGAGTTTGAGCTCAATTGGGTATAGTGTTTGCGCTAAGTTCAGCTGGCGAGCAAGGATGACCCATCTGGATCCATCCTGGCTATTGTGGTCTGACATACACAGGATTGTAGCGCACATAACTCACAACTTCAGTTCAAACGTTCAGTTTTCTGTGGTTATCTGCTGGATGTATACATGACTGTCATCATACAATTTGTCAGCATTGTAACCACAAACCTTCAAGAGGCCTGCAGAGTATGCGACTGCAACGGCAGTCTGGTAAATGTCACCTGTCACCATCATTGTCCTCATCTTAGCCCTGCATTTCACTCACTTTGAGATGTTGGCATACGCTGTGCAGCTTGATCATTCCACTAGTAATGTCCTGGGGCAGTCGAGCTGCAACTTGCTGCAGGTGTGCATCGAAAATGCTGCCAGTGTCATACTTTGCTGGGACATTGTGACTGTGTGAAACCAAAGGTGTGCACTGGGACAGGTGGCCATACGTGTTACATAATGGCCTTCACACATGCTCTTGAAATTGCTGGTGATATGACCAAAACTGCTGTTGCTCTCACCATGTGTGCAGGCTGACTGACCGTCCCCAATGGACTGTTAATGACAGCAAAGCAAACTTTCACGTTGTCATTATTGCGTCATGCAGATGCTGTTTAATTTTTCTTGCAAATCAGCAATGACTGACGCTGAGGCAGCACATTAAGTTGTTGGTGAAAGCATAGCAGCATTGTTGCTTTTTGTCATTGTGCAAGAGAAAAGCTGACCTGTCTTGCAGGTCAGCCATGACTGATGCTGAGTCAGCACGCAGAGGAATGTTGATGACTGCAAAGCCGAGCAGCCTCAAACTGTAGGTATGCTGCATGACGTTGAGCAGCGAAAGCTTCTGTATGTCATGTCCTCTACCAGGAAGAACATGACCGGTAGCGAATCCCATCAGCCTATTGCCACAGGTATGGTAGTCAAAGATTGCCTGCACATTGTGATCACATCAATTTAAAAAAAAAATTCCGCGTATTTGTTATGCCAATGGAGTATGCATGAACTAACAGATGCTTGGTGTAACAAGGCATTATCAGGGCTGCTCTGCAAAAGAGGCTCACAGCATGCTTGTGTCACTGCAATTACACCTATGAAGATTTGCTGCTTATACAAGTGTGCAGTGACCAACCAGCAATGCACTGCAGCACTGGTTTTGGCAAAATGCATTCCACACT
>JAABUK010008199.1_pt1 | contig 14752 bp, 14 predicted proteins | sample 5559141 | NCBI WGS metagenome assembly JAABUK01 (sample SAMN10711869, study PRJNA513367) | rock metagenome | isolation source: Antarctica rocks | place: Antarctica: Victoria Land, Pudding Butte nord | collected 2016-01-03
TTGCAAATTCGGTTTGAATTCTTGCTAAATGCTCAATTTCTTGACCTCATGATTTCTTGAAGTGAGAAATTTCGATTTCTTTTATTGAATTCAGTGTTTTTTGCACTTTGTTTAATATTCAATATATCTACGTGAGTCTGTCTTTGCACTTCTTGACTTTTCGAGATAAGTTCTTCTTCGTCTCGTTTCAGTTCAGGTATTTCGATGCGTTCAGATCTAGGTTCAATTCGATAGAGTATTGAGATGAGTACGAAATAAATGTTCTTTTTCTGATAGAGTGTTTTTTCGATAACTCAACTATTCAAATTGCATAGTTCTTGCACTTTTGATCTAATTGCATCTTCATCGACGAGATTTCGACTTCTATTTGCATAGTCTCTATCAATGATGTTCGAAACACACTCAGAATTTTTCGTAATGCAGCGTTTTGCAGTTTGCGAAATTTGACTAAGTAGCTTTTTTGATTATTCCACCATATTTCGACGCCATAATCGCTAATAGACGTGACACATGTCAGGTATAACTGCTTTCCTGATTTGACATTTAGTCTTCACTCGCTATTCATTAATCTAAATAACGAGTGTAGCAGTACTCATGAAAGAGTATGCTGAAACGAGACAAGAAGAAAAGAAAGAAAGAAGAAAAGCAAAGCTGAAGAATTGATATCAACAATCTTGCACTAGCTTTGTTTACATCTGTTAGCATGATCAATTTGTAAAACTTCTACACAGACATTAAAGTGTTAAAAACATCATTGTTATGCTATCAGCTATTGAAAGACATAATAATGCTATGAAGACTTAAGAATGATTGACATCAACAATCTTGCACTGACTTTGTTTATGCTCATTAACATGATCAATTCACGACACTTTTACACAAGTGTTAAAGCGCTGAAAAAGTCATTGCTACAATGTCAGCTGCAAGAAGATAATACGATGCTATGAAAACTCAAAGATTGAGTCTTTAAGAAAGAATGCAGTTGTGAGAATGCATCTCATTGACTATGAACGATGCATGTCTGCAAGACTAGCTTGCGAGATTAGATCAAAGAAACTAACGAGTGAATAGAAATAACGACTTGACAAAAGATGAAAACTCTGCAAGTTCTTACTTTCATTTCTTAGTAATTAGTTCTATCATCAATAGAGTGCTATCTTATTATCTTCTACTACGCAGTTTCACGTAAAGAAATCTTGTTGTCTTACAACTACTTAAGAAACTTTTGCAGTTTTTGTTATTAAAAAATGATGATTTCAATTACATAGCAGATTTATTTGAAGAAAAAACAAAAATACTACAAAAAAAGTTCTTTTCATCATTGTTTTAAACAAACATCAGTGACATTTCAAGATTATTTATATCATTGACAGTATTGTTCAATTCAATCTTATTGCAAGATGAGATAAAATAAGCAATTTGATGAGTAAAAGTTGACAAAGCATCAAATGCATTTGAAATTTCAAATAAAGCACTTCAAGCAGATTTAACAGAACTGACTTCAATATTAATCAGTTTATTCAATGCATATATAATTCACAAATATCATTTGAAGTAGTTCAAAAAAGCTTAGACAATCATACTATGCAAATCAAAGAAAAGCAATTACATTGACTTGAAGATGTATTAATTCATTGCTTTGCTAAACATCATGAATAAAACACTAAAATCAATCATGATCAAAAGATTAAATGATATTACTGAGACTCATCACATGCTTTTGAACGCTTAAATGAGAACGAGATGCAAGTAATTTGTGATCTCAGCGCTGAATCTACTAGTAGATTAAGTACACACAGTATGAGACTGCAAAATTAAGTACATAGTTTTCATGCTTAGTTTAAACATCATTGAGATGTTCAATCATGTCTTGCATACTAAACTTTTGCATATTCTGAGAATGAAAAGAACATTAAATTACATAGTTGAATGAACTTGCAGCTTTCTGAAAAACAGAGAGTTATTGCTGATGTTCAATAAACAAATCAGCATGATGCAATGAGTAAACGCTGACATATTGCAAAGATTTCTCATATCATCGATTCTCTTTCTATTTTTTAACGCAAGCTTAATTGAAAAATGTGAAGCTTTAGAAATCAAAATCAAAGTGCTTGACTTCATAAATGACATTAATATTTTGATTTATGACAAAATTACAGAATTAATTTGCAAATCATTGAGTTGAATACACAACATCTGTGCGAAGTAAGCTTAAATTCATGATGTTACGTTTGCTTCAAAGAAATATGAACTCACACACTTCACTCATAAGTCAAAAAGATTTGACATGACAGTTAATTTACACATAGAAAACTCAATAATAAAGTCGAAATCAAATGTATAAGTTCTCAGAGTGCAACTGAACATGAAACTACAATGAGATTCACATCTTCATCAAATAGAAGCAGATCATATCATCAAGATGCTAATGCTTAGTTAACTTGAAATCTTCATTTGAAAGATTACATTTGCAAAAGCAAGATAAATATACTTAGTGATGATAAGATCAAGAATGACGTTCAAAGCATTGATATCACATCAACATAATAAAGAAGAGAGATTGTTGAATATGAAATGAAGACTAGAAACTCTTCAGAATCAAGCATTGTGTTATGTGATCAACATTTTCAGAAAAGTGAACATTGAAATGCTGAAAGTCAAAACATATACATTCTCGCTACATGTTCATCTGAACAAGCTACAGAATTAAGTTACACTACGCAGTTGAATCAATGACAAAACACAGAAAACTCAATGAATATGCAAAATTATACATGTTCATTTGATAAAAACTAATAGACTCATTTCTTGCTTTTTAATCTTCAAAAAATGACATTTTTAAACATTTTAATTCATGAAAAAGCAAAAATACAGTTTAAACGTGAACAACTTGACTTCTTAATGATGATTTAAATAAGTGAATGTGCAATTGCATAGTTTCATAAAAGTTAATGAGATCTTTGATGAAAAAACTACAAAAAATGCATTGCAGACATTAATGCATTTCTCGCTCAAAGATCTCATTTATTCAAGAAGTCAGTAAAGATGCGTAATGATTTTCAAAAGATTGAAAGCATTCTTGCAATTCACATCAAAATTGAATGCATAAAGCTGAAGATTTATCTGCACTTGAGAAACATGTTGAGCGTGAATAGTTTTCAATGCAATTGCAAATAAAGTCATCAGATAGTTAAGCATATTCTGATGCATTGCTTGAATTAAATGCATTTTCAATTGAATATATTATGAAATATTGACTTCATGAACTATTGAATCATTATTTCAATCACGAAGAGTCTCAAGACAACAGCGAGAATGATGATAAAAATGAAGTTGCTGAAGCAGTTTAAAGTAACAAGAACATTCATTCTTTAACATGCAATCATCATGAACAAATTTAATACATAGTCTCAGTTTTATTGTCTCGACTGCATGTAGCAGTCATATAAACAGCAAGCGATTTTCTATCTCAGAGAATTTTGTTCACTCAACACACATAGCATAAAGTTTTTCATGAGTCGATTTAATCAATATCACAAAAATGTATGAATTTATTATTATTATTATTAATATACATAGCATAGTTTCTTTCATAAGTTGAACTTAAATCAATGTCACAAGAATGTATGAATTTAAATCAAATTAAATCAAATCATTATTTACATACTATTTATGCTGTCATTTATGTTAATTACATTTTACATATATTATTTATAATGTCATTTATTATAATTAAAGTTTAAGTGATTAAAACATTCATTCTTTAACATGTAATTATTATGAATAAATTTGATATATAGTTTCAGTCTTATCATTTTAATTATATAAAGCAACTGCATAAACAGTAAGCAATTTTCTATCTTAGAGAATTTGTTTACTCAATACACATAGTAATGATAGTATAGTTATTTCTCATGAGTCAATTTAATCAATGTTACAAAAATGTATAAATTTATTATTATTATTAAAGTTTAAAGTTTTATTATGCAATTTTTATACTGTTTATAACTATTGTTTTAAACTGATAATTAGATTGATAACAAGATTCATCTGTATATGATGTTGATTATAAATTTTTTGATTTTATTTTGTTTTGAATAAAAGTCAGAAGTGTTACAATTCTAGTCTTTGTTTATTCTTCATTTAGTCTTCGTCTGATTTCATTCTAATTGAGTCTAGCAAAAATCTGATCTAAAGATGATGTCATTGAAACTCTGCATCATATGTGTAAGACGTCAATTCAATCGAGTTTAGCACAGAGCTGAGAAATACACATATAAGAATCGAGTTCTTTTCTGTAAATACTTTTTCTTTCTTAGCATTTATTTATTAGTTAAATGACATCTCAATCAGCGATAAAACTCATTTGTACGTGATGCTGACTACAAATCTACTATCTAGTTACAGTAGACTGATTGCATCAAGTCGAGTCATCAAGATCGAGTCGAGTTTTCAACTCATCAAGACTTGATTCAAGTCAGAATTCTTGACTCAAGTATTCAAGTTGAGTCAAGATGTTCAACTTGAGTATTTAAGTTGAATCAAAGAGTTGAAATCGAGTATTGACTTGAAATTTTCGACTCGACTCGTCAAGACATGAAGATAGATAGATAAATATTCTATTATGACTCTCTATTATGACTTTCTATTATAACTCTCTATCATGACTCTTTATTATAGCTTTCTATCATGTTTTTCTATCATAGCTTTTCTTCATGACTTTTCTTCATGACTTTCTATCAAACAGTCTTCATAGTTTCTCGTCATGACTTTCTATCATAGCTCTTTATCATAGCTTTCTACCATAGTTCTTTACGAAAGCTTTCTATCAAATGATCTTCATGTTTTTCTTCATGTTTCTCTTCATGTTTTTCTTTATGACTTTCTATCAATAAGATAATGCAAAAAGGTAATGCAAAGGCGAAAAATCGGAAAAATTTCTATATTTAGCTTTCTTGACGTCATATTCAATTGCTTAATGAGTTGAGTTGAATCAGCGAGTTTTGACTCGACTTGAGATTAATATCAAGTAAAGTCATGAAATTCAACTCAAGTATTCAAGTTGAATCAGAAGATTCAATCTGAGTACTTGAGTTGAATCAAAATGTAAATATGAAAACTTGATTCAATGATCAGTCTAAGCTACAGTAAAGTCTAAAGATTATCAAAAGTTTGAATGATATTAAGATGCTGCGTGATGATAAAGTGCTGTATGTTGATCACATGCAGAGTTTTTGCGATCACACAGACTTTGATAATCTCAATGTGCATGCTACAAGCAATCTACATGCAGATGAGAAAGTCAAATAGAACGCAGAACTATGAGAAAAATCACTTATGAAAATCATTCAATTCAGTATCTTGTTGTCATGATGACAAGAACTGAGACAGAACACTTTTGTGTTTGATCTGTTGAGAATGATTAGTAGAAAGAACTTAAATCATGAACATTCTTTAAATTTACATGTTAACTATGTATAAATCTTGTTAAGACTGCGTGTCTGTTACTACGACATGAACAACTCACAAAACTCATTAAGTTTAACACAAGCAAACTCAAAAGTCTCATTAATATCATTTAACAAATGTTCAGATATAGACATTTTATATGTGAGTGATACGCTGATGAGAAGACTTCGTTAAGAGAAGAGAAACATAAGCAAGTTAGTAAAGAATGATTGAACTACGCTGTCTGATTAAAAGTGTAACATATGAACATTTCTGCAAGACATGATCAATCTGCATGAGAAAAATCTTTACAGATAACATGAAACAGATGAGTTGCACATCTTATCAATGAAGTTAGCATCTGCAAGACATGATATACAATGACGATGACTGTTGATCTTGAGAATCTCACTTCTTCACTGAGCTTTGACTCTTGAATATCTTGATGATAGAATTAATCTCTAGTCAAAGACATCATCTGTATAGTTTGAGAAAACAGTAGTGCATGTCAATGTGATTAAAGAAGAAATCGACTGCAATATGCATATGTATCACAAATGAAACATCTGCAACTCATGCTTAAGAAGTAAACTGTTGAAATCTGAGCAGTGAGAGATCTTGTTCATCTTGAACTGTGAATTTGTCATAAGAAAACTTTCTGAGTAATCTCTTGAGTCTAAGAGAAAAATCAGCATAGAGATCATGCTTTATGTATGTTGCATGCAACGTATACAACATATTTTCAATAGAACTCAATCAATGAACAGTAAAAACAGTTGAGTCAAACATCTGCTCAATCAGAATATTAACTCGCAACACAGATGACAAAACGCAGACGTTAAGACTTTTAAACATTTACAACTCAAGCTCACTATTCATCACATTCACAAAGAGACTCTCAACTATTTCTCGTTTGAATGAACTACTCAAGAATGATTGCAAACAACTAGTTGTAGAAGACTTCAATCTACATCATTCACATTGAGAGAAGCAAAGATGCTTCACTCAACATATGATAACTGATACTTTACTAAACATTATTACAAATGCAAGATTGAAACTACTGCTGAAATTAAACATAATTACTTATGAAACTCACAATCAGTTTACGACGATAAATTTAGTCTTTAGCAGCGAGAAAATACAGTCTATGACATGTAAGTGCAAAGTACAAATCAATTTACATCAGAAATCAGATTATTTTTTAATTGTCATAAAGTTAGATTTACAAACAATCTCAGTGCAATCTTCAACTCATTGATTCTGAAAAAAATGAACACAGAAGCATTAAGTGCTTATTTGCAAATACATTTTTCATCAAATCACTCTCTGAACAGCAAAGCTGAGATGAATGACAAAGCGACAGAAATCATCAAAATACTACAAGAAATCATTAAGAAGTTTACTCTTTGAGCAAAATCATCAAATTGAGCAAGAAACTTCTGAAATCAAAGTTGTTTCAAAGTAGTAATGAAATCAAGATGACTGCAAATCATATGAAAAACATAAAATACATTAGAAACATGAAATGAATATCTGAAACATAATAATCACAAAAACAAGATCATTAGATAAATAAAATGCGCACACTTCAGATCACAGATGCATGAGCTAAGTGACGCATTGAAATCAATATGATGCTTTGCAAAATGAGCTAGAATCGAAAGTCAGTTATTTAAAAAGCTTTCTCAGTTTTCGTTGCTGAAACAAGATGATACTGATCACATGATAACAACGTTTGAAGAAAAAATCGAGATGCTGCAAGAAAAATTCTTCTCTTCACTTTTATAAGCAGACGTTAACAACATTTCAAATTCATTCATATCTTTGACAGTATCATCAAATTCACGCATTTCAGAGAACAAGATGAAGTAAGCAATCAGATGAATAAAAGCAAACAAAGCATCAAATGTCTCTGAAATCTCAAACAGAGTACTTCAAGCAGATTTCACAGAACTGATCTCAGTGCTGACGAGTTTATTCAACGCTTGCGTGATACACAAATATCACTTGAAGCAGTTCAAAAAGACTCAAACAATAGTGTTATGCAAATCAAAGAAAAGCGACTACATTGATTCAAAGACATATCAATTCATTGCTTTGCTTGATATCATGAACAAAGTTTTAAAGTCAATTATGATCAAAAGATTGAGTGACATAGCTGAGACTCATTACATGCTTTTGAATGCTCAAATGAAAGTGAGACGCAAGTGATTCGTGATCTTAACGTTAAATTTACTAGTAGATCAAGTTCACATCATGTGAGACTGCAAGATTAAGTACGTGATCTTCATGCTAAATCTAGACATTATTGAAGCATTTGATCAAGTCTTGCACATCAGACTGCTACATATGCTGAAAATGAGAAGAATGTTGAGTTACATAGTTGAATGAATATGCAGCTTTCTAAAGAACAAAGAGACATCACTGATATTTGATAAGCAAATGAGCACTATGCGTAAGATAAACGCAAACATATCTCAAGAATCTTTCATTTCATCGATTCTCTTTCTATTTTTCAACGCAAGTTTAATTGAAAAATGCAAAGCATTGAAGATCAAAATTGAAGTGCTCAACTTCATAAATGACATCAACATTCTAGCATATGACAAATTCATCAAAAAAATCTGCAAAACACTGAGCAAGACACACAATGTCTGTGTGAAGTGAGTTTGAACTCATGACACAACATTCGTATTCAAAAAATATGAGTTTACACATTTCACTAGAAAATCGAGAAAATTTAACATGATGACTAGCATACAAATAGAAAGCTCAGTGATTAAGTCAAAGTCAGATGTGCGAGTTCTAAAGATTCAACTGAACATAAAACTGCAATGAAGCGCGCATTTTTGACAGATAAAAGTGAGTCACGTCACAAGAATGCTTGTGCTTAGTCGTTTAAAAGTCTTTACATGAGAGACAATCTTTATGAAAGTGAGACAAGTGTACTCAGCTGTAATAAGATCAAAAATTGCATTCAAAGCATCAGTTTGATATCAGCGCAACAAAGAGAAAGAACTGTCAGACAAGAAATACAGATTAGAAACTCTGCAAAATCAGACTCTACGTCACGTTGCAAAAGCATTCAAAAGAGTAAGCATTGAAACGCTAGAGATCGAAATGTACACAAGTTCGCTGCATGTTCATCTGAACATGCTGCAGAATAAAGTCACATTACACAGTTGAGTCAACGACAGAACGCAAGAGACTAAATGAGCATGCAAACTCATACATGTTCAACTGATGAAAATTAATTGTCTCACTTCTCGCTTTTCTGTCATTAAGAAAATAGTGCTTCTGAACATAGTTATTCAAGAAGACACAAGAATGCAGTCTAGATGCAGATAATTTGATTCTTCTACAATGATCTCAATAAGCAATAGCATCGCAATAGCATTATATCACAAAGATCAATGAAAGCAATGATGAAAAAAATACAAGAAATGCATCGCAGATGTCAATGCAATTTCAGCACAAAGATCTCATTTATTCAACAAGATGATAAAGATGCATGATGATTTTCAGAAAACTGAAAGCATTCTTGCAATTTACATCAAAATCAAACGCATAAATCTTAATGTTTATCTGCACTTGAGAAACGTTTCAAGCATGAATAGTTCGTGATGCAACTGCGAACGAAGTCATCAGACAGCGAAGCATGTACTCATGCATTGCTTGAACTGAACACATCTGTGATTAAGAATGCTACGCGACATCGACTTCTTGAACTATCAAATAATCGTCGTGATCACGAAAGATTTCAGAGCAGCAGCAAGAATAATGATGAAAACGAAGCTTCTGAAGCAATTTAAAGTGACTAGAACATTCATTCTCTAACGTGCAATCAACATGAACAAATTTGATACATAGTCTTAATCTTGTTGTTTCGACTGCGTGAAGCAATCATATAGATAGCGAGTGATTTTCTACCTCAGAGAGTTTTGTTCACTCGACACACATAGCATAGAGTTTTTCATGAGTCGATCTAATCAATGTTACAAAAATGTATGAATTTATTATTATTATTATTATTATTATTATTAAATGACATCTCTATGACTCGCTCTAGATCGATTTCTAACAGTAAATAAATGCTAATCAACTACTCTGCTATCAACATGTAGATGATATGAAATAATCTACTTCGTTTATTCAGAAAATTTGCAAGAAATTCTTTGAATTACTTTCATCAAAACACATCTTCAAATTTACTTAAATTTATCAAATCAATCTTATCACAATTAAATCTATTTATTTATCTTCAATCTTTCACAATGACACGTAACTTTGAATCAGTTGAGTCATGAACAGCTCATTTGCTTAAAAGCATTGCTAGTAAACAAGTTTTTCTTATTTCTTTTGATGCTTCAGCAAGATCTCAGAATGTCGTTATCTCATGAAACATTAACATAGATCAACAACTTCATCAATGAACTATTAATCAGTCAGATGAGATCATCAAGATGCTGATTGAGTTAAGAGATCAATGAGACATGACTTTGAAACTCAACAAGCAATGAATCAATCTACAAGTTGATCACATTAAGAGACTTGATGAGCTAGAAATTAATCAAATGACAATAAACACTTAAAAAGAGACTATTGTTGAACTACAAGAGAAAGTATTGAGTCTAAAAAAGAAACAATGTTCAGCAAATTAGTTATGATCTCGACAGTCTATGAAGTCTTGAGCTTTTATTGAGAATCATACTTGACGAGAATCATTCACTCTATTTGACAACAATCATCACAAGTTCTTCAAGTTTTTGAACTCATTTATATTCATTGATGAAGATGAATCAACATGAAACAGCTGAAGAATTAAGATAAACAACAAGCTTCAGACAAATGTTAATCACTTCAATAATGAGAATATCTGTATCATTTATGTGATATTTAGACTAGAAGATGATGCTGCTGAGCACATTTTCGCTTGATGTCAACATGATGCTTCACATTCATACATCTTGATCGACAAGTTATTTGAGCATCTGAAAGAAATATACGATGAATTGAATAAGAATCGAAAGTATCGTCATGAATACAACGCTCTGAGACAAGCAGACAAGTCTTTCAATGTCTTCTACTTTGACTTTATGAAGTTATTCAGTTATCTTAAATACAATGATTGCATTCTGATGAATGATCTTCAGAATAAAATCAATAATTGCTTGCAGAATGCTTTATCAGTCTGTTCAGAGAACTTTACTTCACTCACTCGCTTAAGAATCTTTCTTCAAAATGTGAATAGTAAACAACGAGTTAATTATCAGCTTTGCAGCGAACGTTGCACTGTCATCGTCAAAGTTACTATCATATCTGACAAACACGCTACTACTTTCTTGTCAGCAATGATGATTTTGATAATCGATTATATTAAGTCTATCATCTTTTCTATCTTTAAGTCTGATTGAGCGAAATCATCTATCATCTGCTACATCTGCAAGATCTTGAAACATTTGTTCAAGAATTGTTCTCAGAACAAGATTAATACTTCTGCATCTCATGCATTCACTTCTCATCTACATGAGATCATCATTTTGAAGAATAAAGAGAATGAGAAAATGTCTTTTGAGAATAGCGAGGCAAAAAACTAGAGACTTTCATCAAAGACGCGATGAAAAATGTGTTAATTTCTTCAATGATGAGCATGTCAGATGATTCTTTTGCTTCTGAATCTTTGACTACTGAATATGTACTTTCTAGCAATAAAATTAGTTACTCATTGAAGTCATTGATAGACATCGAAGCTGCTGACTATTCATTTATTAATGAAGTGATTGCGCAAATTGTTTGTGATCAGTTGCAAATCGAGTTTCTGACTTTGATCAAAGCGAAGTCAATTCAAGAATTCGACGATCACTATGCTAAGAAACTCATTACTCATGCTATTTATTCGAACCTGACTGTTCAAGATCATATGATTGACACAGCTTTTATGTTAATCACTCAATTAAATCAACATCAAATGATTCTTGAAAAAACATGAATGAACAAAATTAATTCAGTAATTGATATGCAAATTGATTTTCTTCGATTTTTGAATTTTATTTCTAGTCAGAAATCGATTGTTCTACTCTTAAACAACAAGATAATCACGAAGCAGAAGAGTTTAACTTCTACTCATATACTGAAGAGATTTTTCACTACATCTCAATTCAGTCTGAAATCACTCTCTTTCAGTCAGTTTAATGAGAAGTCAGTTAAATTAATTGAACGGTTAAAATCGCGTGACGCAACTTTAACTAACGTCAAAATTTCTAAATCAACGTTAGATTCAATGAACATAGCAATGATAAAGACAGCAACATATAGAATGTTAGTCAAATGATCAGATATCAAGATCTTTGCTGTTATCATCTTGAAAATCGATTGATTCATAACTACAGTTGAAAACAAGTCTGAAGAAGTGAATCTGCATGAGCTTTTTCATGCTGAAGCTCTTGAGCAAGTCAAGATCAAGCTTTTCTTTGAATATCACGACTATTTAAATGTCTTCGATTGAGCAATGATTGATCAGCTATCATTGCATCATTTCTATGATCACAAAATTGAGTTGATCAATGAAGAAATGTTTTCTCGAAGCAGACTATATCAGATGTTCAATCACAAGCTTCAGAAGATAAAGAAGTATCTGATTGATCATTTAAACAAAGAATTCATTTTCTTCAGCTTTGCATCATACGTCTCGCTCATCTTGTTTATTGAAAAGAAAGACGATAGTCTGCGTTTCTGCGTTGATTATAGAAAGCTCAATGCTTTAATCAAACGAAATCGCTACTCTTTGTCATTGATAGACGAGACTTTTGCTCATATATAAGAAAGTAAGTATCTGACTTGATTGAATATCATTGTCGCGTTCAACAAACTATGCATGCATTCAAATAGCAAAGATTTAACTATTTTTATTATCTTCTTTAACTTATACAAATATCATGTAATGCTCTTTAAATTAATCAATGAATCAACGTTTTATCAACATTATATAAACAACGTGTTGTTTGAATATCTACATCAGTTTTGTCAGATTTATCTAAATGACATTATCATTTACAGCAAGATCTTGAAGAAACACAAGCAACATGTATGATTAATCTTGAATAAACTACGAGAAGCTGATTTACAGATAGACATCAACAAGTGCAAGTTTTATGTTCAGAAAACTATTTTTCTAGAACTTTTGATGTTAATTGAAGAACTGAAGATGAATTCTTGAAAGATACAAACAGTCGTTGATTAATCTACACTCAATAATCTCACTCAGATGCAGTTCTTTATTGACTTCTGCAACTTTTATCAACACTTCATCAAGAACTTTTCAAAGATTGTTCGTTCAATGATTCAACTTACTCAAAAGAAAATCATATTTGAATGAAATAAAGTCTGTCAGATTGTCTTCAATCATATGAAGAGATGTATGATCGAGACTTCTATACTACGTCACTTTGATCAAACTCGTGAGACTATTCTCGAAATTGACTCATTCAACTACGTCAACAATGAAGTTCTCTCTTAATATGATAACAAAGAAGTACTACATTTGATTGTCTTCTATAGCAAGAACATGTCTTCTGCTGAATGCAACTACAAAATATATGATAAAGAACTTCTGATTATCATTTGAGCATTTGAACACTGATGACTTGAACTGAAACTAACTGACATTTCTATCAAAGTGTTCACTGATCATCAAACACTCATCTCATTGATGAAAGATAAAGAGCTGAGCAGATGTCAGATGCGCTGAGTTCAGAAGTTCGTTGATTTCAACTTCAGAATAATGTATTGATCTGACAAACAGAACATCAAGATCGATGCATTAACTCGTTGAGCTAACATCATGCTCAGAGATTTAGAAGATAAGTGCATTCACTATTAATGAATCATTATTTTGACTTCAAATTGAATGAAAATTGCTGATCTAAAGAAGAACATCAGTGAATTAATCTATAAACAGATTCTTGAGACTAATGAGATCGATGAGAATTGTACGCTACTTCGTGAAGCAATAGCAAGAGACAAGACATAATATGAAGATATCAAATTGAAGAATTGTTGAATTCAGAAGAGAATCTTGTATCATGATAGTCAGCTATGAGTTTCATTCAACGAGCTGCTACAAATGAATCTGATTCATGAGATGCACGATCAATCATCAGTTGATCATTCTGATATTCTTAGAACTGTGAAAGTCATAAAGCGAAACTACTATTGATCATTCATGCGAAAAACGATAAATTGATATATTCAAAACTGCTATATCTGTCAACGTTCAAAGACATTTAGAAATAAATCAAATGACTTGCTTCAATCTTTATTAATATCTGAACAATGATGACAAGATATAATAATGAACTTCATTATTAATTTATTTGATTCATACAACTATAACGTTATTCTGCACGACAAGAATACAATAAAAAGCTCAGTAAGTTCTGACAACAGCGATCTATCGAAGCATATGATATATCAAATCAATCGACAAGTTATAGAGCACAATTGTACGATCAAAACAAGCCTTCATTCGACTCAATAGCTTCACAGATGACTGCGTCGCAAGTCAAAAATCGAAAATCAAAATTTTCCGCGCTCACGCAGGTCAAAATCGACGGCGAAACGAGAGTTCATCAACGCAGAAGAAAGAATCATCAATTCAGACAGTAATTTGATTGATAAATCGAAGAGCAAACTCACACGAAAAAAACAAGTCGTCAAGCGACTTTAGAACAACACAGAAGACTGCGTACTGACGCAAAAATCGAAATCGAACTCTTTTGTGCTCGAAGATCGCGCAGAGAACAACGTTGTTTCAAAGAAGTAGAGCGTTTCTTATCAAATCACTATCTGTTTTACCTTTTCTTGATGTGCAAAGCAATAAGTCGAGATCAGTCGTTACTATTCTGAGCGAGGTAACGCGACTACTTCGATACCTGAAATATAAAGCAATTGCGTCAAGCATTTTCTATCAAAAAGAGTAATCTAGACTCTTGCAGACTAGATTTATACCATTTTCGTCTGACATAAGTCGGTAATAGAAGGCGATTTATTGCAGGTTTCAAGATAGAAATTGAAAGATCTCTACACTAAAGTTATTGCCTACGTGAAACGCTCTGAGTAAGAGATTAAAGAAATATTTAAGTGATGTCAAGTGAATTTTCTAGAAGTTCGAAGCTTGAAACTCGGAAAAACTCTCTATGAAAAGAAATATAAAGAGTCGCTTTATGCGCTCTTTCTCGCCCCGTTTCGCGAATAGTAACGCGAAACTCAGTAGAAGCAATAGCTCAGCGTCAGAACTCAAAAC
>JAABUK010008200.1_pt1 | contig 14752 bp, 13 predicted proteins | sample 5559141 | NCBI WGS metagenome assembly JAABUK01 (sample SAMN10711869, study PRJNA513367) | rock metagenome | isolation source: Antarctica rocks | place: Antarctica: Victoria Land, Pudding Butte nord | collected 2016-01-03
TTGTGGAAAACTTTGCTCATCTGTGGAAAACTTTTATTTTCCACAGGCTAGAAGGTTTTCCACAGGGTCAATTGTTGCGATGCCTGTGGAAATGTGGAAAACTCCAAATTAAGTATAAGTGTAGAAAAGACTTAACCGAAAACCGTACTGTGGAAAACTTTTTGCCCACAAAGTCACGTAACTACTTGCAAAGATTGTCGATAAGGGAACCGACGACCCTGTGGAAATTTTCGTCCTTCAAAACGAGCGCTTCTATCTTATCGACAGAGTGAATTACGGTGGTGTGGTGCTTGCCGCCAAACTCGCGCCCGATCTCCGGGAAACTGTGCTTTGTCAATCGTTTACAGAGATACATTGCCACTTGACGCGGAACGCTGATTTGTCTGGCATTATTTTTGGATTTTATCTCGTCAACGCGTAGGCGATAGTGCGTCGAGACCGCCTGTTGAATCTGCTCGATGGTGATTCCTGCCGGTTGGTCGCTCTCTGCGATATTGCGTATGGCGTCCTGCGCGAGCATCTTCGAGATAGGCACGCCGCGCAAAGACGAAATCGCCACGAGACGCACCAGCGAGCCTTCGAGTTCGCGTATGTTGCTTTTGACTTTGCCAGCGATGAAGAAAGCCACGTCATCCGGTAACTGAACGCCATCGAGGTCTGCTTTGCGTTTCAGGATTGCGACTTTTGTTTCGAGGTCGGGCGGCTCCATGTCCGCAATCAAACCCCATTCAAAGCGCGAGTGCAATCGTTCTTCGAGCGTGGGGATTTCACGCGGCGGGCAATCGGAAGTAATCACGATCTGCTTTTGGCCGTCGTAAAGAGCATTGAAAGTATGGAAAAATTCTTCCTGCGTGCGCTCCTTCCCGGCCATAAACTGAATATCGTCCATTAATAAAATGTCTATGGAGCGATATTTTTCGCGGAAAGTCTGCGCTTTGTCGTAACGAATCGCGTTAATCAATTCGTTCATAAACTTTTCCGCAGACATATAAGAAAGGCGCAGATGGCGGTTGCGCTCTTTAATTGTATGCCCGATGGCGTGCATCAAATGCGTTTTGCCCAAACCGACGCCGCCGTAAATGTAAAGCGGATTATAAGTTTTGCCGGGAGCTTCGGCGACGGCGAGCGATGCGGCGTGCGCGAACTGATTGCATGAGCCGACAACGAAAGTCTGAAAAGTGTATTTGGGATTAAGCGATAATTCCAGCGGCTCTAAATCAACGAACGTAGTGGCACCGGGCGCAAGGCCGTCGGATTCGGCTGCTTCTAAAAGAGAAAAAAGGCTCGATGAAGATTTGCCCGCGCCGTTTTTCGCCTCCGTGCGCTCGTTGAACCCGTATCCGGCATCTGTGCCGTTCATCTCTGCGAGCTTGTCCGCAGAGTTGCTCTCTTCTTCCTCGACAATCCAATCAACCTGATAGCGCGCCAGATTCAATTCCTTCAATGACTCGCCGAGCACTTCCGAGTAATTAGAACTCACCCAATCCATAATCACTTGATTCGGCGCGCGCAGATGCAGTATCTGACCGGCGTTGTCGCACCCGTCAAAACGAATCGGGCGGAACCAAGTATCAAAGCTCTGGCGGTTGAGCCGCTTTTCGACGGCACACAATATTTCATTCCATACTCGATGCTCAATAATTGTGCTCATGGCGTCTATCCTGTTTCGCAATAAAGTTCGGATTTACCGCTAAAACCGTCTGTCATAAATCAGTACACACGGTTGTTTTCTTGGATTTCAAGTTATGCTTTCAGGGACTTCCCAGAAGCCGTTGAAAATGCTCTGTCTTGGTCGTATTTACAGCAGCACTTAAAAAGTTTTCCACAGAGTTTTCCACAGGCCTGTGGAAAACTCTCGAAACTTAAAGTGATGCTTTAAGTATTTGATTATCAACAACTTACAGCTACAGAGCGCGTTTGAAACGGGCGGAGACTAACATAGTCGCCGCAAATAATGCAAGAGAAATCCACAGCCTACGAAGATATTTTTTCAAGCAAGAAAATGCTTGGCTTTTTTGAGCGGAAGATAAAGAAAAAGCGAAGTATCGAACCGATTTAGTACAGGACGAGTGCTGACTACTCAATAGCTTTCTCCAAAGAGCGGCAAAAGAAATTGTTATCGTAAATGATTGCAGAGGAGGCTTACCCGCGCCGGTTTCTTGACATATTATTCGAGCAGAGTTAATCTCGCTCCTTTCGTTTAAGAGGAGAACTGCTGACTATGGCAAAGCCGACATTCCAACCGAACAATCGCCGTCGCGCCAAAACGCACGGGTTCCGCGCGCGCATGGCGACAAAGAACGGGCGTCTCGTTATAAAAAGGCGTCGCGCAAAGGGACGCAAGCGATTGACTCCGGCGCATTATTGATGACGGTGCGCGAATCTTCGCCCGCCTTCACGCGCCTGCGCCTGCCAGCCGAATTCCGGCACGTTTATGATCGTGGCAAACGCTACGACGGTCATTTGATGTCGGCCTTTGTGCATCCAAATAATTTGCCACATCACAGAATCGGCATTACAGCTTCGCGCAAGGCTATCGGCAATGCGGTTGCGCGCAATCGCGCCAAACGGCTGTTGCGCGAGACTTTTCGTTTAAATTATCCGAATCTGGACGAACTTCAGATAAAATGCGATTTTGTTCTTAATGCGAGACGGCGTTTATTGCTGGTCAAGCTGCCGGAACCGCTGGAGGAGTTCCGGCGAATCGTTACCGACGCCGTCAAGCATGAGCGTCGCAGCCTCAATCAGCGAATCGAGCGGTGACTCTTCTTGAGATATGCGTTTGTAGCACTCCTGAAGCTCTATAAGGCGTTTGTTTCGCCTTTGCTTCCGCCCTCGTGCCGGTTTGTTCCGACCTGCTCGGATTACGCGCGCGTGGCGATTGAGCGACATGGCGCAATGCGCGGGTTGTGGTTGGGAGCGCGACGCCTTTTACGTTGCCACCCGTTTCATCCGGGCGGCTACGATCCCGTTAAATGACTGAAACTGTCGCTTACTGCCGCTCGTAATAATTTAACCGCAATGTTTTTCCGGTAGATTTTCATTAATAAACCTAAATGCAACAACAGCAGCGTTTTGTTCTTTTCCTTGTTATTTCCGCCGCACTGATTTTCGGTTGGAGTTATTTATTTCCGCCGCAGACTCCACAGCCGAATAAAACGAACGATTCTTCCGCCCAGCAAACAAACCAAAATCCAGCGCAGCCGTCTTCGACTGCGCCGCAACCAACGCCCGCCGCCGCTACTCAACCACAGAGTGAAACAACGCTTGCTCAAACAACGCCGGATAACACGCCGCCGCGAACGCTGACGGTTATAACGCCTTTATATCAAGTGAAAATGAGCAGTCGCGGCGCAGTTGCAACGAGTTGGATCGTTAAGAAAAACAAAGATACAGAACGCGATCTGCATTCCGCAGGTGGCACGAAACAGAATCCGCAGTCGCTTGAACTCATTTCTCAGGAAGGGCTAAAGCGCCAGCCCGCTGACGCGCCGCTGCGTCTTCTCACGGAAGACGCCGCCTTGAACACGATTCTCGCCGCGAAAAATTACCGCCTAAACGGAGTTGAAGGCGAAGACGGTGACATCAACATTAATCTCGCCGGAAATGAAACAAAGCGCGTGGATTTTCTGCTTCACGATGACGCGACAGGGCTTGACGTAACCAAAGGCTTAGTCTTTTCCGCAGACCGCTACAACGTCGGGCTGGCAATTGACCTCAAGCGCGGCGGGCAAACGCTTCCCGCAAAAATCCTTATCGGGCCGAGCATCGGCGATCAAGGCATTTCGCATTACAGCCTTTATTCTGTTGCTCCCGAAGGCGTCGCGCATGTCAACAACGGTGTTCAGCGTTTTCTTGCTCAGGCCATTCATTCGGGCGAAGAAGGCTGGCTATGGTTCACTTCAAAGCGTCCTGAAGGCGAGAATGTAAAGAAAGTAGGCGGCGCTGTTCAGTGGGCGGGCATCGGCGATACTTATTTTGCGATGGTCGCCGTGCCCTCGAAACCGCTCGATGGACTCGAATTTCGCACAGCAAAATACGAAAATGAAGCGAACGGTAAAAAGGAAGACCGCTTTCTAACGACGGCGCTCGTTCCGATTCCCGCAGATGGTTCGACTTCGGAACTCTACGTCGGCACTAAGGATTATTACCTTTTGCATTCGGCGAACGCGGACATCAGTAACGCGATGGGCGGACGCCAGATTGATATAACAGGCCTCATCAACTACGGCTTTCTGGAGAGCATACGACGCCCGCTGGCGATCCCTATTCTTTCCTGTATCCGTTGGCTGAACAATTTGACGGGCAGCTACGGCCTCTCGATTATCCTTTTCACTATTTTTATTTATTCGCTCTTTTTCCCGCTCAAGTGGCGCTCATCCAAATCCATGAAGAAGGCGCAGAAACTTGCGCCGCGCATGAAGGAACTACAGCAAGAAATCAAGGACGTGCAAGCCAAAGGGCTAAAGCAGAACGAATCCAAGCTAAAGGAATTGCAAATGGAGCAATTGCGTTTGATGAAGGAAGGCAATCCGCTCGGCGGGTGTCTGCCGCTCTTGATTCAAATGCCGTTTCTTTTTGCGCTCTACACTGCAATTACTATCTCGATTGATTTTCGGCAGACGTCTTTTCTGTGGATACCCGATTTATCGTCCGCCGAGCCGTTTTTTATACACGTTCTGCCGCTTTTGATGGCCGGTTCGATGGCCGTGCTGCAATTAATCACTCCCGCGCCGTCCGCAGACCCGCTGCAGCGCAAGATGATGGCCGTGATGATGCCGCTCGTTATGCTCTTTGTTTTTTGGAGCGTGCCAGCAGGCTTGGTGCTTTACTGGCTCGTCGGTAACATCGTCGGTTTCGGGCAGCAATTTCTAATCAACCACTTAACGAAGTCCGAAGACGACCCTGCAACCGCCCGAAACAAAGAAGGCTGACCCGCGTTCGACTAAGAGTCCGCCCGGTAAATTGAATGCTGCACGCGCTTAACCCTCTCTGCGAATTAGGTGAAAGGCGCATTCTACTGCTAAAATTTCGCCACTATGAACGAATCATGTACACAAGCGAAAGATTTCCTCAGCGCGGTATTTGCCGGTGCGCAACTAGATATAAGCGTTGAGCTAAGAAACGTGCCGAACGGGTGCCTGCTAAATCTGGATGGCACAGACGATTCGTTCCTGCTCAACGAAGGTGGAGAACTTCTCGAAGCCCTTGAGCATCTTGTCAATCAAGCTTACGGGCGAACCCTTGCAAGAGATGAGCGAATCGTTTGCGATGTTAAGAACTTTCGCGCGACACGCGAAGCAGAATTGCACGCGATGGCACAATACGCCGCCGAGCAAGTCCGCAAAAACGGTACTGCTTTCACTTTTGCGCCGATGATTCCAAACGAGCGTCGTGTTATTCATCTGGTACTCGCAAATGAACCTGATTTACTCACAGAGTCAATCGGCGAAGCTGCTTCGCGTCGTTTACAAGTGAGCCTCAAAACTGCTTCCTAGTGGTAGTAGTTCGATTATCTCCGCAACTGCTTTGGATTCAATGTTTACCGCATGTTCTCAGCTTTTTAATCGTTTTTCCTTCCGTGTCTGATACTGATACCATCGTTGCTTTGTCAACTCCACCGGGTCGCAGCGGTATCGGTGTTCTTCGTTTAAGCGGTGCACGCGCGCTCGAAATCTCACGCATTCTTATTACGGATAGAAACTACACGCCGGAAGCTAATAGAGTTTCCCTGAAAAATCTTTTCGTACCGGGAACAAATGAGATTTTAGATCAAGCGCTTGTCACGTATTTCAAAGCTCCGCACTCCTTTACAGGCGAAGATGTTATCGAATTTAGCTGCCACGGCTCGCCTGTCATTTTGCGCCGTTTGATAGATTTTTCGCTGAGTTTCAACGCTCGTCTTGCCGATCCGGGTGAGTTTACCCTGCGTGCATTGTCCAACGGACGCCTCAATCTTAGCCAAGCGGAAGCCATCCGCGATTTAATAGACGCTCAGACGGACGCTGCGGCGCGTCAGGCAGCACGGCAACTCGGCGGCGAACTTTCCCTCAGACTCCAGCCTTTCAAAGATCAACTTCTCGATATAATTGTGCCTTTGGAATCCGCTCTGGAGTTTGTCGAAGATGATTTACCGGACATAACGGCGGAGCAGTTCAGAGACAAACTTGTTGATTTAACGAATCAGATCGAAAAATTATCGCTCACGTTTCATACAGGTCATCTCCTGCGCCATGGTTTGAAGATAGTTCTCGTAGGTCGGCCAAACGTAGGTAAGTCTACTATATTCAATAAGTTATTGCTTTCCGATAGAGCCATTGTCTCGGCCATTCCCGGAACCACGCGCGATAGCCTTAGCGAATTAATCAACATCAACGGCTTTCCAGTTTCGCTAACTGATACGGCTGGCATACGACAATCTGCCGATGAAATAGAAAATCTAGGCGTTGAGCGAACGCGCCGTGCAATGGTTGATGCAGACCTGACCGCCGTAGTAATTGATGGCTCACAATTACTCACAGATGAAGATAACGCTATCATCAGCGAAATAATAGATTTGCCTCACCTAACAATATTTAATAAAAGCGATTTAAGCGTTGTAAATATTAATAATCGCTCTTGCCTTTGTCGTATGGATCATCCACCTATTAGCATTTCCGCGAAAACAGGAGAGGGCATCGAAGATTTACGTAACGCGTTGGTTAGCCCTTTTATCAAATCAGACGCACATGATGCTGGATTGCTAATCACTGACGCCCGCCATTTCGATCTGCTTCAGCGGACACGCGATGCTTTAAACGCATCTATAGAACTTCTTGAACAGCGAGCGAGCGAGGAACTCGTGCTTTTAGGCCTATATAATGCTTTACACTTGCTCGGAGAGATTACGGGCGAAACAACTTCCGATGACGTTTTGGGAAGGATATTCGCCACCTTTTGTATCGGTAAATAACTATGGTTTTTGACGAGCAATTTGATGTAATCATTATTGGTGCCGGCCACGCCGGATGCGAAGCCGCGTCTGCTGCCGCTAGACTCGGCAGCCAAACTGCACTTATTACACTAAATTTAGATTTGATCGGTCAAATGTCCTGTAATCCCGCGATTGGCGGCATCGCTAAAGGGCATTTGGTGAGAGAAATAGACGCGCTCGGCGGCATTATGGGTCGCGTTATTGATCGCACCGGCATACAGTTCCGTCTCTTGAACCGGTCTCGCGGCCCCGCCGTTCAGTCACCACGGGCGCAGGCTGATCGCGCTCTTTACCGCACAGAAATGCGCGCTGTCTTGGAGTTAACTCATAATCTGCATTTGCGGCAAGGCTTGGTTACCGAATTAATCGTAAAAGATAATCGCGTTTTGGGAGTTCAGCTACAAGATGCACGCCGTTTTCATGCGTCTTCAGTTGTAATTGCCGCCGGGACTTTCCTCAACGGCCTAATACACACAGGCCGCAGCACTTATACTGCCGGGCGCGCGGGCGAACCCGCTTCAATCGACCTTGCCGAGAACTTGAAACATCTAGGTTTTCCTATGGGGCGCCTCAAGACCGGCACACCCCCGCGTCTCGATGGGCGTACAATTGATTGGAATGCTTTCATTCCTCAACATGCAGATGAACGACCTGTCCCCTTCTCGTTTGCAACGGATAAACTCAGCCAACCGCAAATTACATGTTACATAGGTTACACGAACGACGCTCTACACAATGATATACGGGCAAATCTGCGGGAGTCGCCTCTTTATTCGGGAAAAATCAAGGGTGTCGGCCCCCGCTACTGTCCTTCTATTGAAGATAAAGTCGTTAAATTTGCCGAGAAAGACCGCCATCAACTTTTTCTAGAGCCGGAGGGACATAATACAAACGAGGTTTACTTGAACGGGTTTTCGACTTCTCTTCCAGCCGATCTACAACAACGGCTTGTGCGAATGGTTCCCGGTTTGGAGCAAGCGGGCATTATTCGCCCCGGTTATGCGATTGAATACGACTTTATAGACCCGCGTCAGCTTACTCCTTATCTAGAAACTGCGAAAATCAGAGGACTTTTCACTGCCGGTCAAATTAACGGCACGACCGGCTATGAAGAAGCCGCTTGTCAAGGGCTAATTGCCGGAATCAATGCTTCTCTCTCTGCCCAGAAGCGAGAACTTTTCACTCCGAGCCGTGATGAATCTTACATTGGAGTTTTAATCCAAGATTTAATTAGAAATGGAGTCGATGAGCCGTACCGTATTTTTACTTCCCGCTCGGAAAACAGACTTACTTTACGTTTTGATAATGCGGATGCGCGGCTCGAGAAGTATGGCAGAGATTTAGGCCTGGTCGGTGACTTGGATTGGGAGCGTTTTAACAAAAAGCAGGCAAGGCTCGCTCGTTTACGCACAACGCTTGAAGAAACTAGATATAGACGCTCCGATGCCGCATATGCATTTTTGAGCCGCACACTTTCTTCTGATTTAGGCGATTCTATTACTCTTGCCAGTCTTACGTTGCGCCCTAATATCACGCCTGAATTAATTGAAAAGCTTTTGCCCGGTAATTTAAGTGCGGAAGTTTCGCTCAATGAAATCGAAACTGTGATGGCTGACCATCTTTATAGTGGCTATATCGAGGTTCAAAAAAGTGCTTCAAAGCGTTTGCACCAACATGATGGGCTAAAAGTTGCGAACGATTTTAGCTTTCGTTCAATTCCCGGTCTTTCGGTAGAAATGATAGAGCGCCTAGAACGTGCGACGCCGGGTACTTTCGGTCAATTGAGAACTATCCCGGGACTAACTCCCGCGGCTTTATCGGTTTTGTTGGTTCATTTATCCGCTCAAAATTCCCGTGTGTGAATGTTTCACGTGGCACCTCGCTGCTATCTTTCTTAAGCCCTTTATTACTTCTCGGTTGTGTGGCACGTGAAACATTAATATTTGTAGCGCCATACCCATCTATGTGTTAGTTTATGTTTTTAGTTCGGGATGACAGAAAGCTTGGATTATGCAGAAAATAATCGCTGTCGCCAATCAAAAGGGCGGAGTCGGTAAAACGACGAGCGCTATCAACCTCGCTGCCGCACTTGCCGTCGCTGAAAAAAGAGTTCTGCTTGTGGATGCCGACCCACAGGCGAATGCTACTTCAGGAGCTGGTGTCCAGCGCGGAAGCTTTCGCCGCAGTTTATATCACGCGCTTATTTTGGATGAATCATTGCTAAATGTCATCCAAAACACAGAATTGCCGTTTCTAAAGGTTTTGCCTGCCGATAAAAATCTGGCGGGCGCTGAAATAGAATTAGTAGAACTTGAAAAGCGAGAATACAAGCTTCAAGAAATTTTGCGTGCAGTTGAAAGCGAATATGATTACATCCTCATAGACTGCCCGCCCTCGCTCGGCCTTTTAACTCTTAATGCTTTAACCGCTGCTACTTCCCTACTCGTTCCGATTCAGTGTGAATACTTTGCTCTCGAAGGAGTAACGGAACTTTTCGATACTCTGGCAAGAATTCGCCGGAATCTTAATCCGGGACTGACAATCGAAGGCCTTTTGCTGACAATGTACGACGAGCGCACTAATTTGTCGGCTGCCGTAGCCGCTGATCTGCGCGATTTTTACGGACGTCAAGTTTTCCAAACGGTAATTCCCAGAAATGTACGTTTGGCTGAGGCACCCAGCCACGGGAAACCCATTATTCTTTATGATATACGTTCTCGCGGTGCCGAAAGCTATCTTCAGCTTGCCAGAGAGGTGATGGCCAATGACAAAACGAGCACTCGGCAGGGGCTTGAACGCGCTGTTATCGGAGACAGCAGCAGCAACGAGTGAAGAATTATTAGAAATAGATATAGATTTGATAGAACCGAATAGCTCGCAGCCGCGCCTGCGATTCGACGAAACGCGCCTTAACGAATTAGCCGAGTCGATTCGCCATAACGGAGTCGTGCAGCCGATTCTTTTAAGGCGACGCGGGCAAAACTATCAAATCGTCGCTGGCGAAAGAAGATGGCGCGCCGCGCAAAGAGCTGGTTTGCAGCGAATCCCTGCCGTTGTCCGCGAAATACCAGACGACAAACTTCTTGAGCTGGCTCTCATTGAAAATATCCAGCGTCAGGAATTAAATGCTATCGAAGAAGCTCATGCCTATAAAAATTTAATCGAAACGCTTGGCCTGACGCAGGAAAATGTTGCCCAGCGGATTGGCCGAGACCGCACTTTTATTACAAACTATCTACGCCTGTTGCGTCTGCCGGAGGATATTCAACATCTCGTAGAGGAGGAGAAAATCTCTATGGGACACGCGCGCGCTCTGCTCGGCGTAGATGATCCTGACATACAGCGCCGAGTCGCACGCAGCATTACAGAGCATTCTTTATCTGTACGGGAAACCGAAAAAACGATCAAGCGGATTGTTGCAAACGGTAGCTCTACTGAAACAATCGTGCCTGCCGTCAAAAGGGATGACGCTAATGTTCGTGCCGCCGAAAGCAAATTGCGGCGTCGCCTAAGCACACAGGTTAGAGTTTTACCGAGCCAATCGGGTAAGGGTGGGAAAATAGAGATTGAGTATTATAACGAAACTGACTTAGACAGGGTTTATCAATTATTAATACGCAATACGGAAGACAATGAGGCTTAATTTTGTGGCTTACGGTTTAGTTTATAAATTGACTTTCTAAATTGGATGTACAGTGTAAAATGAAAAAAAGATTAACAGAAATGGTATCTTGCGCTGGTTGAGTGGCTAAACTCGCTCCGCGCGATCTCGCTCAAGTATTGAGCGAACTACCACCACAACCTACTAATTCCAACATCATTGTCGGATATGAAAATTCTGACGATGCGGGTGTCTTTCGCCTAAACGACGATGTAGCCTTGGTGCAAACATTGGATTTCTTTACGCCTGTTGCGGATGATCCAGAGACTTACGGACGAATTGCTGCTGTGAATGCGCTGAATGATGTCTATGCGATGGGTGGCAAACCGATTACGGCATTGGCGATAGTTTGTTATCCGCAGAAAGAGGATTTGAAGGTTTTGGGAGCGATTTTGCGCGGCGGACAATTAGCGATGAATGAGGAGGGGGTCAACATAATCGGCGGGCATACGATTGATGATGCTGAAATTAAATTCGGCTATGCCGTGACCGGATTGATTCATCCGAAAGAAGTAATCACCAACGCCGCCGCGCAGCCCGGAGATGCGCTTGTGTTGAGCAAGGCAATCGGCACGGGAGCGATTAGCACAGGGATAAAAAAAGGCGTTGTAAAACCGGAAACAATCGAACAGGCATTAAAGTCAATGACCGTGTCGGCGGCAAGGGCGGCTGAAGCGATGCGAAGGGCAAAGGCTCATGCTTGTACGGACGTCACCGGCTTCGGGCTTCTGGGACACGCTTATGAGATGGCGCACGCCAGCAATGTTTCATTCACGATAGAATCGAAGCGCGTTCCATTATTACCGGAAGTTCTGGAATTGATCGGGCAGGGAATGCTGACGCGCGGTGACAAAAACAATCGTGAGTATGTGGGCGACACTGTTCATATCGGGGCAGGCGTCGCAAAGGAAATGCAGAGCGCGCTTTTCGATCCGCAAACCGCTGGCGGGCTTCTCATTAGCATTGAGCAGGAAAAGGCAGCAGCCTTAGCCTTAGAAATCGGCGGCGCGATTATCGGGGACGTTCGACCTTTCAATCAATATCTAATCAATGTGGTATGAGTAGTCACGGAAATCTCGAACATCGCGCTAGTGCCAGAGTTTATGCAAGAAACGTCCAAACGCTTCTGTGAAAGATAAGTAAACATACAATCCATCAAACATATTGAAGGGCAGCGCGGGGTTCACTGACGGTTTCTTGACCTTTGTGAAATCAGGTGCTAGACTCACAGGCTTTTATAAAGCTCGGTTTTTCTGTCCTGCACAAGAGGGAAGCGAAGCGGCTTCCAGCAACAACACTACGGCGTGCCTTATGCTTATTTTAGCTTTCGCGGAAAACTCTGTTCAGCTTGTGCCAGACGGCACGCTGTTTCTTCATATTGCGATTATCCTGTTAATGGTGTTCGTGCTGAACGCGACGCTTTTCAAGCCGATCAATCGTATTCTCGAAGAACGCGAAAATCGTATCAAGGGCGGAGCCGGTAGCACGCAGGATATTCTGCGGCGCATTGACGACGCGTTGAATCGCTACGAGCAAACGCTGCGCGAGGCACGCGCCGATGGGTATCACTCGATGGAAGAAGCGCGAGCGGCGGCAATCCAGGAGCGGCAAACCAAGTTGAGCGCGATGCGCGACGAAGTGAGCCGCGCGCTGGAAGCTGAAAAGGCTTCGATCAGCGCGCAGACGGAAACGGCGCGCGGGACACTCGCCAATGATGCCCAGCGGATTGCGGCAGAGATCGGCGCGCATCTTTTGCATCGCCCGATCAGCAGCGCCTCAGCAAACTACGATTCTTCTTTGAACGCGTAAAGTTATGTTCACAGCTTTGGCCTTATCAATAAATTTTCTCCTCTTTAGTGAAGGTAGCGCGACGCTTCCCGGATGGTTTCCTTGGTGGCTCAATTATCCGGGTTTCGAGGCGTGGAAGTTTGTCAACTTTTTTATCTTCGCCGGAGTCCTTATTTATATTCTGCGGCGCTTTGGACTGGCCGACGCAATGCGCGTTCGACGCGAAGGGATTCGCCGTGAATTGATGCGGGCGCAGGAAGAACGCGACGCGGCGCAGGCAAAATTGCATGAAGTCGAAGCGCGTTTGGGACGCCTCGACACGGAAGTTGCCGCCGTGCGCGAACAATCCGCGCGCGAGATTGCGGCGGAGCGCGAACGCATCACACGCTCGACAGAAGAAGACATTCGTAAGTTGCGCGAACAGACACAGCGCGAAATCGAAGGCGCGGGCAAGGCGGCGCGCGCAGAGTTACGCCGCTTCACTGCGGAGCAGAGCGTGCGTCTGGCGGAAGATATGATTCGACGCGACATGCGCCCGGAAGACGACGCGCGCTTGATAGATATGCACGTTCAGGAACTCGGAGGACAAAAGCATTGAGCGCCGAAACAATCGCACGCCGCTACGCAACGGCGCTCGCAGACGTTGTGATTCCGCGCGGCGAAGATCGCGCCGTGCAGGAAGAATTGTCGCAGTGGGAAGCGATGATGCAATCGAACCAGATGCTTCAGGAAGTTTTCGGTAACCCGACGATTCCCTACGATCAAAAGCGCAAGGTTTTAATGACGCTGATTGCGCGCACGCGCGTCGGCTCACTGACGGCAAATTTTTTACAAGTGCTTTTGCAGAATCATCGTCTCGGCGACCTCACTGAAGTCAACAAGCGTTTCGCACAGGTCTTGGACGAGCGCGCGGGCGTCGTTACTGCCGAAGTGCAAACAGTGCATCCCGTGCCGGAAGCTTCGCAGCAGGCTCTGCGCGCCAAGTTGACGACATTGACGGGCAAGAAAGTGCATTTGAAGTTTACGACAAACGAAGATTTAATCGGCGGCATTGTAACGCGCATCGGCTCGACGATTTACGACGGCAGCGTGCGCAGCCAACTGCAACAGGTCAAGCAAAAGATGGCAAGCGGTTCGTAAATCGCGCGCGGTCAATCTCGATAAAACAAAGAACGATTTGTTTCTTCACGATTTACTACTCACGATTGACGATTTACTAAAAGGATAGCTATGGAAGCGATTAAAGCAAACGAGATTAACGACATTATTCGCCAGCAGATCGAAAACTTCGACACCGGCGTGACGGTCACGGAAGTCGGCACGGTGATAAAGATCGGCGACGGCATTGCGGAGATTCACGGCCTCGAAAAAGTGATGGCGGGCGAGCTTGTGGAATTTCCGCACGACGTGCGCGGCCTCGCTTTGAATCTCGAAGAAGACAAAGTCGGCGCGGTGCTCTTCGGCGAATTTCAGAAGGTCAAAGAAGGCGATCTGGTCAAGCGCACGGGGCGCATTATGGAAGTCCCCGTCGGCGATGCACTCGTTGGTCGCGTCGTGGATGCGCTCGGACAGCCGATTGATAATCGTGGCCCGATTCTGACAGACGAGCGTTATACCATCGAGCGCATCGCGCCCGGCATCGTTGACCGGCAGCCCGTGAAAGAGCCTTTGCAAACGGGACTAAAGGCGATTGACGCGATGGTGCCGATTGGTCGCGGGCAGCGCGAGCTTATCATCGGTGATCGCCAGACGGGTAAAACAGCCGTCGCTGTGGATGCGATCATTAATCAAAAAGGCCAGAACATGATCTGCATCTACGTCGCTATCGGGCAAAAGGCTTCGACGGTGGCGCAGGTCGTCAAAACTTTGCAGAACGCGGGCGCGATGGAATACACGATCATCGTCGCCGCGTCCGCTTCCGATCCGGCGGCGATGCAATTTCTCGCGCCTTATTCCGGCGTTGCGATGGGCGAATATTTCCGCGACACAGGACGCCATGCCTTAACGATCTACGACGATCTCTCGAAGCAAGCCGCCGCGTACCGCGAAATTTCTTTGCTGCTGCGCCGCCCGCCCGGTAGAGAAGCTTATCCGGGCGACGTGTTTTATCTTCACTCGCGCCTGCTCGAACGCGCCGCGAAAATGTCCGACTTGAAAGGCGGCGGCTCCTTAACGAGTCTGCCGATTATCGAAACGCAGGCGGGCGACATTTCCGCTTACATTCCGACGAATGTTATTTCGATTACCGACGGGCAAATCTTTCTCGAAGCGGACTTGTTCAATAGCGGCATACGCCCCGCGATCAACGTCGGCAATTCCGTCTCGCGCGT
>JAABUK010008202.1_pt1 | contig 14751 bp, 24 predicted proteins | sample 5559141 | NCBI WGS metagenome assembly JAABUK01 (sample SAMN10711869, study PRJNA513367) | rock metagenome | isolation source: Antarctica rocks | place: Antarctica: Victoria Land, Pudding Butte nord | collected 2016-01-03
TATGGCATGAGCTTTGCTTTTGACAAATCATTGACTGGGGATGAGGTCATCACTGGTGCTCTGCTAAGAAATTTCTACAATGACGACAAGAGCAAGCAGAAGCCAGCAGAGATCCTGTCCAGATACGTCACAAGGTTAGCAATCACTTTCAGTAGTAGTATGCTCTGTTGCTTGAAGTAGGCAATTCGGCCTGCAACTGCCCTGCTCTGTTTTTTTGTATTTGCTACCAGGAAGGACTCCTGGCGTGCCTGGTTGACTTCTGGCATATTTGCTCTGCAATCTGAATGCTCAAGCACATATGGTGTCTCTGGAGTGTGTGTGCAAAGTGCATGAGAATTCAATTCAGATTTTGCATGCAGGGAGCTAGCCTGCCTTGCCAAGACAGAATCAGAGCATGTTTTGGCGGGGAAAATAAAATTTTCTGATGACATCCTGAGCAGATGACGGGCGAACAGCCACAGCATGTGCTTGCTGTTCTACAAGCTTGTGTCATCATGCATGTATCAGTGTTTAGGCAGGTAATGATCTGCATTTACATGTTTAGGCAACAAATGCTGTGTGTTTGCTGTCCTGTTGTACTTTATGCTTTACAGTTCTGTGCTCCAAGTTGTGACCTTGGACTTGGCCTTCGAAGGGTTTGCTGATTGTAGTGGTAGAATATGCTTTCCATAGTCGCATTTTGCACGTGAGTTTTGCACGTTAGGTTTGCACGCCATCTTGTGTTGGGGCTTGTGCTTTATGTCACCACGTGTGTCCTGTCTGTCAGCCAATGCTATCTTCGTCGATATAGCTTAGTGGGCTTTGCAGATTGAAGCACTAGTTGACATTGCACAAACTGGCATGATAATATTTAGTAACTAAGCGCCTGCCAGACATATGTCCAGCAAGTGGTGTTCGACCTGTCAGCCGTGAACCAGGTCTGCTGCTTGCACTTGCACACATCTCCATCACTGATGATCAGTCCATCAACAACAATGAGTGTGAGCATATTAGAAATGCCTTGTCATGTTGGTGACCTGTTACAACAGCAAGTGAGACAAGCCAGACATACAGCACAGGCAACGAGCGCCTATCTTGTACATGACAGTGAGTTGTCATCATATTTCAGCTGGGCAAAACAGAAATTGCTACTGCTGTCACTGATTCCAACATGCTTCTTGGGGACAGTGTCTCTGTTCCTGTCATACAGTTGCCTGCAATAATGCACCTCTACAGACTTTACTCAGCACTGACAGTGGACCAGAAGCATGCTGGGTTGCCAGTGAGGAATGAGTTAGATGCTGCCCGTTAGCTCAAACATGGCACAGCTGGGCTAGAGCCGTAACTGCAACTCAATTTACAAGGAAACAGCACTGCAGTGATGCTGGCTGTAAATGCGAAATCTGCGACTTGAAGTGCGACTTGACTTCAGGGCACCATGTGCTGTAAGCTCTTTCAGAGCAGGCACGTTAGGATTGCCTGATCCTCTGTGACTTAGCAGATGCACCGCAAGGCTACTTCTTCACTGTACAAAAGCTATACTATTGCCGCTTGCTGTTCAATTGAAACAAGCGCGGTGCCCCACGAGTGTGAGAGCTCAACAGCTCTGCGCCTGGTTGAATCTCAGCTGTGATGTCTACCACCCCAAATTGCTTCCTGAGCTGTTTGAAAAAGGCAGAATCACTCTTCCATCGGCGCACATGAGCCAGCAGATACCCTCCAGCAGCTGTACATGAACATGCACTCTTGAGATTGATGTATTGAGACAAACAGGTTGCTAACTTGCCTTGTGAAGGTCATACACTGCAGCTAGAATGGTGACACGCGACAGAGCTGGTAGCACCTTGCATGACTCATTGACATACAAGCTTGGTTGCACGACATGATTACCTAACTTGTCTAAGGTAATCAAGGTACAAACTATGATACATTCACAGCACAAACTTGATTGACAGCACAGTTGCCATTGCTTGACCGCTCTGTGATGCGCAGACAAGTGCACATAACGCATACAACTGTGCGCAAAGTAGACATGCTGTCTTACCTAATGAATCCAAGGTTGACAGCAAGGGATCAAACAGCTCCCGATGATAAACAACATCTGCTGCAACCACCAGGTCAGGAGTGGCCCACCCTTGAGCCAGTGAACTGACAGAAGTGACACCCCATGTCAACTCACAGCACTGCACTGAGCCTCCACCTGCTGCTATGGCTGCCTTGTTCAAGAGGATGTTTTGCTCTAAAAGGCTCTGCACACATTACAGAAATGTCGTACAAACAAAAAATCTTGATCAGGTCAAGAAGCACATGTACAGAGTCTTGTGGACACATCAGCAGCCAAAGGCATGCTAAGTATACTGACAGTGACACCAATGCCGAGACTGATCACAAGGTATATCCAGGACACATCAAGAAAACGAAGCTGATCTGCTCTGAAAGTTTGTGACCAGCACACCATGTTGGCCAGCAATTTGCAAGCACACATGGCTGCTGACTGCGCTCTGCATGACTCATCCTAGGCTTTCAAAAGGCATACCAGCACATTTGGCAGGTCTGTGAGCAGTACTTGCGCTCCCATTGCTGCAAATACAAGACCCACCAGACCACAACCAGCACCTAGCTCCAGTACTCTTTTGCCCTGCATTAGCCAAGCTCCTGAGGTTTATGACATCCGCCAACTTCTGCTGCCATTGCCAAACACATGGTTGCTTGAGCAGGTTAAATTTGCAAAACCTTCCAATACCCTCTCTGTTGCAGGCCTTGCAGCTCTGCGTACGCAGACAAGGAAATGGCAGAAGGCCAGATCTGAAAGCTGAGACCCTACAAGCACGGTTCACAGTTGAACGTCACAGCAGATGGAGAGTCGCAGCGAAAAGATGTCACGTTTGCACATGGTGTCTGCTGTGCATGGGGATGTGCCACCTTGTCAGGCTGGGAGGTTATGGTCAGCGTGCGATCACATTGCTGCAATCTGTGGCTGTACGGCTCGGAGCCGGTGTGCAAAGGGCCTATGCTGTCCTCAGCTGGTACCTCTTCGTCGTCTGAGACGTCCGGCAGAGCGTCCCAGCCTGCTTCATCCTCCGACTCATACGGCATTAGCGCACAGCAAGTATCAGCGTGTATTCTCTCTCTCTTTCTTTCTTAGATCCTAAGCTAGCGGAGGACACTTGCTTAGCTCGACAGGGACTATTCTATGCTTATGGGCAGGACTAGAGGACTTCAATTTTTGGTTGATCGTAGAATACGGAGCTGCAAGAACGACAGTATGAACGAACTGAGTTGTTGACTAATACTACTGCCCAGCTTTTATACAGCTTTACATGCAGCTATTGTGAGAAGCGGGGAAAGTGCAAGTTTGTCACATTTGAAAAGCCTTCGTACCGGGTGGTTGATCCCTTGTCTGTGCCTGCCCGACACGCTGAGAACTCTGTGGTGCATGCATACTTCGACTGAGTAGCATGGCACCCGCGGGTGCAACTGTGCAGTCAAGTTCTGACCAAAGTGTGATACAGCAAGCGGCACGGCCAAAAGAAAGGCAAGATTGTGGGTGCCCTTGTGGCGAGCGTCAAGAAACCTTTTCTAATTAAGTCTTGGTTCATCGCATGCAGAGAACCCCAAGTCCAGACAAAAGTGAAAGATCCCAAGGCAAGCTTGCCAGTGCTGCTAGTCGTTGCCGGTGCTGTGACCGCCTTGCTTTGGTGGAGAAAACGAGGAGCCTCTAACAGCAAAGGTGGCAAAGGTGATTCCTCTACCAACAGAAGTCCCTTTGCATTTCCTGGAAAGAAGGTGCGGGGACGAGTGCATCATGAAATTGTGCAAAGCTATCACAACACATTTAATGTGTGAGGGAATGCCCGTGCATTCTTGCAACGCCCATGTGCTGTTGATTGGTACGTTGAGCAGATGAAGTGTAACCCAGGTGCTGCTCTTCTTGTGCAGGCAAAAGGCTCTAGTCAGACAAGCACATCGTCACTACCAAGGTAATAGCTTGCACACGCGTTATTTGCTTGAAATAAAGCAATGTCGTGCTTGTCTGGCTGACGGATCTTACGTGTTCTCAGGAACAAGCAGTCTACCAACAATAAGAAAAACATGCAGCGAAGAAAAGAAGAGAAGCAACGCAGAGCAGAAAAGCGTGACAGGTATAAACACTTTTATTGCCATGAGGTCAATTACTGGCTTCAATGTAACGTACACAAGTCTGTGGCTTTTGTATGCTTTACAGTCGTTGCAAATGTTTGAGAAAGGCGCTGCAATGTAGGGTGCATGGATCATTCCAGCTATACTGCTTTTCTTTGGCTTGTCATGGTCTCCTTAGAATTGCATCACATGTATAGCGTTTTACTACCTGGGGAAGCTTGTGTGGAGTCAATGAAGCTGAGCCACTTCATGTGCATTTGCAGGGCAACATCAAAGCAGGTTGATGAGGAGTCGCATAAAGATCCAGATGACCCAAATAACCATTTAGTATTCAATTACCAGTGCTAGACGAGACCACTTGCATGGCCCTGCTCAGAGCCAACAAAAACTTGGCTCATGACAAATGCTGGAAAGCTAGGCTTTGCCAGCTTGGGCCATCTAGGAGTGTGTGATGGTGAGGGCATATTGGCAGCAGCTTTTGGCCTGCAATGCATTGGTGGACATTAGTCACGCGATTCTTTGTGCGTACTGTACTAGTAGTAGGTGTCATACATATGCATGTTCTGAACGTGCAGACAGCCTTCCTGTGTGATACTACACTAAATACAAGCACCAGAAATACGGTAAGGGATGTATGACATTTTGACCTTTTTTTGGCGGAGCCAGGACAAAAGGATGTGTTATGGTGAAAGATGCGCCCCAACTACAACAAATCGTAGACGAGAGTGACAATGTCAAAATCGAATGATTTGAATTCCCAGCTGCTGATTATGCTTTGCGTCTATGTTGAGTCATTGTCATGCCACCGGGCAAGGCATGCAGCGTATTTGAAATGTATGTATGTCACAGCTTCATTACATCCTTGAAGCGAAGTTCAACGACCTTAATGTGGAAGGACGCAGCCACAACGTCCTGAGCATGCCATGCTGACAATACATAGGCTTTGCTGCATATGGCATTATATAAGCATTTGTTTCAGTATGCATTCATTTGAGCTGCTTTCGATCTAAGGCAACCCAATTTTCAAAGGAAAATCTGGCAGCTGTGAAGATGTATTTGATCACCAAAATGCAAATCTTGAGACGTGCAATCTACCCTCCAATGGGCTGCAGCTGCCCTAAAAGCTTTCCAGCTATCACTCTTGCTTCAGTAAGCAAGCCATGTTGCGACTGATATTCAAGCGCACATTGCAAGTGAACATGCTTTGTGTCGCTTTCAGCCTTCCAAAGACGTTGCCCTTGTGCGCTTTCCATCAACATGCTCACAACCTGCCAGAGTCACACAGAAACTTCAGCTGAAACAGTATCTACTTAGTATGTGTGGAATGTGACGTCACATGTCTGAGCACTCGAAGTTAATCACCAATGCACTGAAAAGTAGATAGGGTAGCTGGCATGACTCTAGGAAAGCAAACTGCTGCTTAGCCAACGTTGGTACTGTGCATTGGCCAGCATCCCGCAAAACATTGAACCTCTGTACAATAGGCAGTCACGCCTTGGCGTACATCTCACAAGTGTCACAGCTCAGCTTGTGTGATCAGCACTGGACCCTGATGACAGTCAAGGTACAGGCACAAACCTGTAAAGCCAGCAGCTTGATGGTCTGCTGTTTCTGGCCAAAGGTGTCAATGCCGTCTACCACTCTGGAGTAAGCCATCTCCCATGCACACTCCAGCAGACCGCCAGTGCTTGGGTTGGCTCCTGGACTGGCATGGTCCTGCTGGTTGACTTGCACCAGGGTCAGCACTGCCTTCAGCCCATACTTGGCCACACCCTGACCACAGCCAACACACAAAGGCAAATGAGGTCGCGCATACACAGCCATGAGTACCCATCAGCTCATGCAGCTACGTGAAAAGTTCGCGCACTCTTTTGACATGGATGAATTGATTGAATGCAGCGTGTCCTCTTAGAATGTGTGCAATGTGTACATCTGTTCACGCTGTCAACAAAGTGTTGGATGTGTGGAGTGTGCAACATGGACACAGAAGCACATATTCTCATGCTATATTGTATGCAAGTGCATCCAATGTTTTCTATACATTTGCTGTACAGCAGTGTACTGATGCGTTGACCAGGCAAGGAGGAGATGCAGGGCTCACCAGGGTGTCAGTGTTCTGTGCAGCCCCCAAGAGCGCTGCAATGACGGCAGCCTGTGCTTCCTGGTCTGCAAAGATGATGTGCCTGCTTTGGGGGTCCCTGATGAGGTGATGCAGGCTTGCACACAGGTAGCCAGCCAGAAAGTGCTTGTCCCGGGAGTCTATGCCATCCAGCAGCAGCTGGCGCCAATCCTGGTTGCCTGTCAGCACCCCATTACTTCACCAAACAGCAGGACATACAAGAGGCTGCCAGGACACACAGAGGTGCAGCATGTCTTTTCTTCAGCAGTCAATAGGGCAGTCTCTTGACTGGTGCAGAGCAACATGGAGAAGATGAGTGTGCATGGGGGCAATAATTGCAAGCTCGCTTGAGGCACACCTCCAGAACTTGCAGAAGCCCTTTGAATGCGTCATGTACCTCTGTGCCTGTAGGGCTGACATCAGTTGTCATATCACTACATGATGCACTGTATGCATTACCTGCCAGTTTGCACCTGAAGGTAGAAGCTGCCAACAGGTCAGCAATGTCGCACTTAATCTCACAATCAGCTTGAGGACTGCAATTGCTGCTGCTGTCAGACACTCCAACTTCCAGCAGTCCACCTGAAGTGGCAGCAAAAGCATCAAAGCATGCAGCAAGATGCTTTCAGATTGCTTTCACCATGATGCCTGTGCTCTCAAGCAGCCTGAGAAGATCATGTAACCAGACAGATGCGCAATGGGCAACACCCTTGACTGCTGCAAAGGCAGCATCACTGTCAGCAAGAAGCATGGTTTTTCATGTGTGCCCACGCTCACAGGCTTCTTGAGCAATCGTACCCCGGCAGCCTTCTACAAGAGAATATCCAGGCAGCATGGCTGCTGTACAACACAGGTCACTGAACAGGTGGTGCAAACGCTTTTTTGGACAGCAGAGAAGGATAGGGGTGAGAAAAAGCCCCTGGCGAAAGTGTTCCAAAAAAGGGGAGGTGCTTACATAGCAGGCGTGCTGCACTCTGAGCCAGGCGGTCATCTTTGTGAGTGGCCAAGGTGAGGCAGTCTTGAAGGCCCGACATGAGCAGGGGGTCACCACAGACCACAGTCAACGCTGCGGCTGGCGGGGAGGCCCTGTTGTTGGACCACACCTGCATGCCAACCCCCCACCTCTGACCCCATCAGACTTCATTTGAAACAGTAACGAAAACAATAATTTACAGGCGTTCCAGCTAATCGCTCTTGCCAGGTACCTACTAGGTCTGCCTAAACCCTACAACACACTGGCAGCCGACAGGAATGTGGCAGTAGGTGCATGACTGCCATTGGCATGATTGTGGTGCGCAAGTTTGAGTAGAAGCCTTGTCAACTATGCAAAGTTGGACTCACCCAAGGTATCACATACCACTGTACAATGACTCAGCTGTGCAAAGTTGGACTCACCCAAACTATCATGTGAAAATGTACAATGACTTATGTTGCAGTGGTCGTCAAGGCACAGCTTGCCCTTGGCAAAACACTACATGACATGATGCATGACCGGCTGACAAAACAAGCCTGTACACTAGCAATGAGAAGGCTGTCAGTGCGTCTGTCAGGGTCCATCACCAGCCTCAATGCCTACCTCAGAGAGTTGAGATTTCTGCTCAGTGCTGCCGGTGGCTGCTGAGGCAAGGCTGCGCACTACTTTGAAGGCGCAGTCTGCGCAGGCGGCCCGGACAGGCGCTGCCACCCCTGAGCAGCTCAGCGCCTTGATCAAAGCTGCATAATAGATCACATTGACGAGGCTGGGATGATGATGATGATGATGATGATGATGATGATGATGATGGGGGGGATGAGGTCAAGAGACACAAGCCAAGAGGGAGAACCAATGCACAACAGAACAGGAATGGGCTCAAGCATGGCAAAGCCAGGAAGGAGGAGAAGCACAAGATAGAGAAGCACACGGTGAAAGAGGAGTGAGGGGAGAGGAGAGAATGTGACACACCTGACAGCAGGTAGGAGGGCACTCGGCCTTGCCACTTGTCCAGGTTTGCTTCCAGGGTGAAGACCTCCTTCAGCTCCTCAGCATGCTGGCTGGCAACGCTGCCCTGCACAACCAGGTCTGACAGGCGCTGCCAGTACGGATCTGCTGTGCCTGACACGGGCCCTGTCATTGCTAACCCCAGTTTGGGTGTGTCTTCCCCTAGCACACCACACATATGGTTGGGTCACAGGGGTACACTTCTGGGCTGCTCATTTACTCACTCAGCACCTGTCATCACCTTGAAATTCAAGGTTAAGTACAGGGGGTGATTTGGGGCGTATAGTCAATTCTCAGAGGTGCTGCCGGTGTGTTGCTGGGTATTCGACATGGGCTCCTCACTGCTGTGCCTGCATTTTGGATTGTGATCCCCAGGCACAAGAGACACAATGAACTTCAGCGTGATGGCAGATACCCAGTCACCACCAGTTTGAGTCTGCTGATTTTCACATTGACTCTGTCATCGCCATCTCCATCTAGCTATGCCATCCTGACACAAGCCAAAATTGCTGAAGTGCAAGTTACACTATGATGTAGATGGACAATCACTGCCGGAAAGGATCTCTTGATACTGGCAGTCTCATTGCCAATGCCATCTTGAGCGTGTCAGCTGTGTGACTATAAGTTTAGATGCCTTTGATACGACAATGGCCGATAGGCACAATGTGTCTGCTAAAGCTTTCAGTCGCTGCTTGTGAGGGTCTGCTGTGCTCTCCTCAGCACAATAATGTTGAGACGCTGACTGCCAAAACAGCACTGCTTGTTGAGCTGCTCAGGCTACTGTGCCTGACCGTACAGAATGACTCATAAAAAGCAAAATGAGTTCTAGATACTTTGGAATGCTGAGGTGCAATAGAACATCGTGAAGCATTTGCCAAATTTTCTCTCAAGCATAGCAAGCATGAGCAAGTAGGTGTAGTGCTTGATGAGCACAGTGGGGCTCAGCCAGCCTAGGTTTGAGAGGCACACTGGAGCCTTACCCTTGGCCAGACCTATAGCAGCGCTAGCTTTCCTAGATATGACAGGTTGAGCCTCTCTGACCGGCGATTGACTAGCATCCTCCATCTCAACCTCATTTGCTTTGTCACTGTGGCTGTCAGCAGCTATGGCTGCAGCGTTGGTGGTGCGAGCTCTGGGCTGCGGCAGTGGAGACACACACAGGTCCACAACCACAGGGCTGCTGGGCCTTGGCTTGACTGAAGCAGGGCGGGCAGGGGCTGTTGTGGAGGTGCCCTTCCTCACAGGGCTTCCTGAAGCCTGCATGCATACGCTGCAATGTTGCACACAGGCTTGAGTCCAAAGCATGGACTTGGTGAAGCACAGGGTTGTGCACAACACAGTCTGCTGCTATGCTGCTAGTCAGGCCTGATGCAGGCCATACCTGCCCTCCCAATGTGACCAGCTTGTTTGGTTGCAGTATTTCACAGTTGGCGTGGAGGAACAGGATGAAGCTGTATTTAAAGCATGAGCTGCACCCTGCATGTACCAGCGTCTTTACCTTGCGCAAGAATTTATGCATGGTGCTGACTGAAGCTGCAGGAGCAGCTGCTGGGGCAGAAGGCACAGCAGTTGCAGAAGCAGGGCCAGATGCAGACAATGAGACATTTCTTGGTGCTGGCTTGTCTGCCTGTGACGCTGTGACTGTTGGCTTCTCCTGCTGGCTGGTTGTCTTTACCGCCTCTGCACCCTCAATACCTGTCATGACAGCCCGCTTTGTACATCAGACAACATGCAAATGGGACATCACTGACTGAAGGGGTTGTGTGCTGCTTGAATGTGTCCAGACAGTCTGTGTCAGTTTTCTTCTTGCAGGTAGTAAATGAGCTGCCACACCTCAGCTCAAAAAGTGGCCAAGCAGCCACATCCCAGGGCTCACAAGCAACAGCTCAGACTTATGAATCAGAGACTTGAGTGGATTGGTCAGACAGCAATCATCAGGCCACCACACCTGCTTGTGCCAAAGCTGAGGGGTTGATGACCCAGCGCCCCTTATCCCTGTGAGCGATGTCTTTCAGCTTGGCATGAAGCCACTTCTTGGTGATCTTGCGATCTGGGTTCGCCTCAATGAAGTCTGTCATGACCTGGGCATGCAAAAGTAATTCTGAGAATAGCAATGTATACTCGCCACAGCACCTGTCTGTGCAGCAGATGCCGTACCTGCAAGTCATTGTATGACATGCTAGCAACTGTACTCACATGGATCGTATGGCAGCCTCACTACTGCCTTCTGTTCATGTTTTGTACTGTCGAGGTTTGCTGGCAAGCCAATGAGCTGCTCAAATACAGACAGACATCAGATGCATGGCATCTGCTGACATGTGATGGTCAACGAAGAATCTGGCAGGTGCTGTTAGTGCAATGTCGACACAGTTCATGAGAGAAGAGAGCTTGCACAGGCATGGACTGTTCATCGGGCAACTGTGCGGCTGACACAGCGAGAACATGTTGGCATTGCTGACCTGCTTGAGAGACTTGATGTCAGGGTGGGTGAGCAGGAATGTGATGAGGTCTGGCACCAGCTCCTCCATAGACTCCTTGGCAGCCACCTTGCCTGCACTGCCTGCAACACACCATGTGCCCCAATTTCTTTCCTGCTGTGCACACAGGATGCGCGCTTAATCACTTGCCATCAGCTACACATGCATTGGACATGCATCAGAAACAATGCATCTTGCAGGCAAGTCAGGCGGGTTGAGGGCAGGGAGAGACCAAGCACCTGAGGGGTTGTGCCTGTGCTTGGGGGAGTCTGGGGCCTCTGCCTCTGTTGGAGCGGGCGGCATTGTCACCGCCACACGCGCATCCAACACCTGCACAGCAACCCAGGTCAACTACTGTACTTTAATGCAATCGACGGTCACTTTGCCGCAATCACTCACCAGATAAGTCAGAACATCAGCATAAAGACAGTCTATATACAGAACCACAAAAACTGAATGGCAACATGGCCTTGAATGACCTTTGGTTTGTTCATGCTTGACTGAAAAGCATCAGTTCTGCATGACACTGGCAATGTGCACAAGCTGCTTTTTGCTGTTGATTCATCCTGTCAGCACTGGTCATCAGTAGTCAGTATCCGTGAAGATCAGGCAGGGGATGACCGACCTGCATGTCCAAGGCAGTAAGGAGGGAGGGGTCCATGTGGATCTGGGTGGGGTCATCAGAGGGGCCTGGCAGGGAGGTGATGATGAGGGGCCGGTGGGAGCGGCGTGCCTTTTCCAGGGCTGCTTCCAGCATCAGCATGCTGTGCTGGTGTGTGTACCGCTCCACAAGAGGTGCGCCTGATGCTGCCAGCACTGACTGGACCTCCTCTGCATCGCCACAACAGTCACCCTTTCAGTCACGTCGTTCCATCAGCATGACTGGTGCTATCACCATGCCCCTGATAGCACAGGTCTCTGCCGAAGTGACTTTCCTTGGCTGGACGTCCTGTGGTTGTGTGTCTCTGTTTGTCATGAGATGCATTGCCAAGAACAGCCATGTATGGTATTGTGCATCGAGGAGGTCTGTCAGGTGCAGTTGGAGTCTGGAGTGTGGGTGCCAACCTTCAACTTCTGCACCAAAGTCATCATTGTCAATTGGGCCGCCTTCTCCAGCAGACAGGTAGCCGTCATCCACCACAAAGCCATCTGCCTGTGACTCTTCATCTTCTTCCATTTCACTATCCTCCACATCCTGTGTCGCCACATGCAAGTAGTGAACTGTTGTACAGCCACCGCAATCGGCACTGTTTGTTGGAACCCCCTCAGGAGAGCTACTGTCATTTAATAAACTTGCTGATTGACACATCTGCAGCTATGTTGTTCAAGATGATGGGTCGGCCTATGCATGACTGTGAGCAGGGAGTTGGCATGCATGCATGATCCAATCTTGCAGCAGGGCACAGACAAATGTGCTGATACTCGTCTGAATGCAAGTAGCAGACAAAAGCATCAATTGCATCTGATCTTGTGCATGCACAATCAGATGGCTGCCCATTTCAGGCAAGGTTTCAACAGAGCTTTCCAAGGGCCAGTCTGAACTTGTAGGTAGGTGTGTCACAGGAACAACTGCCTTGGCAGCAGAATGTTGCGTCACAGCAAGTGCACACTGAGCTGTTTGATTAGTGAGTCAGCCTCATGGAGCGCTTACTACAATGCAACAGAGGCCTGAGTTGCATGAGACAGGTACACTGCTGGTCAGAGGCAACTCACGGTGAGTGACTCTCCATCTTCTGGCTCAGACCAGTCCTCATCACTCTCCACCTCATAGTCAAGGCCAGGCTCCTGAACATTCCACCGCCGTGCCTTGATCAATTGCCTGCACCCAGAACAGCCACCTCAGCTCAACCATGTCTACTTGATCATACATTAACAGCATACATTAGCAGCTGTGTGCAAACAGAAAGCTATCGCCCACAAGAAAGAGTGTCTGCATGGATCACCTGCGATTCCAGCATGCAGCAGGGCAGCTCACAAGAAGGTTTGTTGTGCCTGAGTAGCAGCCTATTGGGCAGCATACAACGCCTTCTGTGCCTGCTCCAGTGTGACCAAACAACTGAATGATGACAGTTGTCAGCTCAGCAAGCAACTGAAATGAAGTGCAGATGGGCAGGTCCCTGTCCAGTTGCAATACTATGCAAGGAGTATGACAGTCAGGTCCAGAATCTCACGCAGGCTGTGACCAACTGCCATAGTAGGCGGGCCCACTCTCTTGGCTGTTGTGCTTGCTGGAGTGCCACAGCAGCTTCTTGCGCCAGGTGCGCAGGGCGTCAGGCCGGTAGTCCTGCCCATACCGCTCCTGCAGGCTCTGCTGCACCTTCTCCACTGCATTCGCCTTGCAGGCCCAGGAGGGGGGAAGACCTGTGCATGCGACATGTCAGTCAGCATAAGGTACACATGCTGACGCCTGCAGCTGAGGGATGGCGTTTGGGGCGCAGTTGTTTCACAGCTAGTGCACCATGGGTTTGATACATGAGCAACTACAGATGACAGCTTGGATGTGAGATGTTAGGAGCAGTAGAGGTGCTCTCTATATCGCCTGTACAGTTCAACATTGAAGTAGGGCTGTCTTGCTTGAAGACTGACAGGCAGGGAGGCTTGCTGCAGAGACATGCTACAGTTGCATGCTGAACAGACGCTATTCTCAAGTGTCGCTTTGTACTTTGAATGTGGTCAACAGCTTCTTCGGATCTGAGCATTAGTCAGCTCAGGACGGACAAAGTTTTCATAGCATTGATTGACAGCAACAACCCTCAATAGAGCATGAGCCATCAAGACATAGACTGGAACTGTACACCAGGATGCAGGGCTGGCATCCCACCTGTCATGCGTTTAGGCCGGGTTTTGGCTTTCCAGCCTGCCAGTGTTTCTTGAAAAGCATCCCAAACTTGTGTGTCGCTCCAAGGGTCTGCCAGCTGTTGCTCAATCTCCTGGTTGCTGGTTGCATCAGCCAGGTTCAGCCTGAAAGCACCCTAAGGATCAGATAATAGGTCTGCACGGATATGCATGCAACAAGATAGTGTCATTCAGAGCATGTCTGCCTGGTGCATACTTGTCATGTGCATAGATTGTTGTGTACATAGGATCTGGTATTTTCTGCAGGCTGCTGCATCAAGATATTGAGATGGGGCTTATCTGCCAATATGCATCCTGCAATCATGCATATTGTTGCTTGTTGGTGTTGAGTGCCGCTGCAAAAGCAGCCCCCTGATTCACAAACCAATGCACAGTAACAATTGGTAAATGATGTGTATACAACTAGACAGAATGCATGCCACAAGTTGTGCCAGGCAAAGGCACCTTAATGGCAACTGTGATGTGTAAAGCAAGAATGAGCACTGCCAAGATAGAGGCCAAAAGTTTGAGGTAAGCAGCATGTAAACAGGGAAGCAGGTAGTGGCCATACTTGATGCTGGGCGGAGGTGAAAGGATAGCCCCTCCATCATTAGCAACCGCCTCCGGCTTCCTGGCACTGAAGAAACTCTGCATTCAATCATATCAATGTCCAGCAGATTGCATGTATCTGGTGCACCATGCAGTCATGCCCAGCTGTCAGTCGCTGACAATCAATGCAGTTAGCTTGGAGGCAAGATCAAGAGGACAGCTGATGTGTGTGATGTGCCAGCAGCTGACATGCAGCAAGGTGCAGCGTAGTTGAGCTGTTTGCACAGGCTTATCATTTTGGACTCTAGAAAATTTTGTGACAGCATAACACTGACTTTGCAGAATGTAACTCTGCAGCTAGACTGAGTGCCTGTATGTGTGGTTGCAAGCACAACAAGGAAGATGCACTCATACCTTGAACACATTCTGAGACTTCTTCAAAACCCGTTCAGAGCCAAAGCCAGCAGCCTGTTTGCCTTTTTCAGCCTCCTTTTGGGCCTGCAATTAGCCGCTTACAGCTGACATCAGACAACTCAGATGATCCACGAATGCATCAGCATGAGGCACTGTAACCCATCTCCAAGCAAGCTATTTATCCTACCAACTCACGCAGGCAGGTTTGACCTTTGCACACAATGTCTGTGCATTGCAGCAGGAGTCCATGACCTGGTTGT
>JAABUK010008203.1_pt1 | contig 14749 bp, 22 predicted proteins | sample 5559141 | NCBI WGS metagenome assembly JAABUK01 (sample SAMN10711869, study PRJNA513367) | rock metagenome | isolation source: Antarctica rocks | place: Antarctica: Victoria Land, Pudding Butte nord | collected 2016-01-03
TGCGCCGAGGCAAAGCAGATTGCTATACCCCTCGCTGACAGCTGAACTCTAAAGCTATTCCTTTCAAACTTGATCACGCAATCCCCAGTGATGAGCTGACTCATGATACCAAGGCAGTTGGGGATGCAAAGGAATGCTGCAATGTACAGCAATGCAAATGTTTGGATGCAGACTTTTGACTGCTGCTGTAGAGTCCTGACATGAGCATAAGCAGTGTAGTCATGATTGCCAGCAGTGAATCCACCATTTACCATGCTGTACATAAAAGTACATTTGCTACATGTGGTATTCCTCAGGCTTATGCTGCCGTGTTGCATATCACGATGGTATCACAGCACATGAGTCCCTGTTGTTCTCAGACTCTTGCAATGCTGCCAATCAATGACATAAGTTCTCCAGAGTTCCAGATGTGTCTGTTCAGCTCACACCCTCTTTTGTAAACTCTTTGAACAGGCAAACGAGGCCAAGCAGGGATTATCTGAAGCAATCAGCAGATGGGAGGGGGCTACAGGGGCAGCACTGCAGGCTCCCAAGGGCCTGCTGGAAGCTGCCCAGGATGACACCCACCCCATGCGCTACCTCGAACAACAAGTGGTGCATCTCCAAAGAGAAGTCAAGCAGCATTCCACGGCACTGAAAAGTGCTGGCAGGTGCTGTCACAACCCACCCTGTCATGTGTCTGTCTCTCATCGTGGTGGCACTGGCTCTTTTGCATGGCCTGCAGAAGAATTCCTTGCTTCTATAAGGGCTGAAGCTGGTCAGAAAGATCAGTATCTGACTCAGATGCAGCATGCATGTGCTTGACATTGATCATGGCATTCCACCTGATGTGCCCATGGCATGCAAGCACAGTGCTTGATTGCAGCTCAGTATGCAGCTCTGATTTGCAACATCAAGGTTTTGGAAGAAAAGAAAAGACTATGCCTTTCGGCGTCAACTTAATATGAAGCCCAGTATTGTGCCGGGCTGCCCAGGATCAAGGCTTTGAAGGTAGTGTCATATCTGTGGCAGGTTGGCAGACGCTGCCAGGGAGGAGCTGGTGCTAGCCCAACGCAGGCTGGGCCGCTGCTCTGGAGGGTCCACCCCCAACACCAGGCAGCTGCTGCCCCCACCTGCGCGCAACATGGGCCGCCGCCTGCAGCAGGCCTACACCCACCTCTGGAAGCTGCAGCTGTCTGAGGGTGTCTCAAAATTGAAGGTCGGCTTGCGATCTGGCAGTCGTTGCATGCCAATTTGGCATCTTGCATTACCACCCAGCTGTGATTCTGACAGAGTCATCACAGTCTCACATGAGCATTTCATCATGCTGATCCATGCTTTGGCATATGAGAAAAGACCAGTCAAGTCCTGACACATGCAAGTCACAGGGTAGCATGAACAGCGAGTGTGAAGGGCTAAAGCATGGTGTTTGACAGGGGGTGGGGCAGGACACTTACAGCATGGTGAGGCAGGCCATGCAGGGCAACAGCAGCGCCAGCAGCGAGCTGACAGCCCTGCAGCGCTTGGCGGCTGCTGGGTCAGAGCCCTTGCTGGCAGTGGGGCGGGCCCTGGGGGCCCACCTGGTGCACAGCCTAGGCAGCACCACCTCTGTTGCCATCACTGGAGGTCTTGGCCTCATCCGCTTGGGCTTAGGTAAACTCCAACACCCTAATTTGGCACTACAGTAACTTAAACACAGTGACTTCTGACATGATGACGTTTGTGTTGTCATGATTGCAATCTTGGGTACCAACATTCTGCCTTAGCATCCTGTAATAATCATACTAATAATAATGATGATGATGATAACAATAACAATAACAGTAATAATAATAATAGCAATCATCATAATAATGTCAACAATAAATAATAGTAATGACAACGCTTTGCCGCTCATGCTGAGCCAAATACATGCAGGACGAGTCTTGTATCTCCAGAGCAGCCTGTCTTGTGCCCTAGAGTCCTGTCTGACACAGTAACATCAGTGCTGATAGACCAACCCAAGTTGGGCCTGTGCAACGGGTTTCATAGGGCAACGCATCAACTACTTTGTCACGTTTCTGCAAAGGGGCATAGGAAGCCTTATTGCAAGCCTGATTTGCTGAGGGTCCAATGCTTCTGATCCTGGCATAAGATATTGCTGTTTCTCAGCGTCACTTGAGTCTTGCATACTCCGATATGTTGATACATTGCCGATTGTCTGAGGCACAGTGCAGTTGTTCATCGCAGGATGAGTGTGCTTGCCAATACATCAGCCCCAAATCATTGCAGCTGTAGTGTGATGGTGCATGTATGAGAACCTACTGCTGAAGTCTGCACTTCAGAACATGTTTGACCAGTGCCACAATAGCACAAGACCTGTAGGAGTGTCATAGACCTCACAGGTGCTACAACTATGCATTGTCATAACCATACTTGCCCGTTTTGGATGCAGGTGTTGTTAAGCTGGGCGTGCAGTTCACACTGTTTGTGGCCATGCTGTTCCTGCTGCTGTCAGCTCAGCAGGACCCCCTGCAGCAAGCTGTGCGCATTCTGCCCATGTCAGAGACCGCCAGGGAGCACACAGCAGCCTCTTTCAGTGAAGCCCTGCGAGGGGTTTTCCAGAGTGCTCTCAAGCTGGCGGTGTTCCATGCTGTGTTCACTTGGCTGACCTTCAGGGCCTTCAGCATTCAGCTGGTGTATGTGTCCACAGTCGCCTCTGCAGTGTGCTCCATTCTGCCACTGGTGCAGGTGTGGATGGTGGCCATTCCAGCTGCTGTGCAGCTGCTTGTGCAGGTGACTCCTCGCTTTTCCAGCCGCACTTCCTTGCAGCAGTCTTTGCACATGGATACATGTTAACGCTCATAGATGCACCAATCAAGTTGCAGCAGTGCATTGTTGCCAGTGTCACTGTGCACATGGGCTGGCACAGTTGCATGCACCTCTTGGATACTTGTGTACTGCAAGAGCCTGGTTTGTAAATGGATGCTCAGGCCTTCATAGGGTACTGGAATGTTGTGCATTCAGTGACGGCCTAAGGGTTATGCTCATGATTGTGTTGTTCAGTGAACCATTGGCATGACAAGACAGGTACAACATATCCAGCAGCACATGCTGAATGCAGGACAGAATCCTGGCTGCTGTCATGTTGATGGTACTTCACTTGGCAGCCTTTTTCCAGGCAGATGACATCATCATGCGTGAGATTCCTGGGAGCCATCCTTACTTGACTGGTTTGGGCATTCTTGGCGGCATGTACAGCTTTGACAATCCCCTGCAAGGTGAGCCAAACCTGTTGCAGTTGATGCTTTCCACCACAAGCTGTGCATGCAAGACCTTACCACACTGCATGACTGCTTGGCCAAACACCGCATAATTTTCCTGGCAACACACTGCACAATCACAGAATACATGCCAGCTTGTGCTTCGGTGTTCTTTATGCTGTGGTGGCCTTGTGTGCAGGCGCTCTGTTGGGTCCCATGCTGTTGTCCATGCTATCTGTTTTCTACAACCTCCATGCCAAGCTGTTTCGAGATGAAGCCCCGAGCTCAGAAAGGCACTATACAGGCTCACATCGCACCACAGTATAGTTATCTTTATTGTACTGCAGATGTTTTTATTGCCATTTTTGAGACACGTGTATATTCTACACAGTGTTTGGTGAAGAAACACCTAGTTTGGGTGAAGAAACACCTAGTTTGGGTGAAGAAACACCTAGTTTGGGTGAAGAAACACCTAGTATTGCATGATATGTACACTACAGTACATTCGTGTCCAACAAAACAAACAAACAAGACTCACAGTTATGACACCACAGGACCTACACTATGAGCTAGCTCCTACAAGCTCAGGCATGACTGGTGTGTAACTTCGTTCATGTTCCCAGGCCACTTGTGCAAGCATGGTTAATGTAGAGCGAGCATCCCTTTCATCAGTGACAGGCCTCAAAAAAGGAACTCTAATGACAAACCCCTCTCGCCTGATCAGCTTAGCAAAAGCATACAAGCCTAGTTCGTCTATCCAGAGCAACTGTGCATGTTCCATCTCATCTATTCTAACACTGCATGCATGTGAGCAGATGCGCAAGACATCCTCTGCACGCTGCTGATTTTGCTGCTCAACCAGGAACGCAGCATGTTCTCGCAAAGGGTCTGGCGCTGCCGCCACATACTCTTCTTGACTCAATAGCTCTGCTGCTGAGTTTGCGCCCATGCCCCCGACATAGAAGCATTGGTGCACATGAAGGCTGAAATATAGATCAGTGTCTTGTGGTGCGTCCACGCCAATGCCAAAGGGATGCATGGCTTCATGCCGCTCAGCTGCTGCTAGAGAGGACTCCTCGTCCAGCTGTTTCACCTCACCTATTATGGTGCACCTTGCAAGAAGTTTGGCTGGCCTGTCGCCTGCATTGCATCTTTGTGTCAGGGGCTGTTCGTTGGCTGTGCATCTCAAGCAAGGTGACATGAAAGAGCGGCTTACTGGACCATACCTGGCTGCACGAAAAGGCTGCACTTGGGTGATCTCCTCAAGTTCGCTGTATGCACGGCGTCGGCACGCAATCTCAACACCGGCATGCCTCTGTCGTCCAACACATAATTGGTGTAAGTGCCCAGAGGCACACCATCCTCGCCGACAGTGCACAGCGTGCCGTGTGCCACTATGTCAACTATCGTTTTTGCGGTTTGAGCAGAGCTCGGCTTATGCAGGGCCTGTCTGGTACTGATGTCGGAGCGCTCTGGCGCAGCCGCCACAGTGTGCTCTTTACGTTGCTTGCGTCTAGCAGGAAGCTGTGCGGGATGTGCGCGAACTCTGCTTGCAAGCTGTGCCTCTGAGCTTGGTAAACGTTGTTGGAGGCAAGATACCGGAGCCGCTGACCTCCCACGGATATTACAAAAACAGTGACTCTTCATGATATGACCAGTCATGGTGGAGGATGTGTTTGATGCGCACTCTTACAGATCAGACCTGAGATCAGACCGAATTCTGCAAACTTCAAAAGCAATCTTCAGGGATCAGAATTTAAACCCTACTAGGTTTCAAATTGGCACCTGACAAGACTAAGCCTGATTGTACAGCACCACAGAGAAGGTATTCTGACGGAGTCTTCGAACATGTCTATCCCAAGGGCCCATACTCTGCTTTAAGATGAAGAACACATGCCATACCATTGGTAGTAACACTCAAGTCTGTTCAACCAGACCAAAGAAGCGCTCACAATTACGTCAAATGTAGGTTCCCTGCTGCTGGGATGCCAATGCCCAATCGCTTAATCAGCTGAAATCCCTCTGAAATCACTCTGCTCACACAGTCATTGCATGATGCACAATCTGAACTGAGACCTGTTGCTCAGCACAGCATCGTCATGACAGTCATGACATGGGAACCTGGCAGATCTGTCCAGCTGTGCCTCTTGTGTGATGCTTTGTTGTGGCTGAAAAACTCTGCAACTCAGCACAGCCAAGAGCACTGTGTATACGGGTACACCCAGGCTGAATTAGTACCAGCACCAGCACAACAATGATTAGTCTTCACTCACGCTGAACAGGAGTCAAAGGACATCATCAATCAACATAACGCGTGAACAGTTCTCAACTCAGTTCTTGAACTTGCTCACTAATATGTGGTTCATTCACTTCACTGGATGCCAATGCTAGACTGCTCGCCATTGTTGAAGTTTGTATAGATTGTTGTGGCATTCAGGGTATCATCAATGAAGTTGGTAAACATGATGTAGGCATCCGCCGGTGTGTCCTGCAGCACTCTATGTCCAGCTGCCTTGAAGGTCATAAAGGACAGACCCTGGTACTGTGTAATGTATCCTGACAGCTGCACACAAAACAAGAATCAGCATGTGGCTAGACGCACACGAGGGGAGAAACGCTGTATGGTACTAGTTGTCATGAACACAGAAATGTAATCTCAAGTATTTGCAGCAAACATTGAGAAAGATGCTGAGGGAAAGGGCATGTTCTGCATGCAGACTTTCAAACATCTAGAGCAGACTTCTGCAAAGTATGCCCACAAAAAGGCTGAAGCACAGGGAAGACCTATACTTAGTGCATAGCGTGAAACCAAAGGCTGAGATGCAAGACGTGGTACTGATGGCACCTGGGCAGCCCGGTATGATACTGGGCTTCTCATTAAATTGACGCCAAAAGGCATAATGTTTTCTTTTCTTTTCTTTTCTACTGATAGCAAGACAAGGCACAGAAGGATTCAGCAGCAACTCAGGTTGTGTGTGTCTGAGTGCACACCTGAGATCCATAGTTGAGGGGGTCGGGTCTGAACCAGGGTTGCCAGTCAGCTAGAAGGCCCAGGCTGCCTCCCATCTGGCTGGTCCAGTACTGGGTGCCTGTCCAAGGCACCTGCCAGTCCAGGTCCCCAGAATACATCAGCGCCTGTACACCTGCATCCGCCAGAAGCCAGAGCCTTGCTCATAGCAGCCTACACGGACCAATGCCCCTTTTACAGGGTAGGGCCTTAGTCTCGACAGGAATGTAAGTTATGCCAGCAATCATTGGGGTATGCTATGTACAATAGGCCTATCATAGTATCACAACTAAATCAAAAGTAGCCACCTACACGCAGTACTTGAGCCCTGTAGAGTGGCCTGTCAGAAGTGGCACACTATCACTGTCACCAATATACCACGCCAACATGACAAATGCAGTGGGTGACAAGGGAAGAAGAGTACGGTGCTTTCCGAGCTCTGCCTGCTTGCAAGATTTCACTACGGTACAGTCAGTAAATGGGATGCTGATATGCATGGGATTCGCCATATACATGACTTGCCTTGGGAGATGAGAAATTGGTGTGATGGGATGACCGATGTGATGTCATAACTGTATACAGTAGAGACTTGTGAGTTGACGTCCAACCAGAGGCCTGCTTCATCTTGCACAGGTTGAACATGAAGTGCTTCCCGGACATCAGCTCTGTTGAAATACACATGTGCAGCTCTGCAAGCAGCAAAATAAATGTCAATTGGCATCAAATGTCATGCATATTCATTCTATTGATGAAGACCAGACTAGGTATAAACAACAACAAGGGCTGCTCTGCCTAACACACCTGTCATGCATTTGTTAAACAGGCACCAGAATCAAAGCCCACCCACATAAGCAGCAGCTGACTAGACACAAAAAGTACCAAAACCACTACACCAGCTGCACCAAGGTAGTCCTGAGGCGCGTGGGTCAGTAGTGTTTACCTTTCATCATAGTTGCAGCCAGCATTGCCAGAGGAGCCGGCGGCACCAGCACCGCTGCCTGCCAGTGACTGGTTGAAGTCAATGCCCTCTGCAGCCAATTGCTGTGAGATCTGCATCACAGAGACTTTGCTGCCATTCACGCTGGTTTTGTAACAGCTGCATGCAACTCCCTCTGGGCTACATACAGCACTTGATTACAAAAATCCCCATGCATATGCAGATGACTCGAGCTGTCAGCAAAGCAGATGCATGTCAGTCAGGATGTAGGTGCCATGTATGAACAGGCAGAGCTTCACACTGGCTGCAGCAGCTGCCTCCAAACATTCCTCCATTGGAAGACAATACTGCCTTCATACAAGACCAGGACCAGGCAAGATACCCCATGCAAGGGAAACTATGACTGCACAATGGTGCAAGCCTCAGCTCAGGCAGCCTCTGATGAACAGATCACCTGATCAGTCAGAGCTTCAATGAAAGCTTCCAGGCCATAGAAGCAGTCTCCAGTCCACTTCAAGGAGTTCACATTGTAGGAAATCAAGTTATTCACGTCATTCAGCAGGTCTGTGCAGGTGTTCACTGCAGGCATCAAAAGCCATGTGATACATGTGAGACAGTTGTCTGGATGCATGACATCACTATTTGCAAATTGGTCAGCTTGTGGCCTGACACAGCCAACAAAGCAAATCAAGCGCCCTCACCTTCTGTCATGTTGCTGCCTGTGAACTCAACTGTGTCCGCATCTGCAAAGCAAATATACTTTGTTCCAAGCTTGGTTGTGCAAAACAAAATGCTGCAAACAGTGGCTGTTGCAATTGTAACAGAGTCTCAGTCAAGCTTTTGCATTAACCCTGTCATTTGAATGGCTACATGGCAGGCCCACCTATGGGATTGCTGAGTGTACCACAATTGCTAGCTGCCAAGCTGTCAGCAAGAGACTGAGGCAACAGGGGCCAGTGACTGTAGAGTGTGAATATGTTGATATTATCTGTAGAGCTGTCGGTTGCCCCATTACCAATGAGGTACCCCTGCAGCCATGCTCACACATATTAACAGCAGAAACTCTAATCTCATTGCAGGCTGCAGCCTAGACAAGCAGCGCATGGACAGTCAAGATTGGAATACGGTGGACATGCGCTGGTATGGCTAGGTTGACTTGCAAGCGGTGCACACCTCCAAGTTGATGTATGGTGAGGCGCCGTCTTCATTGCCATTGATGATAGCTTCTCCCAGCAGAGGTACATATACGCCAGAGTAACTTTCACCTGTGTTGTGCACCCATTTAATCATTCTTATGTTTCAGCACTGGAGCCTTGATTGCAGCGCTTGGTGAGACTGACACGTGCAGCACAAAGTATTAAGCATCAGGTGTATATATGAACAAGACACAGCAGGCGTGGCAAGCAGGAGCAATGCATTGGTGGAACACTTGACCTGATTGACTGCAGCAGAAATGCTGCTGAGGGCTGCCATGCTCAGTCACCTTGTAAAAAGACAGTGTGATTTGCAAAGTAAGGATACATCTGGAACCAAGTGCGCAATGTGGCTTCCATGTCAACTTGAGCTTGTGAATCGCTGGTAGTATAGTCAGAGTCATTGAGGGAGTAGCTGTAGCCCACACCGGCCACTGAGTCCATCAGTAACAGGTTGGCCTCCTGCACAACAGGGTCAGGCAGTAATTGAGGGCTGTCACACCTCCTGCACTGCTTTCACAGTTTACCAGTCAATGAAAATGTGGCAAAGCTTTGACATGGGTGGCAACAGTCACCTGTCCTCAGCCAGTCACGAGTACTGTCCAAAGTCCTCTAGTGTACACACCTGGGTCCACGAGTAAGGGTTCTCTGTGACTGTGACATTGTCTGGAATCAGCGACGGGTTTGCTTGATTGTTGAAGCTGTTGGCATACAGAAACGGTCCAATGAGACTCCAAGTAGCACTGCCACCTGGACCTCCTGGAATGCTGCAGCAGACATGGTACTTGCATCACAATGCTGTGTTGTGGAGTATTGATAATCAGGCCGAGGGAGTGGGGCCTGCAAAGAGTCCATAACGCCATATACAGACAACCCAGCTTGCTCCTCTGACACTGCTCTGAGTCTATTGAGCCGAAGCACAGCAGTCACCTGACAATCAATGGGTCGATCAGAGGGCTCTGCTGGCTGACAAACAATTGGTAGTAGATGTATTTGTCCGTGTCAGGAATGTTCACGTAGCCAGCGTATTGTGGGCTGGGCAACGGAGCATCCCAAAGGGGCACAGCAGTCACCTCTGCTCCGGCCGGTCCGTATGTAGCTGTTCGGATCAAATATGACAAGCTTAGACTAGCGAGAGGCTATGACGCGCCAGCGCGAAGCCTCACTCAACCCCGTCAGCCATCGATATCGCTCGGCAGCACTTTAACTAGGCTGCAGAAGGTGCATGCCTGCTGCAAAGACAAGGGCAGGCAAATCATGTCCATACCTTGGCAGATGGCACTGCTGGAGCTTATCAACAAAGCCGTCGCCAGATGCAAAAGGCGCTGCAGCATCAGTCTCCTCTGCAGCATATTGCCTTTGTGTGGCGCGATCTAGATCACACTTGACTCTGACAAATGGACAGTGCAACGCCGGTGCAAGCTCCCACGCCACGATGCCAGGCGGAACGTTTGAGTGTGCAGATTTGGCTGCCGGGCACTCTGTGCTCGTCAGTTTGATGTCATGTGTCATATATGTCATTCTATCGGTAGAATCGAAGCTGGACGATTAGTCATGGTAGAAAGGGACTCCTGCAACTTGACTCTTGTAAGGTGGAGCTCGAATGGGGGCAAGCGAACGATCCCTAACTTCCACCTTGTGCTGGCAGTATGAGAAGTCTTGCACCTATTCTTGGATGTCTGGGACACAGCAACTAAGCAGTGCTTGCTGCTTTCAGCAACATACAAGGTGATCAGTGCGTCAGAGCTGTGTGCTTCTTTCAGCTTTTGCCCTGCACCAGGGCTGCCATCTGTGGCCTACAACTGTACATCACATGCAACCTTACAAGTGCTATGAAACTGACCAGGTAGCTGCACTTGCTCCCATAATATTAACAGAAGACATGTATAGCTGCCATCAAAAGTCTGCTTACAGTAATGGCAGTGCTTCAGCAGAAACCTTGGACTGAATGCTGTGCGCAATGCAAGTGGCGAAAAGGCCAGCCAGTGTTAGCAGACGAGCCTGCGCACTTGCTGCTGTGACCGTTGCCGTTGAAAAGTTTGTGCCGCAAGCTGCAAGGCGTAAGCTAAAGCAGGTGAGTGAGGCAAGAAAGCTGGTGTCAGCCAACAGTCAGGTTTGAGGCTGCCCAGCAGACAAGATTCATAGGAAGCAATACCCTGTGCCTTCTGGCAAAACAGGCAAGCTATCTTGCCAAGTATTAGTTTCTCAGCCAGGCAACAAGCAGGAAGCAGTGGCTATTTACACAAGGGTAGCAAAAGCTTGCTGCCTGGACAAGCTTGCCTCTGACAGAGATTGAGCCTGATCAGTCAGCAAACCTTTGTTTTGAGTGCAACCGCTTGCAGAGGCTCACCTAGCATATTGTCCAGCCTGTGCAGGAAAAATGCGAGAATTTAGCCCCAAGCTCCTAATGACTTTGACTTAGACTGCTGACTGCGTCAGCCTTTTGCCCACAGCTTATACCGTGCCTGGCTGGAAAGTTGACTCTGGCTAGGGTTTGCAGGAATCTGAACAGCTGGGGTTGCAAAGTTGGGTGTGGAATCCCTGATGGTATGGTGACTGATGTTCATATGTCAGCTTGGGATGCACAACAATGTTCAAGGCCACAGAAATGCAAATGTGTGTAAGCAGACTTATGATGCCAGCTGTAGAGATCAAAACTGCATTCTGGGCTGTACCGCACATTGACTCTGTAGTCAATACCCAGCTGCCATTGGCCCTGAAATTGCTTGTGGGCAACAGTACAAGCTGGAAAATGCTATCACAAGCTCTGCAAGCAATGTGCAAGGTGTATTGCTGCTCAAGGACTTGCAACTCAGGTTTTGGGTAGCTGATGTGACATGGCGGAATGTCACAGATGTCTTTGGTGCCCAATTTCCACTCATTGGTCTAGTGGACTCCAATGGCATGTGCCAGTAACATGAACATTGTTCTGGGCTTTGCTCACTTGCCTATGTGGCTGCCTTGCAGCTTGACAACAAGCTTCATTGTAGCATCCACACCATCAAACAGGTCATGCAACTGGATGAGTGTGATTGAGGCCCCAATGGCCATCAGCCTACACTGCAAGTCATCAGTACTGTTGATGTCCTTTCTGTCTCCCAACTGCTGCTCCATCCAAGCCCAGAGATTCTCAATGGGAGACAAATCAGGTGAGTTGGGGGGCCATTCCAAGAAAAGCCCTCCTGAAACGTTGTTGCTGTTGCATTGCATGTTTTCCTTGGTCTTATGAGCTGGAGCATTGTCCTGCTGTAGCTTCACTTGTCTGCCCTCCTGCCAGTCTGCTGGAACAATCTCTTGCCTTCTGGGATGAGATACTGCTGCAGAACATCATTGTACTCTTTTGAGCCAACTCCCATAAACGCCTGCTTTGTCTTGGGGTTGATGTACTTCTGGGCTAGTTTGTGTGTGCCTGTCACAAAGTTGAGGGTGGTGACACCCCAGTAGGTCATGCCCATGTAACCATGCCCTCCCAAGCTGTGCTTGGGCCTCCCTACTGTTCCTTTGTGGCTGGGGTACACCAGCTGCCAGCTGGCTTTCATATGGGATGCATTCTGAAGATGCTGCTGTCTATCATCATGGTGTCGCGCCAATGCACTGTGTCTGTTCTCTGGGCTGCAGTGCCAAATCTGGTCCTTATGTGTCTCTGTTTTGCTGTCAGCATCGGCACAACCTTGGGCTTGAGGTGTGTCAGGCCCTCTCTTCTGAGAGCGCACTGCACTGTGCTAACACTGACTTTCAAGACAGATTTCTGCAGGACTCTGGCTGTACTAGCAGCAGCAGATTAGCACTGCTTTTGCTTTGCTGCTGCCAGGGTGTGCTGGTCTGCTCTTGCATTCAGTGTGGCCTGCCTGACCTGGGCTGATCAGTAACTGAGTTGTGCAGCCTAGGAAGCCTGATCCACTTGCTGCAAAGGTTTGACTTTTGCCAGTGTTGCTGCCGATTTGCCTGTAAGACAGCTCTGGATGGAGCTCTTTGAGGTTCACAGCCTGCCGATGTTGTTTGTGGGTTGCTGATTGGTTTTTGGCTCCAGGCATTTGGCTGCAATGGCACTAAAAGCTGCTCAAGCAAAGCTACAAAGAGTTGCAGTCTGACCAAGTGATCACAGGTAAGCCTGGCTGTTGCCGCTTTTCTGGTGCCGCACAGAAAGCAGCATTTGATGCAAACCCAATGCAATGCCAAAGCGCAACAGGCTCATTGTGGACGATCTGTTGCCCACCTGAAGGCACACCGCAAGCTCACCGGCAACATCATATGGCTTGACTAGCATGTTGCTTGACTGAAGGGCGCTGCTGCTGGTGATGCCTGTGATGCCACCCTGCTGTACTCTTCTTCCTGCTTTGCTGGCATGGCTCAAGCTAGCTGTGGGACCCAGTACTGTGCTGGGGATTGGTCAACAACATGATTGCTCATACAGCTGGTTGCTGGCTGCAAGTTGGCCACTGAAATGAAATCGGAATTGAGCCCGGTGGAGAATGGCTATGAGACTGCGTTTCTAAAGTACACGGTCCTCTCTTATATTGCTGAGGGCCTCCAACCATTCACGTGCACACACCTGTTCCAGTTGCAAGGATTTGGCTCAAAGCTAATTGTACAGATTACCTCAAGTGCTGCCACGGTTTGAAAAGCAGATCTAGTCACAGTGGGTTGTCAAGTATCAAATATGGCAGAAAGCGTGCATTTATAGCATATGGTTCTTGACTCATGCATGACTGCAAGCAGGTTGGCGTGGGACGAGCCGAAAAAATCTTTGATCTGGTCGGGAGCTTCACACACCCTTGTCTTAAAGACCTCATTTGACATGATGACACCACCTACACAAAGTTTGATTCCTGCGTTTTGTTTGAAATTCCTACTTGGCAATTCATGAAACTAGCTTGCAGACAAAGTCTTTGCCTAGCTAGTTTCATGAATTGCTAGGATTTCAAGCTGTAACGTGTGGGAATCGAAACCAGGACTACTCTGCTGAAAGAATCGCAACTTTTGTTCTTTGATCAAGCTCATGAGCTAGCAGAAATCCGGTCTTTGATGTCTCAACACTAATGCTTACTGAATCTATATGTATAAAATAAACTCTGAAGCGCGATCGCGAGGGATCGTGTGTGAGCAGGAGCTCGGGGACCACGCCTGAGTATGCAGTGCATTGTTGTATCGGTGCAAAAAATTTACAGGTCGCGTCTGGCCGAGCTGTAGCTGGAAAAATTCACTGGCTGATAGGTCTGCCGGCCACGAGCATCAAGCAGCAGGCAACACAATCCAAAGGAGAGCCGAATTTCATTATACCTATATCAGAAGAGTAAAAAGCCCTCAGAACGTGTGTTGAGGCTCTGTTGAAGAGTGCAATCAAGCAGGTACTTGTCCACAGAACCAGGCACAAGAGAGACAGGCTCGTGACCGGCGCTGCTCTTTCTGGCTATCTGTATGTGCTTGAGTCCTCAGTCTGGACGTGTGAAGAAGCCGCCTGTAAACTGACTAGCACAGAGAGGTCGCATTGCAAAGGGCCAAACCCTGAAATGCCAAGGGTAACAGCAGCAGGCTCCAAAAGCAAGGAGCCATGTACATTGGTGTACGCATACTACACGCTACAATCAAGCTTAGTCGTGCATGGTTCCACCATCAAGCTGATACAGAATGCAGTAGCACTCATGCATCATAAGATTGGCACCATACAGGTACGAAATGCATAGGTGCACATGCAGCGCAAGATGTGCATATCAGCACACACCATACAGACACTTGCAAGATCAATGAAACAAAGCAAGCAGAGAAGTGAGTTCGGATATAAAACCAGGCAGTTCACATTTGCTGCCGTCACCTCAGGCCCAAATAGGGCTCCATATCGCCCTCACTATGCCAACATTCGCTGCTGGCTGTTGCTGCTGCCGTCGCTACTGCCTATGTCACTGCTGTTGAGATTGCTGTTGCTGTTGCTGTCAGTGACGCTGCTGGTGTGATAGATATACTCTGGAGTCTGCTGTCAGCTGATCTCGTGTTGTGAAGATCAACATGGAAGTGTGAGTGAAGGATGCATGTCAGCCTGGGCATAAAGCCGTACAGGAAAGCAATCGGTCGACTACGCGCGCGGCTTAGCCTCCCTGAATCTATATGTAACTCTGTTACGTCTCTGTTCAATTTTACTAACCAAGCGTCAGGCGTAGTGCCAAGGCCGGCTCCACCGCAATGGAGTTCACCTCAAGATTGAGATGAAGTTGGTGGAGCCGGCCTTGGCCGACTGCGACTTGGCCTTCCACGAGCGCACAGGAGAGGTTGATGTCCGAACAGATGAGAGAGAGAGAGAGAGAGATTACAATGCTTTAGCCAGCCAGCAAGTCTGATCACATATAGAAGAAGACGAAGGTCAAATGTGGAAAACATCAAGACAGTCTAGAACGAA
>JAABUK010008204.1_pt1 | contig 14749 bp, 12 predicted proteins | sample 5559141 | NCBI WGS metagenome assembly JAABUK01 (sample SAMN10711869, study PRJNA513367) | rock metagenome | isolation source: Antarctica rocks | place: Antarctica: Victoria Land, Pudding Butte nord | collected 2016-01-03
AAGTTAGTTCGTCCTCGCTCCGAGATGTTTCGTCACGGTTCAAAGGCGCAGCTCGTCATCTTTCAAAAGACTTGGTTTAGTATACACGTCGATTCGGAAATCCGAATAGGCACGTAAGCGCCCCCGAATTCTGTTTCATATAAAAAAAGGGGCTCTGTTGCATTAAGCGACTCTGATCGAGGCGTGAATTAGTTGGCAAGAATGCTGTTCCATATAGCAGCACCAGTACGACCGAATCCGGCGGGAACAAGATACTGGCTCTTGCTGATTTTCTGAAGCAGTTCGACGCCGATCAGCACACGGCGTGCATTGAAGAACGACTTGAAGCCCAGCATAGGTTGTGAACGGGACTTGATGCGCCGGTGATCTTGTTCCACCATGTTGTTCAGATATTTCGATGATCGGATCTTGACTGGATTCTCCCATCGGAAGTTGAACTCGTTCCGCATCCATGCGACGCAATGCCGCGTGGCTCGGCTCGAACCCGTCCAGCGTGATCGTTCTCGGTTCGCCATGATGCTTGAGAGCCTTCCGGAAGAACGCTTTGGCAGCCGCCACGTCGCGGGTGCGGCTGAGATACGACTCCACGGTCTTGCCGAACTGATCGACGGCTCGATACAGGAACATCCATTTGCCACGTACCTTCACGTATGTTTCATCCGCCCGCCAGGAGCGGCCGACCCTCCGCTCGAAGCGCCGCCAGCGGTTGGCAAACTCTTCTGCATAGCGAATCACCCAGCGCAAGATCGTGCTCGGGGCAACGAACAAACCCAGTTCCATAGCAATCTCAGCCAAGTCCCGATAACTCACCTTGAAACGCAGGTACCAACGAACGCAGAGGATGATGGCATCATCAGTGAACCGCCGTCGGCTGACCAAAGGGTTACGCGGCAAGCGCCGTTTACACATCTTGCTATTCTCTCTTCCATCCCTGTCGTTAATGCAACAGAGCCGTTACAGCTTCATGTCAACTTATTTAGCTTCCCTGTGAGCCGTTACTAACCTTGAGTCGCGTGGTACCAAGAGAGAAGGTGGCTTTCAAAGTAACGCCACTCAATCCGATTCGCTGCATGGCTCGCAGAAGACAGAGAGGGGAGCCCGCGATCAAAGTCCTGCGATGACAATTTCGGCTGAGAGGGCTACTTCAACTGTTCCGCTAACCAGGGGTAAAACACGCGAAGTGCCGAACCTTCGATCAAGACGATCTGGTTTGTAAGATCATCCGGCTTCGCGGAGCCGAAGGCCAGCAGCAAGCGGCCATTCGCCAGACGGTGAACACGCACTACCATCTCCGGTTTGCCCCTTTCCAGAAAATGGAAATAGGTGCTGGCAGAAGGAGGAAATAACTTTTCTATATTGACCGGAGTTTCGAAAGTTCGGGAAACGCTGACCAGCGTGTTTGTGGATTTTCGAAAGATCAGGGCGTGAGAAAAGTCCTCATGATCCATGCCGCCCAGACGGTATTGCCAGGATCTGAATTCTGAGTTGACGTCCGCTACCAGCACGGGTTCGCCAAGAAGACGGCGTATCTCCATCGGTGATTCTTGAAGTTGAATGCCTGAGAGTTGGGACTGGGAGAACAGAGGCGCGACCGTAATGACCAGCGCCCCCCATAAGCAAACGCGCACTTATTTACCGAACGTCTTAGGAGCGGCGGGGTTGAGTAGCACCTGATCGACAAACTGGTCGCCGGCCGTTGTGTCGGCTGAAATTGCAAAAGCCATTTTAAAGAAGATATCGCTTTCGTCAAGATACCCGGTAAACAGGTACGCGCCGGGCCCTTCAGCAGTGATCGGCACGCTGGAGCCGGTATGATCGCCCGTCCGAAAGCCAACCGCGAGACGCCGCAATCCCGCTCCCTCATTCACGGGGTAACCGGTCTTAACATCGAGTTTATAGGCGGGGTTGCCTGAGTAAGTCGAGTAAGTACTGGAGTAAGGATCCAGCGGCGGACTGATTGCGGCAAACGACCCTGGCATCCCGGGCGTTCCACTGTTGTTGGAAGCTCCGGTGCTGGTGTTGATGAAGGGGAGCGCCGCGCGGGTGTTCGAATAGGAATCGCCATAGACGCTGAACGACTGATCGCCGGCCGCGGTGGTATAGCTTACTTTCTGTGTGTTGGTGCGATTGAAGTATTCCGAATCCGGTGTATTGCTCACACCGATGATGCTCATGGATTGATCATGATCGGCCGTGACAATAAGCAACGTGTCTTTGTTGGTGCGCTGAGAGGCCCATGCCCGGGCAACGCCAATTGACTTGTCGAACTCGATTGTGTCCCAGATCACACCTGCGGCCTGATTCGGATGCGACTGCTTGTCGATTGAAGCACCCTCAACCATCAGGATGAATGGCGCGCTGTTATCACTGGTGGAAAGAATGTCAATGGCGCGCTGAGTCATTAAGTCCAGCATCGGCTGATCGGTGTATCCCTGAAGATTACGAACCGGCTCAGAAGCGGGCCGGGCTAGACCCAACTTGTCGTAAGCCACATCCATGTTGGCGTCACCCGCCGTGGCGATACCGTTTGAGGCGGGAGCCGCTACGGGCGACCCGCGGAATATCCCGATGGTCGGTTGGCCTCCCGATACGTCACTCAACTGAGAAGCCGTGGTGACGTAACGATATCCAAGATTCTGAAATTCGTTGATGAGATCCCGTTTATCCGGCCGTCCCGCAGGAGTAAAAGGGTCCAGGCCGCCGCCCATGATCACCTCGAATGCGGGTTGCTTGTTCAGCATGGGATTTTCGAAAAACTGCCTGGCAATTTCAAGACGGGCCTGGCGATAACCCACATAGGCGCCTTCCACCGCGGGAGTTGCGTCGGTAACACTTGCAGTTGTTACGATTCCCGCGCGGTACCCGTAACGCCGCTTCAGGTACTGCCAGAGGTTTTCCACCCTGGGATTGTCCGTCATGTACTGGAGCGTGGCGGCGTTCGTTAAGCCAGTGAATCTCCATTTGCAATCGGTGCCGTCTGGCAAGGCGTTCACGGCATTTAAAAAAGTCTTGTTTCCAGTCGCCCAAGCCGTACCCGTATTCGCGGAATCCGGCACGACGGAATCGGTACCGTAGGTCATTGACATGCCGGAAATGGGCATCTTGTCCATTTCGAGGAGGTTGTCGAAATACCCTTCCCGGAAGGAATTCTTGCCGCTTGCATCGACAATCGATCGTGAAACCAGGCGAGCGGCATCCCGATAGGCCGTACCCATAGCGTCACCGATGAACAGAATAATGTTGCGGTTCTTTCCGTCTGGGATCGAGAAATCGCGAACCAAAACGCTGCGAGTGTCGGTGAGGGTTGCTCCATCAGCCACCACACTCGCGGTCACGGCAACAGTTCCGGCGGTGCCGAACGACTGAAGATTGGCTCGTGACACATAATTCGAAGTAGGAGTGGAGAGACAATCCAGATCGGCCTTTACCGGAGCAGTGAAGTTCGAGGAAAGATCCAGGGTTCCGGCTGTTACTTTAACGGAACTGACTGTTGAAACGTTACGAACTTCGAGAACGATGTCGATCAGTTGACCTTGAAGAAGGCGCGTGTGTTCGGGCAGCAGGATCTTCACGCTGGGTACTGAGTTTTGAGCAGCAAGGGATAGACAAGATAGTGTGACTAAACAGGCAATATGTAAGGTACTCATCAGGATTTCTCCAGTGCGGTGTAGGCGATTCGGTTCAAACTTCTGATATTAGGCGCTAGTACATTTCAGTTTGACGACTAACCGGTGAATATGAGATTTCAACCTTGCCGGACGACTTAGTTCGTACGCGGCTGAACTCCGGCACGCAGGGGAACGGCATGGGGGTATTCCGTCCCGTAGCCTTTGCTGTCCCACCATAGAATCCGATTCAGAACATCAGAGGGGACATCGTCAGGATCGTGCCAATCATGGCAAGTGACTGCCGGGCCGCCCAACGCTGACGGCCTTGCAAACCCTTCAACGGCGGGTTCATCTCATCCAGGGCGATTTCGGGACGAAGTAAGTGATACGGTTTGGCATCCGCATTCACGGTGAAAACACTTGTCATCGGGCGAGCCGCTGCAACGAAGCGGGTCTGCGGTGGAATGCGGAACAGGTCCTGGATGGTTCGAATCATGCTGGAGTGGTTATAGTGATTGGAATCCACGGCACCACGCCGGATGTGGGCTCCTATCGCGAGCGCCACGGTGCGGTGACCATCCACGTGGTCCAGACCATTTTGGGCGTCGTCTTCCACCACTAGTATCAAAGTGGAAGGCCAGAACCGGCTGTTCGTTACACCTTCCACAATGCGGCCCAGCGCTAAATCGTCATCGGCGACCATCGCGCGTGGAGTGGGCGAGCCTGGCCGCGTGCCGTTGGTGTGATCGGACGTGAGGGTTAAAACCATGAGTTGGGGCAGGGTGCCGGATTTCTGAAAGCCGCCCAGTTCGTTTAGAAATTCGTCCGCGCGGACCTGATCGGTAATGTTGGTGTCATTGAAGGGGTACCGCTCGTCAATCAGCTTTTGCAGAGCGGGAACGCCGCTGCGCGAGGCGATGATGTCACGAGTTTTCCCTGCTGGTATAGCTTCCAATAATCGGTCCACTGCAACAAGCTGGATTCGTTCATGTCGATGACACTGCGGGTTCTCGCATCCCAACGCGCCGGCAGACAGAATTCGCCATAGATCCGGACGGTGGGCGGTTTTGGGGGCGCCCTGCCAGAAGAACCCGGTTGGCGCAACAGTCAGCGCGTCGCCATGTTCCAGGCGTAACCGCGGGGCGAGGCGGCAAAGGCGCGCTCAGTATAATCGCTCACGAAGGATTGCATCAGCCAGGGGTGGCCATCGAAGCTGATGGCCCCTCCTGTATGAAAGTTGTCGAGAATGACGAATTGCTCGGCAAGCGCGTGGTGATTCGGTGTCACGCTCCGGCCGAACATGGTGAGGGACGGATCGCCGTTTGCCTGCTTCAGATCGCCAAAGATCTGATCGTACGTCCGGTTTTCTTTTACAATCAACAGCACATGTTGAATGCCTAGCGAAGCTAGATTGGCGACGCCTCCCGCGGATTCCAGTTTCGGGCGGTTTGCCGCGATCACTTCACGCGTGCCCGATGCGAGCTGCCCGTTTGTCAATGGCGGAATGCGGGTCACCGACCCTTGATACTCCCGGGAGTTGAAGGTTCCATTTCCGTTGGCGGTGTTTCCGGTTCCCTTCAAATTCACGACGCGTAACGAACCATCCTCCATCGTGGTCACAGCGGACGGGAACCACCCGGTAGGGACCGAACCTGCCAGGTTCCACTTTGTGCCTGCCCGTTCCAATACAGCCACTGCGTTGGTGCCGCCGCAGGTGACATAAAGCCGGGTTCCATCCGCAGCGAATGCAACACCGATGGGCTGGCTGCCAGAGCTACCCGCATCAGATCACAACTTAGTACCAGTGAATACAACTTCCTCTGTTTGCAATTCAGTTGTAACTTTGCACTGCTACGGTGGAGGGAAATATCGCTTCACTCCCATGAAAAAATTTATCATTTTGCTTGCCTTTGCCATTGGTTGTCCGCATGAAGTGCTTCGCGGCCAGGTGGCTGCCGGTCTCGGCGGAATTACCGGCGTGGTAACCGACGCATCGGGTGCAACCGTCTCTGGCGCGGAAGTACAAATCGATAATGAACGGCTCGCGATTCATCGCAAAATTACCACAGGCGGGGGAGGTGTGTTCAACGCGCCCGCTTTGGTTCCCAGCCCCGGTTATCAGATCACGGTTAGTGCTCCGGGTTTTGCTCAGTTCCAGAATCGTAATGTGACGGTGCTTGTGGGGCAGGCTCTAAATATCCGCGCCGCACTGGAACTGCAAACCGCGACGGCAAGAATTGAGGTTCAGGAAGGAGCGCCCGTTACCGAGAACAAGATTGACGTTTCGCAGAACGTGACGCAAACCCAGATTGAAAATCTGCCTATCAACGGTCGACGCGTAGATTCGTTCGTGCTTCTTACGCCCACCGTTGTCCCGGACGGAACCTTCGGCCTGTTAAGTTTCCGAGGCATCAGCGGGGGTAACACTTTCTTAACCGATGGAAACGACACCACGGAATCTTTCTACGGCGAAAATGCTGGGCGCACTCGTGTGCCGACGCAGATTTCTCAGGATGCTGTCCAGGAATTTCAGGTTCTCTCTAGCGCCTACTCTGCCGAATACGGTAGGGCTACCGGCGGGGTGGTGAATACCGTCACCCGTAGCGGCACGAATACCCTGGCCGGTACAGCGTTCTGGTTTTTCCGAAACCGCACTCTCAACGCACGCGATCCGTTCTCCACTATTAACCCGAGCGAGGCAAGGCACCAGTTTGGTGGCAGCATCAGTGGGCCGATTGTCAAAAACAAACTCTTCTTTTTCCTCAACACAGAGGAACAGCGACGCGAATTTCCTCTCGTTTCGAGCATCATCAACCCGGCTGCGATCAATGCGGTAACGCGCACGTTCAATGGCTGTGGCGTAGCTACCGGGACCACGCCCGCAGCCACACCCGCGCAATGCGCTGCCATTAACGGCACGCTTCCACGCTTCTTTGGCGTACTGCCCCGCTCCGGCAATCAGGACACGGCACTAGGCAAAATCGACTTCCGTCCGAGCGACCGCAATTCGTTCAGCTTCTCCTTTAATTACGAACATTTCAATTCGCCGAACGGAATTCAGACCGGCGCTGTGGTTACCAGCGGGGGTGCACTGAACAGCAACGGTATCGACGACGTGCAGGTGCGTTACGGCCGTGCGCAATGGACCTTCATTCCCACCGGCAACATTGTGAATGAAGCGCGCTTCGGATGGTTTAAAGATCGCCAGACGGACGCCATTAACCAGGACCTGCTCGATCCCCGGTTGGGTGCCCTTAGCCTCTCCGTCAACGGCGTGGCGATAGGCTCAGCAAATTACATACCCCGCATTCAGCCAAGCGAGAGCCGGTTCCAATATGCTGATAATCTCTCCTGGACAAAGGGCAATCACAACCTGAAGTTTGGAGTGGATTATCTGAACACGGAAGACTATACCAATCAGCTCCTGAACGGAAACGGCAATTATGTTTACACCAATGCAAACGCCTTCGCGCTCGATTATTCAGGCAACAGCACTGGAGCCAAAAACTATGCTTCATTTCAGCAAGCTTTTGGACGCCGTGATGTGGATGTCAAATTCCAGGACATTGCCCTCTATGCGCAGGACCAACACCGCATCCGACCAAATCTGACGCTCTATTACGGAATCCGGTATGAGTACACGTTCACGCCAACTCCTCCGTTGAAGAATGCAGATTATCCTCAAACCGGCCGAATTCCGGATTATGGGAAGAACATCGGTCCTCGCGCGGGCTTCTCGTGGGCATTGAACAATGGCGAAACAGTAATCCGGTCCGGATACGGCATCTACTATGGCCGGTTCCCCGGTTCCTCTTATAACTCCCTGTTCACCACCAACAACCTGTACCAGCAGTCGCTAACGTTGCAGACCTCGAACGCGGCACAGTTGGCGGTGGCCCCGGTATTTCCTAATCTCCTGTCCTCTCCCGCAGGGACGCCCGGAGCCGCCACGGTGGGTTTTGCCGTTGACGGTTTGCGAACGCCAAGCAGTCAGCAGGCAGATTTCGCTATCCAGCAAGCCCTGGGGAAGCGAACATCGGTATCGGTCAGCTACATCTGGAGCCGGGCGGCGCACCTGATCACCGTTCGCGATCTGAACCTTCGGGAACCATCGAATTCGGTGACGTATAACATCTTGAATACGTCCGGAGCCACAGTCGGTTCCTACACGACACCCGTGTATCTCTCCACCGACCGCATCGATCCGCGCTATTCCCGCGTGATTGGCGTAGATAACGGTGGCAACAGCTACTACAGCGGCCTGGCCATCCAAATCCAGCGCCGGCTGGCGAAACGTTTCGAAGGCAGCGTAGCTTATACATGGTCACACGCCATTGATAACGCGCAAGGCTCGGGCGGCTTCTCCGGGAACAATGCTCCGTCCACATTATTCAACGGAAACTACAGCGCCGACCGCGGTCCGTCATCGCTCGACGTCCGTCAGCGTTTGGTGATTAACTGGTTATACTCGCCGGTCTTCACTTCCAGCCCTAGTGCGTTTGCCCGCTTTGCGGTGAATAACTGGCAGCTTGCCGACATCACAACGATTCAGACCGGGACGCCGGTAACCGAATCGTTAGGCGTAACCGCGGGATTGAGCTCGGCTCAATTGACCCAAGCCGGCTTACCTGCCAATTTCGCCTTCACAGGCAGTACTCTGAATGGTTTCGGGGGGTCAGGTCGGGTGCCGTTTCTTGGCTTGGGCGTGCTGCGCCTTCCTAACACCTACCGCACGGATGTGCGGCTTTCAAAGATTCTCCCGTTCACCGAACGGTTCAGAACTACTTTGAATTTCGAAGTGTTCAATCTGACGAACACGATCACCTACACCAGTATTACTAACCGGGGCTATACGGCAAACGGCTTCAATATTTCACCAGCGGCGGGCTTGGGAACTCCAACACAGTCGTCGGGTTTTCCTGACGGCACCAACGCGCGGCGCGCACAGGCCAGCATACGCATCGATTTTTGAACCGAGATTTAAGCATCGGTCCGCTGTGAGCTTGTCGCTCAGCCGTCCAGTCGCATAGTCGAAAACACGGATCGGCGCAACTGCCAGATCACTTAGAATCTTAGACCCACTCGCCGTACAGCTTCCTCGGTCTTTGGTAGTAATCACAATTAGGCGTGCGGTTTGAAGCCGGCATGCTGCGCAATTACAAACTTGCCGTCGGGACTGCCGCTGAGATTCAGAATCAAATCTTCGGTGGGAATTGGCTTCCAACAGGACATTATGAACGGGTCCTCACAAAAAGTAAGCCTAATTGACACTCAAAACAAGACATAACGAAAATGTATTCGCGTGTTGATCGGTCCGTAACGCATCTCCAGCAAGACTCAATACTGACGGGGACAAATCCCGGGAGGAGATGCTTTGAAGGAATCTCGCGTATACCTGCAATGGGCAAAGACGTCTTTGCCAAAGTTTCGTGCCGCGGTTTCTCTCCATAGTCATACGTTCCATTCGCTCGACTTTATTGAAAGGGCAACCGCGAAAACTCCTTGCCTCGCCGGCGCTGTCCGGAAGCAAAGGTTGAAGTATCGCGAGTCTCAAGGCCGCGATCTGGATTTGAAGCGCGCCTGGTGGACTCCTCCGCTTTCTCCGTATCAGGCCTGGAACTTAGAAACTACGCAAATCGAACAAGCACTGGGTATGGAAGCGATCGTCTCGATTTCCGACCACGACAACATCCATGCGGGCACGAATCTTCGCGTTTTAGAGAAGACGCGCGAATGCCCCATTTCCATTGAGTGGACTGTGCCGTTTCGACGGACTTTCTTCCATGTTGGCATTCACAATCTGCCGGCGAGAAAGGCGAATGAAATGGCCGCTGCAATGAACAAATTTACGGCCGCACCAGACGAGAGTCAAATTGCAGGGCTTCTCGAATATCTTGGCGCCTCATCTGAATCGCTGACCATTTTGAACCATCCGGTTTGGGATGAGAGCCATATCGGCGAAGGGCCGCACCTTGCGTGCCTAAAGCATTTTCTTGAACTGTTTGCCGGTTTCATCCATGCGTTGGAACTCAACGGATTGCGTCCGGGGGTGGAAAATAGGAAGACGGTAGAATTCGCGGAGCGCTTTCACCTTCCGGTAATCTCTGGCGGGGATCGTCATGGCCGTGAACCGAACGCGTGCGTTAACCTTACCGCTGCTGCGTCCTTCGGAGAATTTGCCTCAGACGTTCGGCACCGCGGGGAAAGCAACGTACTTTTTTTGCAGCGGTACAAGGAACCTTTGCGAGTCAGGATTCTCGAAAACGTTTTCGACATCCTGGAGGACGATCCCAACCATGCACTTGGCTGGAAAGGTTGGGGCGACCGCGTTTTCTATCGAACCGATGACGGAGTGGCTCGGTCGTTGAATGAACTCTGGGGCGGCAACTATCCCCGGGTAGTTAGCAGGTTTGTGTCCTTGATGCGGTTCGCGAAACATCGGCGCGTGCGGTCCGCCTTGCGATTCGCGCTTAACGAAAACGAAGAGTTTGCGTTGTAAGTTAACGCCCGGCGCCGGCCAGGAATTGGGCCGCGCCGGTTTTTCCCATGTAACGGTCCAGAATATTGCGCTCCGTTTCGCGCAAATTCACAATAACTAAGCCGTCTAAAGCATCCGCGAAATTCGGGTCGACGTTGAACCCCAGGACTTTCCCCCCGAGCTTCAGGTATTGTGCGCAGCAGGACGGGAACTCCTTTTCCGTCAGACTCCATATCCACCACCACTCCTGAGAGCGAATCCAGGCAGCGAAACGAGCTGCAGATTGCATGATCGTCTATATCGGTCTTGCCCCGGCGCGGTAGAGGCCGCCTGGCTCGCACCAACTTCGCCAGCCTATCGTTGGCCTGATGCTCCTCAAGAAATCGAGCGATCAAGCGCCTGCTGCCAACACTGTACTGGCTGCTGATGCTAACTGCTCCAAATAGTGTGGGAGCGGCGGGATGCTGAGCCACATAACGCCCCAGCCCCTTCCACAGCATCAACAGCGGTGCGTATTGCTTCTGATATTCCAGCCGGATGAAGGAACGTCCCAACTCCAGAGCGGGCCCAATCTCGCGAAAAAACGCATCCTCGTACCGGAACAGCGTGGTGGTATACAAACCTTGTATCCCGTGACAGGCAATGATCCGGTCCACGTTACCTACGCGATAAGCTCCCACAAGCTCTTCCTTGGTCCTACTCCAGAGGATCAGGTGCTCGTAGTAAGAATCGAACCGATCCAGATCGCGCTGCTTTCCGGTTCCCTCGCCAACCTGCGGGAAAGCGACCTCGCGAAGACGTCCAAGCTCTTCCAATACATTCGGGATCTGGCTCCCGGGGGCCATATAGACGGAGAACTCCGCCGAATGGTCCAGCTGTTGATGTGGGCGGAGTGAAGTAAGTTCTGCCACCAGCGACTCTTTACGTCCCGGGCCGGCAATGGGCTCGACCCGCCGTCGCTGCGCCTTATTAGTCTCAAAGGAATGTTCTCCCCGCCTGGCTAGCAGATAGGTCCTCCTGCGTAAGTACTGGGTAGCCTCAGCATTATCCGGCAGGCCGGCGATCTCGGAAGGGGGAATGACCGAACCCACCCGTACCTCAATTGTCTTCCCCCGCTTGTTGAACAGTTCCTGGGGCAACCGGGCGGTCCGCAACCGGGGGTGCACCATCCCCAATAGGTGAAACGGAACGCTGTTTATGCCTTTGAAGAAGATGGGCAGCGCCGCAGATCCCGTCTTACGGATCAATTTTGTGGCTGTCTGGGTCCAATCCGGGTCCTGCACAGCCCTATTTCGCAAGCTCCAGTGCGAGACTTCGCCTGCGGGGAACACCACCAACATATGACCGTCTCGAACCCATCGAAGAGACTCTTGCAAAGCTGATCCGTTGCGGCTGGTCGAAGCCCTGTTCTGGAAGGGATCGACAAATATGCACTCGCTTTCCAGAACCGGCAATGACGATAAAAAGCCGCTCGTCATGATCTTATAATCCTTCCTGACCCGGGAAAGAATGATCCCAAGTATAGAGCCTTCCAGCATGCCGAACGGGTGGTTGGCGACAATGATAAGCGGCCCCGTCCGTGGAATCCGCGCCAGGTCCGCATCGCTCAGGCGCAGGTGGATGTCCAGCTGTGAAAGCAGGTTTTGGTGGAAGCCTCCAGTACTCGAAGCAGTTTGATACACATCGCGAAGCTGATGAAGCGAGAGAAATTTGTCGATAATACTAGAATGTCCGGAAAAGAGGGGAAGTAACTCCTGGCTTTGGGGCATACCTTCATCTCATCGGGCCCATCTTACGGGCCGATGAACAAGCTATGTAGGGTTGGAGAAAACTCGATTAACGATCTGCGCGAAAGCCTGTTTGAAACTCCGGAAAGAACCGCCGCCGCTGCTGTGGTAAACAGCAAAAGCCCAAACACTGCGTCTCCATTGAGCCACTTGCGAGCAGACCCAAAAACTAAGGCGGAGTTTTATTCCACAAGCTCCTAGCGTTGCGGGCCTTCCTAGTGGCGTCCAATGTAGGGGAATCCGGAGTTGCTGGCCAAGGTTCCGGATGGCCCGCTGCGCTGCCGACCGCTGTGTTGGCCTGATAGAGGTTTTTCCGCGAATACGGTTTTGACCGTTCAGTTTTGGCAACTGTCGGACGGCATATAGCTACCTTTGTGGCTGAAATCTGACGCCCGTGGTACCCGCAGGGAGGGAACTGCCCTTGGGCCGATTTTTGCCCAGACCCGGGACTACTGGGACCAGGCCAAAGCCTCCTCCACCCGGAAATCCTACGAGCGCAATTGGCGGCACTTTGTGGGGTGGTGCCAGACACACTCCCGGACAGCACTTCCGGCTGAGCCCGACACGGTCGCCCTGGATCTGACCGACCTGGCTCAGAAACTGAAGGTTGCGACGCTCGCCAAGCGCGTGGCCGCCCTCTCTCAGGCTCACCAGTTCGCTGGCTATCCTTCTCCCACCCATGACATCCTGGTCCGGACCGTGCTCGCCGGCAGGACTGGCCGGACATAGTCTACGGTCCGGTATCGCTACCTCGGCCGCCGCCGCTGGTGTTCCCGAACGCGCCATCATGGCCCAAACCGGATATCGCTCACTCACTACCCTCCGCAAATACATCCGGACCGGATCGCTGTTTCTTGAGAATGCCGCGGCCAAGGTCGGGCTCTAAAAATTGGGTTTCTTTCGACTTTGCGTGTGTAGCACGGTCTGTAATTTGAATTAGCCCTCTAGAAAACTGGGCGGCATACCCGCGGCTCTTCGGGGCGGCAGCCGTGGATCGATCCAACTCTTCGCACATAAGTTCCTGAAGATTAAGATTAAAGCGGTTCTTAATCCCTGCAGAAGCGATGAAATGCGAGGAAGTTTGCGCGAGGTAGAAAGGGTAAAGCGGGGGCTCGGGTAAATTTACCCGCCTTGGGTTTCGTAGAAAGTGATGATTTCAGAAGAGGAAAACCGAAGATTATATTTTGGATATGTCGATTCTTACTTAAATGGATTAGTCAGAGGCTGGGCTTGTTCCGTCCAGGAGCCCCAGCGCAAAGTATCCATACACGTACTGTGTGATGGCGCGGAAATTGGCCGCGTCTTAGCTCACCGGTTTCGCGAAGATTTGTTTGCTGCGGGTGTGGGAGATGGAAGCGGGTGTTACATGTTCCACTTCGTAATTCCTGAAGTGCTTCCCGTCCTTACCAGCGGCATATTCAGATTGCTCGCCGATGGCGTGGAAGAGCTTACGGGCAGCCCCTTGCAATGCCTAGAGCAAGCTGCCAGTTTGTACCGCCGCAATCCAATTCGTTCCTCCTCCGATTTGTCCACACCTCCAAAAATTCTTCCTCCCGCCAGGGGTAAGGATGACGATCTCCCCCTGAATAGCGGTCTGGCAATTTTAAACGAAGGCGGCAGCGAAGCCGGGCCCAAAACTGTGATCGTGGTCGGGCATGCCCGCAGTGGCACCTCCATGGTGGCTCGTGCTCTGCACATTGCTGGCTTGCCCATGGGCTTGCCAAGTCCGGTCCTCTCGAACTATGAGGATAAAGAATTAGTCGCCGTGTTGCGGGATGCCATTGAGGCTCCGCCCCTGGATGGCGACCGTCTCGATGAATTAATTTGTCATCGCAACTCGCGTCACGGGAGTTGGGGTTTCAAAGCTCCCGCAGCCCTGAACTCTTTGTCTTACCTGATTCAGCGGACCAGGAATCCTCACGTCGTGGTGGTCTTCCGCGACATCCTCGCTACCTCGTTACGCGAAAGTCTGGCAGCGCAGGCGGATACTTGGGAGTCTCTGGAATCGAGCCTCTCCTACGAAATCCTCGTTCTGCGATTCCTGAGGAACACGGATATACCGTGTTTATTGGTTTCATACGAAAAAGCATTGATGAACCCGCGCTACCTTTGTGAGCAACTGGCCCGGTTCACCAATTTGGAGTCTGATTCCGATTGGATGGATCGGGCTGTTCTGGAGATGAACCCCAGCCAGCGTGATTATCTTGAAGACGTCCGGGACGGGCAGCGTGCCCGGAACGAATTCCCCGGGGATACGCTCCTTTGATCCGCGCGGTTCCTGCCCGGAACCTACCGTGTTTAAACCGGTCTTCCGTTGATCCACACCCAGGTTTCACGGCAATCAACCTTTGTACGCGGTGAATTGGCGGGGGGTCCAAAGATGCACGCTTACCCGGAGCAGCTATTCGACCGCGCGGGCGAAGTATTCAGGACAGATTGGTGCGTGAGAATAGCAAAGGCTGCACGGACAAAATGGCCGAGTTCTTCTTCAGTGAGCCACGTTTTACCTTCGAGTTGGGGCAGAAGCGCCCGTTCCGGGCAGACGTCATCAAATCACGATCCGCTCGACTTCATCGAGCGAAATCTCATCCTGCCGTCGGTCGTAAAGCTTTGTTGTCCGCGGTGACTCGTGGTTGGCGATCTGCTGCGCGGTTTCGAGCTTGCCGCCGTTGCCACTTCAATTCCCGACGAGATCAATTATCTGAAAGAAGCGGTTACCGTTTTCGTCCCGTGAAAGAAACATAAGCCGAAGCGTTCCAAAGTACAGCCAATTGCGAAAACCGGTAGGTCTCGCAACAGCTTGCCTCTGAGCAGGTAGTCCCATTCAGTCGAGCGCGTTCTTAACGAGAGCTAGGGCCTGTTTGCCGGCTGAGAGG
>JAABUK010008205.1_pt1 | contig 14748 bp, 16 predicted proteins | sample 5559141 | NCBI WGS metagenome assembly JAABUK01 (sample SAMN10711869, study PRJNA513367) | rock metagenome | isolation source: Antarctica rocks | place: Antarctica: Victoria Land, Pudding Butte nord | collected 2016-01-03
GTGTGGCCTGCTTTCAAATGTGCCTCCTCCAACACATCTGCAATGAGTAACTCATTTGCAGTTACCTTGTACAGTTGCTGCCAGTTGAGTCACAAGCCTAAAACTTTCATATCTGGCGCTGTCTCACTGTCTGCAGCTCATCAGTGATGCCTGCTGTACCCTTCATGCAATGGGGCCAAATGAATACGTAGCACGTGTTAGTCCTGTCAGAGCACCAGACACTGGTTTGGCTGAACGTACACTTTCCTTGCCGTCAGCATTAGTGCCAGCCCCACAGACTGCCAAGACCTGTTCAAACAAGTCAGACCTCATTACAGGTGACCAGCAGCAGCCTGCGCAAGCCATGGGCTTCACCTTTGGGGTGCCTCCTTCTGCAGCTACAAGCCAGGCAGCCTCACCGCCTATTGCCATCCCCTCTGCACCAGCACCAGCTGATGCCCCTCAAGACAACAGCCTGGTAAGACAGCTGGCATCCATTTGCTGAACAGATTGTGGCATCCCTGTGGGGCTTCCCAAGCATTCGCTGTCCATGCAAGCTGTCAATAGAGAGCTGGCATAAGCTTTTTCTTTCCTGGATGTTTCTGAAGGTTCTGGGTCCACCCCTGATGGTGAACTCTGTCTGCCTTCCTGCAGTTGAAAGCTTCGCAGGACAATGTCTGTGTAAATTTCCATGCAAATTTTCTGCAAACTGGTCTACTGTGCAGCTGAACATCAGCACACGCTACAGATGCGTAACCAGGCATACCAACTTGAAACTTCCTCAGTATCTTGTAACAACTTATCCTCGGTGGCCTTTTGATACAGGCGCATGATGGCAGCATGATGTCTATCTCACCCAAGTCATTTGGAGGTGGTCAGCAAGGCACCACCAGCCAGGGCCCTGCCAGACAAGTTGTGCCACCATTTGGCCAGGGCTTCACTTCGCCAGGGTTTGCCCAAATAGGCTTTGGACAGCCTGCAGAAGCTGGCACCTTAGGTACAGCTGCTCAGGCCAGCACAGCTGGCGTGTCTCAGCCAGCAACTACGCCTGCCTTTGGCACCAGCATGACAGGCTTTGGATCTGCTGGTGCTTCGAGTCAGTCATTCCCTGCTGCCAATTTTGGCAATCCCACAGGGCTTGGGCAGCATAGTGCGGCAGGTTCAGCAGGGTTTGGGCAGCTGCAGGCCAGCTCAGCAGGATCTGGGCAGCCGCAGGCCACCTTAGCAGGACTTGGTCAACAGCCCCAGGCCAACTTTGCAGGGTTTGGTCAGCAGCCCCAAGCCAGTCTGACTGGGTTTGGCGCACAGGCCCAGGCTCAGCAACAGGCACCACCCAGCTCGGCTTTTGCCTTTGGGCAGCCAGCTGCTGCTGGTGTAAGCCAAACAACTGGCCCTGCGTTCTTCCAGGCTTCACACGGTGGCGCAGGCACTGGCCAGCAACCGCCTTCAAGCTTTTCCCAGCAGAATCCAGGCTTTGCATTTGGGAGTGGGGGGTCTGCAGGACAACCATCAGGTAAGCACCCTGATGCTTGCTAGGTATAGCTTCTGGAGCCATGCTTTACCTAGGTGACAAAGCAGTGAATGTGGTGCGTCATGATCACTTCATCACCCTGTCGGCGCAACAGCTGAGCACGCACTGGCATCTTGGTCAAGTAAATCAATGTATGGGCTGCCAGAACCATCACTGCCTTTGCTATTGAACACGCACTTGGTATAGCAGGCAATATGTGCATCACCTCTCACTGCACATGTCATGTTTAGCATGCACCTGATCCCTGCTGGCTAAGCATGTTCCAACTGTGACTACTATTGAGGCAAGACTACAGAAAATCTGGCTAAGCCAGACGTTTACTGTAGTAAGCCTTCTGTTGTCCAGTAGAATGTGCAATGCAATTGAGTATTGATTCTGAAGCCTTGTGTTTGTGGCTAATGTTATCAGCTACCTTGGCGCAAGGCATGTTTGGAGGTATTGATGCATGCTTGCAGGGTTAGCTACTGGACCAGGCCAAGCAGGCAGCCAGGCAGAGGCAGTGCAGCCAGCATTTCCACCACCAGCAGGCATCCCTTCTTTTACGCTGGGCGCTGCCAGCAATGAAGCCCGACCTGCCTCAGCACGTAGAAGGGTCACACTGAAAAGAAGAAATAGATAGCTCTGTAAGAACAGCTGCTAAGCGCACCAGTGATCAGGTTATTGGGGTGCAGCAGCAGTCAGCTTCAGAATGCAGTGGCTGCTGGCTGATGAGTTGCTTAAGTGAGTGCCTGATATGCCCTGATTGCTCTCTGATGGGCTTCGTTGGAGACACATGGCATGCATTTTGCTGCAATGTAAATGTTGTGCAGAGTGCTGCTATGCTTGACATCTGCTGCAAGACTGCGTATTGAGTCAAACATTTTCTTTGTTTCACATATTCACTATAGATGCTGAGTCTAAAAATGTCCTTCAGCAAGCCAACACTTGACCAAAAACATGCGTTGCTGGCCAGCAGCACGAAAGTCCACGACTATAATAAGACAAATTGCATATAAGCTTCGTAAGAAATCCCCTAAAGCCCCATTGGCCAACTTGGGCCAAGCAGCTTTCGTTCGTGTGAAAGCTGCCTATTCAACCAATTAAGCCAGCAAGCTCATGTCATTCAGTTCAGTCAGTATAGTATACTTGCGAGTAACGTACAGCAGCATAGAGTAAGATGATGTACATGTGGGACTAAGGCAGCATTGGCAATACAGATCTGTCTAGCCAAAACATGTGTTCAAAGCTGTTCAAAACGAAATTTGCAATCAGGGTGCAGCAACTAAGGTACATCTATCCTATTGTTCAACTGTACAATACATAGGGCTTCAAACCACATTACAGCTTGGGGTATATTGGGTAGCCAGTGACAACTCCAGGGGAATTTGTCCCATCTAAGTCATGCACGGCTGCATTTCCTGTTGGAGCTGACTGAGCAAACCGTCTTTGTCCAAAGCCGCGCTGCCCACACCGTCGACCTCGTCGATTCTGTCCTGCTCTGCGATTGTATCTGCATATGAATTCATACTTGTGGCCAAGTGTGCTTGTGGAATGCCTTCAGATGTCCACTGCTGTCACTATGCAGTATCACAAACACCTCTCCGCAATGTAGAAAAGCATTTGCAGGACAATCTGTAAGTGTTTGGCAAGCATCAACCACAAAACTGACTTGGTCAACTACCTTGTTGTATGGTGAATGCCACTTGTACTGCACCTCACGTGAGACTGCAAAGCTGTATGAGTAATATGCACTGCCTCGTGCTCGCACCTGTAGGTGCGTTGCTTGCCCTCCCTCTGTTGGTTCGTCGCAATTGAGCCATGGCGTTGGTTGTCTCTGTCCAGCAGACTGTACAGTAAGCTTCTCCTGTGACGCAGTGAGTAGCGATCAGTCATGCTTGAACGCGCTAGCTCGTTGCAACATCATGCATGGTTCTGGCGCAGCTTTGAATGGCTTTGTACGATCAAAAGGCACGATGCACGTGTGTTGGTGCAGGTATGAAGTCTCACAAGAAGCCCATGGTGGTCACGCAGAGACAGCAGGACCGGCAGTCTTCGCAAGTCAAACGAGAAGTAGAAGCTGCTTTGCGCCGGTGAGACAGGCAGGTAACTTGACGTGTTCGCGGACTGTATATCACAGCCCGGCGACAGCCGTTTTGTAGTTCAACGCAGAAGCTTTGGCGAAAGGCAACCTAAGTGTCCACTAAGGTTCAAGTAAGGCATTTCGTCACTGCTTAAATGACTAACGAATTTTATCGTCATCGGTCAAAGCTGGGCGGGATGATGCGACAGCTAGGAACAAAGCTAGGACGCTGCGCCTACGCCTGCAGGATTCTGTCATGACGGTTCCACCTGTGCTGTCTCGAGTCTTCATATCTGCAGATTTGAGCGTCAAGGCTGTCTACAGCGACAACAGCCTGTTTCTGTTGACTAAAGACGGCAACTCATTCAGCAGCGTAGACCCTCACGGCAACTGCGTCACGCAGCTGACCTTGTACGCAATCAACAGATACAAGTCCAAGCTAGCCGAGGTCCTGACATTCAGAAACCTTCATGTCGGCCGTGTGCTGACCATACCCAGCTTGCACAGCAACTTCAACTTCCTAGGATACAGGATCACACCTGTCAGGTGGTCCTTATCCCCTGCCATCGCTCAGGCCGAAGGTCTGCTGCGCTTTGAACCCGATGGCAGTATTTTGCTGGACTCAGAGGAGAACGCAGCCAGACTGGTGCTTCATGCCAACCAAAACCGCTTCGCTGTCTGCTATCCCCTGCTGGTCCCCAGCGGTGATACCGCCAAGCATCAGTACGTCTGGCAGACTCAGCTCTTTGCTGTGGCGGCGGCTCCTTCAGCTTGGCACTATCCCTTGCGCCTTCTTCAGCAGGCCTCAGCATGCACAACTAAACTACCACAGCCCAAACATATGGCACCAGCTTTTCAGAGTGATCAATCCTCTGTGAACAGGACAACAGAGTTGCCAGTGGGTGTCAGCCCAGATTGGGCCTTGTCTGCCTTCCCGAAGCAGTCCTGGTGGCATGACTGCAGCCATATGCTGCCGCAAGATGTCACTGTCTTGCTTGAGTGGACACCAGATGCTCTGTATCAGTACATCCCAGACACACAGGAGACAGCCGTCTGGGTCCATGCTGATGAGTCATGCTTGCTGTCTGAGGGGCAAGGCAGCTTTTTCAGGCACTGTAGAGGCAAGCACCACGCAGAGCGGCTCTATGCTGTTGGGGCAGTTCCCCTGCATACAAATGCAGGAGGAGATGTGGAGTACCTTTTGGCTCAACTTGCTGAGCACGCTCTTGCCCTCAGGTAATTGACTGGATTGCAAAGACAAGTGACTGTCAAAGCAGCACATGTATACGGGGCATACTTCCTGCCCTGTGATGAATGTGAGTGAGGAAGCTCTCAAGTGCGTCACCAGTCCAGGAAAACGTCTTATCAGTGCAGCCAAGAAGCAGTGACCTTGGCAGACTCTTCCCTTTGTGCACAAATGTCATTGAAGCAATGTCTGCAAGGTGTCTGCAGACACTGATTCAGGTTGCACCATCTGATGCATTGTTGCCTGTGCAGGCAGTTGGGAGCAAACACATCAGCAAAGGGAGGAAGGTGTGCAGAAGTAACAAAGCCCCTGCAAGATGCAGACAGCTGCAGAGAGGATGATGCATCAGCCCTGCACCTTGCAAGCTGCATACATGAGCAGCATGAGGTTGCAGACTGCGGCACATTCACAGCATATGAGGATGGTAGTGTACATGTTACCTTCTGTGACAGAACCTTGCTATACCTGAAGCCATTGCAGCAACACTGCGATGTGATCACATCAGATGGGCATAGAGTCAGTGTTGCTACGGCCACGCCTATTGGAGTTGAGCAGTATGTTGGACAAGCCATGGAGTATGCTGATTGGGCTTTCTCTACGCCAGCTGAAAGGGCTGCAGTATTGCAGAAAGCTGCCTTGATTCAAAAAGAGCTTGGGAAGTGTCACAGGGCAGTCGTGCTATGTGACTGGACTCAAGGTCATTTGCCATGTATGCAAAGTGGCAGCTTTGATAGCAGCAACACAACTGAAAATGTATTTCCATGTGATGTTCAATGTTGCACTCCCACAGTCTGCTCAAAAGAGGTGTCTGGAGTGTGTCCTTCATCATCAGAGCGTGAACAGTTGATCCAAGCTTTGTTAGCGAAGAGCAGTCATTTGCTCAGCACTTTGAGCTGAAGATGGAACCGTTGGTCAGATTGTATGTTCCTCTTCTTTTCATTTAATGCCTTACAGTCTGGTATGGTACTTAGGCTTGAATGAGTGTCTCAGTTGGCAGCGATGTCTGTCTCGCCACAATACATAGCACAAAATATCATCCTCTTTTACTGGAAATTATGAGCTCAAGGCACAGTCATTGCGCTTGTTGTACATGGCACTGATGGCTCATTTACTGCACATCAGTTTGGGAAGCTGACACCTGACTCAATATATCTGTATACAGATGTACGTATACAGGTATCAGCTTGACAGTCACTGCTCGATATGTCTCACATGTAGCTACCTACAGGCAGCTCTGGTTCTGACTTAAGTCAAGCTTGCACTCAAGCTTGCATCTATAGATCTTGCATAAAGTAAGCTTACTGTATGCAAGATCTTCTGTATGTGCATGCAGATCTGTCTAGACCGAAGGCTGCTAGCAGTCACGGCAGCTGTCCAACTAAATGTACAAAAAGAGGCATGACACAGAGCATGGCCACGTGATGATCATAAATCTACTTGCACAACAATTAGTCATGAAAAGATGGTACATGTTTCAACACTCTGACTTTCAACAATTACTGACTAAAGGTTTACTAACCCAGCAGCTGCTACTCATGTGCCTCACATGGGATGGTCGACCCTGCTGTGCTACGCTCAGTGCTGCAGACGGTTGCTTTTTCGCAGAAAGCAGGTGTTGTAGTGCGACACAGCGCCGCCATGGTCGTGAATCCAAAAGACATTGGGTGGACCAATGTGTTGAGCAAGTCGCTGGCTGGTCCGAACGAGTCTAAGCTTCTGCAGAGAGCAGGCCACACTGCTACTGCTGTCGGAACAGACATCTACGTCATTGGCGGCAAGACCGCGTAAGGCTGAACAGCAAAATGATCATTTGTGCCTAGACGAGCCCCTTGTGTGACCGTGTGTGCTCAGCGTAGGGCCAAGGGCGGCAGGATGCAGTTCTGCTCTGACATCTGCAAGCTGGACACAGCTGCTAGTAAGTGGAGCACCGGCTTTCTGAGGCCACCATTTGGCGAGAAGGCATACCACTCAGCTACTCTTATCGGCGCTGAAATTTGGGTTATCGGGGGCGCGGACGACAAGCACTCATCTGCACAGGTGCATGTGCTGAATACCAAGACCCTGAAGTGGCGCACAGTTGCATTCAGGCAAGTCAAGCATTGCGTCGTCGGTAGTATGCATATTGAAAGGTCACAATGACATTGAGTCACAGACATTGTAGACTTTGGCTGTGCTCCTGGGGTCTGCTTGGTGAGTGCGCGTCAGTGTTTGCAGGGGTGACACCAAGCTGTTACAGCGCTCCGCACATGGTTGCACAAGCCACCCAAAGATTGCAAATGCCCTGTTGCTGTTTGGCGGCTGGGGCTTTGACAGGGCATCACAGTCTGATGACTTGGCATGGCTGAATGACCTTGCCCTCCTGAGACTTGACAAGTAGGTCTTTTGACATCATCTTGCACAAGCAATGTCTGCGCTCGTTCATGGCATGCCCTCAGCACAAGCTTTGCAAACTGATGGAACTCAACAATCACAGCGGTTTTGTGTCAGAGTCCATGCTTATCTGAAGGATCGCAGCACAATATGCAGCATATTACTGATCAATTCAAAGGCTACTCTTCTTGATCACACTGTGCATAATTACCTGCTATGCTGCTGGCGGCACAAATGCCTGCTATCTTGACGAACCAACTCCATCATGGCAGCTGTGTTGACACAGGTTGACAGTGGAGCAAGTCCAGCCCCTCGGCACCCTCCCAACAGCCAGGGCCTATCACACCTTCAACACAATGGGGAACAAGTGCTTTGTTGTTGGGGGGCGCACAACCCAAAACACCTTGCTTACGCGCGATGAACTGCTATGCATGTATGATGTGGCAACCAATCAATGGATGTCTCCTGGTGCTGTGGCCGGCACCTTCCCAGCAAGGTCAAGTCACAGAGGGATTGTAATTGGAGGGAATCAATTGGTCATCTGTGGCAGGACAGGGCAGGGCAAGGTGCGAATGAATGACACCAGTGTGCTGAAGCAGGCTTCCAATGGGCAGCTTTCTTGGCGCCGCCTGTCAGTGTCTCCTTTCCAGCCAGGTGTGACACCCCTTGCAGATTGTCAGCATGAAGACATGTGCTTTTGCTTTGCTGCATGCAAAGTGCAGTGTGTGATCTGTCTGCTACACTATTCACAGAAGTGCAAGTATTGTATATACCAGACATGCAACGAATGTCAAAAACAGTAGCGCTCTTTGACTTATTCTTAATAAAAGGCAAACCATGTTTGGCACTCTCTATCTGTTTTGCTACCTGTCATGGTTGGCAACCCATTGCAATCACTATCACTACGTTTACATGATATTTGCCTGAGCTGCATGACTCATGATCAGTGATCTGCACATGTGCATGCAGCCTTGCTTGCTTGTCTACAGCCTAGGTGTCCAGAGAAACGTGGCATAGGTCTAGTGCTGCCTTCAAGACACCCAGACTGTGCCCTTGCCTGAGGCAGCCTTCATGTACTCCTCAAAGCTTCTAGCTCTCTTGTTTTCATGCTGCTTGCATTCATGCTGTTGCCCAGCATTACACTGCCTAAGTTGGCCACAACAGACAGTACTCAAGAGCATCGCATGGCCTTGCAGGTCGGACGGCACAAGGCATGACTATCTGCAGTGACACCCTGTACATCCTTGGTGGCTATGGCGTTGGGCAGTCGTTTCTTTCTGATGTGTGGAGCCTGTCGCTGAGTGTTGTGACAGGGGCTGATGCAAAGCAGCGCCCTGTGCAGGCACACAGTCTGGACATAGGTGTGGAAGATGCGGCTGCAAGGTGTCATTCTGGTCTGCCCATCACTTCAACGCCAAGCAGAGTCACAACAGCTGCGATTCCGTGAGAGCATGCAATACTGCAGTGCCTGTAGGCCAGCAAGCTTGAGCAAGGCAACGTCTCATGTCATACCAAGGCACTTGTGGTTGAAGCATGCTGCTTTACAAGCAGTCCTGAGCAATAGGCATAAGTCTCTGGCTGTGGCAGTCTCTGTCCTGAAATCTATCTTCCACATCTTGCTGGGCTGTGGGGCCTGCAGCAAGATCAGGCTGTTTCCAACGGTTGAAATATTGTGCTTGCAGCAGGTGTGAGGCAAGTTGCTGGCGCAGTGCCAAGCGCAGCCGGGCAAAAGGCAGCACAGATGCAGGCCCGGCAAGCAAGCGGCAACATGCCCTGGCGCCTGCAGGAGCAGTGGCCACTGCTCAGGTGCCAGCCTGTCAGGTTGTGCAGCCAAGCAGGGATGTAATGGCTGCCTTGCCACCACTTCATGCTCAGAGCAATGCAGCACTGCCTCAAGCTGCGGCTGACAGGTGTGCTGTGCAGCTTCTGGAATGTGGTGCATGCTTCATACATATAACTTCTGCTGTTCTTGCGTGAGGCAGTGCTGATGCAAACTAGTACTGCCTTGCTAAGTCTTCTGAAAGCATGCTTGCTTGCATATCAGGTTGGTGCAGGTTTGCTGCACTCAGTCGCCAACCAGTCTGAATATGCGTCAGTAGCATTGGAGAGGCTGTGGCATGCAGGAATGTAAGTGGTGCATGTGCAATGTTACCAGCCTCAGCTGCAGCGCTGTATGGAGGCTGTGCCTTCAATGATGCTGCAGCCATGTCAGCAACAGTTAGCAGGCTAGAGGGTGATCTGGCACGGGCTAAGGCAGCTCTAACTGACAGGCTTGCCACAGAGGAGATTCAGTCGCGGCAGAGGCGAGATCTAGAAGCTGAAGTCACTCGCCTTCATGCAGAGGTGGGTCACATGCTGTCTGCACACAGCTGACAAAACGTCGTATAGCCTAGCAGCCTGAAGAGCAGCTGCAGCGACTTGCAAAATCGGTGTTGATTGGTGCCTATGTGGCCAGACATACTCAGTCATATGAGCTGACCTGGGGTGTTGATTGTGTATGTAACACTTCATACACAACAGTATTACACTCAAGCTGGCTTATCAATGAGCTGACTCGTCCTGTTACTCGGTAATGTGCTTCTGGGCATTGTTTGCTGCATTGCTGCATCTGCCCTGTCCCTTCTGCAGCTAATCCCCAATCCCCATACTTTGCTGAGGAGCAGCCAAGGGGCATTGGTGTTCATGAGCCTCTTCATGAGCCTCACAACTCATGTCAGACATTGCAAATGCAGGTCGCTGCAGCAGAGCTGCGCTGTACAACAAGCACACACCAGTGTATGCAACTCCAACGTGTGAGTGAAGAGCGATTGCAGCAATTGCAATCTGCAGAGGCAGCCACTGCTGATGCCAGCAGTAGAGCAGCTGCAGCTGTGGCCACAAATGGAGACCTGCAGCGGCAGCTGTCTGGCGTATTACGGCAGCGGGATGACTTCTCACGGCTTGTCACTGAAAGGCATGTAACTGTAAAGGACCTCACTGTATGCATTGATAACAATCCTTGCTGCATGCATTGGTATCAGCCCTTGCTGCACGCACTGCTCTGCAACGCTCCTATTGTCAAGAACGTGTAAGGGCCAATTGCAAGCTGTGGTATTGTGACTCTTCCAACTGCTTGATGTGATGGCTGAACATTCACTCTCATGCAGTGTGGCTGTCTTGCGTTCTTGCAGGCCTGGCTTGAGCCTAGCTGCAGTGCCTCATGTCTGTCAGCATGGCTGCATGTTTGTACTACACCTGCCAGCCTCAACCTGAAATGACAGGCTAACAAGAACTGTTCCTTTTGAACTCAAATGCCCAGTCCCCAAGCTGAGCCTTGTGCAAGATTTGAGTCAGTGCGGCATTCAATGCAATGCAGGGAGGAAGCATCAAAGGCGGCTGAAGCAGATGCAGTGAAGGCGCGCAGGCTGGTGCGCCAGGAGCGCCTTGACTGGGAGAAGGCTGACGCCGAGTCACGTGCTGCCCTGCACAGCCTGAGGGAGGAATGGCGCATGCTGCAGGACACCAATGCTCACCTGCATGCCAACGTCACTCGGCTCACCAAATCTCTGGAGGTACTCCATAGGTTGCTCCTGCATGCATGATGCATAGCAGACATATCAGTGCTTGCCTCTTGCTCATCCCTGCATGTTTGTACCTCACTCAACTAAATACTGCTATTGTGACCCTGCTGGTGAATGCTGGAGCCAGTGTCCAGCTCATGCATGCCACACGCATGTGAAAGCATCAAGGCTGGAATTGCAGGGGAAAGAGGAGAAGCTGAGTGAAGGGGTAAGTGTTTTGGCAGAGGTGAGAAGGAGAGCAGGCGAGGAGCGTGAACAGAGCAGCAAAGCAGTGCAGGCTCAGCAGGCTGCCACTCAGGCAGCAGAGCATCAGCTCCAGACTGCTCAGGTGACCGCCTGCCTACACATCACCAGTGCTGCTGCACATCAATGCAGGCTCAAGCCATATGCACTCCACAAGCCTTCAATGGGACAAGACACTTTCCGTGTCAGACTCATATCTTCTCATGCAGCGCATCATGTCTAGTAGGCTGTCCCATGCGAGAGCAACCTCCTGTCACACTTGTTGCTGGCCACATGGCAGTCTGTGCTTGGGCATATGCAGACTATCGGTCATGGTCATTATCAAATCCCACAGCTGCCCACAGCCCACAGCTGAACACAATGTCATGCATCCTTGCAGGCGCGCATTGGCACTGCAGAGACTGCTCACAAAAAGCTGGAGGCTGAATTGACACAACTGCGGCCACATGCAGCAGTTCTGGAGCAGCAACTCAGTCAGTGCCAGGTCAAACTGAAAGCTGCACAAGCAGATGTGACCGATTTGCGTGCTGAAGCTCTCCACAGCAAGGTAAGAACTAACATTGCTGTGTTGACAGTACCTCAGTACCTTTGTACACTGGCATTGTGAGCTCCAAAGCATGGCCCAAATTTGAATTTACAAAGCTGCTGTCTAACACAGCTGCACCTCCGATAATTATGTCAATGACTATGTCAGCAAAAACTATACTTACAGCTTTCACTGGCACAACTGGATGGTATGCCTCTGTAGGAGTTCTACACAGAGTCAAATAAGGGCTTGGAAAGGGAAGGACAGCACTTAGCAGACCATTGCAACGAGCTGTTGAAAATTGTTGCTCAGCGCAGATCTCACAGTTCAAGTCTTGCTCAAGGCTGACAACGTCTTGTTTATCCAGCTGTTTGCTGCTCTTGCTACAATGATGTGTCTCAGTCAGTAGTCCAGCAAAGCTTTGCTCGAGTACTTGTTGCAAGACTCACTGGTTGCCTAGGCTAGGCTCGAGTGGTAGTTTGAGTGAAAAGTAGCAAGGCACCCTTCCTTATTGAGGAATGTGTTGAATGCCTTGCTTCCTTGAACATCTGAAGTTGTACAAAAGTATGAGCTTGCATGTGTATACTTTGTGACCCAGGATCGAAACGCCAAAAGCCACACTTTGAGTGTGTCAGTTGTACCACTTGAGAGAAGGGTTTTCTGCTTCTCTCATTTTTGTGCACAGACTGATGCAGGGCAGGTTGATGTGAGCACACACTCATTCCACTGCTCTTCTTCCAAGCCAGTCAAAGTTGCAACACTATGGCAACAGCCTGAAGCGGTGATGCATTGCATAGGTTTTGCACATGGGGGGTTGTAACAGTCCCACTTGCCTCACCCAGACTCGCAGATGACAGTGTGCGATGCGATCAGCCGGCGGCGGTGTCAGTAACAAGATGCTCCGTGCCTTCAACTGCCGCTTGCTGTCCACAGCAACTCCAGGCCGGCAGCGTGTGGGTTCTAGACCACCACCAGCTGTTGCTGCACTGTGGTCTGATGATCGATTGACCAGTGAGGTCCTCAAACCTAGTAAATCCTCCTCCAAACGAAAAGGTGAATAAACAACTCTGCCTGTGCTGCTCCGTGTGTCAACTTCTTCTAGCTCGACGTTCGAGCAAGCAAATCGTGTTACAGCCGAGCACCTTAGAAGCTTAGCAAGAGAGCTGGTTAAGCTAGGCCCGCGCCAGCTTCAAGCTGTGTCTCCTGTTCTTGAGACTGATGCAGAACTACTGGAAGCAATTTCCACAGCCAAGGGCATCACTCCCACCAATCAGGTATTTATATAGCAAACAAACCCGCTTGCGCCTGTGTGAGGGTCTGTGGCGAAACAGTGGGTGAAGCAATCACCTCACCAGCAAGGTTGACTTTTAGCTGGCTGGCACACAAAGGTGTGATTGCAGGGAAGAAAGAGACAAGAGGGCTACATTGGCAAGTTGCTGATGTCACTGTCTTCAGAACAACAGGAGGAGATAGACAGGCAGCTTAATGGCATGCGCAAGAAGTCCGACAGGACATAAGCTCAAAAGTACATGCTGTATTTGAGGCATGCCTGGTCATAAGAGGCAGCTGCTGCCCTTGCCCAGACAGTGCCTGCTTGCATTGCAGCTTGGCTCATGTTTTGGTCATCTGAGGCCCACAGAGACATTGTGCTCAAGAGCAGGCAGCAATGCTGCACAAGATCTCAAGCACGGAATACCTGCTGCACCACAGTGCAATGCAAGCGGACATCTGTTCTCATCTCTTGCAAAGCAAGACAACAACCACAGACCAGCTCAACTGAGAGTCTTATGCTGAATTGCGACTGAAGTGAGCATGGGCTGAAAGGGCTGATCCAAAGAGTGAATGTGCCAGCTGGCAATCTCAGCTGTTTAAACACAGCCTTAGGTGCATGTGGCTCTCTACTCTTGAGTGTCTTGAGTTTGCTCAAGCTGGTTCGCCATAGTTGCCGTTACCTTTGTCATGAGCTGATATGCAGCACTGCTTATTTTATCACCTTTTTGATGCCTGACCAAGGCACAGTATGTACGTTGTGCACCAAATGTACACATTTTGGTAGACACGAGTGGCAGCTGTTGTTGGCAATGTTGGTTGTCATTATGCAGCTTTGTTTCAGTGTAGCACAGCACTGCATTCAACCATCACTGCTTGTGAATTACGCATGTGGATACACACGCTGGCTAAATTATGAAAGACATTCTATACGTACCTGAACATTTGTCTACTGGTACCAGCCTCTCACGTGACCGTGCACAACATGTTTCTGGCAGCGTGGCAGCCTGCATAACTAAAATCAAATCATTGTCAGCATGAGACAGGTGAAAATGACTAAGGAGACTTATAAACAAGAAGAGGAGTTCGAATGTGCGAGAACACCTACAGTGAAGCTCCTGTGAAACCCAGCTGAGTACTTCCAGCAACCACAGCGTTCAATACTTGGACGCCTCCAAAATGCACAGATTCAGTCATTGTGCGCGTTTGGTTCCCGCAGTGCACGGTGGCAGTCCAGTTTGCCATGTCACCCGAGTAGCTCAGCACCGACCCAGAGTTGCATCTCAAGCAACTAGCAGCTCACAAAGCAAGTCGCCTTCCGTTCCGCAGCAAGTTAACACGGCTCTGCAGCATCGACAAGTCAAGCTGGCAGATATCGCGGGCAAGCTGCAGACCACAGATGCCTCTCAAGACGTTGTCAAAGAGGTGGTTGAGGAGGTCAAAGGCTTGAACGAGCAAGTGCAACAGCTGGCACAGCACATGGAAGCCATCGACAGCAAATCAGAGGCCAAAGCTGCTGAGAAGGCCCTTAAGAAGGAACGCAAGGCAGCTGAAAAGGCCCTCAAGAAGGAAAGGAAGGCAGCTGAAAAGGCAGCAAACGCTTTGACCAAGGAGAAAGACCTCATGATCTCAACAGGCTTCAGTGTTGAGCCTGAAGCAGAGTTCGCAGCAGAGCTACACCATGCCACTGTGGGAATGGTTGGTGGGGACACTGCAGTTAATGGAAGCGAGTTTGGTAGTGACTTTATGCAAGGTGGTCAGCTTGCCTCAGCAGTTCCCAGGGCATCAACAGCAGCTGCCCCAGCTGCAGTCATATCTGTCTGTCAAGGCGGCAGTTGCCAAGAAGAAGGCAGTGAGAAGCTGCTTGATTACATCAAGAAGACAGCTGGTGCTGAGCTTGATGTAGTGCCTTGCAAGTGTTTAGGCAAATGTGAGCAAGCTCCCAATCTGCGAGTCAGGGTGCCT
>JAABUK010008206.1_pt1 | contig 14748 bp, 19 predicted proteins | sample 5559141 | NCBI WGS metagenome assembly JAABUK01 (sample SAMN10711869, study PRJNA513367) | rock metagenome | isolation source: Antarctica rocks | place: Antarctica: Victoria Land, Pudding Butte nord | collected 2016-01-03
CTAGACTGCAATCTTATGTAAATACAGCCAAATGGCTCCTCCGATAGTTCACCTGGACTCCTCCTCGACTCCACCAGCAGAAAATGAGGAATTAACCTGAGTTTCATGAAATCTCCTCCGTAACGTAAAGAAGAAGAACAAAACTATAAGGTAACATTGTGTAGTGGTGCAGATTGTGATGTGTCATTGGCTGACTGGCCTTGGGGTATGAAAACTGACAAGTCTGGGAACTGGACTAATTGGTTAATACATGGGCAACAACATGTCATGAGTGTCACAAGAATGTCCATGTAGCAAATTAACATCAAGTGGTTGATCTGTCTACCTGCAGCTGCGAACTAGGGTTGTGGCTTGGCTAACGCAGCGCGAAAGCACATATATCTATGTAGCCACCAACACTCGAGTGCTCGTCTTCACCACCACGTTGGAACACCATGCGACAAGTAGCAAGAGCACACAGCTTACAACATCAGCTTGAGAAGCCAAAAACTATGTTGTGGTCCAAGAAAATTTTCGACCACATTGGCTGCTATGGGCTGTTTTGATGTACATAAGTAAACAGAACCCTCTTGCATGTAGCGTTGCAACAACGTTGTTTTGAGAATAGCCACAGGAGCTTTGAGCAAGGCAGGGTCAATGTATATTGATTCTCTCTTCCACCAAACTAGTCTTCATCTAGCCTGCAGACAACTGTGAAGTTGACATGATGTTGTGCGACACTGTGTGGAGCATCAACCCATATATCACTTATACATCTTTTTTAGTGCTGGCAGAGATGTGTTTGCAAGTGTCAATAAAAAATTCTCATGATTGCTTTGCAATGCATGCTCATGATGTGTTGAAGTGTTGGCTGTTCACGTAAGATACCATGGCAATCGTGCTTACCATTTTTGAGGGGTGAAATACCCATAGGCTGACTCCCTGAACTGCTTGGACCGTTCTGTCCAGGTGTCCACCCAAGGGTCGCCACACTCACTGTTGTATGGCACTGACAAGCTGACTTTGCTGTGTAACAGGGTGAGGGATCTGTCTGACTCCAGTATTGGTGGCAGGTAGTTGCCTCCGAAGTCTAAATGTTCCACGTGGTTGGAGAGTGTCTTGACAACAGGGACAAAATTTTCCCACGATGAACACTGAATGCGGTTGAACGACAGGTCCAGAGCAAAAATTGAGATAGGGGTGGTTGACTTTTGCAGCCATTGGGCAAGCGCTTCAACATGTTGTAAGCTGAAGTTGTTGTTGGAAAAGTCACATACAAGACGCCTCGACGCTTTCGGGAATATCAGCACGTGCTTCCTGTAAAACTCCGCAAGTTCGAGCAGCGTGGGTCTCAGTGCATCCTCAGGAGGTTGATTAGGTATGAGAGGTGGCACATTTTTATGTGCTCTTCGAAAAAGTTGAATAGCTACCATATCTGGGGAACGATGGGTGGCGACTGGCAACTTGCGAGTACTGTAGGAGGAGCACCTGGTCCGTCGTCCGAAACTGCAAACGGAAGACACGTAGCAAACGGAAGCAACGCTATGCGAAAGACCTCATGCATCCACGGCTCGGTGCGAAACCAGGTAAAGTCATAGATGTCAAATTTGTTTCGCTGTTTTGCACTGGGCGGCCTTTGCCGAGGTCTATGCATCCAAGCCAGCCAACGAGTAGCGCATCGAATTAGCAACGAGTAGCGCATCGAATTAGCAACGAGAAGTGTAAGTGAAGATCCTGCAACAAACGGACTTGTTGGTGGCGAGGTAGAATCCGCTGACGCTATGCTGACTTTGTACTGCACAGGCTAAGATGCGAGCTGAACATGCGCAGACTGGTGCTGAAGTCTGTCGGAAATCACGAAGGTGACGATTCACCCGTTGGCTGAATAGTTGCTGCTGTTGAGTCTGACGGTCACGAGGTGAGTATGTATCTGAAAGAAACAAGGCGAGTACCATCGTGCCCTGCGCAGTTCGTCAAGACCAGCTATGTTGTCTGATCAAATGTTTTGCAGAGTTTTAATCTTGACATAGGTACTGGGAAGTATGCCACCTTTATCACAGCATATGACACACAGGTAGAATGCTGGACAGAGAATGCGAGAATTATTATGCCATGTAGCTGTTGTATACAAAAACAGGCTAAGATATGCCCCAAGGCTTTCTTTGCAAAGTTTTATTGGCTAGAACCGTCCAAAGGGCAGTTGGCATTGACTGCAGATCACTGGTGGCTCTTCACATTGTGACACAAGTGAAGTTGAGTGAGGATCTCACTGAGAAAGCATGCATCACTGCTACCGTAAGGGCTGCTACCCAGTGCATTGCACGGCTGAAGGTTAGTGTTTCTGGTACACTTCAGTTGCTAGTAGTGCCATCACAGTTCTTATCCCGTCATGTCAATGAAGTATCTGCAAGCGTGGTCTCTGAACTTTGATGTCTTGCTTTATAATGTGTAAGGTGCTGAAGCCAAACTTGGATTAGACTGCATAGTTCATTGCAAATGATTTGAATGGAGGATGCATTCAACAAAGTTACGGTTGTCATAGCGTACTATGCCAATGTCATGTGGCTGTCTCAGTTTGAAGCTTACTAAGTGCATGGTCACATAAGCCGCTCTGCATGCAGACGTAGACTTGCGCAAGACAGCACTGCTTGGGAGCTAAGACTGTTTAGTAGCTTGAGTGCGCTGTCCTGCAGGCCTCATCTCTTTTGAGTGGCTACAGCAATCCACTCTTATAATCTTGACTCAATGTTTGTCTTGGCCAGCACAATACCTACCCCATCAACTTCGATAGCGCTATCTCAGTGCTCCCAACTTTGGATAGAATGTCAATCTTTGTTACAATGCATTTGACATGCTGTTTCTTTGAAGAACCACAGCATACACCTTGAAATGCTGACACAGAGAGGGAAGTTTCTGAAGCAAAGGCTAGCGCTGCTTCCGCACCAAAGTCAGGCAAGCAAACTAACCATTTGCAAGACCCTCTTGTACGCTATGTGCAATGATTGATGATGGCGTCTTTGGCTGCAACAGTAGTACACAGAGTCAACATATGTACATAAGCTCCCTTGTTGACCAGCTTGGCAAGGTTGCAAGACTGACTAACCAGCTCCTTGATCTGTGCTTGACACATCTCTGTCAGCTCAGCCAGGCTCTCACTGCCATTTGCCGGAATGGACATTCGTACAGATAAATGTTGTGCGAATAAACAAGGACATAGCGCAGAGTACAATCCCGTTTGATCATGTGTAAATCACACGTGCCACTGGTTACAAGCATGTATAGCAGACTCATCCAACACCAACTTTCGTCAGCTCATGGGCCTGAGTTGAGTCAAGGGATTCAGCTCACTGCAAGAGTCAACTGGAACAAACCTTCTGAATCAGTACGTTACATTCCTCCCCATTTAGCTTCAATCTCCACATTGACAGCACTTGATCTGAGCTTGTGTGGAATGCTGAAAGCCGTCCACTCTGGTGATATGCCGATCACAGCATCACATGACTAAACAACAGTTTACTTTTTCTTGCGTTGTTCCTTGATGACTTTTTCATGCAAGCAATTTTGCTGTGCTGTTGCTTTCCAGTAATTGTTTATTAAGTCGTGACAGTTCTTCATATTTCTCTCAGGTTCCCAGGTGTTGTGCTCAGGCCCATAGCCAAGCCACTTCACAAGGTACTGCCAAACACGCTTGCCTTTCTTGCCAGAAAGACTATCCTTGTGATCAAGGATCCTGTCAACCTCGAACTCTTTTTCACCCTCAACTAGGAGGGAAGTAGGAGGCTAGATTGTACCACCTGACCAGTAAGGGTGAAGAAGGGCTGCATGAAATACATGATGCAGTTTCAGGTTCCTAGGCAGTTCCAGCTGGTACGCTACTGGGCCAATGTGTTTGATCACCTTGTATGGACCAATCCATTTGGGCAGCAGTTTCTTTGCACCAGGGTTCTTGAGCCTTACATTCTTGATGCTAAGCAAGAGTTCATCACCAACCTTGTATTCAACGTGACGCACCTTCTGGTTAGCATACTCTGCTTGCCTTGCCTGGGCACTGCACCAAGACCCCTTGACCAGCTCCACAGCTTGCACCAGATTCCCCGTGAAGGCATTGGCCGTATCTGCATCCACACTCAGCAGTGTTAGACAATGCTGACCATAGTTCAGGAATGGGGTATTGCGCATGGATTCTTGTCAAGCATTGTTTATTGCCAGCATACAGCAGCTCATCTCTTCAAGAGTCCTGTTGATCCTCTAAGTTTGACCATCACTGGTAGGATGACCTGGAGATCTTGGTGTCTAGCAATGCAGATATCCTCCCAGAAAGCACTGGTAAACAGCACATCCCTGTCACTGACACTTTCACACACAATGCCATGCAGTCTCACAACAGATTGCATGTACAATCTTGCCATGTCATGAGCAGACAACTCCGGAGCTGCTTTCAGGTGAACTAGTGTACTGTAGAACTGTGCCGTGCTCTGCAACAGGTTGCTCAGCAGGCTTTTGCTGCTATGCCTTGTCCTGTCTTGTTGTAAGTGCAGCATTAGACACAGCATGAACTCTAGACAGAGGATCAGCTACATTGATCCTGCCATGTTGATATTGCCACCCGAATTTGAACATTGCAGGTATTCAGACCATCTAGTCTGTCTTTGAGACGGAGTTGGCTGGTCTTGCAGGTAGACGAGTGCATCATGATCAGTGACCATTGTGAATTTCACCCCCTTCAGGTAAGTATGCCATGACCTCATGGCATGCACCACAGCAAGCAATTCCTGCTCACCTGTTGTGTATTTGCGCTCTGCAGAAGTCAGCTTTCTGCTCTTGTAAGCAACAGGTCTGCCCTCTTGCAGCAGCACACCTCCCAGACCAGTGATTGAAGCGTCACAGGCAACCTCGAAGCGTCACAGACAACCTCAAATGGCTCGCTATAGTCAGGCATGACAAGAGCAGGGTGACTTGTCAAGGCATGCCTGGTGCCCTCAAAAGGCTTCTTGGCAGCGCTCAGACGAACCCCATTGGGCATCGCCCTTCAGTAAATCAGTCATAGGGCTCACCAGATTGGAGAAGCCTTGCACAAATCTCCTGCAGGAGGTTGCCAACCCAACAAAGAACCTCAGCTGACGTACATCTCTTGGCACAGGCCACTCTGAGATGACAGCAGTCTTCTTGGGTTTCATCTTGATGGCTTTACGAGCCACAATGTGGCCAAGAAAGTGCAGCTCGTGCTTGTTGAACTCGCGTTTTGACAGCTTGGCATAGAAGTTTTCCTAGGGCAACAGATCAAGCACTTTTCTCAAACGCTATGCATGCTCCTCAGGGAACTTGCTGAATGTCAGTATGTCATCAAGACACACCAACACAAACTTGCCAATATGATGTCTGAACACGTCCACGCACATTCTGGAAAGTTGCAGGTGCGTTAGTCAAGCTGATACAAACCCATGGGGTCTTGAATGCCGTGTTAGGCACATTCCCATCATCAATACTGATCTGTTGGTACCCCGACTGCAGGTCCAGTGAGGAAACACAGTGGCACCATAGAGGTCAAGCAAGATCAAAGGGATGTAGCAGAGGACATGACTAGACAAAGACTAGACAAAACGAGACGTATGACCAAGGTCTGCCGGCCCACTCCTCCTTGACGGTCAGATGACTTATCACCCCTTGTGTGCGTCAGCTGTGCGTCAGGTTTGCGTGCTTTAGCTGTGCGTGACAGAGGAACAGTAGAAGATGTTGTTACACGCATGCACAGACCTGGCCCTGAGCTCATGCATGGTCATCAGCTGCCGTGTACCTTGTTGTGTTCTGCATCTACTGTGTTGAGAGAAGGGCCCTGACTGCCCAAGGACAGCGCTCGCCACGACGCCATGACGACGGTCGCTAAGGGTCAACCGATCGAGCTTACCACCCCGTCAGTGCATATGACCGACATGGAGGTCGACGCTCCCAGGAGCTCTTTGGAACCAGAAGGCGATCTGTACACCAGGTTGAAGACACTTCAACGGCAACTGGAGTTCTGCGAGATACAGGTGAGCAAACGTTGACAGTATGATCACCATCAAAGTAGTGCTCCTTAGGGTGTCTAGACTGTCAGGGGACTACTTGCTGGTTCGTTAGTGCAAGCGATGTAGCTCCTGAATGTTAGCTGACAAGTTCCTCGTGTCTCGATTGCATTTGTTCCTTCATGTTGCAGGAAGAGTATATCAAAGAGGAGCAGCGCAGTCTGAAGCGGGAGCTGCTGCAAATGCTGCTAGTCCTGAGCACAGGGAGCCCCCCAGCAAGTCATCTGCAGAGGTCTTTGATGCAACTGTGGCAGGCTGCAAGAAACTGCTGAATCAGACAAGGTCTGTGCTGCTGAAGAAGCCCAACAGCTCATCTGAAGCACCCAGCTCACGAAGAAGAAGTAAAGCGCATACAGGCCGTGCCTCTGGTCATTGGCCAGTTCTTGGAGATGATTGACCGCAACAGTGGGATTATTGGGTCAACAACAGGCAGCAACTACTATGTTCGCATGTTCAGCACCCTGAATAGAGAGCTTCTGAAATCTTCCTCCTCAGTGGCGCTGCACAGACACAGCAACGCCCTGGTGGCCACCAGAAGCGGACTCCAGCATTTCGCTGCTAAGTCAATCTGAGCGGCCAGATGTCACTTACCAGGTATACTCCAAGTTGTCATGCAACATGTGGTTTAAGCACTTGCCGGCTGTCATCTGCGAGACACATAGAAGAGCAGCTGTCTGCCCTGATGCACCTGTATTGCCCCAAAGCTGGGACAAATAGAACGGCATGTTCCCAAAATATTCTGTCAGGAGATGCGAGATGGGAAATAGGTAGTATGCAGGCTGTACCCTTGTACTTGTCTGAATTTCATGGCATACAAATAATCTCTGTGATGCAAGTGCATGATTTTCTGATTGCAACACAGGATATTGGAGGCAATGACATCCAGAAGCAGGAGATCAAGGAAGCTGTAGAGCTGCCTCTCACTCACCACGAGCTTTACAGACAGATTGGTATTGACCCTCCGAGAGGAGTGCTGCTGTATGGTCCACCTGGAACTGGGAAGACCATGCTGGCCAAAGCTGTGGCCCACCATACCACTGCTGCCTTCATCAGAGTAGTGGGCTCAGAGTTTGTGCAGAAGTACCTAGGGGAGGTGAGCAGCCACACAGCCATGCACCATGCGTTCACGCTATGTATCAGTGGCGTACTTGTATGGGTTTTGCATTCATGATTGTAAGGATGCACTACTTTGTAGATGTGAAAAGCGGTGTTGACAAACCCAACAAAGCATCAAATTTGTTGTACACAGCAACAGTTGGTTAGCTGTGCCTTTGTCAACATTGCTACCACACTGTAGGTTGACAATCCTACAAATCATGTGTATGCGGGATTGTGAAGCACAATGAGCCACAGTGTCACAATGAACATGCACACATGCACCAGCTGTCACTGGTGTGAGCGTCAGGAAAGCATAATTGTATTGTGTTTGCTCACCTTCAAAAGCTTGCTGCAGCAGTGTAGAGGGTTACCAGGCTGAGTCATCACAGTACTATGCAGTGATGTGCGCTGTGAACATGCATGAGCGTGTGCAACAGGATGTGTTCAATGTTTGTGTAACTGCACAGGGACCACGCATGGTGCGACATGTATTCAGGATGGCCAAAGAGAATGCTCCGGCTATCATCTTCATTGACGAGATTGATGCCATTGCCACTTCGCGCTTTGATGCTCAGACAGGTGCAGACAGGTAATCACATATCTGCCTGTCTTGCATGTCACATGCTGCCCCTGAAGTGGTCACAGCAGTGCATGTGTTGTGAACAGTGGTGAAAAGCATTGTCAGAGAGTAGGTGTAAATTCTGAAGCTGATTATTGTCAGAAGAAAGCAGACTGAACAGTCACCAAAATAGCTCTCGCAGGACTTTGATGGATGTCTTCAGCTTGCCTGAGTGTTTTGGCGTTGTCACATAGGTGTCGCAGCAGGTGCTCAGAATCTGGCATCAGCGCAGCCATGCTTGTAGCCCCACTAACTGAAGTGCCTTCCACAAAACAGGGGCTTGGCTAGCCCAGCATTCAAGCACTGGCACTACATGAGCTTGCAATTGGTGCAGCCGAAAGATGCAGTCATTATGCCCAAACTCAGCTTACAAAGAAAGTCAGCCCCATTCACAAGACCAATCCCCCGTGTTGGCCATGTCAACATTTGTGTTCTGACGTTATATGACCTTGCTGCTGGTTTGGGTTGTCATACGCAGACATGCATCTCAAACTCAAATTGACAGGGGGTATCTCTTGAGGTTGTTTGGGTCCCGTCAGCGTCATGCATCTCAAACTACAGCTGGACCTAGACAGGTTTTTGCTTGTCTGGGTGCCATATGCAGCCACGCACCTGAACAGCAGCTGGCACGCCATGCCATCCCCTTTACACATACTGTGGTTGCATTTATGTCACACCAGTTGTATCCACCCTCATCTCCCATCTTCACAGCCATGTGCCAGCCAAGTTCATGTTTGCGAGTTGGCCCATGTGTTGAATTTCTGGCAGCTGTGCAGGGAAGTGCAGCGCATTCTGATGCAGCTGCTGAACCAGGTGGACGGCTTTGACCAGACAGTGAATATGAAGGTCATCATGGCCACCAACAGGGCTGACACCCTTGACCCTGCACTGCTGAGGCCTGGACGCCTGGACAGAAAGATCGAATTTCCTCTGCCAGACAGGCGTCAGAAGCGACTTGTGTTTCAGGTGTGTTATCATTTCTGACTTGTGTTTCAGGGCTGTTACCGCTTCTGACTTGTATGTCAGGTTTGTTACCCTTTCTGACTTGAGACCTGTCAGCTGTGTTGTGCTGGCAAACCTTCCTTGTGACTTGCAGCTCGCTGCACTGCTCACAGCCAGGAGTGTGTGTTGCTTTAAGCAAATAAGGACAGACCCAGAGACCTTCTTCTACAAGTTGGAGTCTGTTCCATGAATGCATGCAGCTCCTGGCGGTCGGTTGTGACATCAGCACTGCAGGTCACAGGTCCAAGCCTCAATGGCAGCTTGCTGGTTTTCCAATGTGCCAATGTATTTGGCGCCAATTTTTGTTTGTTTGCCAATGTGTCACTTTGTAGACTCTGTTCACATGCTGGAAGTTTAACACATATCTGCCTTCACACTCCTATGCCTTTAGCTAGCAATGGCTAAAACACCTGCATTTGTCAACTAGTGAGCTATTGGTCCCTGCAGCACCAAACATGCACTCTTACTACAGCAGCGCATGTGCACAATCTGGCAGTCAAGTGGCTCAAATAGGGGAACCAGTAATGAGCTGTGCATGGTCAAACCAAGGTCTCCGATTCCACTCAAGAACAAGAAAATCTAGCACACTGTTGTGCCTGACACAAAGCACCTTGCAAACATGCCATGTTGCCTCAAACCCAGGAATCTTCCTCTGTCATGCCATATTGTTGTGCTCAAACCGGTCAGCAACATGTCTCTTGCAAATGTAAAGAAGGCTGTGCCCAAATGCATGAGGAACCATACACAATCCGTTCGGCACTATGCTGCACAAAGCAATGCCATGCACCATCAACATCAGCAAAGTGCGACAAGATTGTGCTGCTCTGCTTGTGTAGGCTTGTACTGCCAGGATGAACCTGAGTGAGGAGGTTGACCTAGAAGACTATGTGGGCAGGCCTGACAAGATCAGCAATGCAGAGATCTCTGCAATCTGTCAAGAAGCGGGAATGCATGCTGTCCACAAGAACAGGTCTGTCATTTCTCACCACGTTGTTCTTGAGCTTTGTGTACAACAGCTTGTACCTGTGAAGAAGTCATAACCTGCATGTCTTGGAAGTGCAGACTGCATTGCTGGGGATTCAGGTCACTGCTTTCTGCAGTTGATCGCATTGCAATTTTACTTTGGGCAAGTAGTGTCAAAATGCTCGCTACCTACAGAGGTTCGTGCTATTCTCCATAAGTTGTTGCTGCCTGCGTGCAGGTATGTCATATTGCCAAAGGACTTTAAGAAGGGGTACAAGGCCAATGTGAAGAAGTCAGATGCTGACTTTGACTGATATCGATGGACCAAATCCTTTGCCAACTGCAGCTATGGAGCGGTATTGTGACTAAATGTGAAAAGCTTGCAGCACTTGTATCACTGTTTGTAGATGTCAGTCAGCAGTGGGCAGCTGCTGGTGCCTCGCACAATATGGGGAGAATTGCAGTTGGTTTGGACAAGCTAAGCTGTGTACCACCATTGTGGTTTGCATATCAAAGGCGTGTACAGCTTCACGAAGCCTACATTTCTGTTACCAAATATCAAATCATCTCATATAATGCAAGCCTGTCGAACAAGCCTCCAACATATATAGGCAATTGCGTCTTAGTGTCACTATGCAGTGTTGACTACCTTGCCAACACAGCATGAATGAATGTGCAATATATACAAGGTCCATTGTTGTGCTTGTATACGGCAGTTGATGCTGGTCTACAATGCTTCCGGAACGCTGTCAACAGCTCCCGACAACAGGGCGCATGCAATGGGATGGTTGGTGCATGTTCCTATCCCAAGGGTAGTTAGTCATGGGGCATGTCAAGATCTTAGTTGAGAAGATATACTGACAATGAAATATGGTCTACTGGTCCCGAATGCTTGCCTCTCTGCACAGCTTGTGGCAGGCTTCACTCAAGAATGATGAGCTGTATATGACAACCAAAAACCGACACTTGCTGATACTTGCCACCAATGAGCCTTGCGACCTAATTTTCAATGACTGACATCTCAAAATTATATCAAGCGTAAGTTGACCCAACTCTTAAGCCAGCATAGCAAGATTCTGTATGTCTGAAGCTCATACAGTATGTCCACAGTCTGGATTTCCTGATTGTGCGCAAAACACTTGATGGTCTCAATGAGCAAAGTGTTTTCACAATGAAAGACTGTGCCATTGAAACACAGGGTGCTCTTTGAACCCTATGTTCTTTTGTAAACAATCATGCGATCATATATACAAGCCCAATGTGGCATCCTGACTTCTGTCACAACAACCTAACCAAGAGACGACATCTCTGCACAGCTGCCATAAATTTCTCCTATCCAGACAACAGTGTCACCCTTATACTCGTCAAGCATTTCATCTGCCACTCTAGGCCAACACAACAACAGGATGCTGTCTGGAGCCCCTTTTGCAAGTTTGAGGTATGTTGCACCATCTGAGCGAATGGTCTGTGGAAACCAACATGGCTTCAAATATGAAGCCATAGAGTCTATGGCTGTGACGGACCCTCCAGCTTTCTGTAGCAATGATGCCCAGTACAGGGTACCCTGTCCCAGACCCGATTTCTACAACCTCCTTGTTCAAATCTAGAATGGTCCGAACTGCTTCGTCTCAGGGGATTGCAAAGGAGTACTTATTGACCAGATCATAATGCGCCCAATACATGTCAGTGGTAAGTACCTTGAGGTCGTTCCTGCCTGAATACTTTACTGAACGAGCCCAAGGCAACCACCCTTCCTGTAACAGAGGGTTGTGCATGCGATCTGTGGAGAAGTGCTGTAACCACTTCTTCTGTGGAGGCACCTTGCTGTGCAAGTAATTTCCGAAGGTTTTTCGCAGTTCCACATGTCTCCCTCGCAGAGCTTCGGTACAGTAATCAAAATTGCTGTCGTCCGAGAACAAAGTTGCCAAATAACGGACACGCAGTACTTGGCGTCACTGTCTTCAACGTCAATGTCTTGAGCGCCGCTGGCAACATTTCGACCTGCTTGTTTGGATTGCTCACACGCGTGAGTGACTTTACAGCAGAACCAGTGGCTAGTATGCGCAAATGCTGGCCGCGGTTCCAGAGCGAAGCTCTGGTGTACGCATAAAGGCATGTGCTGCGCTTTAATTCAGCGCAGCATGCGTTGACCGGTCAGGGCGTTGACTGATTAGGTCAGGCAAATCTGCAGCAAGCCGTGTGCAAGGATTGCGCTTATGCCTGCAGCAACATAGAAAAGGCCAGGCATAGGGATTTCAGCTGTACGACAAAGGTGGGCTGTCCTTTACTTGGCAACTATGGGTGACATGCTGGGCAACTATGAACGTGACCAGTACCTCTGATTGTTGCAAGGCTGTCGATACACCTCTACCTGCACGCTTGACCTCTTGTCTAATTCACGGCAGCTTCACTTTCATTGAGTTGATGCAGGCCATGTATGTACTGGTCATTGTTACACCTGCAACTGTTCACTGCGTATAGACGGTTCATACAGTTTGCATGCAGCCCTGTAGAGCAATGCTGACGCCGAACTTTCCTACAATTGTGGTGGCACAAAGCATCTGCTGGCAAAGCTTGCTGAACTTAGCAAAAGAACTTTCGTGCAGTTGAGACCTCATGGAAACTCTGCCCTGTACTGGCAGCATGGAAACACAATTGATATGTACTTCCAGCAAACATGTGGTGTCTCCTGCAGATAGTGCAAGCAAGAGCTGAACCCCCTTGATTCAATGGCAGATGCAATCCAGTGTACATGTGATGTGCACACAATGCAGATACAAATAGTTCAACATGAGCAAGGTCACCCTTAGCTTACAGACGGACAGCTTATTTCTTTAAGCAACGCTGGGTGTCAGAGTGTCAGGGTGTAAGACAATGCTGAGGTAGGTGGCTGTGACTCATGATGGGATGGGAAGCTAAATGGGAAGCCAGCTGGCCCTGTCAAGCACCCCCAGGTAACACCAATAAACACTGAGGCTCTTTGCAAGATTTTTGTTTGACAGATCATAGCCAAACTGCCAGTCGGCTGAACTCATTACGCCAGGAAATGTTCCATAAACAGCACTGGTAAGCGTACCCTGGGATGCGCTGTCCTGACATGTCACACTGTAAAGTCAAAACAGGAAACTGCCAACTCGGAAGTGTATATGCTCTGCATCACCAATGATACATATCTATTGGCACAATATGCAGCGATCTGTCAGCAAGTCTTTTCAAAACCAGGTACGCTAGATGTTGTGCAGCTCTGAGTGAGTGATGTTGCACTACACCTTTTGACTTGATATATACACATTTGACGTTGAAATGGCTACTCTTGACAGGTTCTGGGGGTTTGTGGGTGCTTTGGCTTGCCCGCCATGCTGGTGCTGTTGATAGATGGCTCCTGCCTTTCATTGTCTGGCACACAGCCTGCATGTCATACACCTTCTTCACACTTCGCACTAGAAGCAGCATCTCGTGTGCACCCCAGATGCTGCTTCTGGTGAGCTTTGTATACCAAGAGTCTTCTGCAGCCACGTTTCTATTATGAGCAGTCAACCCCCGCAAAACCAAAGCAGCTCCCTCTCATACAGAGCCAAGCCTCCCTGCCAACCCCTACCCCGCCCGAATGCCCCTTCAAGGAGACAAGTGCCCCTTGAAAGGCCCCAACAGCGCCTCGCAATCAGGCAAGGGCCTTCCCTTGGGGATAACTGCCCTGATTGAGATAAGTGCCTTGCCTGTGCCAGACAGATTGTGTGCGCCACATGAGCAAAGTACTGACACTCATGACACTCCATTACAAGACATGCTGACAGAGCCTTTCACAGCTGTATGTGCTGTGGCCTGCTTTCAGTGTCAGTGGTGAAGACAAAGGGCTCCTGCCCTTTGCCCTCAGGCAGACAGGCTGACAAGTTCTGCATGGCATGCAAATATTTTATACCTTGCACCAAAGGCATTGACATGCCAAGCCTTCTGACCCTTCCATAAACTCCCCCTCCCCACCCCACGTCGATCCATCATGCATAGCGTTTGCATTGTAGCAGCTGCGTGAAAGAGTGGATGCAGTTTCAGTGTGTTATGCAGATTGGAGTGTGCATAACTCGAGACACATATCGGTAACGGTCTGCAGCATTTCCAGTGGTTGCTGTACTCAGAAGTGAACAATTACACAGCTTTGCAGCTCAGCCTTCTGTAATCACTACAGTAAGTCAGTCTACCGGTGGTGCGTTGCTCTGCATTGCATCATGCTTTATTATGCTTGTGAATGTGAACTTGTACTCTACACCTCTGATTCCATGCCACTTTCAAGCTCTGCTATACTTTGGGAGGTGCTATAGATCAGCTATTTTCAACGGCAGCTGGACAGCTTGTCCATTCTTGCCCTGTTCCTATAATCCGCTTGTGGGTACTGATGTTCAGGCTCTGCAATGGCCACTTCCCCTTAAAGAGCTCTGCAGCACTGTCTGCTTGGAGGTCGTTCATGCTGACGTCTGCATGCATCATCAGAACTGTTTTTTATGAAAGCCAGTGTCGTTGTGTACATCCCTGTTACTTCCAAGGCAATAAGCTGGATGTCACCAACAGCGTACCCAGGGCAGTCAGCTGAGGCCAGTGTCCATTCGCCAGCATACTCGTTGCTTGGATGAGCTGCTGTCGTGGAAGGTGCTCAAAGCATGCCATGACATTCAAATCTTGTAGGGCTGGCCAATCAGCCTCAACAAGCTCTGTAATGGCTGCTGCTGTAAACATGTTCTTGCTGATGTTGAGCGCCCCTAATGCTGGCCAATTGCTGGCTGCAAGGCAATGGCATGCAGCCACATCATCTGTGCCTGGAAGACTGCTGGCCAAATCCAAGTTTGCCAAATGCTGCCAATTGCCCGTGACAAGCTGCTCCACAGCTGATGATGTCAGTGTATTCGCACTGGGGTCAAGTGCTTGCAGTGCTGGCAACTCTGCTTGAACAAGCTGTCTGACATGGTTTGCACCAATATTTGTGTTGCTGAGCTTGAGCGTAGTTAAGTGAGGCCAGCTGGGTCTCAACAGCAG
>JAABUK010008208.1_pt1 | contig 14746 bp, 21 predicted proteins | sample 5559141 | NCBI WGS metagenome assembly JAABUK01 (sample SAMN10711869, study PRJNA513367) | rock metagenome | isolation source: Antarctica rocks | place: Antarctica: Victoria Land, Pudding Butte nord | collected 2016-01-03
AACAGCATCAATCCCCTACCTCATCCTGTACCACCTCCTTGTTCTTTGCAGACGTTTTCTGCTGCTGCGCAGCATCACATGCAAGAGCATTGAGAGCAGTTGCAATAAGCCGTTGACCTTGGCAATCGCTCCCGAAATGCATTGTGAAACAAAGATATCACACATTACATGAGTAGATGCTGCAGTCACAAGTGGTCCAATGTCTGCAGGTGTTGGTTCTGTTTGGCAAAGGATCCAGAAGCAGCGAGAGAAGCTGATCAAGGCAGCGCCGGGCAACCTTGACCAGAACCTCAAAGAAGCAACACAAGCGCCTTCCACCATGAAAAGGGTGCGCAACCAGCTGAAGAAGGCTGCAGGGCAGTTGCAGGAAAACGCCCCTCAGCTGACCATTGCTGGTGGGGGCCTCTTCATGACACTGAACAACTGGGGGCTGGTGCCGGAGTCTGATGTCCTGCCCTTGGAGCAGTTCAACAGAGTTTGGCAGCCTGATGAGCCAGACAGGTACATACTTACTTGGAATTTCGTGATATGTGGATGAGTTTGGCCATCATCCCAAATGTGCAGGGCATTCTGTGCCCAACTTGGGGATGTGCTTGTGGTCAAACTAGTGCCACAGGGTATGGCTCCTTGATGAGCTAGGTGCTGAGCAATATGAAGCGTGGACTGTATCGTTGTCTTGCCTGTCACTTGCTGGTTTGTTCACTGCTTTGAATGACCAAGCTCTCCGGTCCATTCCAAGGGAGAAACTGTGCACAACCATGTGATGCACATATTTTGAATGGCGACCCTATACTTGATCTAGTGCCTTTGATTGACTGCGATTCGGTTTGCTTACCCACATATGCAGCCCTGAGTAGCCGCCTGTACAAAGTCCTGTTTTGACAGTCAGTGTACACACAATGACGCAAAGCAACAACTCAAACATCTATGGCTGTACCTCCAGAGCTCAGCGCATTTGCCTGTCAAACCCCTGTGGTCCGCTGGGCCAAGTGTTCACTGGAGTGGGGCTACTGACTCTGTATCTACCTAACCAGCCCTAACAGCTTTCCTATGACACAATGAATGTGGAAGAGGTGGTGATGTTCCACTGAATCACATGCGCTGTAGGCTGGACCCAGTACATGTGGAGAGGGTGTCTATTAGGGATGCCCTGGGGGGTCTGTCTGGGCTCAAGCGCGGGGGGCTGTCAAGCTTGTGGTCCAAAGTAGAGCTGATTGAGCCAACCTTCCAGGTACCCCAACCATGTTACTCTGCTTGCATTTGCTGGCAACATGTCATGCATGCTACATGGGCTTGTGCAGTGCACTTGTTCAAATGAAGGCAACATAGTCGATTGTCTGCACAGCTATGCATAACTGCTAGATGAGTCCAATGCCCAGCATGCAGCACAGCACTTCAGCGTTGATTGGTTTGCAGTGATTGTGTGTGTCTTGGCAAAAGCTACACACAGCTACAATATTTGAGAAGGGAGTGAACAGTTTGCATCATCATCAAAACAATGTTGTTACTTTGGGGATCACATCGGTGAGAAGAAACCAGACACATCGGAGGATACTGTTGAGGAAGGTGAGGACCTAGAAATCTATCTTTCGTCCTGGGATTCCAATACATGCAGGTAGCTGTACCCAGCACCCTGTCTTGCTATGTTACATGTCAACTAGATGCATGCAGGATCTATTAGTCATGTACCGTCAGACGCAACCCAGTGCCAGCAAGCTGGTCAAGCTCAGACAGCGCATCATAGGCCCCAATGAACAGGAGAGCACTCCCAAGTATCAGCAGCGCAACAGCATCAACATGAGGATTTACCGGGACGTTCCTGTCCCCAGCTGGAAGATTGTGTTCCCCAACAAGCTGCTGCAGTTTCGGCCATTGGATGGGCTGCGCTCTGACCTGGTCTCCATTGCTGGGCTGCTATGTGAGTGCTCCGTAACTTGCTTTATGAAACCCCAAGTCTGCCTCACCTGCGAAATGTTCTTTGTCAGTACCTGTTCAAGTACTTTGTCAGTCTGTGGCAGGCGCATAGCCTTTGTGTTTTGTCTCTAGTTCACATATTTTGGCCCTCAGCATCCAATCTGCATTGATGCCAGTGGAGACTTGTATTGCCTGACCAAGCTTGGCCAGGGAGGAGGGCCTTTGTCAGACTGAGATGCACTGCAAACAAAGAGTAACTGCAATGCCACTGTCCGCATGCACATTCGAGTCTGGTCGTTGTGAATGATGTAGTTTTGTGAAGCAACATTTTGCTGCATATGCTGGCTGCACCAGTGTCAGAAAGCACAGTGATATGCTTGATTTCTACTGACAGCTTGTATGCATGTGCAGCATACCTTGCGCAGCTGAAGTATGACTCCGTGATTCTGGAGCTGATTACCACTGGAGCTGTCATTGCTTTTGTCTTCAGGGCGTTTCTGGGTTACAAGCGTCTCAATGAAAGGTGTGTCAGTAGCAAAAAATACTTGTTTCCCTAACTACCATGTTTGACAACATTGGATTTGCACCGTGATTCTGTTCTGAAAACACTCTATGATGAAAAGTGTCAACTGTGGCATGCCTGTTCAAAATGTCTTTGATGCTCCCCCATAGCAAGGCATGAGCTTGGTGCCACATTTTCCTATTTACAGTGATTGTCTATTTTCTGTAAGAGAGCTCCTGTGCAAGGCACAGCCTTGCTGTACCTGCTCGAGGCAAATTGAGCTTATGACAGCTCAACCATGCTACCGCTGTGTTTCTGATGCTCTAACTGCCTTCACAACTGTGTGCTGATCAGCTGTGTGTGGTGTTTGTGTAGATACGAGCGTACAGCAAATGACATGCTGGCAAAGTCCACCATTGCTGGGCAGGAGGGGGTCATCACCTACCTCGCAAATGCAGCTGCTTTACAGCAGTTTGAGCAGACAGCCTTGGCGTACGTGCTGATGTCTGAGGCTGGCAGGAGCATGGGCGCACCTGGCTTGGCAGCTGCAGCTGAGAGCCTTCTAGAGGGCAAATTCGAGGTGCTGATTGTTGTTTATCTACCCTGTCTGACCCCTGCCATGTCACATGATGTCTGCCTCCAATTTTTATGCAGTCTACACCCCATCATTGTTGCCTTTGACGTGGACTCATCATAGTATTTCACACCATGTAGGAGACACATAACTTCTCATGGCAGTGAGTGCATTTTGCATATGAGATGCACACTTGCATATGAGATACACACTTGCACATGAGATGCACACCTGCATATGAGATGCACACAGACTGCCATGCCAACCTGGTCAGTATGGTGATCCAGAGGTTTCCATGTCATTGTAGGTGAGGGTTAGGTTCAATGCAGAGGAAGCAATTGATGAGCTGCTGCGTTTGAACCTGATCAGTAATACCAAACGGGATGGTGATGGTGTACAACATTATGCAGCGGTGTCACCAGGCGAGGCATCGGACCATTTAGAATTATACTGGCGACAAATATTGTTACAGAGAGTTGATGGCCGCATTCGGCATATAGCTTAGTTGGCAGACTGGCAAACCTGTACAGACTACGTACTGAGTAAAAAAGGTTTAGGGAGTACTTAGCACAATTGGAAGGCTGCATAACCAATGGTTGCGGCAAAATGCCCGCCTGGTGTACACTGAATCTCATACTTCTGATAATGAGCTTGACTTGTCAATCAAAAATTGTGATGGCGCCACTCCATGCTCGTTGACTTGCCAATGGCTGATTGCAAACACTTGAGTGCCTCTGTAAACCACGCCCTGCACATCCAATCACATGTGCAAGCTGACAGTGAAATTAGGCTGTGCGCCAATACCAATGAGCAACCGATATTGCGCAGCCCATGACTTGATGTTTTGCTGTCAGATCTGCATCATGCAGATACTGCCAAAATAGCACGGTGCCACAGTGGTGGTACCTGCTTTTACTCTTTCCAGCCATGCTGTGTGGTGGCGGGAGGGGCAGGTGATGGGTGAGCAGGTTTTCTCTGGTCTGCAGGTTTAGATGCAGCAGGTCACAACTTTATGCAAGACCACATGCATCAACAACTGCAATGGCAGTGGCTGTTACAAGTTGATTCCACGTACCAGAGTGTGTTTCCCAAATACCTACGTCTGTCGGAGAAAAGGCCAGCTCTGAAAAGCAAAACATCAGTCTGCCTCACGTGGCAAGGTGGGACTGCATAACATGCTTGCAGCGATAGAGCGATAAATGAACAGACCTGGGTGATAATCATGGGCGTCGTCCATCGCCCCGTTGGGCCGATCAACGGCAGAAGGGCCTATTCCGGAACCAAATCCAAAGAGCTTGGAGAGATAGCCTCCTCCTTGGCTCGGCGCGGCGCCCAGAGCAGGATTTGCGCTTGGAGTGCTTTCAGGTTTTCTTGAAAGGCCACCGGCTGCAGCGCTTTGACCGCTTGCCCTAGAGTCTTTCAGGTCAGACATGAAGGGTCAATTCTCCAGTTCGTGCTGATAAATGTGCCAGGCTGACATGAAAGTCACACGACGCACGCGATTCAAGCTGGGTGCACAAGATTTGTAGACGAAAGCAATTGTCGGAGTTGCAGAGCTGTGCGGTCTGGCAGGTTGATCTTTGAGTGGTCTTACGGTTTGCATGCTCAACCTTACGGCGTCTCGAGTGACACAGTGGGAGCCCACTGCCACACTGCGCAAATCCACACTGCGCAAATCTATAAGGTACCAAAAGGGTGTTTTCCAAAAAAAAGCGTGACAAAAACAAAACTAAGATGGAAAGTGCTATAGCTGTACATATTGTAGCAGCTAAGCAAATAAGGCTCGTTGTGCAAATTCGTTTTCTATCTTAATTGGGCTATAGCTAGCTAGCAAGCCATACTGGTTTGTACGTGCAGGATACTATGCAAATCAGGACCCGTAAATGCTGCTTGCATAATGCTGAGGTTCGCGTGCTTGCCAGCTGATGCCCATCTGGTCCGTAGGACTCATCACCTTGTTCCAGAGATACATAGATACATAGAGTCACATATATGATAGATACTCATGATTCATACGAATACTCGTGAGACAGCTGCAGCTATTTCATGACTCAGCTACGTACAATATCGATACTATCGAGTATGATGCATGCACGATCTTGCAGGAAAATCTATATTCAGTATTCAATATTCTTACGTGTACATCAAAGTGAACGTGGCAGCTTCAGTGCTTCAGTGTCGGTATTAAGCTTTGAGCCCACACGTGTACATGTGCACGCACGTGAGTCAAGAATGAAGTTGAAACGACGCGAAACGACGCGAAACGACACATGCATGTGCTTGCAGCTATCCATTGGAATTGCCAAACCGGAAGTTGCTGACGACTCCGAAGACCAACACCGACTTCTTAAGGACTTGATTGCATCTCAGCGTGTAAACAGCTAGCTCAAAAGTGTATCATCTCCTTGACTGCCTCCCTGCTCATGTCAGGCTGCGCTACACCATCACCACCCCGCCCGCTCAAGCCGCAGCCATCCAGAATAATGGTGCATCGTGACCATCCGGTGCGCTGCATAGCTTGCTTATCATTGTTGCAAGCTCGCAGCAGTATGGCAGCTGCCAAGCTCAGCAGTGGCGGTGTTGACATGGACAAATGCATGGAAGCAGCGGCTGCCGCTTTCATGGTTGTGTTCTCAGACAATGAACCGCAAGGCCATCCATCAACAATTGTCGCTTGCAGGTTGTTGCCAGAGCCGCCACGCTGACAGTCGTCTTGCTCCTCGTGTTGTCACCCGCCGCTGTTCTCACCAGGACAGCACCAGCCGGACCCGCTGGGCCGTTTCAGTTGCAGGGCTCGTCGCGACATTTGCTCACCTACAATACCGACGCTGGAAACTGTCAGGTTGGCAGCGAGGATACAACGTATTTGGATTGTGGTTCGGACACCCCAGCGTGTTGCACGTCGTCAACATGCTACTACAACCCTACTGGTGCTCACATTGCTCGGTCGGCATCAAACTCTGGATCTTCCTCTTCCTCATCTGCGTCAGCTTCTTCCTCATCGTCAGATGATGATGGGTCCTCCTCCTCATCGTCTTCAGCATCATCATCATCCTCATCATCCTCTTCTGGTGACAGCAATGAGCCAGGCGTCTGCCAAGACAACTATTACCTCGGATGTTGTTGATCATGAAGTCCAGCGCCAGCATCAAGCTCAAACCTGGGTGGATCTGTTACATACACGTGGTTTGGCAATCGAAAAGCTACATGTTTGTGAGATATGCCGGTGACTACTGCTGTTGCATGCATGTGCTATGCTAGGTATAGAGTGTCCCAGCTTAAGGGGGAGCTTGCAGTAAAAGCGGTTGGTGTCATCACCATAGACAACTACTCTCTGACTGATCCTCACAAGTTCAGAGTGAGCATGTTGAACAAATATAGATGGACATAATGTCAGTCACGTCCATAGACTAAGCGCTACCTACTGTGAAAATCCATTTTTGTATATGTCAGATCCAGAAAGCCTTCCTGTTCATCTGTGCGAAAGGGGTCCACACGGCTTATGATGTAACCAGCAATGGATCATGACATTCAAAATATCATCATTGTCACCACAAGCCATGAGCCCTGGCGCATTGCTGCCAATGTGTGACGACGTTGGTTGACCATACCCAGCAAGTTGCCATATTACCATAATGACGCTGTTGATGAGCACAAGGTCCACACAAACATGCACATCAGTCAGGACATCTAAACAAACACGGCAAATAATCGGCCCACAAACAGCCAGCAAGAGAAAGTTCACGTGTGTGGTCGTGTGCCTACGTGCATGGTTTTGTGGATGAGTGCCTGATAGCATCCTTCGATATAGCCTTGACACGCACGCTGAGGGCTGTCTACTGTGCTAAAATAGTTGAACCACTGAACAAAACCTCCATTCTCAGCTGTGTGTGTATTGTGCTTGTGATTGCGGCCGGCTGTCAGGTTGGTCTTGACAGAAAAGGCAGCAGCAATCCATGAGAGCATGTATCTTTGATCTGACCTATCAAGGAGACTTGTCTGGTGAAGTTAGAAATCTGGGATGCCAATGCAACAGTCATAAAAAACATAGGCAAGCTGCCAGAGCATGGTGGACTGAGGATGCCATGGCAACCAACGTATGATATGTCATCCAGCCCATGATTGTGCCACTCAATGGCGTGAGTTGGCGCTGCCAGACATGCCACCTTGGCCTTGCTGGTGTGTGGCTGTCTCGCTCCTGTGTTGCTCAGTGCCTGGGGTCTAGCAAATGATAATGCAGGACAGCTTCAACATGGCATGTGCAGGACACTAAGCTCAGCTGCTGGCCAGCCTTGGAGAGAATTCAGCCAGTCCATGTTTCGTCGTGACTTGCGACACCCTGGTTTGCTAGTTCACAGTCAGACTTCTCCGCTGCCTCAATCTGTCTAGAAGAGCTTGTAACGTACAGGCAGCCCTAAAATATACCCTCCGATGCGAACTGGTATTTGCAGAGCTATTCGGGGAATTGATGTCTTGGTTGCTATGAGTTGGTACAACGTGCAAGGGTTGCCGTTCCCTATCCAGACATGCAGACCTTGCGTGCACATTCTTGCGCACATTTCAGACTCCTGAGGAGCATTGCCAGACATTGCTGCCCATCGCAGGAGTTGCAAGGCAAGAGCCGAGACGTGCAATAGATCAATAGCTGCCACGGGACAAAAATATCCCAAGATTTTGGGGTGTTCAAACTCTGTAGTAAGCTGCAAGCACTTGTAGGCAAGTCAACGCTGCCTTGTGTACATGCGACAAGGCGCACGCCTCGCTGTGTGAGCCGATGCGACCGGCTCAGCAGCGTTTCTTGCTGCTATTTGTGGGTGTTGCGACAGTCACTGCCGCTCCCGATCCGCCGATCCCGGCAACAGGAGCTGTACGCGATATATGGGACAAAGTTGTCGACTCAGCATGGCTCACAGCCAAACCGCGTATTGCTTTCTGTCTTGGCGAGAAAGAATCAGGGGTCTTGAAGACTATGCTGGACTCGTTCCCTAACCCGCTTCCCACTGAGCCAGCAGAAGACCCTGTGTGCAGCAACGCAACAGAGCTTGGAAAGCACTTGTGCGGTCCTAAGTCTCTCATGGAGTATTACAAGGTCAACAGACGCTTTGGATTGCTGGTGCTGGTGTTGCTTGCCACCACAGAGCGGTCCTGATCACTGTGTGTCCTAATGCAGTACTTGCTGCTAACTGACAATGATGAGAAAGTGCCAAACACAGCAGCTTGCCCATCTGGTGTATCCACTCCCCAGTGCTCACCAGGTAAAATGCTGTCAGGCTGCAAGTACAGCGTAATCCAACATGCAACTCTTCACCAATAACTGTGCCATAGTCAAGGACACGCACATCTGCATGAAATCAACAGTCCTTGTTCATACCAAATAATCTTTAAAGGCAGCTTATTCTGAAGGCTAAACTTGACTGCAGGCTTTTTTGACGAAGCCAACCTGCCAGAGCTGCTACCAAACTCAACAGCAATTCCGCATGCCTGCTGTCCTGGCTATTTCTGCCCACCCATCTTGACATGCATGATTCCATGTCCACTGGGTGCAAGCTGCCAGAGGCATGTCAAACTCTCCAAAGCATTGTCACAATCTTGTGTGCACATGCAGTGACATCTGCACCTGTCATATGACTTGAATGTCTTGCATGAGTGTCCTTGTTATTGGACTTCAACTGCATGTAGCCATCGAGTGACCCTAGTGTGAGCATTTGTCTTGAAGCACACGCGAAGCACATGCTTGACACATTGCACGTGGTCTCAACAGAATGCCCACACGCCACTTATGTTGCACATCACATGCCACAGCATTGCTGCATGCCTTGTAGTGATGCACATCTTCCTGTCAGCCTACACAAGCCAATCAGAACTGCAGCTGTGGCCCAGATCAGTGCAACTTCTGGCGCTCTCAATTCAGTGCAACTTCTGGCACTCTCAATTCAGTGCAACTTCTGGCACTCTCAATTCAGTGCAACTTCTGGCACTCTCAATTCAGTGCAACTTCCTGCACTCCCAACCAGCAGTCTTGAGGCTCCACATGGCCCCAAACAGTCAACGACACTTGTACATTCTGTTACAGAGCTGTTTCAGCACCCCCACCAGACCCCTTCGTGGCCGCACTGGACCCCCTACCCATGAAGTATGCAAACAGGTGAGCCAGACACTACTCCAGCGCACACCATTCAGGGCACAAAACACATACAGCATGGAGTCAACATCTACTCCCAGCCTATAATTTGATTGCTGTGCTAAAATCAACCAGATGTGATAGGCAACGCTACACACAAAACAGAGTGATAGGCAATGCTACACACAGAACAGAGTGACCTCGGCACATGCCTTGTGACAGGTGGTGCGCACCGTATGCATACAAGATGCGGCCTGAGGTGGGGTGTGGGGGGGCAGACAAGTGGACCGTGGTCCCTGATGGGGCTTTCCCTGGCTACTGGTGGACCTATGGCCAAGGCAACCTGTTCTGTGAGGCTGGGCACTACTGCCCTAACACCACCGTGCAGGTACGCCTTTGCTTTTGTATCATTGTCAAACTTTCAGAGGATAACTTGAGTTTTGTAAAGTGGCAAACGCTGGGCAGCCCGGTATAATACTTGGCTTCTCATTAAATTGATGCCAAAAGGCATAGTCTTTTCTTTTCTTTTTCCACAGTGGCAAACACCAATTGTTGTGAAATTACACGTCATAAAGCCACTTTAGAAAAGGCAGTTGGTGTCTGCCACATGAGTTCTTGCACATAGCAGGCCTTCTGCAGTATTTCAATCAGTTGTGTGAACTGAGCTAATGCTCCCATCTGGGGTGTGCTGCATCATTTAGTACTCACAGTGCTGCTGTTTGCGGGACTGTGCTGAGAAGCTTAACAACAGAATTCATGACACATGTTCATTGCATAGCTCCCCTTAGGCTATCTGCCTTGATGTGGGGCTGCTTAGTCTTGCTGTGTGTCACACCATGATGTGCAGCAGTCACATAGCATTAAGTCGAAATGCATGCGCCTCAGCTTTGCCACTGCAGTAGTACAGAGACACCCACGCAGATCCTCATTTGCATTCAGATTCCATGTCCAAGAGGATATTACTGCAAGACAGGCAGTACCAAGCCCACCAAGTGCCCTCCCTTGATGACCTGCCCTGAGAAGTCAGAGGTGCCCTCAGACAACTATGCTGGGATGGTTCTGGACCTGGCCATGTTTGTGGGCCTCTGGGTCGTGTGGATGCTCTACAGATGGTGAGCCTGCATTGTCAATGTGACTGCCATTGCTGTACTGACTCATCAGCCAGATGAAAAGCTGCACAGACTGCAGATTTCCAAACACCGCATCAGAACTAAATGTAGACTTGACAGCAGATCGATAACAATAATAATTGAAATGTATACTTAGCCAGCAGGCATCAGGTGCGTGCGAAGCAAGTCAGTTCCCTCCAGACAGGCTTGTTCAGAGCATCATGGGTGTAGCGGTTTGATTTCAACTTGTGAATGTCAAACAAAACACCAGCAGGTTGACATGCAGCTTCCAACTCTTCTGCTAGTCTACACCAACCTAGAGAAATGCAGTCATGACCAATGTTGAAACAAAAGCGTTGACTTGTTTCCTGTAAATTGTTACAGTGGTGCTGCTGTGTCTGTTTAGGTACCATAGACTGCTCAGGAAGCTGAGCAAGAAGCAGCGGCTGAAGATGAAGAAGGGAGAAGACTACCACGCTCCCAAGCACATCTTTGGTCACGCCAGCCAGGAAATGAGTCAGGCTGTCTCAATTGAAGCACCTGCTGGAGAAGCTGCAGGTGATGAGACTATGCGTTCCTGCGTTTGTCTGCCCTGGATGAGGCAGACTGTCTGAAAGAATGTGCTGTCTGTAAAAATGTGCTGCCTGAAACCATGTCCTATGTCATCCACTCATGACCGAAGATGTCTAATGCTGTATCAGTACGTTCTTGCACTAAGGAGGCTGAAAGCAGTATGCATGTTTTACCAAAACTGGTTTGTGGGCATGTTTGCCCAAGTACTAGTTTGATGGTAAAACATGCAAAGAGGCTATGCTGGCCTTTCAACGTCACCACTGTTGATTTCAACACTACATCTGTGCATGAAGCAGTTTGCCCGTCCTACCATGACACTGTTACCAAATGGGCAACTGGCCAGTCTGGCCCCTGAAGATTACCACTGCTAGTTTCAGCGCAGCATGTGTGTGTGAAGCAAAACAGAGTGCATTTATACGTCCAGCAACACCACAAGCTGCGGTCTCTGTGGTCCTACACTTGGCGGAGTGTTTTCTCCAAGATGTCTGTTGTTGGGCTTGGCGTAATGCTACTTACCTGCCATTTCCTGCTGAGATAAAATGGCAGGTCCTGCTGTTGAGCTGTCACACCTATGAGGCGACCACACTGCATAACAGCAGCTTATGGCGTGACTGTACACACAAAACGCCAACTGAGTTGCGTCAGCGTATGCTTTCCTTTGCACAAGCTGCAACAAGTGTGAGCGCTGCTGCTTGACATCAATCACCGGACTAGTATGCAAGTATGTGTTGGCACCAATGTATTTTAGGTCTGTACATGGAGACATGGCAATGTACCAGGCCTGCGTTTTACATCGAGTCTGGCTTTGTCATCAGCAGCTGTTCCAAAACAACAAAGGTTGACTGTCGTAAACAGAGGCATCAGCTACACATAGGGGATGGAAGTGTCACAGACAGAAATGCTTGCAGACTCTTATTCTGGTCTGTATGCAGCTGGGCTTGCTTTGCAGCCTCACTGAAAAGCATGCAAGGATGACAGTGATCAGTCATATTGCATAACCATGAGGCCTGACACCGGACCCACCTTGATACCTTTAATGCAGAAACAGCGTCTGGCAATGGTGAGCAACGGCAACGTCCAGGACAGGGAGAGGAAGAAGTTGGGGATGTCCTGTCAACAGGCTCAATGAGCAGGACTCAGAGCGCTGAGCTACAGGATGGAGGAGATGAAGAGCAACAGGGCCGGCGCAGGTCCAACTCGGGAACCCTTGCACGTATCATCAAGAGGTATGAGATTGCACCCATGTCTCATGTTAGTGCATGTTGGCTCACAGGACTAGGGGTTAGGCACAGTAGGTACCTGGCAAGAACAGTTAGCTGGGACGCCTGTAAACTATCATCATCAAGAAGAGGTATCACAGCAGCTGATGTGTTTTTTGAGCTTGCAAGCAGTGAATGCACCTGCTGGGCATTTTCCAATGTGTTTGTATCATATATAAGGAGCTTGACAGGATGTGCAGTAGCGTGAGGATCTGGAAAGTGTCAGCATCTGGTGTGTGAGACTTGTCAGAGGCAATCTGGCAGGAACACACTGCATGTGGCTTGACAGTCACTGCAGTCCTGACATTACCATCGGCAGGTTGCTGCAATCTGTCGAACGTTGTACTCTTGACAACTGCAATTGGAGGTCCACCTGATGTGCTGCCATCTAAACATCCATGCAACAGTGGGTTTGAAGCTGTCATTGCACCCTTCATGGTGCATCTCCATCTTGGCAGTTTGAGTGACTTTTTGCAGCTGCATCTGTGGCATTCAAATCCCCTTGGAATGAAGGCCTAGACATGGCTGCAAACAGCATTAATTCCAATTGAAAAAAAACAATTTGCTGCTTGTCTACAGCATCAGTCCACAAAAGACCAACAAGCACAGCCCCAGCAAGCAGGGCTCAATCCACGTGCCTGTCTGGGCTTCCTTTGGGGGCCCTGCCCCAGGCTCTGCTGACTACACCCCCCTGATGGGTCAGCCCCCCAGCCACCCCGCCGATCCCACCCAGGCGGGGGTGATACTGACAAGCCCCAGGATGAGCAGCCCTGGTCCCCAGGAAGCTGCTAGACCAATGCTGGACGTGGAGTTTACTAATATGGGCATGAGGCTGAAGGGCACAGGGCGCAAGGTTTTGGCGGGAGTGACAGGGCGGTTGAGGGAGTCTCGTATGACTGCAATCATGGGGCCTTCCGGAGCAGGTGGAGTTTCCTTTCTTCTGGGCTGTGTTTGCTGACTGTTGCTGTGTTTCCTTGAAAGATTGGATCTCAGATACATTAGTTTGCAGAGCTTGGTAGATTGTTGCTGTGCTTGTAGGCAGCCTTCTGTTGTGCTGTGTTTTGCCTTGTGTCAAAATGTAGGTTGTGTCAAACAAACTGGGTGATGGCAAGGTACGCAATTGTCTTACAAGGGTGCATCTGGCCTGTCAGGAGGGCCACCTATGTGTTGAATGCTATGCAATCTGCGTGCTCTAGTGCAGCACCCGGGCACCGCAGGAGCTGAAGCAAAGAAGTATTGTCAGTGCTGCATGCATTGTATTTCATACACAGCATTGCATACACTTCAGTTGTGTTGTCAAGACTTTGTGCCAATCAAGCAAAGCTGGTGGCTGCCACATGCAATGGACCATGACATGGTCAGTCAATCCACTGAAAACAGCTTGGCTGGGGCTCATTCTGTTGAGTGCCAGCTCACCCTCATCTGGTTGATTTGCAGGCAAAACCTCTTTGATGGCTGCTTTGGCTGGCAAGGCCTCATATGGCACAGTCAGTGGCAGTGTGAAGGTCAACGGCAAGGCAGACAAGCTGCTGAGGTATAAGAGGGTCATGGGGTTTGTGCCTCAGGTATGGCCCACCATACTCTGTCACGATGGTCAACATGTATGTGTGATATGGTGTCAGGGTACTTATGAGCCAGATTTTGCTTAATTTGCATGCATCATGACAATTTGGCCGAGTGGTCTAAGGCGCTGGATTTAGGCTCCAGTCCGAAAGGGCGTGAGTTCAAATCTCACAGTTGTCAGTACCTTTTTTCTCTCCCGTCCCTCATGAACTTCAACTTTTTGCTGTTTTGTCTTTGTTGCAAGGCCACCACGGCTTGCAATTCACTGTCCTGCTTTGGGCTGCTGGCACTGCACAAACAGTGCACTGATGCATGCTGCAGGATGACATCATGTACACCAATCTGACTGTGGAGGAGAATCTGCTGTTCAGCGCTCAATACAGACTGCCAGTCCATTACACACATGCCCAGCATGTCTATTTTGTGGAGAGAGCAATTCAGGTCTGTGAAAGCATTTCGCCTTGAGCTTGTGCAGTAGAAGCTAGGCTTAAAAGCTGATTGAAATGCTTTGCTAAACATGCATAGACCATCTGATCCATGACACAGCCACATGCATTCGCAGATGTTGCAAACCATCCTTATAGTAGAGTACTGAAGGGCCAGTGGGCTCCAGATGAGCTTTACTGGTTTTCCTGAACAGTATGTGCACATGTGTTGGCCGTCATCTGGTCCAAGAAGTGTCATTTATGCCTATAACTTGAGCCAACAAAAGAGGCTTTGTCATCCCACTGCAAAACATAGATCATGTATCGTGCAGATCTTGGCTCTGGACGACATCAGGAATGAAATCATTGGGGATGAAGAGGTACGGGGCATCTCTGGTGGGCAGCGCAAAAGGGTGAATGTGGGCTTGGAGCTGGTGGCTGATCCAATCATGCTGTTCCTGGATGAGCCCACCAGCGGCCTGGACTCCACTTCTTCAAAGATGGTCATCTCAGCATTGCAGCAGGTCTCTGATTGCAAGTGATGCATCAGATCCTGCATACTCTGCACACACCATGCATTTTATTTTGCTGCTTCAACCCTTGGCAACCTGTGTGCTAGCCCATTTGTAGCAGGGCTGAGGTAAAAGGCGCAGTGCTACCGTGTCAGGAGACTAATTGCCTGCACTGTCACACCATGCTGCTTCTG
>JAABUK010008209.1_pt1 | contig 14743 bp, 16 predicted proteins | sample 5559141 | NCBI WGS metagenome assembly JAABUK01 (sample SAMN10711869, study PRJNA513367) | rock metagenome | isolation source: Antarctica rocks | place: Antarctica: Victoria Land, Pudding Butte nord | collected 2016-01-03
CTTCGCTTGATTCCCGGTCACCCCGCCCCACCTGCAGCGGCCGTGAGGTCCACGCCTGCATTTCCTTGAGCACCCGGTCGTGATTTGACCTTGTCTTCGGAAACGGATGGCTGGCTGTCCGTCAGTTGCGGCCCAAACTCCGATGGCCAGTGACGGTTGGCGGTTGGCACGGTCCTCAAGGGGACGTGTTGGCGTCAGCGTGAGTTCAGTAGGCGCATGACTTCGCTGTACAGGTAGCGGCGGTGACCGCCGGGCGTGCGTAACGACGTCAGCCGGCCATCCCGCGCCCACCGGGTGATCGTACCGGGCTCGACGCGAAAGATGGAAGCGACCTCCCGTGGGGTCAGGAGCTTTTCGTCGTCTTGGGGGTGGATGAGCATGACCTGTCAACTCCTCAGGCACCGTAGGTAGCACCACCTACCGGATTCTTAAGCCCATCTCGATGGAGCGGTACTCCATGCAAGGTTGACAGCGCCTGATCCCCTGAGCCGGTCGGTTACCGACCGCATCGCGGTCTACATGGGTAAAGGGAGCATCTACGGAAGGTAAAGAAACTGTAAGCCAGAGTTCATACTTTGTCCAGTATCCAGGCCGCACTCCCGCACGAGGCTTGTTGGCTCTACAGTGCCGGGGCCTTGGACGTAGTCGCATGACAGCCTCAGTTGGCGTGCCCGGCCTGGACCGAGTTTTCGAAGTACCCTCGGCTCGGTTCCACGATGCCCTTCGATTCCGGATCGAACGGTTGAGCTGCCCGACCTGGGTGGTGAACGTGCCACAGAGATCGGTGGCCACCCCTTCACGAACGAACGGGACTCAGGAATCACCCTCGGTGGGTCAGGGCTGAAATTGCCGGCTTACCAGTCGCTCCTGCCGTGCTGAGCAACGCGGCGGACTTGACGAATCCAGCGGCTTCGCCGAAGCCGAGGGGACCTTGTGTCAGAAGAAGCCCGTTAGCACAGGACCGCGCCCGTCAGGACCGAAGCGCGGATGTTCATGTCGTCTTGGTGGCGCACCGAGGGCTCGAGGCGGGCTATCCCTCAGGAGTGGCGGTCGCCACAAAGTTGTCCGCATATCCGGTCGACTTGCTGAATGCGCCGGTGCAGGTGATCAGGACAAGCTGTGCGGCTGTGTCGTGTGAGAAGATCCCCGTCTGGGAAAGGCGTGACTTCAGGACTCTGGTGACTGACGAGATCCGGTAGCCGCGTGACTGGTCGAGGTCTCCGACCAGGAGCCGGTCGCCGGGACGCAGGGAGAGCATGCGGACCGAGAAGCCGATGCCGCTGAGCGTGTCGACATGGCCTGCGATGACGACGCTGCCGGTGATCTCGCCGGCTAGGGAGCTGCCCGACCACCACCCGAGACGCTGGCCATCACCCGGAAGCTGAAGATCACCGCCCGGCTCCACGTCCACAGGATCGACCGGTGCGTCGCTGGTGACGCCGCGTGCCTGGATACTCAGCCAGGTCGGGACGAAGGTGTGCCGTTGGCTCGCGGCTGTCCGGCCGACGTGAGCTGGTGCTGCTGGCGGAGTGGCTGCCACCCCGACCGGGTCGGCGCGCTGCGCGACAACCGTTGGCGACCCCGCCATCGGGGGTGGCGTGCCCTCGGCAGCCAGGGTGGGCAGATCAACATGCGTGGTTGTGGCCACGACGGCTACTGACGCAACGGCCGCGATCAGACCAGCGAGCCGTCGAGCCCCGTGCGGCATCACGGGGGCCAGCCTTCCGCACCGAACGATGTCACCCGTGGTGCGGCGTTCGACGGCCCTTGCGCGCAGCCACGACTGCAACGCATGAGACGAGGCATGCGGCCCCAATGAGCAGCCCCACAGGGGCGGCGGAGCGCTGTTGCGTGGCGGTCATGGACGCGGCTTGTCCGCCGGTTCCCGCCTGAACCGCTGATGGTGGCCCGCTCGAGCCTCGCTGCTGCAGTGGGAGCACCTGGATCACCGCGTCCATCGTGCGATCAGCCGCGACTCCGATGGCGAATACCCGAGTCAGTGCCGTCTCTTTGACCGGCAGAGTCGCTGGGCCGAACACGATGGGGCCCGTCGTAGCGGTGGGAACGATGTCGACCGAGTAGCTGGTGGCAGGCACAACCAGCGACAGGGACTCGCCGTTCGCGACGTTGGCGAAGGCCACCTTGCCGTTGACGCGGATGTCCGCCGGGCCGACCGCCGCCGTATGCGTCACCGAGACCCTGCCCGTCCCCGCTGCCGCAGAGGTCAGGTCGTTGGGAAAGGAGGTGACCATGGGGGGCTTGGTCGGGTCGACCTGGCGATGCACGACGACGTCGAGGTTCTCACCAGGCTTGACGGTGAAGGTAGCTGCCGCCGTTGCCCCGGTTCCAGCTGCGCTGAGTGTGTGGTCACCCGGCGGAAGCGTCAAAGGGCCGACGACATCCTTGGCAGCGGCATTGCCGGCTACACTGCGCCCGTCAATACTGATGTTAAGCGTCGTTCCCGGTAAGCCCTGTACGACGTAGACCTCTCCGGTTTGCGGCAACGCCGAAACCCCGGTGGCCGCTGGGCCTGCCGCCACTCCCACAGCCGCTGACACACACAGGGCCAGAGCCCCCAAGACAGTCCGGGTGTGCATGATTCGCTCCCTCGTCGCTCCTGCCTCAGGACCTCCACGGGCAACAGTGTTCTCGAGCGAGAACGCGGAAGTGCATGCCGCTTGAGGTGGGCAGATGGCTACAATGCTAGAGGTCGTGGCCGGAGTCGTCACGGGATTCCGGAAACGGAGTAAGTGGGTTCGCACATGGTGAGGACGCCATCCGACGGCAGGTGGAACCCAGGTCTTCGTGATGTCGGCCTTGTCCTGCTCGCGGGGGGGACGGCCGCAATGGTGTACGCGGTCTGGCTTTCCACTGATCAACGAGTGGCCGTCCCGAATGAGCGGCGCACAACCGTGAGCGCGCCTCAGCCCGTGGCGACAACCGAGCTGAAGGCACCGTCGTCCCCATCCCCTTCGCAACCGCCGTCGGCGGCGCCTCCGTCGGGAGCAGAAAACGGTCCGGGTATGACCGAGCCTGGAGTCCGCGTCGTGATGCGCCCCGACGCATCTGGTGATCTTGAGGTCGTCGAGTGGGTTCGCCTGCCGAACCCACTGCGAGAGGTCGCGCTGACAGTCCCCCAAAACTTCGGCATCGCCGCCGTGGCCCGCCCCACCGTGGTCGATCTCCAAGCCGTTGCCGACGGCAACGTGGTCGCCGTCCCGGACAACGGCACCGTCCGGCAGCGGGTCAACCTGGTCCTGCCTCAACCCGCTGCAGGCCTCCAACTTCGTTACCGACTCGTGGATGCCGTCCAACGCAGTCGTCCGGCGCCGCCGGGCAGAGCGCTGATCATCGTCGCGCCGCTGATGGCGGAAGCGTTGGCGACTCAGCCATTCATCCTGCAAGTCTCCGGAGCACACGTCACCAACCTCACGTGCCCCTTGCTGCCTCAACCGCAGCAGCTGTGCGGGCGGCAAGACGCGCAAGGCTGGTCTGCGCCGGGGCTCACCGGTGATCGAGCCGTAGTGATTGTCCAGGCAGACCTTCCGAATCCCACCTAAGCAGGACCTGTCCCGCCCAAACCAGGTCGCGCCCCGGTCGGCGCCCGACAACATTTCGCGGACCAGCCACACCGACCAGATACAGGGCTTGGCGCGTGAGGACAGCCATGACACAACACGATGCCACAACGAGGGACTAACTTCGGTCTTTCATGAGGTCGGCTGACGGGGCAGCAGGGGCCTGGTTGGGCTGATGTCGGGCTGGTGCGGTCGGTGGGCATGCCGGATGACCGCGTGGCGCTGCGGGGCGGGTTTCCGGGTGGCGCTGGTCGTGGGCGGACAAGTGAGGGGCGAGGTTTCAGGTCCGGACTCGGGATCGCGGTGAGTGCGCGGATAGCGGTGAACGCGGCGACGATCTCTTTCGCCCGGGGCCAGGTCCGGGGGAACCGGAGGTGCCGTCGGCGGCTGCCGTTGGTGAGGCGGGCGGGGACCTGCAGGAACCGGTAGCGCAACGCTTTGGGCTCGCATGCCTTCAACCCGGGAGGTAGGGCGAGTAGCCGCAGCCACGCGATGAGGTCGGCGGAGATGGATGCAGCGATGGCCCAGGCGGCGTTGATGTCGTACTCGCGGGACGGGAACCGGCCGATGCCGGAGTCTTTGGCGTGCCGGATCCGGGTCTCGACGCGCGCGTGGGCGCGGTGGCGGCCTCGAGGAACGCCACCTGACCGCCGGTGGCCACCGGGGTGTTGGTCGCCACGCCCTGGTGACGCCACCCGTCGGCGTGCTCGAACAGCGTCAGCGACGCACCCGGGTGGGGGTGCTCACGGCGGATGAGGACCCGCATCCCGACCGGCCACTTCTTGAGGTTAAGCATGCCGGTGATCTCGACGACGTCGCTGTGCTCCTGCGGCTCACCGGTCGCGGTGACCGCGAGCTTCCAGGCCGTCTTCGGGACCTGGGCGATGGCGTGACCTTCGTCCTGGACATGGGAGAACCGGTGCGGATCATCGACCTCGTTGCCAGCTTCGCGAACCAGCTCCACCTCGCCGACAGTGAGATCCGGTACACCGGGCTCAGGGCCGGCGAGAGCTGCACGAGAGACTGTTCAGCGAAACGGAGGAGCGGCTGCCGACGGAACATCCCCGCATCTTTGGCACCGTCGGTTTGAACTATGCACTTCCTCTCGATGACGGTCTGCACGACCTGTATGCCGCCGCGGCTCGAAATGCCGTGAGGGACGTCATGGCGCATTTGGTCCGGTTGGTGCCCACCTACCAGCGCGCACTGACCCCTGCCCCGGCCGTCGGGGCTATCCGCGGGGTCACAACGCTTTATCCGGACGACTACTAGACCCGTCGATGACGGGTCGCAGAGGTGAAGTCGAGTCGGCGCGAGCCGAGAGAGAGCAGACATGGAACTGAACGAAGTCGTTCAGCGGATCGTTGTTGGTCACTGGCGCACCCTGCTGTTGTGCCTGCTCGTGGCCATCAACGTGGTGGTCGCTCGGTCCCTGCTGGATTCAACCCCCGCCTACTCATCCACGGCCCGCATCCAGGCGTCGAGCACTCCGCCCGGCTCGGACACGGAGGCTGACTCGGTTCTCAACCGAGTCAAGGGGCTGGCGTCCAGCGGGCGTGTGCTCACCCAGACCATGCAGGAGGCCGGAGTCACGAACCGGGACGTGACCGTTCTGGGGGCAACGGGCCTCCGGGTCTCCCGGCTGGGAACCTCCGCCATCGTTGACATCTCGGTGGTCGATCGCGATCCGGGCGTGGCGCGCAAGCTGACCGACAGCTTGGCCAAGCGAGTTGTCGAGCTTTTGGACAGTTCAGGCACCGAGCGTGTCACGTCCTTGCGGACGGACCTACAAAATCGCCGCGACAAGGTTCTCGTCGATCGCGAGAAGAAGGCCATTGAGCTGGGGCGGATGGTTGGCGCTGCTGACCGGGTCGACCTTCAAGCGCAGGTCGGCACGCTTGATCGGGAGATCGACAGCCTTGATGCCCTTCTGCGTCAGCTGGCGGTGAGCTCGGCGACATCGAGCTCGGCGACCGTGATCTCCGAGGCGACGCCCCCAGAGCCAGTCCCTCGGCACGTTCCGACGGACGTCGCCTTGGTGCTCCTCCTCGGTCTTGTCGCCGGACTGTCCCTGTGCATCCTGATCGAGGTGTTCCGCCCGCGCGTCCCAGGAGGACGTTCATTCGCGCGGGAGCTCGGTGTCCCTTTGCTAGGCGCCGTCCAGTCCGGTAGCAAGGACCAACAACCCACCCCGCAGGTACCCGCCGCCACCGATGAATCCCTCCGCGAAATACCCTTGGAACCGCGAGCCCAGCCCGAGACGGCGTCCGAGTACAGCGCCGCCGTCAGTCCGGCGGCATTGCTGGCAATTGGGTCTCGGCCGACCGAGCAGCCATCCGACGGATCGTTGTTGCTGGGAACTGCGGTGGCGACCAGCTCACCGCGCTCGCCGAGCGACTGTCCATCCAGCTCGGGTGGGCGCAGTCATATGGAACTCTGTCGCGGGGCGACATGCCGAGCGCGTCGTGGAACGGTCATGGCGCGAACACGAGTGGCGAAGTCGATGGTGGTTTGGGCCGACCGGTGCTCAACACCGGCGTCCTGGCGCCGAGCCAGCGGGTGCCCACTCTGGCCAGGAGAAGCCGAAGGCTCGAAGTCGTCAGCCTCAGGGACCTCAACTCGAGAGGTGACACATCTGGGGCCGCACTTCTCTACATCGCCTGCCCTCGCCGGTCGTACGCCCACCTCGAGGATTTCAGGAACCTCGCCGCAGCCACGGGGTGGCCCGTGCTCGGTGTGCTCAATCACTCTAAACCGCAACGGGAACGGCGGCGGACATGAACCGAGGCATCCAGGAACCAGACTCCGTGAGCATTGAGGTGTTCAGCCGGTCGGGTGGACCCGGCGCCTCGCAGACGTCCGAAGCCGGCGACCTGACGGTCTTCGACAGTCCGGCTTCGCCGGCCGACCCGAACCTGCTCGACCGTCTTCGTCTCGGGACCGCGGGGAGCGACCTCGCGGCGCCGCCGGTCGTCCTCCCGGACTTCTGCCACAAGGACAAGTCGGAGATGCCGTCGAGCATCGCCGTCGCAACTCGTGGAGCAATCCGTCCGACCCTGACGGACGCGGCACTCAACTGCGGAATGGCGCTCGCGACCCTGGACATCCCCAAACCGGACACTGCGGCCATCCGCGACTTCTACCGGCGGGTCAGGGAACGCTTCCCCAGTCCGGCCGGCTGGTCGTTCGAGCTGAGCCGGAGCGACGTGCTTCGCGCCGCGGTCGAAGGTGCCGACTTCGCTGCCGACCGGTACGGCATCGAGGCGCGGGATATTGACAGGGTCGAGGAGTTCGGCCGACTCTCCGTCGACGAGTACGGCGGCGCCCGATCCGCGGCCAAGGAACTGCCTTGGGTCTGCACCCAGTTGGCCCGGCTCCGCTTCGGCTCGACCGGACCGAGCACGCACTTCCTAGAGCTGCAGGAGGTCGAGGAGGTGATGGAGCCGGAGACCGCGGCCCGGCTGGGGATCCACCAAGGTCAGGTGACCCTCCAGTTGCACAACGGCGGCGGCGTGCTTACCGGTCAGATCGGTGAGATGTACGCGCGGCGCAAAGCTGCGTCGCGCCTGCTCCGGATAGAGATGGCGATGGCCAAGCCCGTGGCCCATGTCCGAAGTCTCACAAGCCTCGACCAGGCGCGAGAGCGCTACGCCAGGTACTTCCAGGTCGGTTGCCCGTCGATACCCATGCACGGCGATGAGGGGCGACGGGTCATGTTGGCGCAGCGCCTGTCTATGAACTACGGCTTCGCCTTCCGGATGGCGACGTATGCGGCACTGCGGCGCTTCGCGCAGGAGGCGTTCGGCGCGTCACTGCGTCTGGTAGTGGACTCCCCGCACAACTCGGTCTACGAGGAGATGGTGGGTGGAGAGCCGGCGTTCGTCCACCGTCACAACGCGGCCCGCGCCTGGACGGGCGACATGATGGCCGGCCACCCCGCCTTCGCCGAGACTGGTCAACCCTTGCTTGTCCCCGGTACGAACCGGACCTCCTCGTTCATCTGTGTCCCGGGCGCGAGTGCCCATCGCAGCCTGTACACCGCGTGTCACGGCACCGGCAGCATCATCAAGGCGTTCGAGAGGGACGGCCGTTCCGGGGTCGATCCCCTGGGTCGGCGCACCCAGCGTTACGGCTACTCGGACGCCGCGGCGACCGATGTGGCCCAGCTGGACGACAACGGTGTCGACGAGGCGTTGGGCATCCTCTCCACTAACGGGCTCGTGCGCCCGGTCGCCCGACTGCGTCCGCTCGCCGTCCTGAACTGAGGACCTGACGCCATGAGGAACTTGCTGACCGCCATCGCCGGGCCTCACACGGTGCGGGGGAGGAGGTCCCAGGACGTCGTCCCATGACCGAGCGTGTTGCGCTGACGAGCGTGTGCGCAGCCGTCACGGTGCAGCCCCTCATACGGCCTTCCGGGCCGGGGAACAGCGCACCCGTTGACGTCTTCCTGCTTGTGGCCATGCTGATGACGACCATGTGGGCCGCGACGAGTGGCTTGCGGATACGAATGCCGTATGGCGTGCCCGTGCTGCTCATGGTGGTGGCCGGAGCGGTGGCGGGGCTGTTGAACACGTTACCCTCGGTGGCCTTGTTGGCCTTGGTGCAGGACATCGTCCTGCTCGGCTGGTGCACCGCTGTGGTCAACCTCGGCGCGGTTCCCGGCGCCCTTCGGCTGATCACTCGTGCCTGGGCCGTGTCTTCAGTCTGCTGGGCAGCGGTCCTCGTCGCAGCTTGGCTGTTGGACATCACGCCGGTGCTTGGGATCACGGCCACAGAGGGGAACCGGGTAATGTTCACCTTCGGTGACCCGAACTACGCCGGCACCTACTGGGTCTCGTCGCTGTTCATCGTCGCCGCGACGGGGGCCCCGAGCAGGACCTGGGTTCGACGCATCGGGTAGTCCTGCTATTCGGGGCGCTGCTCCTCAGTGAGTCCAACGGAGCGGTCCTCCTGCTAGCCACCGGTCTGGGACTGTTGACAGCCGCGAGCATCCATCGACGCCGCGGCGCGTTCGCCGCCGCCGCGTTCGTCATCCTCGCGGGGACTGCCGTCACCGCTGTCCTGCAGCTCGTCCCGCTCAACGCCGTTCAGACGTGGGCGCGGGACTCAGGTCAGCCACTGCTCGTCAACTCGGTAGGCCGAAGTGATGGCAGTAGCTCACAGCGGGGCACCCTGATCGAGGAGTCGATCGACCTCTACGCCAACGACAGTCTTCTCGGGTCGGGGCCGGGGACGACGAAACAGCTGCTTAGTGAGCGCCAGTATCCCTACGCGAAGGAGGCCCACAACGACTACCTGGCCACGCTCGTCGAGCGTGGACCGCTCGGCGCCCTCGGCATCGTGGCGCTCGTCTTCAGCGCCGGCTTCCGAGCGTCCGTTGTCGTCCGAACCTCGGTGCACAGCCCCCCCTTCGCTGACCTTCCCCGACCGGAGGCCCTCGTTGCGGCTCTAGCCACCTTGGCTGTCGCAGGAACCTTCTACGAGGTCATGCACTTCCGGTTCCTCTGGATCCTGCTGGCACTTACCGCCGTACTCGCCGAGGCTGCCGCTTCCCCTGAGCGACGTCGTGGTGGAGCCTCGTGAAAGCGACCCAGCCGGTTGCCTGGCACCTTAAACCCGCACGGCCGCTCGGCCGGCGCTCGGCCTTGGCCAATTTCGGGGCCCAAGGCACGGCGCTCCTGTGTCTGACCATCGCGAGCCTTGTCGTCGCCCGAGCCAATGGGTCCGAAGTCTTGGGGGAGTACGCCCTCCTTCGGGTGCTGCCCTGGCTCACGGGCATCGTCCTGAGCCTTGGGCTGCCCATGGCCTCCGCATACTTTCTCGCCGGAGCGCGCTCCCTCGACGCGCGACTGCGTCCGACTCTCCTGGTGTTGGTAACGGCAGCGGCGATGGGCGGCGCCGCAGTCTGGTGTCTCGGCGCCCCTCTGGTGCGCCGGTGGTTCTTCCCCACCGTCCCGGAACCCTTGCTGCTCCTCGCCGCCGTGTGCGTCGTCACCCAGCTCGTCACCGTGTGGGCCAAGGCGTGCTGCCAGGGCCAGGCCGACCTCCTTGGAGCCAACATCGTCATCATCACCGAGGAACTGTGGTTCCTGCCGGCATACGGCACGGCGATCCTGCTCGGACTGGACGGCATGACTGCCGTTGTAGCCGGCCTCATCTTTGGCGGCACCCTCGCCTTGGCCACTGCCCTGGGGCGCCTGGCGCAGACGGGGTTCTTCCGTGATCTGGGCCGACCTGCATACCGGCTCGTCCGGGAGATCGCTGCTTTCGGCGCGCGCGGCGAGCTCGGAAACGTTCTTTGGCTGATGAACCTTCGCCTAGACTTCCTCGTCCTGAGCGTCCTCGGCGGACCCTCGGCGCTGGGTCTGTACGCCGTCGCCTCGAAGTTCGCCGAACTGATGCGGCTGCCGGCCACCGCCGTCAACTACGTCCTCTACCCGCGGTTCGCCCATGCAGAGCCCATGGCGGCGCGCGCGGACTTTCGCCGGCTCCTGCCGCGAGCCGTGCTCCTGACCATCGCCGCGACGCCCGTCCTTGCCGTGGCGGTGGTCCAGTTGCTGCCACGCATCTACGGGAGTGAATTCAGCGCCGCCGTCGTGCCCGCGTGTGTCCTCCTCGTCGGTCTGGCCGTCGAGGGCGCCGCGGCAGTAGCGTCCGCTTACCTCTGGGGTATCGGGCGCCCGGGTCTGAACACCGCGGCCATGTGCGCCGGAGTCGTTGTGACCGTCGCCCTCGATCTCACTCTCATCCCCGGCCACGGCGCGCTCGGCGCGGCGGTCGCCTCGAGCGCCGCGTACCTGCTGACGACGGGCCTGCTCACGCTGTTCGCGCGCCGCTGCTCGCCGGTTTTTCCGTCACCGGCGTCCGTGATTGACCGTGCGCCATGAGGAGGCGCGTGCTCCTGGCGGAGCTTTTACTGTTGACGCTCTTCGTCGCGGCCACACCCTGGACGGTCGCCCACGCGGCCGGGCAGCAGTGTGGGACGGCGACCGCACCGGCCGGTTACTCGTTCACCCTGTGCATCGCGGCGCCGCAGGCGAACGCCGTCGTCGCGGGACCGGTCACCGTCAGGGCGACGGTCTCCGTAACCGGCTCCGCTCCTGCTGTCAACGGCATCACCTACTCGCTTGATGGGCAGTACCTGCTCTTCGATGCGCAGTCGCCGTACGCCTTTACCATGCACACGTCCCGGTATGCCGTCGGAGGTCACACACTGTCGGCCTCTTTAGCCTTCAGTGGCGGCTACAACTCCCCCCAGTCAGGCTCCCGCTGGTCTTTACGGCTTCAGCGGCACCCACCCCGCCCCCGGCATTTATCCCGCGCCAGGGACAGCCGGTGCCAGCGGGAGCCGCCCGGATCGTCGCTGTGGTGGGTGACGGTGCGAGCGGCCTCACCGCCGCGCAGAAGGTCGTCGACCTCATCGGCTCCTGGCAGCCAGACCTCGTCGTAACTCTCGGCGACGTGTATAAGCAGGGGAGCGCCGAGGAGTTCAGCAACTGGTACGGCGAGAACGGGTCGTACTACAACCGGTTTTTCGGCATCACGAACCCCTCGATCGGCAACCACGAGTACACGACCGACCCGAACGCCCGCGCCTATTTCGATTACTGGGGCTACCCGCCGCACTATTACAGCTATACGGTCGGGAGCTGGCACTTCGTCAGCCTGGACAACACCTCCCAGTTCCAATCGTCGGGCACGTCGTCACCGCAGTACCAGTGGCTCGCGGCGGACCTGCAGCAGAACACGGCGCCATGCACGGTCGTGGCGTACCACCGGCCCGTGTACAGCGTGGACACGGAGCTGGAAGCCACCGACTACTCGGCCTACTGGCGGCTGCTTGCCTCCCATCAGGTGACGATGGTCCTCAACGGGCACTCCCACAACTACCAACGCTGGGTGCCGATGGACGGGTTCGGCACCCCCTCACCGTCCGGTGTGACGGAGTTCGTCGTGGGCACCGGCGGACAGTGGATCAGCCCCTTCGGCAGCACCGACTCGAGGCTCGCCGCGGGGTTCGACACGACCGCCACGGCATGGGGGGCGCTGCGCCTTGAGCTTAACCCGAACGGTGCGACCTACCGCTTCGCCAACATTGCTGGCGTGACCGGCGACTTTGGAGCACTCGCTTGCGGCCTTGACACCACGCCCCCGACCGTTCCGGGCGGCGTAAAGGCGCGTGCCGTCAGCGGGCGCGAGGTAAGCCTGAGCTGGCAGGCGTCGACGGACGACAGCGGAGTGCAGTCCTACCAGGTGCTGCGCGACGGTGCCCTTCTCGCCACGGTCCGCGGCGACCAGACGACGGTCCGGGACACGACCGTCGCGGCAGGGACGACCGTGACGTATGCCGTCGTCGCGGTGGACAGTGCGCAGAACCGTTCCGCGCGCTCGGTCCCTGTCTCGGTCGCGACACCGGCGCCGTCGCCGACGTACGTGCAGGCCGCGACGAACGCGACCGGCGGGCGCGTCGGCTCGATGACCATCGGCCTCGGGGAGCCGGTGCGGGCCGGTGACGTCCTAGTCGGATGGTTCAGTGAGTACGACGCCGCAGGCGGGGTGCGCGTCCAGGACACGGTCAACGGTCCATGGACCCGCGTGGGGGGGAGACGTTCACATCGGGTACCGGCGAGCTCGCGCTCTACTACGTCCCGTCCTCCCGGGCGGCCCCGAACGGTGTGACGGTAACCGTCTCCGCCGGTGCCCCGACCTACCTCAGCGGCGCGGCCGCGGAGTACTGGGGCACGGCAGTGGCCGGCCCGCTCGCGGCGTTCGCGGTGGGTAAAGGAACCGGAACAGCTTCTATATCCGGTTCAACGGCTGCGGTCCCGGCCGGGTCGCTCGTGTTCTCCGGGCTCATCACCGGCGGTTCCCCGGGAAGCGTGGCGCCGGGCTCGAGTGCGGGCGTCCCCTTCGTCGTCCGCGCTGCAAGGGCCAACGGCTCGGTGGTCGCGGCGGACGTCACGGCTTCGGCAGCGGGGCCGCAGCGCGGAGCGTTCTCGCTGGCCTCCTCAACGGACTGGTATGTCGGCGCGGCGGTCCTCAGGCCTCCCTCCACGTCGGACATGACGCCGCCCACCGCCCCGTCGGCCGTCACGGCTGGAGCCGCGAGCAGCACGGCCGTCGTGGTCGGGTGGCAACGGGCCTCGGACGACGTGGGAGTGACCGGCTACACGGTCCTTCGCAACGGGGTCGAGGTCGGGCAGGTCCCCGACTCGAGCCGGACCTTCACCGACACCTCGGTAGCCCCTGGGACCACATACAGCTATGCCGTCGTCGCCTTCGACGCCGCCGGCAACCGCTCAGTCCCGTCTAACGCCGTCTCGGTGACGACGCCCTCCGCCTCGGCGGCGTACGTACAAGGCGTGACGATGAGCACCGGCTCACCGGCGCTGTCCGGGACGGCGCAGCTCTCGTCGCCCGTCCAGGCGGGAGACCTGCTCGTCGGGTGGTACGGGCAGTACGACGCTACGGGGGCTGTCCAGGTCTCCGACGACGTCAACGGCGTGTGGACGCGGTTTCCGGGGACGACCTTCTCGAGTGGGTTGGGCGACATCTCCCTCTACTATAAGGAGAATGCCGCTGCGGCCCCGGCTGGTGTCACGTTCACGGTGTCGGCTGACAGGGCCACATACCTCCAGGGCGCGGCGGCGCACTACACCGGTGTCGCGACCGCCGGCAGCCTCATCACGTCGGCCGCCGGCAAGGGTGTCGGCACGGCGGTCACGTCGGGTCTCACCGGTGCCGTCCAGGCCGGGTCGCTGGTCGTGGCTTCGGTCATGACCGGAGGCAGTCCAGGGTCGACGACGGCCGGCACGAGCAACACCGTGCCCCTGACGCCACGGATCACCTCACCGAGCGGCGGCACCGTGCTCGCCGACGTCCTGAACGCGGCGGCGGGCGCACAGGCAGGCACGTTCACCCTCACGGCGTCCACCGACTGGTATGCCGTGACGGCGGCGTTCCGGGGGCGGCCATGACCGCGAGGGCTGACGTGGTGACGGTGACCGACGTGAAGGTCTATCGGGACTCACAGGCCCGACGAGCCGTCGACATCCTCGTCGCCGTGCTCGGGCTGGTCCTCACAAGCCCGGTGTTGGGTGTCCTCGCGCTGTGGGTGCGGGCCACGAGTGACGGCTCGGCGATCTTTCGCCAGGAACGGGTCGGTCGTGATGGCCGTCCGTTCGTGATCTGGAAGCTGCGGACCATGACGCTGGAGATGACACCGGCAGCGCCGCTGATCAGTGGTCGGGACGATCCACGGATCACCAGAGCAGGGCACAGCCTCCGCGCCAGCCGACTGGACGAGCTGCCCCAGCTGGTGAACATGCTGCGGGGTGACCTCACGCTCATCGGTTCCCGCCCGGAGGTGGCTCGATTCGTCCCGTACTACACCGCGGAGGAGCGCCGGATCTTCGAGGTCCGGCCCGGCGTCCTTGGACCCGGCGCGCTACTGTTCGTCGAGGAGCAGGCCCGTGGCCTCGACACGGCAGCCGATCCCGAGGCGTACTACGTCAACCACGTGCTGCACCCGAAGCTCGCGGCCGACTTGGCCTACCTCGACAACCGCCGCCTGAGCCATGACCTGATGCTTCTGCTGCGCACCGCGCGCGCCCTTTGCGCACGCGGACGGAGGAGCGCATGACTGCCTCGACGCGGATCACGTGCATCGCCAGCCGAACCGGGGGGCTCGACGTGGCCGTGTACACCCGGTCTCGGCGGTGGGCCGCCTTCGCCCGTGAGGCCTGCGCTGGACAGGAGACCGACCTGCAGACCGAGGACGTCAGCGTTACGGTGGAGGACGACCGCACCCCCTTCTCACAGGAGGGCTTGCAACCACTCACCCGCGGCGCGTGGAGCGATGGCTCGGTCGTAGTGATGGAGAACGCGTGTGCCAGCGGCCTCGACTTGCGCATCCGGGCCGCCGGTGAGCGGCTTGAGGTGACGGCCCGTCATCGTCCGGGATGGTCGACGCGGGCCCTCGCGACGGCAGCGCCCGAACGCGACATCTTGCGAGCCGCGGTACTGCATCACACCAGTGTAGTCGGCTCAGATGGATAGCCCTGAGGCGGCTTACTGGCCGATGCCTATCGGGGGGCACCCGGAGAGCACGCAGGCTTCCCGTCTAGGCGGCGGGTGGGCAATGCCTAATCTGCCGCTCGCGA
>JAABUK010008210.1_pt1 | contig 14742 bp, 12 predicted proteins | sample 5559141 | NCBI WGS metagenome assembly JAABUK01 (sample SAMN10711869, study PRJNA513367) | rock metagenome | isolation source: Antarctica rocks | place: Antarctica: Victoria Land, Pudding Butte nord | collected 2016-01-03
CAACAGCACGTGGAAGTGCTCAGGGAGCAGTGCGCCTGAACGCCGGTTGAGGTGTTCAAAACGCCCCCTCCAGAGAGCACCTCAGCTCCACACAACCAGCCGTCATCCGGAGTCAGGCCTTCTACACCATCGCGTCCCAGCCAACGAACACCATTTTCAACAAGCTCCTAGGAGCTCACGGATATTGTGCGCAGGTAAGTACCTCGAATCGTTTACCTCCGGGCGAATCCGCATCGTCGGTCTCTGTCGCTAGTGACGGAGACCGCATCGTCTGGACACGTCTTGGTCCATAGATTCTAGGGTGTGCTCCGCGATGCGAAAACTCTAAAGAATCAGCTTCTCGTGACCGGGTATTGGACCGACACAAAAGCCGTTCGAGTCAAGCCGTAGGATCGCCTATTGCTGGTGCATAAGGATATTGACCAGCTTGCCGAAAGGATCACGTACAAAGAATCGCCGAACTCCCCACGGCTCGCTAACCGGGCCGTATTCGACCGAGAACCCGGATCGTCGCATTTCATCAAGCGCTGTATCTAGATCATCGACTTCGATGGAAAGATCCGGAATGGGAGCACCGGAGCCACCCTGGGATGCAAAGCTTACCTGAACGCTCATCATTTCCGATGTACCGTATGTTGCGATCCAGCCGTGGTCCATCAGTGGGGTTAGTCCAAGAATCTCCTGGTAGAAGCTTCTTGCCTTTGACGTATCATCCGTTGGGATGTCAGCTACGATGCGTTTCACTCTCATTAGATCTCCAGCTTACTCGAGAGTGGTAGTCCCACCAGTACCCGCCAAACCCTGCGGTTCATGGATGCGATCACGGACGTTACAGCTCCTCGATCTAGTCGGCATCAGGTTACTCAATGGCGACCTTGCATCAGCAGGCTGCGTCCTCTGCCTTATGTTCCATCGCCGCCAGTGAGACGATAATTTGCCGTTCATGCTCTAGGCCGATCGAGAGACGACCTCTGTCATAGTCCATGCCGCACCGACGAGCGCCAGGTTGAGCGCGTTTCCCGCCCAAACCATGTGGTTTCGCGGGTCTGTCACAAGCATGGGAGCCCAGACGAAAGCACCGAATCCGGTGATCTGCGCTGTAGTGCACAAGGCACCATATTTTGCTGAACGATTGACCACGAGGCTAACGCCTGCCGCCACAAATGCGAGGCCCGTAGCGAGGGCCCAGAAGCGGTGAGTGCCAGGTACCCAGAGAGGCACCATCTGAGTCGTTTCTTTCAAAGCGTAGAAGTGCTCGAATCCAAAAGAACAAAGGCACAGTCCAAAAATGATTCTGAGAGTCGGAGGCTGCCGGTTCGAAGAGTGCCACCAAGCGCTGGCGAGCGCAGCTAGAACGAGGGCTAGCTCCTCCGCCGCGCCGTCCCAGGTTGTGAGGATCCGAGGAAATGCGATGACACGAGGTAGCCAGAGCAGAGTGAAGATGCTGTAGATGGAGGCCAAAACAAGGGCTGCCGCACGCACACTGTTCCGAAATTGCATCGCGATCCCTGCTCCTAAGAGAACCAGCGAACACATCACTGCGAGCACCGCCCTATGTGGCACATCCGCCGGTACAGGCTGCCAGACGGTCGCGAAGTCTCGCCACATCAGTCCTACAATGCCCATAAGGATGGCCGAAAAGCCAAAGATGCGGCTACCCAAGAGGGGCTCTCGGCAGTAGTGCGCCTCATTCATAAGAATTCTCCCCGATATGGTTGCCGAGCAACTCAGGTGTTTTTCAAGTGGCCTGATGCGTTAACACCTGGGCGAGTGGTGCTTGCCAATAATGTGTGAGCTCTAACATAATTGACTTTCATGTTGAAGATGATCATTGTTGCGGTGCTCCTTAGCAGCTCTGTTAACCACGCGCAGAGGTCTGCGGAGCAAGCCGTCCTCGAAGCAGAGCGCAAAGGATGTCTTGCTTATCAGGAACGTGACCTTGCAGGAATCAAAGCCTTCCTCACGGACGACTACACTTTAACGGATTCTCACGGGGGCATCACCACAAAGAAGGACGACCTCGACGACTTCCTGAATGATCGGATCCGCTACGCAACGTTCATGAACAAGAACATGCGGGTTCGTATCTACGGCGAAGCCGCAGTCGTAACCGGACAAACAGTTCTGACGGGAGTCGCAGCTGGAAAGAGCTTCAATGTGGAGGTTCAGTTCACTGACACTCTGGTGCGTATTAGGGGACAGTGGAAGCTGGCCGCAGGTCATGTATCTAGGCTTGCTCCCTCATCGAACGGGGGGAATGGTGGCCACAACTGATCCGCGGGGAGGACATGCCGCAGATAAGTTCAACGATAGTCGCACCGCTGAATATGCAGAACAAAGCCGGATTGCGCTTGCTGGCTACGACGCGTGCCACGAACTGACGGCTTGCATGCTGGCTGCTACTCTGAGTGAGCGAACTCAGGCTCGTGTTCTGATTGCGGGCGGCGGGGACCGGCATGGAAGTCGCGTCGATGAGCCGACTGAGGCCATATTGGACGTTTAGTGTGGTCGACCCCTCACAACCTATGCTGGAGAGCGATCGCAACGCGATCGCAACCAAGGGTCTTCTCGAGAAAGTAACCTTCCGGCATTCTTCTGTTGAATCTCTGAACCTCTACCCCTTTTCGACGCAGCCGTAATGATTGGTGTGCTGCATCACATCCCTTCCGTGGCGGAGAAGCTCGGAGCTCTCCGTGCTATTGGCTGCCGCCTGGTTCCAGGAGCACCGTTCATTCCTGCCTGCAACTATCGCGAGTACAGCAGTGCACCTAGGCTCATGGCCGCGTGGAAGTTTCGATGGATCATGGCAGGTCTAACCGAAGACCAAGCCTCCAGAAGGCTCGATACTAGCCTAAAGGCGGCTGCGCCTGTTCGCTCCGAGCAGGAGTTAGCAGAGCTTTTATCCCTGGCTGGATGTGAATCGCCCGCACAGTTCTTTCGTAGCCTGCTATGGGGTGCATGGGATTACATTGAGTAAGACCTCTTCTGCGGTAAACGCTTGATCCCTCTTTCTGACGTTTCTGCGGCCTTTGCCGAGAATGGATACCCGCATGGGAGGGGCATGATTACCGGAGTGTGGATGGGTTGATGGCGACCCGAAAGCATGTTTTGAGCTCAGAGCGCCTTGTCGTTCGGGTACATGCGTATCAGGACGAGGTCACGACGATGCCGGACCAGGTTGGAACAGAGTGATGCGAAAAGGATCAAGTTGTGCGACAGCGCCGAAGCCAGGGGAGGGTAGACGCGGTGTTGATGGACACATCGGGTACCTGCTCCGGCAAGCAGCGGCAGCATACCGTATCCGGCTTGAGCGCGCTCTGACTCCCCTCGGTGTCACGCCCCCGCAGTTCAGCATTCTGATGATGCTGAAGTCCTACCCCGGATGCTCTAACGCGGACATTGCGAGGATCGCATTGCTTACGCCTCCGACAGTAACGGTTATCGTCAGGAACCTTGAAAAGAGCGGGCTCGTGACGAAGCGCGCTCATGCCGAGCACGGGCGTATTCAGCACATCGATCTCACAATAAAGGGTCGACAACTCTTGGCCGAATGCCGCGTGAAGGCCGTCGAGATCGAGAAGGAGCTCCTCAGCAAACTGTCGGTGCGCGAAGAAAAGGTCGTGAAGCGATGGTTGGTGGAGCTCGCCATGGAGGTCCAGGCAGATTAGCTTGAGGAAGACTGAGCTGGTTCGAACATCGCATCTTCGATCCTTGAGACATAGCTCATGCGGTCTTCAAGGTAGAGTCTCAACCCGCCTACCTCCTCCACAGCAGCTGGAGAGTGAGGGGCTTGTAGCGTAGGAGCAAGCCAACCCAGAAGGCAACACCTACAACGAGAGCGAAGACCAGCGTGAAGGGACTCTGCTGGGCGCGTAGATTGATGGCGATCGCACCTCCAAGGTATCCAGTAAGCAGGACTGCACCTAGCAGCGATGTGGTGGGAAGTGCATAGAGGAGCAGAACGCAAATCTGCAGGATTCCCAAGCCGAATGAGAACTTTGGCGGGACGCCAAGTTGTTCGAAAGCTTGCACTACAGGGATCGGCTTGACCACATGCGCTACTGCATCCGCCAGGAATGCTACACCGACGACTGCGCTGATAATGCGACCGGACCAGAGGCGCCCGATGGAAGTCGTTACTGATGGATCAGAGTTGAGCATGTCGTTCCTCGTAAAAGCTGTAAAACTTAATCCAGAAGTTCTTGAAGCTTGCCGAAAGCACTGCACCAGCCAGAGGCGTGACCGTCACGGTCTTTCTTTGACGTGAAGAACGCTTGCTCAAATGTCATCAGAGTGCCGCCGTTGCTTTCTTCAAGGGTGATGCTGACCAAAGTACCCTCGTCGTCTGGAAGCTGGATGACGACCAGTCGAGCCGTCTACGGCTCGCCTGCGGATCTCCCACAGCTCTGCAGAAGCCGCTTCAGATTCTTGCGATAACCCCGGCTCAGCGTCAGGTGCTGATCGGTCAGCATCGTGATCTCGTACTCGCCGGTATAACGCGGCCGCATCTCTTTAATGCGCGCGACATTGACGATCACCGACCGGTGAATGCGCACGAAACACTGCGGGTCCAACGTCTTCTCGAACGACGAGAGCGTCTCCCGGACCAGCACTCTCTCTCCCTGTGGTTGAATCACAAATTCCACGTAGTTTCCTGCGCTTTCAATCCAGTTAATGCGATTCGCTGCTACAAATAGAATCCGGCCGTCTGCCTTCAGCGGGATTCTACTAGAGCTCTGCGGTAAAGAGGTGTTCGACATAATCTCCTCGAAGTAGTTGCCGATGCTAGAACGGCGTCACAGTGCGGCACGCAGTCATGACAGCGGCGTACATGAGGACGCCTCCTGGTGCGGTCTCCCGCGCATCCTCACTCCTTGAAATGTAGTCTCTAGCGGTACACTCGGACAGGGCCACTTCAGCCGTTCCGAATGAGCCACTTTGGGAGCCCGTCAAAGCCATGAGAGACAAGCACCGATCTCCGCGACGCTCGTCTCATGTACGTCACACCCGGGCACCAGTTTCCTACCGGCGTGACCATGCCCTTCACTCGGCGCGTCGATCTCCTCCACCACGCCCATGTCGAAGGCGCCTACATCTTTGAGGATGACCACGACAGCGAATACAGATACTCCGGCAGCCCTCTCCCGGCCATGCAGGGTCTCGATCGGCACGGCATCGTCCTCTTCGCCGGCAGCTTCAACAAGGTGCTCTTTCCCTCGTTCCGAATGGGCTACCTCGTGCTCCCTCCTCAGCTCGTTGAAGTCTTTACCCGCGCAAAGACGCTGGTGACGCGGCACCACTCCGTCATCGATCAGGCGGTCCTCTGCGACTTCATCGAGCTCGGCCACTTCGGCCGCCATCTCCGTCGAACCAGGAAGATCTACTCAGAACGCCTAAGCGCCCTCTCGTACTTCGCGCAGAAACATCTCACTGACTTCGTCGAACTCTCAGAGGTCGAAGCCGGCCTGCAGACCGTAGGCTGGCTGCGTCCAGGCATATCCGCCGAGGCTGTCACCCTCGAGGCCGCGCGCAGAGACATCGACGTCGTCCCGTTGAGCCGGTATCTCCATCGCCTGACCGTAAGAGAAGGCTTGCAGATAGGATTCGCAGCCGTCGACGAAGCCGCCATCGAACTCGGAACCAAACGTCTGGCCGACGCCGCGCGAGCCGTTGTGTCCAAAAAGACCGCATAAACACAGCGCAGATGGTCGCCAACAATAGGCGACTCCGCAAAATCATCGGTCTTGACGTCGCCACCAGCCGGCACATCCGCGTTCGCGGCCGAAGCCTGTCCGCTCATCTCAAAAATCCTGCCTCTCGACACCACCTCCAGTTCTTCACATCAACCTGCCCCGCTTCTATGAACTCTCGTAGCCACTCGCGCACAGTACGTCCCATCCCCTCCGACGTCGAAGCTCTTCTGGAACATCACTTGTATGTTCGTCCCCCTTTCTCCGCGCTTCAAACCAGCCCGTGCGAGCAGCCGCTCCTTGGCAGGCATCGTGCATTGCTCTTGCAGCGATGCTGCTCTTCAAATGCCATCGGTCTCCGCGGAACGTCGGACATCGCCCCTACACCCCTCCACCAGCCTCTTCCCCTGAGACCTCCAGACATGACTCGCACTCGCCGCCTCCTTCTCCTTTGCATCGCCGCGCTCGCACTCGCAACCGGCCCGCTCTTCGCCCAGACCGGAAGCATCACCGGCCAGATCCTCGATCCCGCTGCAGCGGCCGTTGCCAACGCAACCGTCACCGCCAGCTCCGAGTCGACCGGCTTTACGACCACCGCCTCCTCCACCTCGGCCGACGTCTACAGCTTCGCCGCGCTTCCCCCCGCCGTCTACACCATCAGGGTCTCGGCGCCAGGCTTCCAGGACTCCTTGCGTAAGGGCGTCGTCCTTAACATCGCCGCGACCCTGCCCCTGAACTTCAAGCTCGCGGTCGCCGGCACCACCACGTCCGTCGAAGTCTCCGACGTCGCGCTCGCACCCGTCGAGACCAGCAGCTATCAGATCTCCACCGTCATCGACGCCAGGCAGATCAACGACCTCCCGCTCATTCTGCGCGACCCCTACCAGCTCGTCCTGCTCTCACCGGGCGTCGTCACAGCCGCCAGCAACATCGGCGGATTCTCCGTCAACGGCCAGCGCGACCGCAACAACAACTTCATGCTCGATGGATCGGATAACAACGACACCTCGGTCCCCGGAGGCCAGTCCGGCATCTCCTCCGCCAATCCGGACTCCGCGCAGGAGTTCCGCGTCATCACCAACAACTTCGACGCCGAGTTCGGCCGCAACACCGCGCTGTCATCGACGTGGTCACCCGCGGCGGCAGCAACCAGTACCACGGCGACGTCTAGAGTTCGGCCGCTACAACGCCCTGGGTGCGCGCGACTACTTCAACACAAAGTCGAACGGCAAACAGGACCCCTACGTACGCAACGACTTCGGTGCCTCCGTCGGCGGTCCCCTGTGGAAGGACCACACCTTCTTCTTCCTCAACGGCGAGGTGCAGCGCTTCAGGACCACGCGCACCGCCACCCAAACCGTTCCGACAACCGCCTACAAGTCCGGCAAGTTCACTTACATCGACCCCGTCGATGGCAGCCAGACCCTCGTCGATCTCAACTCCGGGCCAGCCAATCCGGCAAACCAGACAGGTCTGCGCCCCGATCCCGTCGTCACGAAGATTCTCGCCGCCTTCCCCGCCGGGCAGGCCGACAACGGTGACGGCGTGAGCGCCATCTACTTCTACCCATCCGGCGACGCCCTCAACTCCTACAACCTTACCGGCCGCTTCGACCAGAAGCTCTCCAGCAAACACCAGCTCACTATGCGCTATATCTACGGCCATGCAGCCGACAGCGACCCGTTCCACGACGAGGTTCTCCCCGGCTACGGAAACACCGCCAGCATTCAGACCACGCACAACGGTGTGATCTCGATCGCGTCCGCTCTCTCCGCCCGGACGACCAATCTCTTTCGCGGAGGCTACAACCAGAATAACGGTGGCTTCTTCTGCAATCACGCCGGCTTCGACGCGCTCACCGGCACGGACCCCTACGGCAACGGCCGCGACATCACGCTCCCCGGCTTCTTCACCTTCGGCTGTGCCGCGCTCGCCGGCAGCAACGGGCAGGCCCGCCTCAGCTCCACCATCACCTTCGCGGATACCTTCACCGTCAACAAGGGAGCGCACTCCGTCAAATTCGGCGGCGAGTTCCACAGCGTCAAGGACAACAGCTTCGACAACTTCTTCTCGCGCGAGCAGATCGCGCTCAACGAATACAGCACCAACGGCGACGTCGCCTACACCTTCGCCGGCGATCCAAAGTCCCCGAGCTACGCAAACTTTCAGGATCTCGTCTTCGGTCGTCAGGGCGCCGTCGCCAACACCGCGGAGTACCAGTTCTTCACCAGCAATCTCCAGCGCCGCGCCAGCGATGTCACGCGCTTTCGCCAGCATGAGTGGGCCGCCTTCGCGCAGGACACGTGGAAGCTCAGTCCCCGTCTGACCCTGATCTACGGCACGCGCTATGCCTACAACGGCGTGCCGTATGAGAAGGACGCAAACTTCTCGAACTTTTTCGGCAACGCTGCAGCCCCGCTTACGAACAATCAGGTCTTCACCTTCACCTCGATCGGCCCGGGAACCGGCCATCAGCTCTACGCGGACAGCTGGAAGCTCATCGAGCCGCGCGTCGGCTTCTCCTACGATGTCGGCGGCAAAGGCACAACAGCCCTCCGCGGCGGCTTCGGCATCTTCCACGATCGCCTCTTCGACAACCTCTTCGGCAACGCCAAATCCAATCCGCCCTATCAGGCGCAGGAGAACGACTTCCCCTTTGACGGCACCATCACCACGCCGACTGTCGCAACATCGCTCCCGCCTAGAACCCTTACTCCCTCCGCCAGCATCGGCAACGGCTCTCTCAACGAGCCGGTCGTCATCGATCCCAAACTGAAAATGCCCACCAGCGAGACCTACAACATCGGAGTCCAGCACCAGTTCGGCAATATCACCGCCGAAGTCAACTACGTCGGAGGCCACGGAACCCACATCCTCCGTGAGATCGATGGGGCTCCGCCGCAGCCGGCGCTCGTCGCGGCTCTCCTCGCCTCTGGGGTCAGGCCCTCGTCACTCCAGCGCAACGCGCTCTACACCACCTATGCCGCCACCTACAATACCGCCTTCCTTCATGAACTCTTCCAGACGTCCTCCGGCGGTTCGAACTACAACGGCCTGCAGCTCAAAGCCACCGGCCAGCTCGGCGGCCTGCGGCTCACCGGCAGCTACACCTACTCGCACTCGCTCGACGACTCGAACGACGCCCTGGCTCCCGGCGCCGGAAACAGCGGCCTACCTCGCAACTCCTTCGATCTGCGCTCCGAGTACGGCAGCTCGCCCTTCGACGTGCGCCATCGCGGCACCGTCGCCGCCAGCTACCAGCTGCCTGTTGGCCGCGGAGGGCTCCTGCTGCAGCACGGCGTCCTCAGGCGCGCGTTCGAAGGCATCGAGGTCTCCGGCATCCAGCAGGTGCAGAGCGGTCTCCCCTTCGACCTGCGCGGCACCGTGGACAACCTGCACACCGGTCTCAACAACCGTCCCGCGCTCGTCGGCGCAGCCTATCCCGCCGGCAGAGGGACGAAGACCGCGCAGGGTGTCGTCACCGGTCCCGCAAGGTCCGCCTTCGCCAACGCTGCCTTCGGCCAGAACACGGCGATCCGTCGTGATAAATTCTACGGCCCCAGCTTCGTCAATACCGATGTCGTCTTCCAGAAGACCCAGACAGTCCTCGAACGATTCAAGGTCGTCCTGCGCGCCGAGAGCTACAACGTTCTCAACCACCCGAACTTCACCGCGCCGGCCTCCGACACCATCAGCTCCTCCGTCTTCGGTATCTCCACCAGCCAAGTTGGCCAGAACGACGGAACCACCGGAGCGCGTCAGATCCAAGGTGCCGTGAAGCTGGTCTTTTAGCAGCACGTATCAACTCGTCAAAAGAAGAAAGGCAGTACCAGTTGAATCTTTGGAGGTCGGGAACGGAGGAGGAGAGGATCCGCGTTATGGTCCTCTCCTTCATCGTCCAGGCTTTTTCTTCCGGGCGGGATGAAGTATGCGCGGAATGCTACGTAATAGTCTTCGTCACCTTCAGCTACGCCCGAATTGTCTCGACCCGGATCATTGCGGAGTCCAATGCAATCCCTAGAAGCGTGTTCCAGCTCGGCGCCTATGGCAGAACGGACCCTGGCACCCTACGCCATCCGTCTGCACGCAACCATTCCCGCCGAAGTCACACGCGTCTTCTACGCACTCGTGCTCGACGAATACGTGGAGATGTGGGCAGGAACCAGCGATGCCCCGGTACGCTGTACCGTCGAGCCCGCTGTGGCGGCCGCCTGCACCTCGAGTGCTTTGGCACCGACGGCCGTCCCATCGTTCTCACGGGAACCATCACCCGCTTCGAAACCGGCAGCATGGCCACCTGCATGCTCTCCGAAGAGCAATCGCCCGACACGCCACATTGCCTCGTACTTACCGTTCACCCACACGACGGCGGAACACGTATCGAACTGCTGCAGATGGGTCTCGGCGACCCCAGCCGCGCGCGCCATATGGAATATCTCTGGCAACTCGCCTTCGAAAGACTCTCCACTTTCTTGTATAACGTGGCCTCGTGAACCGCTCATTCTGAGCGCATCACGACGTCTCCGGAGCCGTTCGTAGAACCTTCGCAGATCCTGAAATGTGGAGACCCCGTGTCTGCGATAACGAGCCGTCCCGCCATCCAGCCCCATTCCCTGTCGCCTCAGCCCCGAACTTCGGCCGATCAACCTCACCTCCCGCTGTTGATAGACCGCAAGCCACCAATCTTCTAATTGCCACAGAAATCTCAAGGCATGGCACGCACGCAAGGCCTGCGCCCATCCGCGCATGTACGCCTAACCCTCTCCTCTGTCGGATCGAACCATGCCGCCCCTCAGGACGCGCGTGTGGTCCAGCGAGTGCTTCCTCTCCAGGCATGACCGAGATCATCTTCTCTTCGTTGCATGCGAAAGCCGACTTGCGCGCCGCCAGTGTCCATCCCCTCGCCTTCTCCCCGCGCGAAGGTCAAAATCGGAAGAAGACCGTGAAGCGCCTTGCCGTGCTCCTCTCTCTCTTGCTGGCCATGCTCGGAGCGAGTCCCCGGAACCTCCCCGCCCAGGCCGTCTCCGTCAACGGCGGATCGATCCAGGGAACCATCACAGACGAGACCAACGCGGCCATACCCAACGCCTCCATCTCCGTCACCGATCCAGACAACGGCTTCTCGAAGACCCTGCAGACCGACGCCAGCGGCTTCTACAGCATCGGTCCCTTGAACCCCGGCAACTACTCTATCCACGTCACCTCCGCCGGCTTCGAATCCCTCACCGTCAAGACCGTCGTCAGAACCGGAACCGTCACCAGCGGAACCTTCAAGCTCGCTCTCGGCAGGTCCACCGAAACCGTCGAGGTCACCGCCGGCGCCGTGCAGGTCAACACCGAGCAGCCCGGCGTCTCCGACGTCATCACCAAGCAGCAGATCGACAGCCTGCCCGTCAACGGCCGCAATTTCCTGGACCTCGCGCAGATCGAGCCCGGCGTCATCCTGCAGAGCGGCGAGTCCTTCGACCCGACTAAGGCCGGCTACTCCGCTGTCTCGATCGGCGGCGTCGCCGGCCGCACCACCCGCATTCTCCTCGACGGCCAGGACATCACCGACGAAAACGTCGGAACCACCATCTTCAACGTCTCCCAGGGCGCAATCAACGAGTTCCAGCTCAACTGCTCTACCCAGGACGTCTCCGGCGACGTCACCTCCACCGGCCAGGTGCTCGTCTCCACCAACTCCGGCACCAACGCCTACCACGGGCAGCTCTTCTACTACTTCCAGGACAACCGTGCCCTCTTCGCCCGCACCGCCGGTGGCATTGACGTCCCCTTCCAGCGCAATCAGTTCGGCGGCAGCGTCGGCGGCCGCATCATCAAGGACAAGCTCTTCTTCTTCGTCAACTCCGAACGCATCAAGCAGGACTCCTCAAACTCGCTCACGCTCGGCCCCCTCTTCACCGCCATCCAGGCCAAGTACCTCGAAGCTCCCCTCACCCTATCGCGAGACCTACTCCACCGCACGCCTCGACTACAACGGCCTCTTCGGCGGTCACTACTTCGCCCGCATTAACTACAACGTTAACTCCTCCGTCTCGAACTTTGGCTCCGGCTACGAGCTCTACGCCAACCGCGACAACACGCCCGGCATCGCCGGCGGCGCAGACTTCAGCAGCGGCCACTTCACCCACTCCTTTCGCGGCAGCTACGAGAAATTTCACAACCTCCTGACCGACAACACCGCTGGAAACACCAGCGTATACAACGGCATCCCCGGCTTCAACTTCCGCTACCGCGCGCAGAACCTCTACTCCGGACCCAACATCAACGCTCCTCAAACCACGCTGCAGTCTGACAAGCAGGCTCGCTACGACGGATCGTGGACCCGCGGCTTGCATAACATCCGCTACGGCTTCAGCGTCAACCGCATCCTGAGCGGCGGCCTCGCCAACTTCTTCCTCTATGCGCCGCGCGCCACTATCGTGGCCTCCAACCTGCTGCCCGGAGCCGACCCCACCGACCCCGTCAACAGCTATCGGCCCTCGCAGATCCGCTTCGGCAACGGGCTCGGCTTCAACACCGAGCTCCCCGGCTTCGGCCTCGCCGGCGGCGGCCTCACCAGCTGGCGCGAAGGCGCCTACGTCTCCGACAACTGGAAGGTCACCCCGTCCTTCACCCTCACCACCGGCCTCCGCTGGAGCGTCGACACCGGCCGCGCGAATCAGGACATCCCCGTCATCCCGTGCGCCGACGCCGTCGCCGGCGTAGGCTCTGCCGCTCCCTGCACCGGCTCCGCTCCGCTGCTCGATCAGTTCCAGGCAGGACTCGGAGCCAGGGTGCACCAGCCCTACGCAAACTTCGGACCGCAGGCCGGCATCGCCTTCAGCCCCGGCGCCCACAACACCGTCGTCCGCGCCGGCATCGGCATCTTCTACGAGAGCGACGTCTTCAACAACACCCTTAACGCTCGCGCCAGCCTGCTGCAGAAAGGCCTTTTCAACGACTCGTCGCATCTGCTCTGCCAGGGCACCACGACCTTCCTTCTGCCCAACGGCACGCAGCTCACCTCAGTTGACGGCATCGACTTCACCACCCTCTGCAGCGAGTCCATCGCCCAGAGCGCACCGCACTTCGTCCATCTCCAGCAGCAGTACCAGGCCGCAACCCTCGCCGCCGGCAGCGCAGTCAACGGCTCGTACGTCGGCAACACCCTCCAGGTCAGTGCACCGGCCTATGCGTCTGCGTACCGATCGCCCTATGCGATCCAGTACAACGCCGGCGTTCAGCGTGAGGATCTTCAAGGGCGGAGTCCTCAGCGTCGACTATGTCCACAACTCGAGCCTGAAAATCGGTCAGGCGGTCGACGTCAACCGTGTCGGCGCGGCCCGCACCTTACGCGTTGACGCAGCCGCGCACGCCATCGCCGCCACCACGCAGCAATTCGGCTGTGGCGGCGGAGCCAGTGCCGCTGCGGTTAACTGCGCCATCGCCGCAAAGGCGACCATCTACGACTTCGCCCGGAACAAGCTCGACTCCGGCGTCACCTCGCTCGCTGCCAACCCGGCTAGTCTCGTCGGCCTCACCCCCGCAACCGGCGCTGCCTTCCCCGGCATAAATCCCAACGTCGGCGTCGGCGCCTTCATCTTCCCCTCCGCCAAGTCCGCATACGACGCCCTACAGGCACTTTTCCGCGCGCAGAGAAACCACCCCGCTCCCGGCCTGAAGGCGACCAACTTCCAGGTCGCGTACTCCTACTCCCGCAGCGTCTCCAACACCGACAACACCAACGTCGGCGATCAGTTCTTCACCGCGCTCGCCTTCGACAACGACCGGCCGACACAGTTCCTCGGCTACTCCGGCCTCGATCGCACCCACGTCTTTTCCTTCGGTGGTTCTATCGTCCCCAAGTACGGCCCGCAGATCGGATTGATCGGTCACATCTACACTGCTCTTCCGCTCGACCTTACCCTGGCACACAACGCCATCGGCACCGATACCGCAGGCATCTTCCAGTCCGATGTCACCGGCGACGGCACCATCGGCGATATTCTACCCGGCACCAATCCCGGCGACTACATGCGCCACTTCAACGGGAAGACCTTGAACACAGCCATCGGCCGCTACAACGCACGGCACGCAGGCACGCTCACGCCCGCGGGTCAGGCGCTCGTCAACGCAAGTCTCCTCACGCCTTCGCAGCTATCGGCCCTCGGCGGCGTACAACAACCCATCGCGCTCGCTCCAGGAACCGGCGCCGAGAACGCCTTCTTCCGCACCCTCGACGTCAACTTCTCCTACCCCGTCCGCCTCAAGCGCTTCCACGAGGGCCTCAGCATCGAACCCGCGATCGCCTTCTACAACATCGGCAACTTCTCGAACTTCAACTCACTCCCAGTCGCCAGCGGCGTCTTCGATGGAGGCGGCGTGAACGGACCCAGCGCCGGCTTGCTCGAGTCGCAGCGGGTACAACGAGGCTCCGGCACCTCCGATCAGGGCGGCCCGCGCACCACCGAATTCCAGCTCAGGCTCAACTTCTGACACAGAACCCCGGCTCTCAGCAAGAGTTGCAACGAACGCGTCGACCCCACGTCGGCGCGTTCTTGCTTGAGAGGCGCCTTCCCCAAGGCAGCCGAAAAGCCACACAAGCTGTTGCCCGGCGTACCCATTCCAGTGACAAGGATAAGACGCTCGCAGGCGGGTAGCTCAGTTGGTTAGAGTGTTGCTTTCAGAATTATCTGGCGTAATGTTTCAGAATTATCTTGCGTAGAGAAACGGAACTCACATTCCACTCTCCGCTGCTTAAATGATGCCGGATCAACGAGATCCGTTTGGAGCTTCGCCTTTACTCTATTGTCAATAGACGACCCGAGGACTTCTTGCGCCAATTGTCGACACAAACGGAGCCAGATAATTCTCAAGCTACACACATCGATTCCGGCCGCTCCGGGCATGGAATTTGATTACCCCTGACAATATGCATTGTCGTGGGTAATTCCAGGTCGAACCAAAGTGGATAAATGCGCGATCGCGCACTCATTCCCCTCCCTTCCGGAAACCTCTAAACTCCATCCCAGAAGGGCTTTTGGCTAGCAACTAGGAGCCAAGGCCA
>JAABUK010008211.1_pt1 | contig 14741 bp, 15 predicted proteins | sample 5559141 | NCBI WGS metagenome assembly JAABUK01 (sample SAMN10711869, study PRJNA513367) | rock metagenome | isolation source: Antarctica rocks | place: Antarctica: Victoria Land, Pudding Butte nord | collected 2016-01-03
CGTGTTTGCGAGATTGTTCATCGCCGAGATCGTGGAAGGATGTTCCTCGCCGAGGATGCGCCCTCTCTTCTCTAGCACTTCCTTCTTCATCTTCGCCGCCTCATCGAGCTGGCCTTGGTCTCCGAGCGTAGATGCAAGATTATTTATCGCCGAGATCGTGTCAGGATGTTCCTCGCCGAGGATACGCCTCATCTTCTCTAGTACTTCCTTCTTCATCTTCGCCGCTTTATCGAGCTGGCCTTGGTCTCCGAGCGTGTTTGCGAGATTATTTATCGCTGAGATCGTGTCAGGATGTTCCTCGCTGAGGATACGCCTTATCTTCTCTAGTACTTCCTTCTTCATCTTCGCCGCTTCATCGAGCTGGCCTTGGTCTCCGAGCGTGTTTGCGAGATTGTTCATCGCCGAGATCGTATCTAGATGTTCCTCGCCGAGGATACGCCTTCTCTTCTCTAGCACGTATGTTTCAATCATATACCCTTCCTGTAGACGCCCAATATCGGTCATAAATATCCCTACCGTTACTAGCTCGTCAAGTGTACCCTTGGCACTTTGATATAATGCGTCCCCGACACTAGCCAGCGTCGTGAAGCTTGCCATCACGTGCGGTACCAATCGGAGCTTGTCTTCGGGTGTATTTCTACATCCATCGACTGCTTTTGTAATCATCGCAAATGTTGTACAGCTGAGCTGAGTCTGCTCGTCCGGTGTAAGTCTGTCATAGCCCCACGCGTTCACCAGCTTATGCATCGTATAGCTTTGTTGATCTTCTTTCCATTGCACAAACGAGTATCTCTCTAATATCTCAAAGCACTCCTCAAGCTTATAGATAAATTGGGTAGTAGTACTCGTCGACCCTGTGCTTTCTAGTCGCTCTTGAGTCTCAAAGAGCTGCAGGAAAATATCGTCGAAGCTCAAGAATGATAACATAGTCATCAGAGCCGACGCTTCAGGACTCTGCTCGTGGATCGCGTCGTATGACGTTTCCCATGTGGTCAGAACACTCTCGCTGTACTGATGAATGAGCCTCTCGGGTTTTCGCTTCAGTAGTTCGCGCCGGCGCTGTCTATATTCCGGGAGGTATGCTGTGACATCGGACCGCAGTCGCGGAGTCCTTCCTACGTACGTTGAAGCAAGAGAGACCGCTAGCGCCAGACACCCGAGCTCTTGGACGATAGCCTTGACTTCTTGTTCAATATCGCGATCATTACGCCGTAGCCGAGAGTATCTGTAGAACAGCTCCACAGCCTGGACCTCCTCCATATTGCCAACTTGCACCCCTGCCATTTGTGTCATGTCTTTCGCCGTACTACTTCGGCTTGTAACGATAGCATGCAGTGATGCTACATCGGGAATGAAGCGCTTGATGTCGATGTACTCGCTAGCCTGTTCGTTCTCGATAGTATCGGATCCATCAAACACTATCAGCCACGGGCCTTGCTGACCAGAGAACCAGCTTTTTACTCCTATCACAGCACCATCGACACTGACTGTCTCTTGTCCAGCGACCATCTGTATGCCAAATAGTGTCTGATAGAGGTTGACGAAGTCTCGCTCGAGCGACTCCTTCCGTCCAGCCTCGATCCAGAAGGTCGCTTTATAGTTGGTGCGGTACTGTCGCACGTAGTCGAGCACCAGCTGCGTCTTCCCAGCGCCGCCGAGTCCCCACACGACGAGAGTCTTCGTACTGTTGTCGGCAGCATCGTCACACAGCTGTGTCCTGATCTGGTCACGTAGTAAAGGTCGTGGCACGTACGCCTTCACTGGCTCGAGGGAGGAGCGGGAGACCTGGCCTGCGAAGTCTAATCGCGCCGTAGAGTCTGGACGTCGTGAGCATCGCACGATGAATTGGAGATCTCAAGGAGCGTTTACTGATAGTAACACCGCCAGGAAAGTTGCCCTGCAGGGCTACACCGCCTGAGACGTGGGTATCACCAAACCGCGGTCCTTCTTGGCGGATATGTGTGTCGCAGAGTCGCGATTCTTCCAGGCCGACCTGACCGCGCTCTGGTCGCACTGGCAAATCCATGTTCAGAGGTACAACGTTCTCTTCATTTTTAGCTGTAGGAAGCCATGTCGCTTGCTGCAGTGGACGAGATGGCCATAGATTGATTGGTTGGTGATGCTGTCACCTTCCCGCCCGCTGTCTTTCTAATAGCGCCAAACTGTATCTACTGTCGGCGCGTGCCAAATAAACTCCCCTCTTCGCTCCTTATTTGCGGCCCCCAGGTTGGCCTTCCACAAGCTTGTTACGACCTGCCGATGTCGAGGTCTGAAATACGAAACTTGCATCGCTCATCTTTTGTACACAGTGTACTCTCCTAACTGACGGGATGCTCGAACCTCCGATTATCGCTTGAATATTTATTCATAGTGCTGCGTACGGCCACAACGATGGTGCATTGGCCCTGGCGTTCAAGCAAGCAGCTCACCAGCGATGACGAAGCCTCTTCTAAAAGCGCACCCACGATACCGCCGTCACAGCGGTCAGCGTTACCCAAAAAGACCTTCCCTGCCGGACTAAAATTGCTCCACGATGGTGAAAGTAAAGTAGTCGAGTAAGTTATCACGCGCTCGGTGTGGACGTTTCGAGAATGGCATCCACTACTTAATATTCTTCAATATAGCATCATTTTCGTGCACGGCCTCACTGGAGATCGAGAGAAGACATGGAAGACAAAGAATGCTATTATCCCATGGCCTCAAACCCTACTACCGCCCAAAGTTCCTAATGCCCGGATACTTACATATGGATACGACGCCTACGTGACAGACTGGCAAGGCATGGTGTCAAAGAACAGGATCTGGAATCATGCGATGAATCTGCTAGCGGCCGTTGCTACATATAGAGAAGACGATGAAATTGTAAGTCTTTCATAACGGTGCGGCTTAAAAGCCCTGAACTTAGTATAGTAGGACGACCGCCCTATTATCTTTGTCTGTCATAGCTTGAGCGGCCTGGTCTGTGAAGATGTAAGTGGTTCTCCATAACCCTGATCATAGTGGTGGTCTGACTAGTGCAGGCTCTCTCCACAGCACAGCTGCGACCGGAAAGACATCTTAAGCAAATCCTCCACTGCACAAGGGGGATTATCTTCCTGGGTACCCCGCATCACGGCTCCGGTCTTGCACATTGGGCTGAAAGTTTGGCCAAGGTTATTGGCGTGCTCAAGCAAACGAATCCAGAGATCTTGGCCGTCCTCAAGAGTGACTCTGAGGTATTGGAGCGGGTTCAAAACGGGTTTCATACCATGATTCGTTCACGAGCTCAGGATGGGCTTCGGCCGATTGATATTACTTGCTTCTTCGAGGAATTACCTTTGCCCGGTGTTGGATATGTAAGTTCGGCAGTGTTCCCGTTGTTGTCAATGATTAATTCTGCCCTAGGTTGTTCCCTCTCATTCTGCTATCCTACCAGGATATATTCCAATAGGAATACGGAGTAACCATATGAATATGACCAAGTTTGAAGATGAAGATGATCCAGGCTTCAAAGCCGTTGTAGGTGAGCTTCGTCGCTGGGTCAAGGAGTTAGTCAAGTCTGAGAATGCGAGACTACTGAAACTGAAGACCGAGGGTTCATATAAGCGTAGTACGAGCGAGGAGTCTGGAGGGAGGACTTCGGAACAGCATGTTTTACGGATAACTCAAAGCGGCTCGCAATTTGGGCCGACTACAGTAACCGGAGGATTACTATTCCAGGGAAATCACGTTAGTCGAGGTGATGACACTTCATAAGAATGTCCTAGTGGGGAATCAGATTCAATTTCGATAGTCCTGCTGCTAGTAAACTATAGAAAACTTTATAGGGATTTGCAACGGGCATTGGCTGTCAACTAACTAAAGGTATGAAAGAAGCAGATATCATGGAACGCAATAGAAATTCACAGTACTGTAACGGAAATAGCATGTATAGGCCAGTCTCTGTCGAAACGTTCGCCTGTCCGTACGACCATCGCGCCGAAAGTGCGACGAGAATCAACTCGAGTTAATTGCGAATTAATTGAATCAGCAACGGGACACGAAGCCTGCGCGAGCACCTCAGACCAATTCAAGCTCCATCTTCGTACGCTACTCATCTTCCATATCCTACACTACCACATCTGCGCCACTGGGGCTCTCCATGGTTCTGGCGCAACTTCATGCTCCTCAAGTTGCGCTTCGCTCATCCGTGGAACTTTGGTATCTGGCTCTGGTGCACCTGCTTCTTCCAGACTCTTGCGTTTCCGGCTACCTTTTCTCTTGCTCGCGATGACAACTTTCTGGAGTTCTTCCGCGCCCTCCTTGGCCTCTTTCGCAGCCTTCTTAGCCTCCTTCGCAGCCCTCTAAGCCTCTTTCGCAGCCTCTTTCATAGCACGCTCCGCTCGTGCCGTCTGGAGGTCCTCATAACTCATCACCCTCGCCTTCCCTATTATCTCTGACTTGGTTGATCGGCGAATCTTGCCTTCATCGTTAATATTGGTCAAGAATTGGTTTCGATTCTCAAGGAGAGCGTTCTCGGCAAGAAATGTCTGGGCAGCAGTGGTGACCTTCTGATGGAGCCTTTCTTTATGCTTTCTGCTCGTCTCGCCATCATCAGGAACCTGTTTGATCATATTTAGTAGCAACGTTAGAGACTCTGCTGACATCGGCGTCGCAGGCGTTGGCAGTGCTTCATATTGTGGACAACCCCCTTCCCTCACCTCATCGACTTGTAGACAGATTAATTCAGTAGGGGGCTTCGGCGTATCTGCCAGAACTCTGTCAGGGTTGAATGGGAACAAACCGCTACCTAATTAGTTGTAAGCCACCACATTGAGCTAGGGTGGGTTTCGTGGTCAATATGAAACCTACCTCTCCATCCTGCAAGAATGTTCTTCTTGGTGAGCGCTTTTTGCCTTGCAGGGCTGTACAGATAAGTGAAATGCTGCTTTCCAATTGTGTTTACACCTCCTCGCTCCATTCGTTCAACCTGTTCTCGATAGGCTGTTTTCAACGGACTGAACACCGCAACGTCACAAGGTTGGAGCTTGTGGGAGGTGTGAGAGGGCATACGGCATAGGATGATGTTGTTCTCGAAACAAAATTCCAAGATCTCGAGAGTCTCGTGCGTCCCGAAGCCATCCCATATTAGCATCCGTGGTTTCTTGTCAGCCTGTTCTTTGGTTTGGGGATCAAACACACGCTTGAGCCACTGTAGGCTGATATAGGAGTCGGTAAATCCAGACTCGGAGCACGCATAGAGCCATCCAGGGGTGGGATACGTAGTCCAGTTATTTCTATGGGTCGTAGCCGGCCAGATTATCATAGGGTTTAAACACCTACCGTCGGCAGAAATACATTCAATAGCAGTTACCATCGTCCGTTTGACGCGCGCACCTCTATAGTCTCGCGTGTCATCCTTACCAACAAGGACTTTGACGGAGTTGAGCATGCTCAGCATGATCCCAGTCTCGTCCATATTATAGACATTCTTTGGCAGAATGGCCGGGTTTTGTAGCTCTTCACCGATTACCTCAAACCAATACTTAACCTTGTCATAAATGTTATATCGGTTCCAGTCCTGCGGCCTGTTTTTTCTTTCCACAAGCTCTGGACGGCGTCTCTCAAGTGCCTTAGCCCAATTCACTCCTGGAGGCTTGAGTGGTCTGACTGCCGGAGGTCGTTGGCGGGTGGCACTAAACGCTATTGAGGCTATATACTTCATTCGGACAGGTTGTCCAAGATCCCTCATTTGCAACAAAAACTTCACAACGGCATTCTCTTCATACGTGGTGAGATACTGTTGGCTTTGGGCTTTTTCTTCTTTCGACCGCCGTCCGCGTGCACGATGAAGGAGGGTAGAAAGAGCGACTTTGCCATGTTCTGCTCGGGAAACGTAGGTATCAGGCACGCCAGGAGGAAGATCTAGCGCCAGTGCCCGACTGGCTCTGTCCATGTTTAGCTTACGATTGTGATGGGGAAAGGGAGCGAGTCAGAGGTAGCAGCTCTAGGCTGCAACTTTAGGCAACAACAAAGCAGAAGAGGCCACGCTAGGCACTGAGAAAGCGGACACGTGGTTACCCGTGCACAAATTGGATGAAAGCTTGTGCGCCACAGCATAAGTTAAATTACACATTTGCTATGTTACGAGACGTCGTTTTGCATTAACCGGGATTGTCCCGCTCTTGTTAGAAGGTACCGACCAGCGTGCGGCGTCGCATGAATGAGGGGTGCCAGAGCCGCCACAAGGGTTAAGATTAAGTTCTCACCATCGTAATAAGGCTCTAAGGCTCGAACAACACCCGTCTATTGGTCTCAGAGTTAAAGAAAGACGGGTGGTGGGGCTATAGTGGAGGAATCCTGCCATGCTATGAAATGAGGCTTTCCGCGAAACAGGCAAGAAGGCGTCAATGAGGTTGGTAATTTTCTCAGTAGTGAGCATTAAGATGGCCAGGAATAGCGACACCATGCAACTTAGACGGGAAATACGAATGTCAAGTCGTGGGCAGTAAGTCGGTGCTTCGAAGTCCAAGTACCCATTTCATTTCCTCGCCACGCCGTGACTCTCGCGACACAGTGAGGGATGTTAGTTCTCCGGCTTCCTACCCTCCCCTCGATACCAACATTATTACTCAGCCAATTCTTTCGCCGCACGATATCCATTCGGATGAAACTCGACGTAGCGTGTCCCAAACACGAAGAAACCTTTGGCCTTACCATCTCCAGCCGTTGCAGGCCCCAAAGCATGATCCAAACATTTCTCGATGAGAGCCTCGAAAAAATCGGTCCACACTTTGTTACCGAGGGCATCAAAATCGATTTTAACAGTATCGAACCCCTGCAGCCAATACAAAGGCTTGAGACAGAACCAAAGATTGTCCAGGGCTGTACGCGGGTTCAACCAGGGCACATAATAGCGAAAGGTCTTCCGCTTGATATGCATCCCAGCGAACTCGTGGAGAACCTGTTCTATCCACAGCTTAGAATCCATGGCGTCGGTGAGCTTCGTATCTGACAGGAGGAGGCAGTCCACGACGACCTCGATATGCATCATATCATCTGTGTACGCCGGGATGATGTGGGTTATTGAGTCGTTGACGGCGATTGTATAGCGGAACACGCTGTTTGCGTAGAGTGACTTCAGACCCTCGTCGTAGTTGCGCCTCGAACTCAAGAGAATGGCTTGAGTGGTACGTGCTGGACGTGCAGATCTGGATTCACCCATCTCGTATGTTGTGCTAACCGCGTATCTACATATTTGATCTTGGATTTCTTGAGGGAGGTAGGGTAGAGGTTTGTTTGGCGTCTTGAGATCTGTGCCGCCGGGCCAAGTGAGGCATGCAGGTCGAGGTATTTGAGTGGATAGAAAACTCAAGCGGTCCATGTTTTTGTGGATTCTCTGAAAGATGGTTTGTACAGGGTCTTCTGGCTTCTGATGATCCATAGCGAAACGTGGGTTGTCTGCAAAAACCTGTTGAACCTTTCGGGTGGTGCTTGTCGCGGTCTGTGAAAGTATGTGTTGTTGAGGTCGATAGATTGATGTAGATGGTAAGTGTTTGAACGGAGAGATTTCTGGGTACCAACATTGGCTTTATAACGATTGGAGGTCCATGATCAAAGGAGATAATGATAGTCAGACCGTTGTTCGTCAGCTAGGTCATAGGATTGTCATGGATCATTAAAGCTCAAGCTAAGGTTATAGAGTGCCATTGTCTCGGGTACAATGCCGAAATCACAAAATTCGTGAGTGGGGCTAGTGGCAACAAAAACTGACGTAGCCGAAAAATATGCTGTCTCATCGAAGGTTGTGTTGAAGCCTTAGACTGCCTGATGCTTACACTCATGTTTCGGCCGATGCATGTTTTGAAGTCCGGTAATGCTTTCTTTCGCCAGACACAACCTACAGATCCTGTAAATTAGAAGCGCCTAATCATCTTATCTATGTCCCAGCCAGGCACTTATTTTAGGGGGCTTTGCCAAAGTCTACCAGAGTAAAGTGCCAAATTTGCCAGGACATGGGATACGCTTGACTCAGGCCCGGGAACCCTTCGTTTCTTGGTAGCCACTTGCGCCCTAGGCAACCCTTGTTTCAGTCACAAATTCACAGTAACAGATTCTGAGGTTCTTACCAAGCGGCCATCCAACATGATATAACGAACAGAAGACCAGAAAATTAATGTTGTGGGCATGTTTCATTAACTTACAATCGTGAATCCGAATCTCCCGTGCATCTATCTCATCTCATGCTCACCACCTATTCTCAGCAACAACCAACACCTCCTCCCTAAATCTCATCTCCAGCCTCTCCTCCTCCATAACGACCAGAACCTCCCCCTCATCAGCAACATCCTCGTCACAAAGTCTAAGCACCATCCACGCCACACTGCATTTCCATTCCCACTTCCAACCGTTACAATGACAGAAAGCCTCAACCCAGTCCTCAACCTCGAAGAGATCGAAGGTGGTGAAGAGATAGGTGCCAGGCGTGGTGTCAGCGGCGTTTTTGGGCAGTTGCGTGGTGAAGGGCATTGGCGGGGCCTCGATGGGTATGCTTGGGTGCTGTCTTATTGGTAGTGCGATTTGGAGGGCATGAAATGGTTGGCTTGTTTGGATTTGAGCTTGTGCTTCCTGCTCCATGGGGGTTCCAAGAGCTTCACGGAAGTTCTGGAAGTCAAGGGCGAAGTCTTCGGATACGAGGGTTGGAAGCGGCATTATCTGTACTGAGAGATGAGCTTCCGACTGCTAGATGGGAATGCTTGGCAACTGTGAAAGTGACAGGAAGGAGCTGGGAAAAGCCTTAAGGGCTTCAGCAGACGTGAGATTTTATGGGTTTTATGAGGTCCCTTGTGAGGCCCTTGTGATACACAATGAATGTTGTGGAGGTTTGAATGCGGATGTATGCATGATATACGGTACAAGCGAAGTACAAGGGTCGACCGGCTCAAAGGTTGTCATTAGTGTCGAGTTCTCTAAGTGATAGTAGACAAGCTTTGTCTGGGACGAGTTGTACGCTTCCAGGGGATGAACATGCAGCCAAAAGCATGGAAGGAGATTGTAGTCCACGACTATATAGGATGTCATAGATACTAATATGATAATAGATTGAGCTATATTGTGATGATAAGTCTCGAGGCAAGCAGACTACATACCTGAAGTCTTAAGGACGCCAAGCGGATCGATCCAGCATATCGCCATACGATGTTCGCCTACCACAAACTTCGTCGACCAAAACTTTTTCCACCAGATGCTGAATGTCCCTTGTCTTCGACACCGTGTGCTTGTCTTTATTAGAACGTATGGCGTTGACCGCGAAGATGGATACCCTGATAAAGTCGTCCAATTCCTTTCCTTCCAATGCTGCACTCTGCATGCTGGAGGGCGTTGGAGGGAGAGGCGGCAGCGCCTTTACGTTCGTAATATCATTTTCGCTGTGTACACGTGTCCATGGACTAAGGGATTGAAGATCGATGTTTTTGTCAAAATCGACGCGTGGGCTCCAGTCCTGGTCAAAGCTACACTTGGGTCCGCTGCCATCCTCGTTGGTCGTGACCCTTGTGCTAGGCGATGTCTCGTGCGAGCGACGCTGCACTTTGGTCAGACCCGAATCTCGCTCCTCATGCACGGCGTCAATAGAGCTGCTCGAGTCTTCGTCGGCTACCGATATGGCGGTCGGCGCAGCCTTGTGTTCTGAACTTCCGAACTCTGGCTCCTCGTAAATATATTCGTTCGGTAGGGTTTCGGCCTCTTGAGTTTCGTCCGGCCAAATTTCCATGCGAGATCGTCTCGGTCTTTCCTCTTCAATGCTGTCATTGTTTGAACCGCTTCTAGCATCTGATGACTCGAAAACCGAGCCTTGGCTCCTAGCTTGAGACGCGTGTCGACCGTAGATGGCATCAGATTTATCATCTTCTTGGCAGGATTCTCCCAGTTGTTTTGCGAGCTTGGATGGAATTTTTGGCTTGTACGCGGTGTATGCAGCACCAGCCCTCACAAAGTCTGCGGCTATCGAGTCCTCGTGTGTCTCAAACGTATCCAAATCTACATTCTCCAGCGCTTCTTCGCCCTCGTATGCTGTTCCTGTTGTGTTGTCAGAGGCATTGACAATTAAGTCTGTTGGCGCGGTGTCTTCATCTGACAGCTGATCAAGCTCGTCAGCTATGGAAAGATGGTTATTGAACGCTAGCTTGTTGTCATCCCTTGGTGACCGGCTTCGATATCTATCCTTATTTGTAATACACCTTTCGCCAGCTCCCCTACTAACCGAGGTCTTGCGATCTTCGTTCTTGCTGCTCATCTTTGCTAAGCAGCGGTCCGCTTCTTCGGCAAGCGACTGCCCCATAACAGGGAGTCCTTGATTAGCATGGCCTATGCAGTCTTCCACAGGACTCATTGGGGAGATACTGGGAAGAATGGCAGACTGCTGAATAGTTTCGCTTAATGGGAGAGATTCTGGGACGTCAGAAAAGATTAGCACTCGGAACCTGCGAAGATCTGGGGTACGTAGGGTATCAAACAATTCAAAGTTGCGACCGAATTAAATGCTATATAGGCACACTCAAGTGGGCGAGCTAATTTCAGACAAAGGTAGTGGCCCTTTGGTCGCACACAATAGCTTTGTTGAGACATTGATATCATGTAATGCTTTGTCCACGATATTTTGACCATGATCCATGAATTACTTGGTGCATGTCGGAAGTATGGTAACGTAATCGACGTCATTATCTTCCATCACCCTGGATAGCCATCTACGCATATGCATAAAGAGATGCAATGATGTGAGCGGACGTTGTATCATTTTCCCTTCTTTTGGTTAATCGGCTAGATATACCTATTTGATCGTACTTCCTTGACAAAGAAACCCCTTTTCAAGTGAGTCTTTGTGATCGATGTATTCGCTCAACGGTTTTCGAATGTTGGAGATTTCGAACTTACGTGCTTCAGATCTTTTTGTTCACTCTCTGGGGTTACTATTGGCTCTTCGGTCAAAAGACTTGTTCCTTGCAAAATCCAGAGGCCCTGTCCATTTCAAGCCACTTTCCCTGTGTGGCCCTCAGTCGCTGGCAGGCATTGTACAAATGCACGAGGACTGAGACGGACGAATGGTGGTCAGGAAGTGAAATCCCGATGACCTCCATGTCGATGGCAACGTTAGACGCCAGCGTACCTGAGGGGAGGCGATTGTGACTAGATATGAAGAAAGAGTCTTCCGCTGGACGAATAGGACTCCAGTTGAGCTCCTTCGCATTTCCCTCATGTTGCGGTCTTCTAAAGTCTAGCTGTGCAGCCCTTCTAAGCACCAAGGGCATGCTCGACAACACGTATAACACTCTGTAGAATGCTGATACAGGAGTTGAAGACTTCGTCACAGTCTCGGCTTGATCAGAAGAAGCTGTTCAGTTCATCTGGTACCAGACGAGTCTGGGTGCAAGACCCGTATCAGTGGACTTCATTCTTATACCCTCGCCGCTTGGGCGTCTTTTCGAGCTTGGTCTTTCGTTTGAGCTGCTAGCAATGGTGTTTATATGCGTTCGGAAGTGCACCACGGTTTGGTGCCAATCTAGCAACTCTGTATTTACGAGGATTTGCTGTCTGCGATGGCTGATCAGTGGACCCATTGGTTTCTCATTTGCTTGGGGCCATCAATACCCGGCGAGAATTTCCGACAGCATGACTCCCCAATTACGAATGTAGCTGTATCCTGACCTGTCAAGTGAGGCGCTGTGATATTCTTTGGACAACGTCAGTCACGAGACGTAGGATCATGATGAAGTTGTTCGATGGCGGCCTGGACCATTCAATCTGTCAAGCGAAAGTACCAAGGTTGAGGAAAATGATAGAGGAAATTATGACCGAAAGATCGGCACCCGAAGGGGCTTAGCTGCCGCTCTGCCCGGCTTGGCACGTCTGAATCGAGAGCACAAGAGATCCTTGCGGAGCACGACGTTCCACTTCGCAACGTCGGGTGCAGCAAGAGCCTTTTCAACGCTGCGAATTGATATTGCGTTGAGGGAGAGCATTAGTATAGCTGGCTGAAGCTGACCTCAGCTGTTATCGATGTATCAGACGAGCTGTCTGAAGCGTAATCGAAACCTCGCGTGGATGCAAAGGCGGGAGCCTTCTCAAGTCCGCTCATGGCATTAACGATTTTGATTGGTATATCCCTAAGGCTGTGGAGAAGCAATCTAAGCATCATCATGGGCAATATATAAGTGATATTGTATACTAAATCTAGTTTCGGAGCGGGACCCAGGCAGACTGCAGACTCGTCTTTGTGGACGTGAAAGGTTTGTGGTAGGTCTTCCTAAGTAACAATGTATAATCTCAGCACAGGTGCCAGGTGATTGTACTTTCAATTCTAGAAATGTCAGCCTCAAGTGTTGGAGATCCAGTTTGGTATCAACACTTTTCCTTTCGGCATATAGCGGGCATAAGATCTGACTGATCAATCTCGGGTTTTCATCCTTCAATTCTTCTTAGTGGACAATTCCATGAAAGCTACACATATCGATCTACGGCTACCTCCCGTATCCATACAGATCTTGCAACGCTGTCACAAGCTCCCATGACGTCGGCTCCCTCCCATGAATGCCCTTCGTGTAATTGTTTATCGCCACCATCGTCTTCAAATAAGGCATATCTAACGCCATATTACGTTGGATGTTGCAGACGTCTAAGGCTCCTTGGACACTGGCCAGGGTCCAGACGTAAGCCGAGATGGGGCGTGGCTTCGAATGAGGATGATTGGCTGGCTTCGCTTTTGGTGGTACTACGTTGTCATACCATTCCGGGTCCAGACGAGTCAACGTTCTCGTTGGGTCGCTTGGTGCTGATGGCGCCGACAAGGGCGCTGCTATCTCTGTCTCTTCCGTCTGAGATCTGGAGGGTGGCGTTATCTGTATTACTGGAATCGGTGCTTTCCTGTTGTTGGAGGCCGTAGCCGTGGTCTCAGAATCGCCTTCGTTGAAGGCAACTTTTCGAGCCGGACCATTGATCGGCGTGAATTCGATGCTAAGGACATTATCTGCAGGATTGTGGGAGTCTGGTAGGATTGGACTTCCTACGATGTTGCTGGAGTTTGCGTCGGCACCCGCCCTCGGTATGCCTGCAGTATTATCTTGAGCTGGATCAAAATCCGAAGACTCATCATCAGCTTGTGACATAGCCTCGGTGTCCGATTCGGCCTCGCTTCTACTTCCATCAGCAACGGACCGAGAGCTATCGTGTGTTGTATTGAGTTGGAGGAGCGGCGCCTCGGTCTGCCTACCAAGTTGAATCCTAGTATTACACACAGGGCAAGCAGGCTTGTCTCCTTTCAGACCAAGTCCCAGACACTAGATAATTCCACAGTCAGCATTTGCTCACCAAGGCAAGAGTCAGACTAATGAGACACAGCTCGGAAGTAAGTGCTCCCAGGGCATGTCTCACGACACCCAATGAGGTGGGAATAGGGGAAGACTCAAGAAATAGAATTTTACTTACAGCGCTGCTCACGATGTGCTGGCAAGGTATCATGACGAATGGATACTCGATATAGTCTTCGTCGTTGGGTTTCTCACCCCAAATGGTGCTGCAGGAGTCGCACCTGCTCTCGGCTGGTGGAAGGTGCCGAGGGTGGACCGATGGGAGCAGCAGCTTTGCTCCATGCTTGAGGACGACCCTGTATTCGTAGCTGATTGGAAGCGATGATGCCATGGATATTGATTTCTGATAAAGTTGATACTGTTTTGGGATTGCTCGGCTCGAGATAAATGGTAACACTTCCTGAATGATGGCCAGGGAAGATAAAAAGTGATGAGATGGTAAAGTGCTAATCATAAGTGTTGTCGACCTTCATCAAAGAGTTCGCAAGACAAAAAGACATTGTGGGCACCTGGCAGCCAGCAGAAAATCTCTTTGTTGAATGACTAGTATGTCTGCTCATATACAAGTGGCATTGTATACTGACTAATACGAATAGTGAATACCAATAAAGTAGCATCCGTCAGAAGCATAGCTTGTTGGCCTCGACTATTTGGGGTAAGCTGACTCAAGAAAGGTACAGCACGGAAGCCAATATGTGTGAACCTGATATATCAAATCAGCCGTAAACAAGTAACAGCATGGGCTGCGCAAGCATAGGTATCCCATGTCCTGGCAACTTGGGCACTCGACTCGGCTAGGCCTTGGCAGAGAACCCTGAAAGGAGGGCCCTGCTAGGATATGAGATAGAGAGCTAGGTATACAAGAAAGGTATACGTGGAAGCTAATATGTATATATATCAATTTCGGCCCGGAAGAGTTACAGCATGGCTGCACAAGAAAAGTTATATAGAGCTGATCTAGGCTTCAAAGACAAGAAACAAGCCAATACAAGCTATCTGCTTTCAATTCCCTAGGCAACAACAGGATATTCTTGACCATACACGCATAGGAAGTTTCAGGCACCTTTCAAACAGTTCTATGAAGCATTCCCAACCGAGCAATCGCACAACCATATCAACCCAGACCTAGAGAGCAACCGATCACAGACCGCATCGATGGCGCAGAAAGACTAAAATCAACAGCGCCATTATCCCCAAACGCACAGCTTCTCTCATCAGCAATCCCTAAATCCAATTCGTCCCAGCTTAATCAAAAATCTCTCCCTCCAAATAAACTCCCCAGCGCTCCAAAACCCAATCCCAGCTACGTGCGCCTCAAACCAAGCACCAACACACCGCACCCAGCATTTCTCCTCCACGAACACACCCACATCCACCACGCCTGCCTCATACCCCCCCCCTTTGCCACCACCATCCTAGCCC
>JAABUK010008214.1_pt1 | contig 14740 bp, 27 predicted proteins | sample 5559141 | NCBI WGS metagenome assembly JAABUK01 (sample SAMN10711869, study PRJNA513367) | rock metagenome | isolation source: Antarctica rocks | place: Antarctica: Victoria Land, Pudding Butte nord | collected 2016-01-03
CGGCATCCAATTGCAAAATGCCATACTAATCCCTGCAGGATGCCATCACGGAGTCTACAGACACCAAGCAGGGCCAGCGGGAGATCGATGGCCAGACGTATTTCGACTACGAGATCTACTCGCCGGTAAGGCCGCGTTTGGCTATCTTCAAGGCATCTGCACTCGTGCATGTCCCAACACACTTGAAACTGGGACACTTTGTGTTGGGATACGCTTTGTGCTGTTGGGACATGCACATGCAAACGCTTTTGCGTCATGCGTGAGCATTCGAACAATGTGACACGGCACCGTGTTGTACAAAGCGGGAGTGAGTGTGCCACGCGCAGGTCGCCAACTACCTCTGCACGATCACGGTGCAGACAGGCAAGGTGAGCCAGGAGAGCCTCTATGTGTCGAGCGCAAACTTGACGAACTTCTCTGCAACACGGAGGGCCATTGACGGTGCCCAAGCTGAGCTCTGAGCATATTACCTGTGCGTAGGTGTTCGCCATGTTCGTGAAGGCCCCACCAAGGGCTTTCGAGACCAAGGAGAAGACTCTGCGGATTGTGCAGCAGTCCTTTAGGTGCGTGTCGGTTTGTGTATCTGATGGTGTCGCCCAGCGTATCTTAATTGCACGACGTGGGCTTCTGGTCACGGTCTGACGCTCTTCCGCTGATGTGCCGCAGGACAATACCGATCGTCTACAAGAGTTCATCTGGCCAAACCTGAAGCACGACCGTCTGCTGTCATCTTTGGCGTGACGCTTGAGGATTGCACTGCCAGCGCTCAAGTTTTGGAAGTGCGCATTACTGACGCTGCCGAATGCTTCGTCCGATTTCCGCCTTGCGCCGCTTGGTTTGCGCAGTCCATGCGATTCACACACCCTGCGTACCCTGGTGTTGCTGTGCATTGGCATCTGATGTGGGGTGCGCAAAATGGGGCAAACAGGACCTGAATGGTCGTTTGAGATGTGCAAGGACCAGAAACCGGTGTGCAAAACGCTCGGGCTCGATTGAATGATCTGCATTGCATCCCAGGCTCAGCATGTGCAATGAGCAACCAATAAGGGTCTTCGGATAGCTGTAAGCGAAGCCTAGCGGCCAGAGGCGGTGCCACTGTGGCGGCCCAAGGCCCAACGAGCAAAGCTACTAGCCAGCCGCAACCGCTATGAGTGAGCAATAGCGCTGCAGATGAGCGAGAGCCTGAGAAGGCGTCAAGTGTGGCGCTGCTCAGCAGGCTCCGCGGCTTTTTGCGGAGCTACCAGCGCCGCCGGCGCCTCAAGGGGGCGCTCCAGGAACCCACACATGGAAGCGGGCCAGCTCCCGGACCGAAACATTCGGGCCGCACATGCAAACGCCAAATAAACAGCTGGCGGTGAAAACTTCATTTCCCCTGCTGTGAACGAATTGCGCGACACATACTCGCTGCACACTTCAATCTTTTCCTTCAATTTCGGGCAACGTAGTAGGAAATACTTTGCACAACGATCGTGCAGGCGCCTTGAGGGCATCCGCGCTGCATGAACCTGAGCAGTCTGTCGCCATCAGTGCACACCAGGCAGCCAGAAAGCACGAAACTGGGTTCTGTTCTCCAGTGACGCCGTGAAGGTGAGCCGGGTTGTCACAGCGGTGCAGAAGCGACATGGTCGTGATGATCTCTGCCGCGCAAATCAAGGCACGGCACCGCTGTGCTCAACGGAGGTGCACAGCTCTGACCTCGAAACGACATTATTCCTGGCACAAACACCGTCTCTGACACCGCAGAAAGGCGGCTCGGACGGCCTGCGCCTGGTCAGGCTGCAGCAGGGCGGCGCCGCGGTTGCGCCCGCAACCGGAATGGTGTCTGGAGGAGATATCCACACGGCGCTGTTGCTGACATGCATGGGCGCGTGTGGCACCGCGCTGGGCGGCCTCATCGTCGTCGCACAGGCGCGCCTGGTGTATGTGCTCGATGATGGTGTGGTGACAGCATGGCGACCGCTGTGCACCAGGCAGATGACATCAACCAGCACTCTCACTTGCTGACCGCACTCCTGTGGTCTGTACAGCCTGACATGAGCTACCAGAAGCTGGGCCTCCTGCAGGCAAGCCGAATTCACTTCGGATGGACTTCCAACGCGTGTGCACGCACACACAGTTCTGTCTGCCGAGATCTGCTGTCTGGCATGTCATCAAGAATTCAATGACAGACATGCGCACCTGCGGCAAGACGCACACAACTGCACTGCCGTCAGAAGCTCGGCTGCTGGGAAATGCACGCCTGACGGCGTTTGTGTGCATCGCATGCAGGGCCTGGCAGGAGGGCTGATGCTCTGCATCTCCTTTGTGGACCTGCTGCCGCAGTCCATGCAGGTACTGTTGGAAGTACATTGAAACGAAGCCTTGATGCGGCATACTCACTGACGTTCCAACGGGCTTTGAGATCCCTCAGGGGACTCTGCTGCACATGGCCCGCCACTTCCTTGGGCACTTTGTGTTCACCAGCCGGCCCTCTCCAGACGCTACCCAGGCCGTGCAACGGTTGGCAACCCCTCTGGAGACCCTCCTGCAGGCGGTGGGCTTCCTCATGGCCAATGTCTGGTTCTACGCCGGCGTGATTTTCTTTGGCGTCATTGTGTACTTTATTCCGGAGCCCTCCGCAGCGGATGCCGTCATCAGTGCCGGCGAGGCACCAATGCCGGACAAGGCCAACAAACAGGTTGGCAACTCACTGGGAGAGTGACACTTGTTCATCAATCTTCACGTGCAACTGAGATCTCAACAACGTCCTTAACATGCATGTGGTGTAGTGCTGTAGCGTACGCACCGTCAGTCCGTCAAGCAGACATGGGTATGACACGGATCCGCAGTTGACTGATTGCCCGCATCCGCAACAGACCGTGAAGGCGGTCAAGGAGGAGCGGCTGCAGCGCAAGAGCGTGCTGATGAGCGGCATCATCACCGCCATAGGTGGGCCTCTGCGATTTTGGGCGATCAATAAATGCACTAGGTATTGAATGTACCTCGTGATGCATAAAAAAGGCCATACATGGGGCTGCTCGTCGTGCACTGCCAGCGCACCAGCCCCATTGATCGGTGCTGCCGCTGCTGTAGGTGCAATGCAGCCGTCCAGAACAGGCATGCAGCACTGCAGAGCCGAGATCGACTGACCAGGGTGTGCCGCTGATCAGCTTGTGCTTCGCCGCGCAGGCATTGCGCTGCACAACTTTCCGGAGGGAATTGCGGTGTTCCTGGCATCCATGAAGTCACAGGTGGGTGCTTTCACAGTGCATGCGCAGGGGACCCAGTCTTCGCACCGTTCCTGGCTGCGCATCCTGCCATAAACCCAGCATATATGTCACAGCAGGTCCAGCTGTGGCAGGTCAATCGTGGTTTGTTATGAGTATCCTGTGAGATCCAGCTGATTAGCGGCTGTGCTAATTGCCGCAGGCGGTAGGGCTCAGCTTGGCAGTGGCGATTGCAATGCACAACATACCGGAGGGCGTGGCAGTGGCGCTGCCGGTGTACTTTGCGACAAAGAGCCGGTGGACGGGCTTCAAATACGCCTTCCTTTCAGGTTATCCAGATGCATGTGACCCTGCATACTGTCCAGTCAGCATCGCTGTGTGCATATTGCGTCGCAGCGTGGCAGCGGCTTGTCACTGTCTGGATCTGGGCTGATGCGCACTTGTTGTGCTCATGGCGGGGCTGGCGCACATGTGGCGGTGATACTCGTGGCGCTAGTAATGAGCACAAGACCGCCGCAAAAGCGGTCCAAATGTGTGTGCCTGTCACTGCAGGGCTGGCGGAGCCGGCAGCGGTGATATTCGTGGCGCTCGTGCTGCCGGTGGACCTGTCGCCGCAGCTGGTGGAGCAGATGCTGGCGGGCGTTGGCGGCATCATGTGCGCCTCCTGTGCTCCTGTGGAAGTTCAGCTGGATGTCGGGCAGACATTCCCAACATGTTGAGTGGCGTGTTCATCACGTGTGCCTTCCGCTACCCTGCCCTCGGCATTCCTTCGCACGCACTGTCGGCCACGATGTGCCCGATGGGCGCACCTGGCGCATGGATGGATCGACACTGCTTTTGGGAACATAATGTGGTTGGTCACCAAGTGCTGAGCATGGTTCCCATGCCCTGCAGGACGTGGATCACGCTGCACGAGCTGCTGCCCTCGGCGTTCAAGCACGCCGGCACCGAGAAGGCCATCATTTCCTTCTTCGTGGGCATGGCGCTAATGTCGGGGAACCTATACTGCCTGGAGTTATGGAACGAGGGGCATAGTCACTAAGGGGTGGGTGTCTGCAGGATGATCAGTGTAGCTCCTCAAAGAATCTGTCAAAGCGCCACTTTCATTGCTACCTCAGGGCAACTCACACCTATTACGTACTTCCTTTTATTAAATTGTTGGAACAGAGCAAGCATCAGACAGTCGTTGGCGACGCTTTCGAATGGGCCGCATGGATGAAAAACAATACACTGTCCTCAAATGGCAGCGTTGAACGATTTTACACAAAGCCATGCGCATGGCGGCTACAGCAACAAAGGGACTCGGACTTCGGCTGTTGGGTCGCTCCCCAGAATCTCACGCGCACAGCGGCAGCAGCGCCAGGCTGCTGCGGGCCAGGTTGAGCGGTTTGCAGGACCGCCACTTCCCGGCGGCGGGCGAGTAGCACTCCACTGTGTCAAGAATGCTGTCGTTCTCGCCTGCGTGTTGCGCAGTCAGAGCAATGGACAGCGGGTCTGATGAGCGGTCCGCATTGTGTGACGCTCGAAAGTGGTCAGTCCGCATGTGGCACCGGCAGCAACAGCGCGAGCGGTGCCGCAGGCAGCACTCGGTGTTCTGCAGATGTCTGCCCTCTGTCTTAACTTCTGCCAGTGGAACATCCAATCCCTATTATGCGCAACACATTTCTAGTTGCGACCAGCAGCGCTAAAAACGCACCACTGCCGGCGACGACGTATAGCTCGTCGCCCAGGACGGCGGCGCAGAGTCAACATCTCAGAAATCTGATGTTACAGCTGCTATGCAATCAGCGCTCAACCTAATATAGCCAGACATAGTCTAGCTCAGTTCATATTGATCATAAACTTCTCAAACACAAGCCAATTATTGTCTTGGTAACGCACCGCTGCCGGCGACGGCGTACAGCTCGTCGCCCAGGACGGCGGTGCAGCAGCTGGCGCGCGCCTGGCCCATGGGCGGCAGCTGCCCCCACCGCCCCTCGCGCGGGTCGTACGCCTCCACGGCCGCCATGCGCGTCCGCGTCGCGTCCATGCCGCCCACCACGTACAGGCGGCCTGCGGTAGGCTTAGGCTTAAGTGTAGGGGCTCGGATGAGGAACCCTTTCCAGAGCAGGCGGCCGGACTCGGGGGCCGGAAGCGTGGTTGTGACCACTGAGCTGGCGGCATGTGCGGCTGCTGCGCCAATGTGGGGTTGGTTGCAGAGCAAGAGCAGGACATGATTCCACTGCATTCAGGCAGCAGAAGGATGGGGCCGAGGCAATGATCGCGGCACGGAACATGCGGCTGCTATGGCGCTGCAGGAGGTGTACCGATTGACAGGAGGAAAAAAAGGGAGGAAGAAGGAAAGAGAGAGGTAATGTAAGGAAGGACTTAAAGCAGATCCACGCACCTGCCATGGCGCTGCAGGAGGTGTACTTGCGCTCTGCGCGCATCTGCCGCGGCAGCAGCGTGAAGCGGCCTGTCGATGGGTCGTGCTGCTCCATCGAGGCGTGCACCGCCTTGCCGCTCTGGCCGCCCACGGCAAACAGCTGCTCCTGCGGGTGCATCAACACGAGGTGGTTCAGAGCTCTGCAACCTGACGAGTCTCCGGCGGCTGTTGGTTCGGTGTCCTCAGACGCAGACGGCGGCGGCAGTGCAACACAGCAGCGCAACACAGCAGCGCCGCCGGCGGCAGCAGCATCGTACTCCCATGCTTCTTGTTTATTCTGCCGCATGCCGGCCCCGCTGAGGCCCGTCCACAGGCGAGTAGGCCCATCTAGGCATGATGAGAGTCCTTCGTTCCATCCTTTCTGCTAATACAGCAGCAGCGGACCTGGACTGCCGCGGCCGCGAGCGCGGTGCGGGGCAGCACCATGTCCGGTCCCCGTTGCCAGCGGCGCGCGTCGGGCTGCAGGAACTCGGTGCAGCGCGTCGTGCCATCCACCGCTCTGCCGCCCTGCGCAGTTCATCAACACAAGAGATCATGTTTTGTGTGTAGAATTCCTCGAGGCGCGCGTCGGGCTGCAAAACCCTGGTGCAGCGCGTGGCGCCGTCCACCGCTCTGTAGCCCTGCGCAGGGTTATGAACGAGTGGATACAAGGCTGCGCAAAACTGAACAGCGTCTGTGTCGAGGCTTCCTCGAGGCGCAGCCAGCTGCAGAAACTCGGTGCACCGCATCGCGCCGTCTACCGCTCGACCGCCCTGTAATGTGAAAACCCGGAAATCTTTGGATCCTGCACCCATAGTCCAACAGGAGCCTGCGGTCCAGGGTGAAGTCACCGCCAGGGTGCAGTGCCCCAGTTGGGCGGACCACCTCCAGGAGAGTGGAACGAAGGCAGCGCTGATGCAGGACGCCCTGAAAACACGGAAATCGGACAGCACCACGTCCGGATAGGAACGCATCAGGTCCGTCTCACCAGCACGTGCAGGCGGCCGGCGCATGCCGCGACGGCTGCGTGCAGCCGCGGCCTCTGGCACCCCGGCAGGCCCTGCCAAGCGCCCTCCCGCAGCCGCGCGGCGCAGGTGCCATGAGTGGCGCCGCCGACCACAACCGCCTCGCCGCCGAGCACCGCGCCGGCCGCGAAGGAGTAGCCCTGCGGCAGCAGCGGCCCCGCGACCCAGTCGCCTGTGCGCGGCCGAAACAGCTCCGTGTTCCTGCAGATGCGCCAGGTGCGTGAGTCGGTGTTTGCAAGAGGAGTTTTCAAGGTTGTTATCGTGGATAGGGTCGGAGGAGACAAGGTGGCGGCGTGGCAGAGACTGCTCATCACCACGTGCCGCCGCAACACCATTGGCGCTTCCCTCAGTGATGTGCGGCATAGAACCGTGTGTTCGGATTTGGCCAGCAAGCCGGCCGCCCTGCACGATTCTTGGCACAGGCGTGCAATGCTGCCAAGTTGCCTGCAGCGCGGGACAGCCAGGGTGACAGCTTGGCGGCGGCGTTTTCATGGTTGCGGCCCCGAGAGGGGGTACAGGGGCTGTAGAGTGTTTTCAAACACTTGCACCTGACGCTGTGCCAGCTGGGGTCGTGACCACCGGCCGCGAGCAGCGTGACAGGCAGCTTCTGCCGCGGGCACACAGGCGGCAGACGCAGCCGCATCCCCCCATCCCCCAGCAGCGCCAGCAGCGTGTCGCGGCACCGCACCTCCTGCACCTGGATCTCGCCGCTCTCGAGCTGCATGCCAGAACGGATGTGCCGGCGGTCGTGTGATGGCATCGCCTCGTGCTGTCGATGGTTTGATCGGGGACCTTGCGCTTGATCGAAAGGTCCAGGGCTGCTTACCTCGGAGCGCAGCTGGCCAGATGTATTGTTGAGGGCTCACCTCGGAGCGCAGCTGGCCCGGCGGCAGCCGCACAGTGCGCAGCAGCTCGGGCGCGTCCGCCTGCAGGCTGGAGGGGTGCGCCTCCAGCCACGCCACCGCCACCTGCGGTGGCACACATTCGTGCGCCGCTTGCGACGGCTCTGGGGCCAGCGTGCGTCAGGCAGTCCACCCCAGTCGTGGCCGGCCGTGTGCTGATCTACATTACGGCTTTTGAAATGACGCTCCGTGCTGATGCTCTGCTGCGTGCTCGCGCATTGCCGCACTGCCAATGCCATAGGACGCCTGCAGCGTCTCGCTGCCCGGGTGATGCGCCACAATGTCGTGCAAGCGCGCAACCCCTTGTGGAGGGCAAACTCTGTTCTACGAAACCAGCTTGCCTGGGCCACGTCCAGCTCGGACGACGCCTGCAGCGACTCGCTGCCCAGGAGCTGCAGCAGCAGCTCCCTCGGCAGGGCGTCCACCTGCTCGGCGGCGCTCTCCGCCGTGACCGCCTTCGAAAAGTTTGCGCACACAAACGCCATCTGCAAGCACACAATTGTGTCCGCTGACGCCGCCGCCGCTTTCGAAGTGTTTTGCTTACACGAATGCCATCTGCGGCGCACGATTTAAATATGGGGAGGCGAACATTACGCTCGGCCAGAGTGACCTTGCAGACACTCCATGCTTTGTCTGAACGCACAGCAGCGTGTTTTGCACCGAGGCTTGCAGTGCGGCACAAAGCCTGCAGGGCAGCAGCGACGGCTGCGCACTGTGTGCTTCAGCAGCGAAGGTATGTTGTAGTGGGCGGCCAGGCCCAGGGTTGCCAAGGACGAGGCCACATCCATGATGTCCACGAGGAACTGCGAGGCAGCCGAAGTGCAAAGGTTTGTTTGCGGTGTGAGGTCAGCAATGCGCATCAGTGCATCGACATACATACCACAGCGCGGCACCGGAGCAGCTAGCTGCAGGCGTCCGATGCTGTTGCATCACATGCAGAGACGACAGCAGTCGTTCCATCATGCCAGCGATAGGGATGATCGCTGGCATAACTGGGAACAGCTCCTCTGAGGAGGTGGAACTCGCCTGGCTGCAGGCGTCCGTGACACTGGGGACGCCCAGGAAATCGGAGCAGGTGAGCAGCGACTGCACGTTGTCGACTGACACGTGCAGCCGCTGCGTATACACCGCGGCGATAACAGACCGCAGCTGCTGCGGTTCCAGCGCCGGCAGGTCCACGACCGGCAACATCGGGCATTCCCCGTCCACACCGCTGGCTTGGCCACCATCGCCGGCACCGCCGCCGCCGCCGCTTTGGGCCGCGTCTCCGCTGCGGCCTGTGCTGGCGCCGCCAGCACCGCCGCCCAGGCCCCCGCCGCTGCCGCCGCTGCCGGGCCGGCTGCAGTGCTGCATGTGCCGGCCGGCACCGGCGAACAGGCCGTGGAAGTAGGAAGACACCGCCGCGAGGACGAGCTTGTGCGCCGGCAGCAGCGGTGCGTCGGTGCCGCCGCCGGCGCGCAGCGCCACGTCGCACAGCTCGCCGGCCTCCCAGAAGCCGCGGAATTCGGCGAAGCAGGGGCCCGCTATAGTCAGCGCCACCGCGCCGCCGGCACCGCTCTCAGTGCCAGACATATCGGGCTGGCTTCTCAGAGTGTCAGTGAGACTGCCTGCCTGTGCGCTCAAGGCCTGTCATCTTCACCTTGGGATCCACAGGCACGCAGGGCTCCGTAGCGTTTCGCCGAGGCCCTGTGCATGTGTTCGATTAAAGATTATCGAGGAGTGGGTCTCAGGTCCCGGCGCACGACAGTAGGACCGCTAGAAGTGGCAGCACATGAATCTGGGAGGCCCATCAAGAAAGGTGAAATACCGCAATACAAGTGCCCTGAACCGGGCGAGAATCTCATGTCTGCATTACCTCATGATGACATTTTTGCACGTGAATTACGAATTTCATGAGCGGCGAGGACGCCGCGCGCCAAAATGGCTCACAAGTGACAGCACCATTTGCAAGATTGTGCGTTCATTGTATTGCTGGCAGCGAGCGCAGAACTTGCCGTCAACAGTGGGTCATTCGGCACTCGCAGGTCGAACCGGACCAAGCTACTATCACGCTGGCAGTGGAATATTGCTGTGTCAATGGCTTGATCGAACCCATTCAAATCATAAATCAGGGTCTTGCTAGTCCACATAGGCATTTCGCGGCTGTCAAATGGCTGGATCCCGCAGGAGCCTCCATACAAAAGGGCACGCAAACGAGCAGCAACCTAAAGGCCATGCAAGCGGCGGAGGGCTCAGCCAGAAGGAGGAGGAGCTTGTGGAGCAGCTAAGGGCAGCCGTGGCGGACTCGATCAAGGTCAGAGCAGCATGCTGATCGCCTGCATGCTGCAACTGCAGAATGAGTGGCGGCGGTTGCCAGCATGCGCAGCGGCCAGGAAAAGATGCCGGACGCAATGTCACCATGTCGCCTGGCTGACTCCCCTCGCTGAGCATCATGCTCGCGGCACCTTGATGCAGGACTCGAAGCCGCTGCAGCACTTCGTGAGCACGATGACGCTCATACGGTACCTCAAGGCGCGCAGCTGGCACCTGCAGCGCGCGACAAAGATGCTGCAGGCGACGCTCGCGTGGTGAGTTTGCTGGACGCCATATTTGCACCCAGGTCTATTCGGTGCCACGTTCCAGCCACATTGATGGGCTGCATCAAAAAGGCGCATGTCCATGAGCAGAGAGCGCCGTGCATCAGTGCTGATGAAGCTGCTCTGTTTACAACAGGCGGCGGGAGTACAAGCCGGAGGCCATCACATGGGAGGACATCGTGCCGGAGGCGGAGACGGGCAAGCAGTTTCTGCTGCCCGATCAGGCCAGCGGCGGCGTCGCGGTGGACCGGGCCGGCCGCCCCGTGCTGGTCCTCAGACCCAGGTGGGATTATCATCAGCGTGCGTGCATGCACGCATGTATTTCGCCCATGCACATCGCCCGTGGATGACCTTGCACTCATCAAGTTGCTTCTGCAGCAATTCTGAGGCTCTGCAACCTGGTGACGCCGGTCTGTTGCTGGCAACGCAGGAATGAGAACACAAAGACGGTATGCGATTCGAATCTGTGGGTGCCTTGTCCTGCTGTGTGCCAGTGTCCCTGAATCCTGAACCACAGGATCCAGGACCGAACTTTTTATCACTGTCTGCTGCAGTGGGACCGGCAAATGCGGTTTGTCATCTACAATCTAGAGGTGACATCGTGGATCATCGACCAGGCGGGCGGGTCAGAGGAAGCGGTCAGGGACGGCACACTGAACACAGGGATGTCGTGGCTCGTGGTGAGTCACTACCCAAGGATTCCGAACGACACACTTGCTTGCTGACAAAGAGAGTTCATGTTGGTCTACTCGCGAGATGCCGTTTTGATGCAAAACAATATCGTTTAGTTATTGCGCATGTTTGCGTGGCACGCCACACAGAACGTCATGTTGCCTATTCCTACCTACTGAGGCCGAATCTTGTCATCCGCCACAGGATTTTGTCGGTTATACGTACAGCACAGCGCCGCCCATCAAGTCCGCGCTGCACACGCTGCACGTGTTGCAGAACCACTACCCAGAGCGCCTCGGGACGGTGAGTCGCCTTACTTCTTGCATTGAGACTGTTTTCCATAGATAGCATTCGTGCTGTCATCCGCGGCCAAGGCCTCATGGCCTAGGCAGGATGAGCAGCATGTGTGTTCGAACTCGCAGGCGATAGCGTACCTGCCGCCGCGGATATTCAGCCTCATGTGGCGCGGGTAAGCCCTAGGCTTCGCTTTTTGATTGTTGAATTTATAGCAACCGAAATACAAAAACACAACATAGTATATACAGACTGAAGAACATGCACGTGTTGCTGCAGGATCTATCCCTTTATGGACGCAGGTATCTGCAACACAGAGTGTGCAGTGGTGCTGCACCATGAGACCTAGTTCTGCTGCTGCTGTTGTCACACACAGATATGGTGTTCCTGATTCGTTGGCGTGCCATGATCGCAGCCACGAAGGAGAAGGTGCGCTTCATCCTCTTTCTCACGATCTGTTTGTCAGAATACGATCGGCCAATGTCATTTCTCAGCTTCTGTTCCCATCTCCACGTGTGTGTCAGCCAGATTTTCATTGCCACCGTCAAATGCAGATCACCTTCATCGACAACGAGAAGAAGGCAGCGGGAGCGCTCGGCGCGCTGCTTGATCTGAAGAACGTCGAGAAGTGCGTTTTGCGGTTGCTGTTGCGGGTCGAAGTTTGTGGAATTGCACCCTTGAGCAAGAGGCCGTTTGCATTTTTGCATGTCAGTAGCCCACACAAGCGGAGACCAATCCCACCGTGCAGGCTGGATGAAATGCACTCGGGTGAGGTCTCGTCAGGGTGCTGCGGTGTGCTGCAGGAACAAATAATCTGCGTTGTTGCATGAGTTCTTATACGTTGCCGTCTGTGCTCGGCTGCGCGCAGGTGCATGGCAGGCGGCCAGAGTGACTACGTATACAATTTGGAAAAGTATAGCCAGCTGCGGAACGCAAGCGACGAGATCAGGCAACGAGAGTTCGGGCTTTAAATCTGGAGCACGGAAATGCGACGGTGCATGCTGCGCCGTATCAATATTGGGAGCTTTCGGCAGGCGCAACCGCCGGCAGCAACTTCACTTGGCACTAGCGTACTGTGTATCGTACAGGACCAACGCAGCACATTGAACTTGCAAGATAACTGTCGCATGCTTCATTTGGCAGGATATGAAGTCAGATAATTTGATGCATCGTTGAGTTGATGTACGTTCCTCGTAGCTGCCTCGGGATCAGGTTGATATTGTGCAAGCAGACGCATGTAAGGTGCTGCCATTCCATTGTCAACGAGCAGAAGATCAATGGGTTTGCCTTGCGCTGCCTGCCCGGAAGCTGTGGCAGTGTTGAGCGAGCATTGCACCTAATTCACCCGTTGAGGTGGTTTGCGATTGTGCTACACTCTCGCGGCTCTCACTTGTGTCGTGAAGACACGTATCGATTGTGAGTTCACAGGTGCAACGTGCGGAAGCTGATGCACCCAACGGCAGTCTGAGTCTGTGGCGGATGTGCGCCACCATACAAACAGCCTGGCGTGCCACCGCAACAAGTGATACACAGCAGCATTCAGAGTTTTAGGTGTTACACTAGGCTGCAGCGCCATGGCGGACCTTTTCCGGTTCAAATGCTGGGTGCGCCAGCTGGCGGCGCCGACCAAGGTGCGTGCGGCAGCATGCATGTCGCAATGGCCCCAATGTCCCTGCAGCAAACGCCTGGACTTCATGGTCAGGACTTGTGCCACTCAGACGGCGCTTGTGGGCAATACTGCTGCATAATCCATTCGCCCTTTGCAGTTGGCCGATGAGGCACGGCTGGCGGGGGTCGGCGCGCTGACGCCGGAGGTGCAGCGGCGGCTGGCCGAGGAGGTGTTTGGGGACGACGCCTTCCGCGCAGCGCCCCCAGCGCCGGCGTACCGCCGCCGGCTGCTGCAGGCGCTCGTGCGCGCTGCCGAGGAGGACGGCTGCGAGTTGTCGGACGAACTCGTGGAGCTGTTCACCGCGGCGCAGCTGGTGAGGAGGTGTTGGATGATCTTGTGATACTGTTCTCAGCTGCGCAGCTGGTAAGCAAGTGCGGCAGAAATGAATGACAGAAGAGATGATTGGCGCCAGTGGGATGCCATGGCAGCAGATGACGATTCTGGCGTCCAGTAGCTGAGATCATGGGCTCAATTGCGCAGGACGACCAACCCGACCCGGCGGACGCATGGTGAGATCTTTTACCTGCATGCGCCGCTGCCGTGCAATGCACCTGCACGCAATGCGGCCGGGGCTGCCCTTGAGGCAGCTGCAGCAGACTCTGAATGCCAGGGCCGCGGTCCGCAGGCGCTACAAGACGTTCACGTACGATGCGGCAGCGCCACAGGGTGCGACGGCGCCGTCCCTGCAGCAGCAGCTGCCCGGCACCATCTCGCTGCGGTGCTCCCAAAACCTGGTGGCGGCAAATACGGGCGTCCATGAGTGGTCCGCTGGCCTGCGGCTGGCAGAGCTCTGCCTCAGTCAGCCGGAGCTGTTTGCAGGTGACGCCCTACATTGCTGTGACTGGATTGTGCCATTGTGATGCAGCGCCCCAGAAACCTGCATGCAGTGCCAGCTTCCTGCTGTGCGCATGCGGACGCAGCACCTAGTACATGCGGACGCACTGCCTAGCTTGCATGTTCTCATGCAGGCAAGTCGTGTCTGGAGCTGGGGTGCGGCACCGGCATGGTGGGCGTTGCGCTCGCGCGGGCAGGCGCCCGGCTAGTTGTGCTGACGGACGGCGACGCGGCCGTCGTCGACAACTGCCGCAGGTTTTCGTTATTTCCCTGGGTATGCATTATCTGTTTTAGCTTTTATTTCCGAGCAGCATATCCTCGGTGCAGCTTTTCGGCTTTGTGTTCGGCTTTGTTTGTCTGCCGCAGGGCGCTCCCGCTGGCGCCCCTCCACAGGCCAAGAGGCTTAATTGGGCATGATGTATTGCTGTGAGGTTCAAGTACTTCCTTCCTGCAGCAACCTGGCGCTTAACGGTGTGGAGGTGAGCCTCGGCGCCTCTGCCGCAGACGGCGCCCCTGTTGCAAATGGCTGCCCAGGGGGCATCGAGGTGCGCGCCGCCCCACTGTCTGCGCCCTGGCGTGGCCATGCTGGATCCCAGCAGATGGGGGAATGTCCCCCACATAAAGTGTCGAAAAACTTTTCTCTCAAGAGAGGGCGCAATCAGAGGAGCCGTCTGCTCGTTTGCCGGCATCTAGGCACAGCACACTGCTCCCAGCTTTGACGATGCAACTTGACAGTGCAATCTGACGGTGCAAAGATCTGTGTCCAGGTAGAGCAGCGGGCATGGGAGGAGGACTTCAGTGACATCAGCCCGCCAGACGTCGTTCTGGGCGCTGACCTGCTGGTGAGAGAGGACACTGTCTATAGACTCACAGCGTCTGCCAGCTCTGCGATTCACGCTCAGTCCCTCCTCCCGCAGTGCACCCCTACTCCCCACCATGTATGTCTGCATGTTCGTGCGGAATTGACTTGCTGTCATGAGATGCAGCTGATATGAGGCAAGTCGACTCTGACACTGTGGATGCGGCCACGATACAGTACGACCCGCTGGCCTTCCCGCTGCTTGTGCCGCTGACGCGGCGGCTGCTGGAGCGGAAACCCAAGCCCGGGACGCCGCGACCGGTCGCGTACTTTGCGGCGCAGCTGCGCAATGAGGCGTC
>JAABUK010008216.1_pt1 | contig 14737 bp, 23 predicted proteins | sample 5559141 | NCBI WGS metagenome assembly JAABUK01 (sample SAMN10711869, study PRJNA513367) | rock metagenome | isolation source: Antarctica rocks | place: Antarctica: Victoria Land, Pudding Butte nord | collected 2016-01-03
CCCCGCCCCCCACAGGCACCCCCACTGTGACCCCAACGACGACTGCCTCTCCTGCTGCAATTGCAACCCCAACAGCAACACCTGTTAGCAGGACAGTGACGTCACCTGGTACCACTGCTAGTCCAGTTGCTACTGCTGTGGCTTCGCCCACGTCAGTGGCAACAGTGGCAAGCAGCAGTCCCATATCATCTCCAACGGTTGCAGCTGGGCTATCACCCAGCCCAACAGCAACGCCTGTTCAGGCTCCTGATTCAGGTGAGGATCAGCACATTGCATGAGTCACACTTTCTCATAAAACCCATGTAGTAGGCCGCTGTCAACCTGCCTGCTGCTGCTTGATGCTGCGCAGTAATGCAAGTAGGGGTCATGCCCATGCGCTTCAAGCTTTGGTGTTACTTGCACGTTTGGCCTGTCTGACTGCTGCCAATGACTGTGTGCAGTTCAAGTCAGCATGCTGGTCAGCATCACACCAAACCTGCTGACAGCAATAGACCTGCTCTTTTCACATCAGCCTGCATCAGATTCACCTGTTGTTCCATGCATGCAGGCACTTCTACCAGCCCAACGGCAGCAGCATCTCCTAGCCCAACTGCCACAGCTGTGGCTAGCTGCACCTGCAACACCACCTCCAACACCCTTCCCCAGCCAACACCCACCATAACCTTCACATCCACAGACTCCTGTGTGCCAGCTGGCACCACAGCGTCCAACAGCACCACAGGGGCAATCTACTTCACAGCGCAGGTGCAGTTCAACGGCCCTGTGCAGGCGGGGGGTCTCACCCCAGCCAGCTTTGGGGTTGGCAGCATAGCGGCGGCCAACCTGACTAGCAACAGCAGTGATGCAAACTGCTCTTGTGGGACCACAGTCAGAAGAGAGGCCACTCCAGGTGTGTTGAACTCTGTTCAGATATGAAAAGGAAAGAAAAGAAAAGAAAAGACTACGCTTTTCGGCGTCAATTTAATGAGAAGCCAAGTATTACACCGGGCTGCCCAAGTTGATTCTGTTCACTTAGTCTGTTAGAAGAAGCAGTGTTTTGTTGCCGTGCATGCAGCTTATGCGTTTGAGTCAAGCCATGTCAAGTCTGTGTGTGATGTCTGACGCTGCATGACAGAGCATGCTCTTGGTGCAGTGTGTCAAGTGATGCAACAAGGACAAATGTGTTGCTCATGGGAAGCTGCCTGAACACATGTTGTGCTGCATGAAGCTTGCCAGATCAGTCCATTTAGCATAGCCCGCACCAGTGTATGATGACTTTGGGTCAACTGCTCAAAATGTTTGTAGTCACTCACTCACTCACTCACTCACTCCCTCCCTCCCTTACTCCCTCACTCACTCACTGAGTCAATCACCCACCCACTCACCCACCCACTCACCCACTCACTCACTGATTCCCTCCTTCACCACTCCCTCTAAACCACTCATTTGTTGATGTACAATGGTATGCTCATCCCTGATGGTGTGATGCAGGCAGTGGTGCGGTGACCAGTGTGACGCAGCTGGACTGCTCCACATACACAGTGCAGGGCTACATGCCCCAGAACGATCCCTTTGAGGTCAACTCCACCACTGTGGTGGTGCAACTGAAGGCCGGCATAGCTTCTGCTTGCAACGGCACCTTCCCAGCTGCCTCACAGCTTGTGGCTGTCAACCACAGGTGAGCCTTTACACTTCTAGGCTCATATTTTCTTCAGCAATGCTGCAGCACTGTGCTGGTTCATCACATATGTACAGTGTGGATGGTGCATGTTTGTTACACTATGGATGGTGGATGTATTTGTTATGCACTTACAGGTGTTTCAGATGCTGACTATGCTATGCATTGATGTTCACACCGTGTAGCTGCATTTGCAAACCTGATAGTTGTTCATAGCAGAGGATTGCAAGCTGGTATGAGAAGATTCAATGATTGCCTAAGAGCTTGCTGCTGTGGACAGTTGCTCACAAGATTGCATAACTGACAGAGGAGCCTTGCTTTGCAGGCCGATTGCTAAGATCTACGCCACCCAGATGTCATACCCAAGCGGCGTCCCCACTACCACCGCCACATCAGCACTGTTCATAGTCACCTTCTCGGAACCAGTGGCCTCACTCAACACTACGGACTTCACCATTTCAGGGCCTGCTGGCGCATCAGCCAGGCTCATGCAATATCCAGGCAGTGACAGCATATACCGGTTAGCACTGGACGTACCGAGTTCTTACTGTGGGCCAGTTACCCTCAGCTTGACTGGAGATGTGTCGGATTCACAAGGACAGACAGTGTGTCCGGATGCTTCATGCTCTAGCATAACATATACCAAGTCATGCAGTAGCTGCTCGAGAGCACTGGTGCCCTCTGCTGGTGTTGAGGTTGTCAAACCATTGAGAGATGGAGGCAATGTCTGTGTCTAGAGGTCTGTCCTGTTGAGTCGTTGAGTACATGCTAGGGTTTGAGATGTGACTACAAGTTTTGATAGTCAATTTGTTTGTTCCCAATAACATTTTCTTGCTCTCAAGACGCTCCTGCCCAACAATAATCCATCACTTGCAGCTTTGACCATCAGTCCGTCTGATTATTTGACTTTCATGTCCTTTGATTTAGCTCTGAACAATAAGCTTAGCAACAAGCAAGTTAAGTGCAGGCATTGTTGCTTAGCCTTTACAGTGTATATTGAATAACATCAATGGCATTACATGTAACAAAATGATGTCTACCAACTAGTTTGTTTGCAGAGAGTTCATTCGAGCGGATCTGAGCTAAATGATACATTCAAGCACTCAGCACATGGCAGATTTCACAATGCATGCCTATCATCAAGGCCGTAACTATTGCAGCAAGTGATTGCGAGCCTGAGTCTGTCATCTATAATGCTCTTCAGCTTTTCTTGCATCTCATACGCCGGCAGACTGTCAGTAGCCTCACCATGAACAGCAAGCAGGCTCTCCTGATAGTTAGGAAGCTCAAGGATGTTCTCACACGTGTGTGCCTGTATGTCACACAACGCCTTAAGGCAAGCTTCAATTTGCAGTGCATAGTGTTACACAGTATGTTGTTTCCCCAGCTGTTGTCAGCTGACTCCTCTGATGAGTCAAAGACACGAAATGAAAACTGATTGATTGATTGATTGATTGATCAATCATGCCTCATTCTTCAGGTGAGTAAGTAGCTCAACAAAGTTCTTGCATGCATGGCTCAAAATGTCACACAGCAGCAGCATCATCACCATCATCATCAACTCTGAGAGCGTGGCTCACCTGAGGTAGCCTTGACAGCATGATGGTGTGGTCCTTCAGGTCAAAAGCAACAAAGGGCAGCTCGATCCGCAACACCTCTGTGTGTGGCTGCGGCAACCTCCGACTGCCGGTTACAAAGAACAGGAAGTGCTGCTTGAGCTCTGTTTCCCAGGCATTTACCACCTGCAGCATCATGATGCACTGCACACACTCAAGTAGAAAAGGCCCCACTGAGTGTTATGTGAAACAGGCACTGGACTATCAGTGAAGCTTGCCCCATGTGGATGCCGACTGACAATTTCGCCAACTGGTCGCAACGTGCAGATCAAACACATGCGTAGTAAAACAAATGTGACACTTGAAGACAAGTGGGATTTGTGGGCGCCTTAAAGTCAAAGTTGATCAAAATACTGCTGACAAGTGTCTAACAAAATCTTGCTAATGATGCAAGCCATGACAACCAAGGGCATCTACATGCCAAAGCCATAATGCGTCTTTCAGGAGCGTCTCATTGACACACTTGAGCTTTTTCAGCAATGTTGCACAGCCGTACATTCTTGAATGTACACAGCGCAAGCCTCTCTTCTCGCTGAAGCCAGAGAAGGTTGCACTATGTATGATGCAATGCATTCAACATCCACTATCATATGCCTGGTGAAATCCTGTTCCCTGCTCAACTCACCTCCCACAAGCACGTAGCCAAGTCCTTGAAGTCAGTCTGCAGCTGATGATCTAGCACAAGGTGAAAAACGTCCTGGATCCTTGTGACTGCCTGCCAAGTGGTGCTGCTGCCGCTCACCATTGCTGTCAGGTCTTGTGGTCTGACCAGGTAAGCTTGCAGCAAGTCCAGGCTGACAGCAGCACAAAAGCCCTACAAAAAGGAAACCCATTCACAACATGCAGCGTGCCAAGTTTTCACAGTCTGTGTCATGCAGTCATGCAGCAACCAACAAGTTGTGATAGTTCCCTGTGGCAAACAGGCCAAGTCGGTCAGATAGTGGATGCCAAATACAAGACACATTTTCAAGGGCACATCTATTTGCGGTGCCCAAGAAAAAGCTTGAACAATGAGAATCCAGGTCCATATGGCAATGGCAAGGCTACCAATGTTTCTTAAGTGTTAAATCAGGGGTGGCATTACAAATATTTGCAGCTTAGTGATGTTGGGCAGTACATATGCCAAGACTGAAAGCTCTCCAAACACAAGCACTTCAAGATGAAGCATGCTTGCTTGGGTACGCAAGGGTGAAGCATGGGTAGGCAGGGCACCCCTGGATGCCAAGCAGGCATGGTCAGACCCAATGATCCCCTGATCAGAGCTGTACAGTGCAACCTCAACAGGACACAAAAATACAAAGGCTGCAAGCACCCAAAAACACAGCTCTGAAGCTAAACGGAGCTGAAGGAGACGATGCATGGTGCATCTTCACCTGTGCAAAGCTGGCAGATTGCCATTGCACATCCTCAACACACACGCGCTGCACAGCATGCTGGACATAAGCCTCCCTGCTTGTGTCCAAGGGCAGGCCCTCCAGCTGCAGAAGGGCTGTTAGATCCTGCCCTGGCATGCAGGCTACTTTCTGAAGGGCTTGTGCCGCTGCAGGATCAAAGCTTTGAACACTTTGGAAGGACGCCTGCAGCAAAACAGACAGGTGCTGAATGCAGATATTTGCAGCTGCTATGCAGTCTATTTGATGAATCCCTGTTCAAAATGCCATCCCAGCATGTGTGTCCATTGCAGCTACTAAGCAGTCAATTTGATTTAGCCCTATTCAATGCGACATGCCAGTATGTGAGTCCAATTTGGCAATGCAGCTGCTGCCTGCTTTCCAATCCTGACACAAGCTGTGAAACATGAATGGGCTCAGAGGCGATGCTTCCTCAAGCCACACAGTGCAGCTCAGTAGACCTGGGCAGCCCGGGGTAACACACTTGGCGGTTCAGTAATCTGACGCTGGAAGTTGTAGTCTTTTCTTCTCTTTTCTGATCTACAGCTCAGCAGAGCTTGCATCAAAGAAGCTACCTTGCTTCACCATCAGCGACCAGCTTTTTGAACATTGTGAATCAGGACTAGGGCATTCCAACCCATGATGCACTTGCCTGGAGCTTGTGACCCTGACGTAAGTCATGCAGCAGTGCGTAAATTACTTGCAATTCAGCACGGCAGCCACAAAATTGTGAACATGTCAATTACCTGGAAGCTTCCACCCTGAAGAACCTTCTGCCACAGCAGGGGAGCTAGCCTGATGCCCAGATCTGTCCTGTTGTGCAATGCCTGGCCAGCCAGCCAGCCAGCCGTGTAGTACTGGTGCTGTGTATCAGCAGAAGACCTGAGCGTGGTATTGTACCAGTAACATGCTGCACTTTCGTTGTAGATGATCAGTGCCTCCTCTCGCTGGCCTGCAGATGGTGACAAATTGGCACCTTGATTCCCATAAACAGTTGCAGGGCATGTGCACTCTGACTGCAGTTTGAAGGGGATGACTCAGCAGTGTTTGTTTCAGGCGTAAGATGTCACTGCAATGTGAGATTGTACTGCAATGTTAGGATGTACTGGGTTGTAAGATTGTGTTGCAATGAGCTCTTGCCAAGTGATGCCCAATGCATGGACACAAAGACATGCTGGTCATGCACAAAAGCCTGACATGCACATACGACGCGCAACAACATGCATTGACTGGACTTCCTGACTTTCAGGTCAAGCTTCAAAACACGATCAAGTCGTGCCTTGGAATTCTCACAGATTTGGTTTGCTGCAGGAGGTGAAGGGCATGCACACATGCATCGGTGGCACATGGGGGCAACCTGTACTTGCAGAGGTCATGCCAGCTCCCACGAGAGCAAACAACTCCTTTCTTGGTCCCTGCCCCTCTCCTTCTTCCCTGGACCCTCCCCCGAGCTGATCACCCCTATCATTTGGAGAGGCTAGTGCCTCCACTTCACTGCTCGCCAGGTGTGCACTGCTTGACCCAGCCCCAGTAGCCTGTGGGCTGACATCACCCTCAGGCTGCTGCATGCTGCCAGGACTGCCACTGACCTGGGCCGTCTGTGTGTCTGTGCGATGCTGCTGCATGCTGTGCTGAGGGCTGCTCAGCTGGTGTGCAGAAGGCTGAGCTGCGGGAAGAGTGATGAAAGATGGGGCTATGATACAAGGGCCTGCCGGGAGAGCAGAAGCTGCAGGCGTCGGTGACTGAGCACAAGCGTCTGCAAAGGCTGAGGCCCTCCTGACCTGCAGATCAGGTGCTTGTTTTGGGGGCTACTGCTTATTGGAATTTCAGGGCGCAAAACTAGACTGTGGAGACTTGTCATCATGCCAAAGTTGGCGAGGAACAGGGAGGTGGTTTTACCAGATAACATGCTTGTCGACAGACATCAGCACAGATGGTGCAAGCTGGTCAACAAAAGCCAGCTTGCACCATATTAAGTGAAACCTGTAATGCGTCAGGTTTGTATGACAAGGCCTGCCTTCTTGGCTGTGCATACAGATTTGCTAAACAAGAGCGTGATCTATGTCCAAAACAGCAACTGCATGACCATGCAAGTAGCAAGTCTCTTTGCACATGCGTCAATGCCAGAAGAAAGGTGGCAGGATGAGTACCTGAAGTCTAAACACAGCGGGTGGCTGGGCTACAGCAGCAGCATGGAGCTGTATCAATATTGCTTTGGACACAGGGCTGAGAACAGCTGCAAGATATACAAAGTCCAAGCCAATGGCAGATGCCAGACTCTGCCATTCGCGCCATTTCTGACCAGCAGAATCTGCTGCACTTGCTGTCACTTGTACAACTGAGACCATTGCTATGATGCGGTTGATGGCTGGGCACTGTGCAGCAAGCGTGCCTGCAACTACATCTGGTGCTGCAACAGATAGGGTGTACAGCACTGCAAGCAAGCATGAGGTGCTGCCAGGGTTGAGCCCTGATGCTGACAGTTCAGTGCTGAGTAGTGTTTGCAGTTGGGGCAGCTGCAGAGCTGCCCATGTCAGAGTTGAGTTGTTCTTGGATGCCAGCTGAAGATCCAAGCTGTCCAGGACCTTACCAAGGCTCTGCTCAAGTATGCCGCATAGTGACTTGGCGCACTGCCTACTGACAAGCACACAACACTAAAACTCTTCCCTGCTGACAAAACAATAACGAAAAAGCAATAAACAGATTGTAAAACAGGTGGCACATCACCTGGCGTCTCTAGCCCCCGCAGAGCTCCTGCCTGTTTCTGTAGCAGTAGGAGCTGGAGTGATCGCAGATACAGGCCACACCACTTGCCGGCTGTTGCTCCGAGTATCAGCCGCTTCTTCATGGCTAGAAAGAGGGGTTACAGATGTTTTGCTGCACAACGAACCCATCCGCAGCGACCCAGCAACTTTGCCTGAAGCCCAGCATGCCGTTCACACCTTTGACCGGAGCAACGTGGGCATCAAGTAAGCCATACTAGCAGGAACTGCGATGTTGCAAGACACCATGCTCCGATATTGCTCTGACGTGCGCATCCATGGGACTAAGACAGTACAAGTATGAGCACAAGGTTTGCTCGGCTTCGCACTGACATATGGACGAATCTAGGAGTGACTGCTAACCCCCCCTCTCTTGACCCTAAGCCTGCCACCCCCACCACCCCGGCGTAGTCAACAGTGTGGCCTGTCATGGCTGCTGCTCCACCTTGTCGGTTGCGTACGTTCAAGAAGCGCGCCCGTGGACTGGTTCTACGACATGTCCAATAGTATATTCCGGGGACTGCAGACATCGTGCAGCTTGCTAGGCGCAGGCAGTGTCAGGAGTCTGCATGCCGTCACACCAGGCTGTGTTGCTGGGCTTCCGCTGCTGCTGCAGCCGTTCACAAATCTCCGAGCCTTTTCATCCGCAGCATCCGGCACTGAGCATCTGCGCGATTTTGCTATCATAGGTGAGGCCTATGCAGCCAGATCACGTGTCAGCATCTGCGCTTCCGGACTACCTCAGCAAGTTGGCAATCGAGACCCTGATTCCGTGCCCTGAAGTGCTTGTCACATGACAACGTCAATGTAAATGAAGTTCTCATGTGGATGCAGCTCATGTGGACCATGGCAAGACCACCCTCATGGACAGACTGTTGTCCCAGACAGGAAATACCTTGGCAGGAGATCGCGTGATGGATAGCAATGCCCTTGAGAAGGAAAGGGGCATCACCATCAGTTCAAAGTACACCTCGTTTGGCTACAAGGGCTTCACCATCAACGCAGTTGATACACCTGGTCACGCTGATTTTGGTGGCGAGGTGGAACGGTAATTACCTTACCACCTGAGGTGTTCACATACCTACTATGTTTACATCAGCATGATGTTCTCACCTGGAGCTTGTCTTTGATGCTGTTGCTGTGCTATTTATGGGGACACTCAGCATCAACTAAAACATTACCATGCTGTTCAGCCTTGCATTTTTACTGTCCCCAAGGACTCGGAGGACAGATGAGTACATGCATCGAATACTGCAGTAGCTGCTGTCCAGCTGTAATCAATGCAAATTATGTCAATCCCAGGGCATGCATGCCATTGTGTGAAATACACGGTCCCACAGCACCCTAGCTGCTATGTATTAGACCATATAGAGATGCACAAGACAGACAGCTTTGGAGAGACAAGACTTGTTCCGCACGTACCTAGCTCATCATGAGCTGGAAAGCGAGTATATTATTATTATTATTATTCATTAAAATAATAGTTATTGTGCTTTCCTTGCAGAATACTGGGCATGGTGGACGGCGCCCTATTGCTGGTTGATGCCAATGAAGGGCCCTTATCCCAGACCAAGTTTGTGCTGGAGAAAGCTCTCAAGCGTGGTCTCAAGCCTGTAGTTGTCTTGAATAAGGTGACGCTCAAGTCCATGGTACAACTTTATAGGGCGTTGGTCTACAACCTGCCTTGTTGTCACTGCTGTTTGTGCTGCTGCAATGGCTGCTTGTGCTGCTTGGCATGGCGCCAGCTTCAAGCTGCTGTTGCATGTTGTATGCTTCATCCTCAGGTGTCTTGAGCAGCATACATCAAAATGGGTTCCAATCAAAGTCTTTTTTGTATAAAGCTTAGCACTCAGAGCTTGTGATGACCTGAAGGCATGTTTGCTGTGTCAGGTAGATCGGCCCTCGGTGACAGAGCAGCAGTGTAACGAGGTTCAGAGCAACCTGTTTGACCTGTTTGCGCATCTGGGTGCCACCGATGATCAGCTAGATTTCACCACCTTGTATGCGTCAGCCCGAGAGGTAAGTGCAAAAGGTGGTCCGTTTTGTGTGAGGTCTGAAGTTCAGATGACATCAAACAAAAGCACGCAAACTCAAGACCTTACAGGCCACTGGACCTGGGCTAAGCTGCATACAACTGGGATTTTGAGCCCGATGTATGCAGTGCATGTCACCCCATCTGCGCGGTCAGGAAGCAAGTGTTAAAAGCCACAGTGGTTACCTCTGCTGGCTCTGCAAAAGGCATATGTTAGCTTTGCATGTGCTGATGTCTAAAGTACGCACAGCCATACAGAACATGCCCTACGTGGCCAACATCAGCTGAGATGTTGTGAGAACTGCTCAATCATATGGGAACTGATTCATTAGGAACTGATTCATTATGTTTCATGATCGCAAAGCATGCAAACACGGACAGCCCACTTACCTCAATGTTGCCTTCAGGGCTGGGCAAATAAAGAACTTTGTGTGGGGCAGGCTCCCGAGAACCCCAGCATGGCTCCCTTGTTGGACGCCATTCTAGAGCATGTTCCCCCACCCCCAGGGGACCCACAGGGCCAGTTTGCCATGTTAGTCACCATGACAGAAAGGGACTCCTTCTTGGGCAGAGTAGCTACAGGCAGAATTGCGTCTGGGCAGGTCAAGGTTGGAGACAAGATCAAAGTGTTGCGGCATAGCGGTGAGCTTGTGATGCTCCTTTCGCAGTGCAACAACTGATGCCAGCGAAGAGATTTGAGGTTCTCCATCTGCCGCTGGGTGATCAAGAGATTGGTGTCTTGGACTCAGCGCCATTGCTGTGCTCTTCTTGGCATGCCTTGGACCCTGATACCTTGCCATGCCTGGAGTGCTGGCAGCATTTCATCAGCGTTGCACCTCATGACTAGCGTCAGTCTTACTGGTGGGCATAGCATCAAAGGCATGTATTGTGTGGTCAGGAGGCGCTACAACAATGTATGTTCAGCTCAAGTCAGCGTGCATGCAAACATCTGCCTAATTCATCATGGGTTCGCATGTTTAGACAACAGTTGGCATGTGCTTGATGGGCAGCTATGATGAAGGTGTGCCGCAAGGCACTTTGTTTTCTGCGAGCACCACCTCTGGTGCGCTGAGCACTAAAACAACTCCAATTGATCCAACTGAGCTGCCACTCATCACACTCCCATCACGTCAGCCATTTGGGTCTTGGTCTGCATACCATGTTACTGGTCTGGTTACCATGTTACTGGGCAAATAACAAAGGCTCTGTAAGACTGGCTGCAAGCCAAGATGTTGAATTTGCAAGGTTTGCTGGTGTTGCCCTCAAAACGCATTAAGTCTGACATCATAGACAAGAGGTAGCAGCTTGAACAGCTGACTCTTGTACAATACTCCTGCAAGCTAGTCCACTCAGAGGCGCTATGGTTTGCAAAATTGAATCTCACGATGTGCAAAGCCGCGCTGCAAATGAAAGTATACAGCACTGAAGAACAAAGGTCTGCTTGATCACTTAAGTCAGCCTCTCAGTCAGTCTCTCAGTTGACTGAGACAACATGTAGTAGTCATACGTACATATATATACACATTACTCATACTGACAAGTATAATACACATATATATTAGCAACATGTGTTTATTTTAGCAATATTTAATAACAACCATATGAATACAAATATATTTCTTAGAGGCCACTCTCTTGACTCAATGAGAATGAGAATCACTGAGAATCAATGAGAATCACTCATTTGTGATTCTTGCAGGGGCGCCTGGTGGTGACAGCAAGGTGACCAAGATCTTCAAGCGCAGTGGCGTAGGCAAACTGGAGCTGGACAGCGCCAGTGCCGGTGATGTCATATCCATGACAGGCGCTGCAGCAGCTGGCATTGCTGACACCATTGGGGCTGTGGATTTGACAGCTGCCCTGTCCCCAGGGCCCATTGAGCCCCCTACCCTCAGGTAACCCCCTTTTCTGTTTCCCGGGCTCATTGAGTCAGGTAACCCCCTTCCTTGATATAAAGCCAGCTGTGACTCATCAGACATCCGGGGTTAAATGTGTCCCTGAATGCGACAGCGACAGCTGCTCTTGTTGCACATCACATTCAGCTGCACGTCCAACCCTGGATGTCTGGTGAGTCACAATTGGCTTTGTATCAAGATGTCAAGAAAAGGGCTGTAGAGTGTCCCTTCCAGCCAAAATTTGCACACACAAAAACAGAGCGCCATGTTCACAAGCTCATATTGAGAACCATGAGCTGCCTTACCTTGCATGTCGGCTTGTTGTGAGGTGCGTCAACACAATTGCATCAGTGTGGTCTTCATCATCAAGGTCACTTGGCATGACAATGAGTTTTGGGAAACACAAGATCAGTCCGTCAGGCAATGTCATTCTTGAGACGCTTGAGGTGTCCCTGGCTTGATGCGCTACAGACCAGACTGTGCAGGTGAAGGTCATCCCAGGATACTCCATGCAACACCAGAAATAGCTGCTGCGAACCATGTACTGTCGATGAAGTAGTGACATTGTTATGGTCTGCATGCAGTATGATATTTGGTCCAAACGACTCTCCCCTGGCGGGCAGAGAGGGCTCACACTTGACTGGCAGTAAGATTGGAGAGCGCCTGAATGCTGAAGCAGAGACCAGTGTTTCATTGAGGGTGCTGCCTGTTGATGGGGGTGGCGAGTCCTTTGAGGTGCAAGCTAGAGGGGAGCTCCAGTTGGGACTCCTTATAGGTGACTGCCTTTCGCCCCTGTCGTGTTGCCTTCAGATGGGAGCTTCAGTTGGGACTCCTTATAGGTGACTGCCTTTTGCCCCTGTCATGTTGCCCATCAGGTGGGAGCTTCTGTTGGGACTCCTTATAGGTGACTGCCTTTCGCCCTGTCATGTTGCCCATCAGGTGGGAGCTTCTGTTGGGACTCCTTATAGGTGACTGCCTTTTGCCCCTGTCATGTTGCCCATCAAATGGGAGCTTCGGTTGGGACTCTCTATAGGTGACTGCCATTTGCCCTGTCATGTTGCCCATCAGATGGGAGCTTCAGTTGGGACTCCTTATAGGTGACTGCCATTTGCCCTGTCATGTTGCCCATCAGATGGGAGCTTCTGAGTTGTGACTGAGTTGGGACTCGACTGCCTTTTGCCCTGTCATGTTGCCCATCAGGTGCAAGCTAGACAGGAGCTCCAGCTGATGCCCCTCGTCTTTGGAAATCGCCTGTCAGTCTGTTGTAAGCCTTGATGCTTATACGCATGCAATGTACTGTTTCCCGTGCTGTTGCAAAAGCAGTTGTGTGAGGCCAGTCAGTGCCATAGCAAGGTTGGCAAATCAGCCAACACTGCAGAGTGTAGTTTGGATCTAGGATTTGATCTAGGCAGCTTTGTTTGAGCACAGCACAGACAGCCTTGGTGCAATTGCAGCTGTATTCTCTACCTACAAATGCTGCACACTGATCAGCTTGGCCTTGTATTGTCGCCTTGTGCATGAGCGCATCCTGTGACTAGCTGAATCCCTGTTGGGCTTGCTCTCATGTTGATGATTTTTGTGCAGAAAACATGAGAAGAGAGGGATATGAGCTGTCAGTCTCCCCACCTGTTGTTGTATACAGGTGAGCTAAGCCGATCATTGCATGCTGTGACCTGCTTGCATCTTACTTGACAGGTGTGATTGTAAGCTAGGGAGTTGCACTGCAAAGAGCTGCCGGCATGTTACATGACAGGCAGCTTTTTGCAGTGCAACTTCCTGAATCAGAATCACACCAGCAGTGCACAAGAGCCTTTGACTTTTCATATCCGACAGCATCTGCAGAGAATGCAGCCCTTGCATAAGAGCACCTCAGGTTGTCTGTTGCGGATTGCAATCAAGACGAGTCTGCATGGTACTGTCTGGCTGCTTACTATTTCTGCTGGCATCACAGCGGTTGTGCACAGCTTTTCTTGACGCTGTGATTACACCAATGAGTCAAGCTGTGCACTGCAGAATGGTGAATGGACAACGAATGGAACCTTTAGAGGAAGTTGTTTGTGAAATCGAAGATGAGTTCTCGGGACCCATCATTGACGCATTGTCTTTGAGACGAGGGGAGGTATGCATTCAGTCGTCTGCACTTGCAAGACTTGCTGATTACCCACAGCTTTGCTTTTTTCAACAGCTGCGTGCAGTCGTGCACCCTGGGTTTGTGCTGCTGATCATGTTCCTTCATTCTGCTTCAACGATCCAGCTGTGTTCCAATGGGGAAGCTGCCTTGCTCATCGTGCATGCTTACTGTCTCGCTTACAACATGAGAAGATTTACCTCAGGGACAAGCACTTTTGCATTAACAGCTTGCTTGAGCCTACAAAGCAACTCTGCCCTCACTGCATTCAATAATTTACTAAAGATATGATTCCTTGCAGTCCGTAACACCTCACATATCATCTCTCACAGCATCCATCAGTCATCTGGCCATCTGCTGTTCTTGTATGCACATTGTTCTGCATGCACCTGCATAAATGTATCTCACATGTCGACACCCACATGGGCTGGCCCCCTGGCAGATCAAAACTTTGCTATTTCTGCACAAGCAAAGATTCGTTTTGCCATGCAGTTACTAGAGATGAAGCCAATAGAAGTAGAGGGTAAGCAGAGGCTGACCTTCGTAGCCCCTTCCAGAGGACTCATCGGCTTCAGGTCCTTGTTTGCAACTCTGACAAGGGGGAGCGGCATGCTGCACAGGGCCTTCCAATCATATGGGCACTACAAGGGCCCTTTGGACAAGGTTCGAAAAGGCGTCCTCATCTCAATGGCAGGTCAGACCCTGGTGAACAGTTGCACCTTTTCGGCAGTGCCTTGTGTCGCAACAGCAACCTTTGTGGCAGGAGCCCCAACCCTTGTCACCACTTGATGTCTGTTGTTATCAAGCAGGAAATGTGAATGCAATCCAGTTGTTTGTATCTGCCTGTCAGCTTGATGTATTCTACTCACTTTCACATGCTGCGTTGCTTAACAGGATGACGTGCAATTCTGCATTTGCATGCAGCGGTTCCAGCCTGACATGATGCGGATGCATGTAGCTTTACTTCGGTGCTTCTGTATCTTGCATGTGCCATACACTGGCTTGGCTCATACCTTTCTACGCTTGTTTCTGCCCGTTGTGTACAACCCTGCCACAGCCAACTTCAGATCAGATGCCATTCATGTGTTCTCATTTGGCAGATGCTTGCAGGTGGCAAAACCACCACACATGCCCTAGGGTTGCTGGAACCCCGTGGTGTGCTGTTCACTGGCATTCAGCAAGAAGTGTACAATGGAATGATCATAGGCGAATGCTCCAGAGATGGAGAAATGGAGGTGAGCATGTCAACTGCTGGT
>JAABUK010008218.1_pt1 | contig 14732 bp, 21 predicted proteins | sample 5559141 | NCBI WGS metagenome assembly JAABUK01 (sample SAMN10711869, study PRJNA513367) | rock metagenome | isolation source: Antarctica rocks | place: Antarctica: Victoria Land, Pudding Butte nord | collected 2016-01-03
ACGTGCCGCAAACGCAGGTCGCCAAACCCGCCAAGATCACCCTCACCCACCAAACCCACCCCACGCGCAAACACTCAGGTCGTTCCAGACATGTGTGACCGCCGTAGCCCGGAGGGAGAGGGAGCAGGAAGCGGTCCCGGCCTTGCAGGTGTTGGCCCTGGGTAGAAGGCAGGGTAGCGTCCGCCCATGCCGACCCCATCGTGGCACCCCGACAGCCTTGCTGACCGGCTGCCGTTCCTGCGCCGCCGGGCGTTGCTGACGCAGGGCGTGCGCGCCTTCTTCACCGCCCGCGGCTACATGGAGGTGGAAACGCCCTATGCCGTCCCGGCGCCCGGCGAGGAGGTCCACCTTCGCGCCTTCCAGACAGTGCAGGAAGCGCCGGACGGCACGAGCCGCCCCTTGTGGCTGCACACCAGCCCGGAGTTCGCCATGAAGCGCCTGCTGGTCGCGGGCGCCGGGCCGGTGTTCCAACTGGCGCGGGTCTGGCGGAACCGCGAGTCGAGCGCGGGGGAGGGCAGCCGCCGCCATGCGGCCGAGTTCACGATGCTGGAATGGTATCGCCCCGGCCTGGCCTTTGACGGCCTGATGGACGAAACCGAAGCCCTGCTGCGCGCCGTGCTGCCCCCGGTGGTCCGCAGCGGCGGCGTGGCGACGAGCCTGGCCCGCTTTGAGCGGCTGACGGTCGCAGACGCCTTCCGCCGCCATGCCGGCGTGGACGTGCTGGCCACGGCCGGCGATGCCGCGGCCCTGGCGTCCGGCGCCGGGGCGGCCCTGCGCGACGGCGAGGGCTGGGAGGACCTGTTCTTCCGCCTGCTGCTGGAACGGGTCGAGCCGCATCTGGGCCAGGCGCACCCGACCTTCCTGACCCACTGGCCCGCCGCCCAGGCCGCCCTTGCCCGGCGCGACCCGGCGGACCCGCGCGTGGCGCTGCGCTTCGAACTGTTCCTGTGCGGCATGGAGCTGGCCAACGCCTTCGAGGAGCTGACGGATGCCGCGGAGCAGCGCGCCCGCTTCCTCGACGACCGCGCCCGGCGCCACGCCCTGCACGGCCCGGACTGGCCGCTCGACGAGGACTTCCTGGCCGCCCTGGCGCACGGGATGCCGCCTGCGTCCGGCATCGCATTGGGCTTCGACCGCCTGGCGATGGCGGCGTCCGGGGCGGACCGCATCGGGCAGGTGCAGTGGCTGCCCGCCGATTGAACTCGCCCGCATCCAGGCCAATCTTGCCGGTTCATGCTGCTTCTGGACACAGGACGCTGCATGTTCCCTGTTGCCCGCCAAGCCACGGAGGGAGGCTGTCCATGACTGACCTGCCATGACTGACCTGCCATGACTGACCTGTATGACGCCGACGCCCTGGAATGGAGCGAGCACCAGGCTCGGCTGCTTCGGCAGCACGCGGCCGGGCAGGCGGGGAACGAGGCGCCGGACTGGGCCAACATCATCGAGGAGATCGAGAGCGTGGGCCGCAGCGAGTTGCACGCCGTGCGGTCCAACCTGGTGCAGGCCCTGATCCACGACCTGAAGTGCGAGGCGTGGCCGCTGGCGTCCCATGTGCCGCACTGGCGGGCGCAGGCGCGGGTGTTCCGGGGCAATGCGACCGACGCCTTTTCCCCGTCCATGCGGCAGCGGATTGACATGGATGCGCTCTACCGGCGGGCGCTGCGCGGCCTGCCCGAGACCATGGACGGGCTGCCGCCCCTGTTCCTGCCCGCTGCCTGCGAAGCGACCCTGGATCAGATGCTGCACGCGGAGTCAGATTTGCCGGCCATCGAGGACCAGGGGGACATGCTGTGAGTAGAAGCATCAAGCGCGATCTTGCGGGCATGACGATGCGGCGTCTCGTCCTGGTGCTGTGCCTTGCCGCCGCCTCTTGCACGGCCGGGCCGGACCGGCGCGTGGTGCTGGCGTCCCTGGTGGGCCAACCGGAGACGGAGGTCGTCCGCCAGCTTGGCGTTCCCAACCGGTCCTATGAGACCGGCGGGCGCAAGTTCATCGCCTATGACGAGCGGCGCACCGACCTGATCCCGCCGGCACCCTTCTTCGGCGGCTTTGGCTACTTCGGATACGGCTACGGCACCTTCGGCGGCTTTCCCGCGCAATTGATCGAGCGCGGGTGCGAGACGACGTTCGAGGTGTCCGGCGGCCGTGTGGTGTCCTGGTCGCTGCGGGGCAACGCCTGCGCTTGAGACGCCGGGCCGTCAGCGGCCAGGGGTGGCTTCACGGACTCGTAGGCTTCAGCCAGGGGCAACCGGACGGCAGCGCGGCGCCCCAGGGAACGACGCGGCTCGGCCCGCGTTGGCCCAGGATGTTGAAATCGCACCTCCGCCGCGGCGCCGTGCTGGCCGCCTTCGTCCTGGCCCTGCCCGTCACCTGCTCCCAGTCAGGCGACGGCACCTATGCAGGCGGCATCCAACCTAGCCCGGCCGGGCGCGTGAACCCGGCAGAGCCGGGCTTCGTCAGCGGTGGCGGCGTCTCCCGATGACAGGACCCGTGATGCGCCTCGCCCTGCTCCTGGCGCTTGCCGCCGTTGCGGGCTGCGGTATCAGGCCGACTGGCCCGGCGGGCCAGCTCAGCAAAACGGATGTCAACCCGATAACCGGGGCGCGCGGCGGCTCCGGGTCGTCGAACTGACGGCCGCTCTCCGGGCCGCACCGGACAGCGCCGCTGCGGCACCAGCCGTTCCTGCCTTTAGCGTGTACCGACGGGAGAACCGGCCATGCGCCTCTTGATCCCGTTGCTCGCTGCCCTGGCCGGCTGCACCGCCAGCGGCGGCCTGGCGCGGACCGGCCCTGCCGGAAAGCCAAGCTCGACCAACGTCAACCCGATCACCGGCACCCGCGGCGGCTCCGGCTCGTCAAGCAGCATGTGAGGCGCCCGGCACGGGCGGCGGCGGGGCGGCGGCGATGGCCGCGTTCATCGCACGCACGCCGGCAGCCGGGCCGTCCGGATGGCTCCACACCGCGCCGACCACCGCCAGGAACCCGGCGCCGGCCGTCACCAGCGGCGCGCAGTTTTCTGCGGTGATGCCGCCAATGGCGACGCAGGGCAGCTCCATCAGCTCGCTCCACCAGGCCAGTATGTCCGGCTCGGCCCGCGTCGGCGCGTCCTTGGTCGCGGTCGGGAAGAACGCGCCAAAGGCGACGTAGTCCGCCCCGGCCTCCCCCGCCTGCATCGCCAGGTCCCGGCTGTCGTGGCACGTCACGCCCAGCGTCAGGCCCGGCCCGATCAGGCGCCGCGCCTCCGCGGCCGGCGTGTCCTCCTGTCCGACATGCGCGCCGTCGCAGCCCGCCGCCAGCACCAAGTCCGCCCGGTCGTTCAGCAGGAACGCCACCCCGCGCGACTGCGCCACGGGCCGCAGGGCGTCTATCGCCCGGCGCCACTCGTCGTCCGCGGCCTCTTTCAGCCGCAACTGCACCGCCGCCACGTCGCCCCCGTCCAGCGCGCGGGCCAGGGTGTCCGCGAACCCCGGCCCGGCCGTGGTGGGCGTCACGAGGTAGAGCCGGCAGGGATCGGCTGCCGGCTCCGCCCCGCCCATGTCAGGCTTTCGCCTGGTAGATGCCGATGATGCGGGCCAGCAGCGCCAGCGCGTCCTGCTCGGGCCGCTGGAAGGTGTTGCGGCCCATGATGCTGCCGTTGGCGCCGCCGTCCGCCAGGCCCTGCACCTCCTCGCAGATCGCGTCCACGCTGTCCCTGGCCTCGCCGCCGCTGAACACCACGATGCGGCGCCCGTTGAAGCAAGCCTGCACGACATGGCGCACGCGGGCGGCCATGGTGGACACGTCTATGTTCTGCGTGGCGTAGGTCTTCTTGGCCGCCTCCAGGCTGATGACGCTGGTGGGCGGCTTCACCTTGATGATGTGCGCGCCCATCAGCGCCGCCATGTGCGCGGCATAGGCGCAGATGTCCACCGCGGTCTCGCCGGCCTTGTCCAGCATTGGGCCGCGCGGATAGGACCACACCACCACGGCCAGCCCGGCGGACTTCGCCTCCTCCGACAGCTCGCGCAGCTCGTTCATCTGCTTGAAGGCGTATTCGCTGCCGGGGTAGATCGTGAAGCCGATGGCGGAGCAGCCGAGCCGCAGCGCGTCCGACACCGAGCCGGTCACGGCCTGGTCCTTCTCGGTCGCCAGGCTGTTGCTGCTGTTGAGCTTGAGGATCATCGGGATCGCGCCGGCGAAGGTGCTGGCCCCGGCCTCGATCATGCCCAGCGGCGCCGCGTAGGCGTTCAGCCCGGCGGCCAGCGCCAGCTTGAAGTGGTAGTGCGGGTCGTAACCCGCCGGGTTGGGCGCGAACGAGCGTGCGGGGCCGTGCTCGAAGCCCTGGTCCACCGGCAGGATCACCATTTTGCCGGTGCCGCCGAGCTTGCCGGCCATCAGGACGCGGGCGAGGTTGGCCTTGGTGCCGGGGTTGTCGCTCTCGTAATTGTCGAGGATGGTTTTGACGGCTGGCGTGACTTGCATGGGCGGCGCTCCGGATGTGGCCGGACGGTGCCGGCGTTGGCGGCGGCTTAGCCGATGGGCGGGCGGCTGTCACGGCCAGCCGGGGGCAGGCGGCGGGCCGGTTCGGGACCGCCCGCTTCTGGCGCGGCCTCGTTGCGGCGGGCAGCGGTGCGGATGGGCTGCGGCAGACCGCCGGCGTTGCCGTGCCGGTGCGAGGTGCGAGGTGCGAGGTGCGAATGTGGAGCCTGGCGGGCGCGGCGCAGACGCCGGGATCGGTTTCATGGAGGAAGTTTGATGCCTGAATACAAGCTGCACTATTTCCCGGAGTCGGGAAACAGCTACAAGCTGGCGCTCATGCTGACCCTCTGCGGGCAGGAGTTCGAGCCGGCATGGACTGATTTCGGCAGTGGAGTGACCTGGACGGACGAGTGGCGCCGAACCGTCAATCCCATGGGTGAGATACCGGTCCTCATCGAGGACGGCGTGAGCCTGACGCAGACCGCGCCGATACTCCTGCGATTGGCCGACAGGTTCGGCAAGTTCCAGGGTGCCGACGAGGGGGAGCGGTTCGAAGTGCTGCGTTGGCTTTTCTGGGACAACCAGAAGCTGAGCGGCTTCATGGCGGCTTACCGGTATCGCCGCGCATTCGTTGAGAACTCGAACAAGCATGTGCAGGACTTCATGAGATCGCGGGTTGACGACTTCCTGAAGATACTGGAGGGCAACCTGAAGGACCGGCCCTTCATCGTGGGCGGCAAGCCGACGGTCGCTGATCTCTCGATGACGGGCTACCTGTCATTTCCTGTGAACGAGAGCGGTTACGATCTGGACGCGAGCCATCCCGCGATTGCCGCTTGGTTAGGGCGCATCCGGGAGCTGCCAGGCTGGGCCGCCCCCTACGACATCCTGCCGGGTAAGCGTTTGCGCTGCTATGTGTGATGCCAGCCGCCGTTTGCGTTGACCGTTCCCGTCATTGCGGGAGGCGCAACGACACGGCGATCTAGGGGCGGTAGGCACGGCCATGCCGGCCGTGGATTGCCGCGCTGCAAGGGCGGCCCGCAATGACGGTGCGCCAACGGAAGGGTCAGAGCGGACGGCCGTTGGTGTGGGATGCGTTGCGTGTGCTGATCCAGCCACCTGCATCAAGCCGCGAGTCGTAAGGGGCTGCTCTCGGGGGCGGGCAGCGATTGGGCGCAGGGGCCGGGTCAGCGGCCGAGCCACGCCGCAAGCTGCCGGTCCGCCCCGCGCCACCCCAGGTCCAGCGCCGCCGGAGCCGCCGCCAGCAGCAACGCGCCGCGCGACGAGGCCCGGCCGGCAATGTCGGCCCACGCCGGGCCGGGATGCAGCACCACGATCCCGCACCCCACCGATAGTGCCTCCAATGCCCGCCCCGGCGCGTCGCCGCAGTCCAGCGCGTCCGGGGCGTCCGCGCCGGGGTGCGCCGCCAGCGCCGCGGCCACCACCGCCCGCCACCATGCGCAGCCGGCATAGGACGCGGCGCCCGGCGCGGACAGCAACGTGACCGGCCGCCCCGGCGCCAGCGCCGCCAAGGCGTGCGGCAGCCCGTGTATGATGACGGCCGGCGGCAGGGTCATGCTTGACCTTCAAGCGGTTGCACGCGAAAGGTTCAACCGCCAAAGCAGGGCCACCGCATAAGGACGGCGCGACGCAGCATGACGGACAGCAGCACCTCCGACCCCGCCGCCCGGCTGGCCTCCGCGCTGGAGCGCATCGCCCGGCTTGCGGCCCGCCCGCCCGTGCCGCCCCCGGCCCCGCCGGAGCCGCCCGCCGCCGACCCGGCGCTGGCAGCGCGGCTGGACAGCCTGATCCTGCAACTGCGCGGCGCGCTGGACGAATAGGAGCGCGGCCATGGCGCAGATCAGCCTCAGGATCAACGGCTACGCCTACACCGTGGGCTGCGAGGACGGCCAGGAGGATCACCTGCGGGCGATGGCAGGCGAGATCGAAGGGCGGATGGCCCGGATCAAGTCGCTTGGCAGCCAGAGCGGCGAGGGCAAGCTGCTGGTGCTCGCCGCGCTGCTGATGGCGGACGAGCTGCACGACATAGCGGCGGAGCTGGCCGACGCGCAGGGCCGTCCCCGCCCCGTGCCGGGGCAGGCGCCGCCGCAGCCTGCCGAACCGCCCGCCGCCGAACCGCCCGCCGCCGAACCGCCCGTCATTGAGCGGGAACGCCTGGCGGAACTGGCCGACCAGGCGGAAAGCATTGCGGCGGCGATGGAGCAAGCCTAGATACTGTAGCGGGGCTGCCCGGTGCGTCAGGTACTTCACCCCCAGGGCCATAAGCACTCTCCCGGGAGCTGGCACTGCTATGATCGTGGTCATGGCAACCGGCGCCCACCTGCGCAAGCAGGCCTTGGGAGGGTGAAAACGCCAACGGCCAGGGCGGCTCCACCTCTTTCCCCCTCTCCCTCCGGGAGAGGGCCGGGGTGAGGGAAGCCAAGCAGCACCCCCACTGAATCATCATGGACAACCCTAAACAGGCGCTGCGGCAAGCCATGCTCGGCGCCCGGCAAACGCTCGACCCCGCGCTGGGCGCCCGCCTGGCCGAACACGTCCTGCGCGACGCCCCGCCACCGCCGGGCCAGTCCGTCGCCGGCTTCTGGCCAATGGGCACCGAGATAGACATACGCCCCCTGCTGCACGCCTTGCACGCCCGCGGCCATCCCATCCTGCTGCCCGTCACCCCCCCGCGCGGCCAGCCCCTGGCGTTCCGCCGCTGGCGCCCCGGCGACACCATGCGGCCCGAACGCTTCGGCACCGTCCGCCCCATCGGCGAACCCGGCGTGCCCGACGTGCTGCTGGTGCCGCTCCTGGCCTGGGACGGGCAGGGCAGGCGGCTCGGCTACGGCGGCGGCTACTACGACCGCACCCTGGCATCGCTGCCGGGCCGCCGGGCCATCGGCTGCGCCTATGCCGCGCAGCGCGTGGCGGAGGTGCCGGCGGACGCACACGACATGCCGCTCGATGCCGTGGCGACCGAGGACGGGGTGACGCGCTTCGCACGCTGAGGCTTGGCGGCGCCCCCGGGGCCTGTCCCGCCCGGTGCCCACCTTATATGCCCCACCTTATATACAGCACGTCCCCCTCTGATCCCGAAAGACCATCCTCCGCATGAGAATCCTGTTCCTGGGCGACGTTGTCGGCCGCGCCGGCCGTGACGCCGTCGCCGCCGGCCTGCCCAAGCTGCGCGCCGGTCTTCGCGCCGATCTCGTCGTGGTCAACGGCGAGAACGCCAGCCACGGCTTCGGCCTGGCCCCCGACATGGCGGAGGCGATCCTGGCCGCCGGCGCCGACGCCATCACGCTCGGCAACCACGCCTGGGACCGCAAGGAGCTGATCTCCTACATCGCGCAGCAGCCGAAGATCGTCCGCCCGCTGAACTTCCCGCCGGGCACGCCGGGCGCCGGCTCCGTGGTCGTGACGCTGCAGGACGGCCGCAAGGCGCTGGTGCTGAACGCGATGGGCCGCCTGTTCATGGACGCGCTGGACTGCCCGTTCCGCGGCACGGCGGAGCTGCTGTCCCGCTACAAGCTGGGCGCCAGCATCGCCGCCATCGTCGCCGACTTCCACGCCGAGGCCACGAGCGAGAAGATGTCCTACGCCCACAGCTTCGACGGCTCGGTGTCGCTGGTCGTCGGCACCCATACCCATGTGCCGACCGGGGACCATCAGGTGCTGGCCGGCGGCACCGCCTTCCAGTCGGACGCCGGCATGTGCGGCGACTACGACAGCGTGATCGGCATGACCAAGGAGGGCAGCGCCGCCCGCTTCTGGCGCAAGGTGCCCGGCGAGCGCCTCGGCCCGGCGGACGGCCCGGCGACGCTGTGCGGCCTGTTCGTCGTGACCGACGACGCGACCGGCCTGGCGCTCAGCGCCGAGCCGGTGCGCCAAGGCGGGCGGCTGTCCCAGGCGATGCCGGAATGCTAATCTCGCCGAGTCGCACCACCAGCACGGGACCACGCCAATGGCTGGCCACAGCCAATTCAAGAACATCATGCACCGCAAGGGCGCGCAGGACGCCAAGCGCGCCCGGCACTTCGCCAAGCTGATCCGCGAGATCACCGTCAGCGCCCGCCAGGGCCTGCCCGACCCGGCGTTCAACCCGCGCCTGCGCGCCGCCATGTCCGCGGCGCGGGAGGCCAACATGCCGCGCGACACCATCGAGCGGGCGGTCAAGAAGGCGACCGGCGTGGCGGCGGGGGACGACTATGTGGAGGTCCGCTACGAGGGCTATGGCCCGGCGGGCGTCGCCGTCATCGTGGAGACGCTGACCGACAACCGCAACCGCACGGCGTCCGACGTGCGCGCCGCCTTCAACAAGCACGGCGGCGCGCTGGGGGAGACCAACTCGGTCAGCTTCATGTTCACCCACATCGGGGTGATCGAGTATCCGGCCAAGGCCGCCACCGCCGACGCCATGCTGGAGGCCGCCATCGAGGCCGGGGCGGACGATGTTGCCAGCGGACCCGACGGGCATGAGGTGACGTGTGCCGTGGACGGCCTGTTCGCCGTGCGCGACGCGCTGGAGGCCCGGTTCGGGCCGCCGTCGTCAGCAAGGCTGGACTGGCGCCCGGTCATCTCCGTCACCCTGGACGAGGACCTCGCGACCAGACTGCTCAAGCTGATTGACGCGCTGGAGGACAGCGACGACGTGCAGAACGTCTATGCCAACTTCGACATCCCCGAGGACGTGATGCAGGCGCTGTCGGCATGAGGACGGAGCTTGCCTGCTCCCTCTCCCTCCGGGAGAGGGCCGGGGTGAGGGAAGTTGCCGCAGGGCAATGCTGGCGGTTTGCGGCGACGATGTTGCTTACACGGCCAGCTTTGTGCTCGCCGCCTCCCTCACCCCGGCCCTCTCCCGGAGGGAGAGGGAGCAGGCGGGCAGCCTGATGGCACGCTTGATGGGCATAGACCCCGGGCTGCGCTTCACCGGCTGGGGCGTCATAGACGTTCACGGCAACCGCCTGCGGCACGTCGCGGACGGCGTGATCGCCACGGACAACACCGCCAGCGTGCCCCATCGCCTGAAATTCCTGCACGACGCCCTGACGCTGCTGTTCCAGGAGCACCGCCCTGACGAGGCGGCCGTCGAGGAAACCTACGTCAACCGCAACGGCACCGCGACCTTGAAGCTCGGCTATGCCCGCGGCGTCGCCCTGTTGGCCCCGGCGCTGGCGGGCATCACCGTCGCCGAATACGGCGCGATGGGCGTGAAGCAGGCCGTCGTCGGCACCGGCAGCGCCAGCAAGGAGCAGGTGGCGCTCATGGTCCGCCGCCTGCTGCCCGGCGCCACGCTGCGCCGCGCCGACGCCGCCGACGCCCTGGCCGTCGCCATCTGCCACGCCCACCACCGCGCCACCCGGCTGCGCGTGGTCGCCGGGACGATCATGGCATGATCGCGCTGCTGCTCGGCCGGGTGGAAGCCATCGAGGCCGCGTCCTGCATCGTGGACGTGAACGGCGTCGGCTACCTGGTGCAGGCCAGCACGCGCACCCTGTCCGCCCTGTCCACCGCGCCCGGCGCGCAGCGCGTGCTGATCGAGACGCATGTGCGCGACGACGCCATCACCCTCTATGGCTTCAGCGACCAGGCGGAGCGCGAGTGGTTCCGCCTGCTGCTGACGGTGCAGGGCGTCGGCGCCAAGGTGGCGCTCAACATCCTCTCGGCACTGTCGCCCAAGGATCTCATCAACGCCATCGCCGCCGGGGACAAGGCCAGCCTGACCCGCGCGCCAGGTGTCGGCGCCAAGCTGGCGATACGCCTGCTGTCCGAACTGCGGGACAAGGCCGGCGCGATGCCGACCGGCACCAGCCTGGTCATTCCAACGGCACCAAACGGGCCGGAGGCGGACGCGATCTCTGCGCTCTTCAACCTTGGCTACCGCCGGGCGGAAGCATACCCGGTCGTGGTGCGCGTGCTGGAACGCTTGGGGGAAGATGCCGCCATCGGCCAGGTCATCCGCGAGAGCCTGCAGGAGCTTGCGGTCAAGTGACGCCCTGTTCCGCAACGTCGCACCCGAGGCCAACCGAACGCCGTCGTTGCGAGCCGCCCTTGCGGCGTGGCAATCCAGGAAGCGTGGGCGCCGTCCCAGCCGCCTCTGGGTTGCCGCGCTGCCACGCTCGCGATGACGGGCGGACCGCCGCTGCAAAGGCCGCGCCATGAGCGGCGACTCGACGCAGGACGACCGGGACATCACCCCGTCCCGCATAGACGAGGACGCCGGCGAAGCCAGCCTGCGCCCGCAGACGCTGGCAGAGTTCATCGGCCAGAAAGCCAGCCGCGAGAACCTGCGCATCTTCATCCAGGCCGCCCGCGGGCGCGGGGAGGCGCTGGACCACGTCCTGCTGCACGGTCCCCCCGGCCTGGGCAAGACCACCCTCGCGCAGATCGTGGCGCGCGAGTTGGGCGTAGGCTTCCGCGCGACCAGCGGCCCCGTCATCCAGCGCGCCGGGGACCTCGCCGCGATCCTCACCAACCTGCAGCCGCGCGACGTGCTGTTCATTGACGAAATCCACCGCCTGCAGCCCGCCATCGAGGAGGTGCTGTATCCGGCGATGGAGGACTTTCAGCTCGACCTCATCATCGGCGAAGGCCCGGCGGCGCGCAGCGTACGCATAGACCTGTCCGCCTTCACCCTGGTCGGCGCCACCACGCGCGCCGGGCTGCTGGCGACGCCGCTGCGCGACCGCTTCGGCATCCCGCTGCGGCTGATCTTCTACACCCCGGCGGAGCTGGAGATGATCGTCTCCCGCGGCGCGGAGAAGCTGGGCGTGCGGATGACAGCAGAGGCCGCGTCCGAGATCGCCCGGCGGTCCCGCGGCACGCCGCGGATCGCCGGGCGGCTGCTGCGCCGGGTGCGGGACTTCGCCGCCGTCGCCGGGCAGTCCCCGGTGACGCAGGAGATCGCCGACGCCGCGCTGACCCGGCTGGAGGTGGACCGCCTGGGGCTGGACGCGATGGACCGCCGCTACCTGCGGCGCATCGCCGAGCACCACAACGGTGGCCCCGTGGGCGTCGAGACCCTGGCGGCGGCGCTGGCCGAGGCTCGGGACACGTTGGAGGACGTGATCGAGCCGTACCTCATCCAGGAGGGCCTGATCCTTCGCACCAGCCGCGGCCGGATGCTCGGGGAGGCCGGATGGCGCCAACTGGGACTCGTCCCGCCGCGGACGCAGCCGCAACTGGATCTGCTTGGGGAGCCGGAGTGAGCAGGGGCTGCTGCTGCTCCCTCTCCCTCCGGGGGAGGGCCGGGGTGAGGGAAGCCGCAAGCGCGGTTTTCGCCGAAAGCAGCATCGTGCTCCTTGCGTCTCAGCGCAGTGCTGGCCGTTTCCCTCACCCCGACCCTCTCCCGGAGGGAGAGGGAGCAGGCGAAGGATGACGCCGTACACCCTGACCTTGCGTGTCTATTACGAGGACACCGACGCCGGCGGCATCGTCTATCACGCCCGCTACCTAGCCTTCGCCGAGCGCGCGCGCACCGAAGCCCTGCGCCAGGCCGGCGTCCCCCATGCCGAGCTTGCGGACGGCTACGGCCTGATCTTCGTGGTGCATCGCGTCGAAATGGACTATCTGCGGCCCGCCCGGCTGGACGACGAACTGGTCGTGACCACGGGTCCGTGGGCGCTTGGGGCCGCGACCGTAGAGGTCCGCCAGGTGTTCACGGCGGCGGGTGGGACGGTCGGGTCCCTGCTGGTCAAGCTGGCCTGCGTGCGCCGGGCCGATGGCCGTCCGGCCCGCATCCCGGACCGCTGGCGGGCTGCGTTGAGTTAGGAGTTGGGCGTTTGGGCGGTGTTGATACGACTGTGGCGGGCGGCGACCTGTCGCTGCTGAGCCTGTTCCTGCAGGCGGACCTGGTGGTGAAGACGGTCATGCTGCTGCTGCTGGCGGCCAGCGTCTGGGTCTGGGCCATCGTGTTCGAGAAGACCGCGACCCTGCGCCGGGTGAACCGCGCCGCCACCCAGTTCGAGGACCGTTTCTGGTCCGGCGGCAGCCTGGACGAGCTTTACGAGGCCGAGGGCGCCCGCCCCACGCACCCCGTCGCCGCCGTGTTCGGCGCCGCGATGGGCGAGTGGCGCCGCAGCGCCCAGGTGGCCGGCGCGGAGGTGAGCCGCGGCGGCGTGCGGGACCGCGTGGACCGCACCGTGGCCGTGACCATACAGCGCGAGATGGACCGCATGGAGCGCTGGATGGTGTTCCTGGCCTCGGTCGGCAGCACGGCGCCGTTCATCGGGCTGTTCGGCACGGTCTGGGGCATCATGCGGTCGTTCTCCGCCATTGCCACCAGCCGCAACACCAACCTGTCGGTGGTGGCGCCGGGCATCGCGGAGGCGCTGTTCGCCACCGCCATCGGCCTGGTCGCGGCGATCCCCGCCGTGCTGGCCTATAACAAGATCAGCACCGACCTCGCCCGATTCGCCGCCCGCATGGAGGGGTTCGGCAGCGAGTTCGCCGGCATCCTGTCCCGCCAGTCTGAAGAGAGGGCCTGAGCATGGCGGGCGGACTCGGCAACTATGGCAGGGGCAAGGGGCGCTACCGCCCGCTGGCCGAGATCAACGTGACGCCGCTGGTGGACGTGATGCTGGTGCTGCTGATCGTGTTCATGGTGGCGGCGCCGCTGATGACCTCGGGCGTCAACGTGGACCTGCCCAAGGCCAGCGCCGCGCCGCTGAGCCAGGACAGCGAACCCGTCACGGTGTCGGTGAACGCCGAGGGCAAGGTGTTCCTGCAGGAGACCGAGGCCGCGCTGCCCGACCTGGTGGCCCGGCTGCAAGCGGCCAGCGACGGCAAGACCGACCGCCGAATCTACGTCCGCGGCGACAAGGGCATCAGCTACGGGCGGATCATGGAGGTGATGGCGACCATCAACCAGGGCGGCTTCACCAAGGTCGCCCTGCTGGCCGAGCAGACCGGCGGGCCTGCCCCGGCGTCGGCGGCCCCGGCCCGTGGGGCCATCCCCGCCCCGGCCGCGTCCGTGCCCCCTGCGGCGGGCGCCCGCCGGCAGGGGCGCGGCTAGGCCCGCGTGCCCGGCCGCCGTGCCCGGCTGACGCCGTGACCACCTTCGACACGCCGTTGCGCCGCACCGGCGCGATCTCGTTCGGCCTGCATGTCGCGCTGTTGCTGGCCCTGCTGCTGGTCCTGCCGGCGCGCATCCCGGACATGGGCCAGGAAGCCGGCATCGAGGTCGAGTTCGTGACGCCCGGCCCGGTCCAGCGCAGCACCGCCCCGGCGCCCACGCCATCGCCGTCGCCAGCCGCCGCGCCCTCGCAGCAGCCGCCGGTCGAGCAGGCCGCACCGGACCAGCCGCAGTCGGAGCCGCCGCTGCCCCTACCGCCACCGCCACCGCCGCCTGCCCCCCAGGCGCAGCCGGTGCCGGCCACCTCGCCGCCAGCACCCGCCCTGCCTGTGCCCCCCGCACCGGTCCCGCCGCCGACTCCTGCCCCGACTCCGCCTGCACCGCCGCCCTTGCCGGTCGCACCCGTGCCGCAGCCGCGCCTGCAACCCCCGGCGCCGCCCGCGCCGCCCGCGCCGACCCCGCAGCGCCCGGCTCCGCAGGCGCCGGCTGCGCCGCCGCGTCCAGTGCCGCAGGCCGCACGGCCGGCCCCTACCGCCCCGGCCCGGCCGGCTCCGCAGACGCCCGCGCCGGGGCAGGCGACCAAAAGCACGACCAATCAGGACACTCAGGCGCGCATGACGGCTGACAACAGCAGCACCGTAGGCGACGTGCTGTCCCGCCTGCGGTCGCAGCAGGCGCAGACCGGGCAGCGCGACGCCCGCCCCGCCCTGTCCCGCAGCGGCTCGCCCGGCGGCGGCAGCCCTTCGGGCCTGGACAACGCGCTGCTGACCGCCGCCAACCGCGGCGCCATCGGCGACCGCCTGCGCGAGTGCTGGACCGGGGATAGGGGCGCCCTGGACTACGACAGGCAGATGGTCCGCCTCCGCATCACCACGGACGAAGCCGGCATCATCCGCCAGGCCGAGCTGGCCGGAACCGATGCGTCCCGCGTCGGCGTGGCGCGGGCCTTTGCCGAGCGTGCGAGGCGTGCCGCGCTGGACTCGCAATGCTCCCAGTTGCCGCTGCCTGCCGCGATGCGCGGCCAGGTCCACACCTTCGAGATCACGTTCCGGCCATGACCGCCACTCTGCTTCTCCCTCTCCCTCCGGGCTACGGCGGTCACACATATCCGGAACGAGCTAGGGTCCATCCTTGTGCGATGGCGTCGAGCTTGGCGAGGCCGCGCGTGACGGTGAGGGGTCCGGGCGGCTTGTATC
>JAABUK010008219.1_pt1 | contig 14732 bp, 18 predicted proteins | sample 5559141 | NCBI WGS metagenome assembly JAABUK01 (sample SAMN10711869, study PRJNA513367) | rock metagenome | isolation source: Antarctica rocks | place: Antarctica: Victoria Land, Pudding Butte nord | collected 2016-01-03
GCCCCCCCCCCCCCCCCCCCCCCCCCCCGCCCCCCCCCCCCCCCCCCCCGCCATTGCCTTTGGAGATCTTGCAGGTCCAGAAAGCAGAAACAAACATGAAGCCATTGAACTACGGCCCCAGTAAAGGTATACTTGACACAGTCTGATCAGATTGGCAAGCACGCAAGCAGGCCTTCTGGGCACAAGGCAGCCACCAGAGGGAAGGCTAGCTCCAGCAAGTCCACCGAATCCAGCCACACCAGAACACCACACGCCCAAAGAAGTAGCATGGCTCCTTCAAAAGATAAGCATTGCTGACAGTGTAGAATATTAGGTTAACCCATTGCACAGCTGCTTCAATGAAAAACAGCGTAGCATTGCGCTTTCGCCGAATATTCCTGCATAGCAAGCAAAGCGGGACTTGCAGCTTAGGATGCATGGCCCTCATTGAGCCATGATCAATCAGGAAAGCATGTCATGCATACAAAGTGTGTGGATGTCACGGCAACTGCAGGCAAGAACTACAAGAATTTGCAATTTGCAAGCGCACGGACAGACATGGATGCAAGCACTAACCAGCTCTTGTCCTGCCATCGTGCTTGCATGACACGCTTGGCAAAGAGCAGCAGATTTGCAGACAAGAAGGCCAAACACACACAGCCAGTGCAAACACCCCACACTGGCGTTGCTCGGTGTTTGAAACGAGCTGTGCTGGAGTCCTGCAAGCAAGTCCAGGTCCTTACGAAAAGCGCTGTTGAAAACAAGCATACTGCTGTAAGGCCACGCAAAGACGATGCTATGATGTCACCTCTGACAACTTCCTGGCAAACTCTGCAACAAGTACAGCTATACCCACCAAAGTGGCAGCTCGGATAGCCCCACTTGCAACCTGCAAAATAGATACCCCTGTCACGACAATCACGAGACATTATGCGTGGTGCTCACATGACAGACCACGTCTGCCATCGCCTGTCTTGGTATCTCGTTCGTCCATACAGTCGAAACGCAAGACCACTTCGGTACTTGCGTCAACTGACGCAAACTTGCCCTTCACCCGAGCGGCCTCTCTGCGAACCTCCCTCGCAATTTGCGAGACCTTTTGACGGGAGGCTCCATTCTGAGCACTGTCAGGTTCAGATGAGTCACCCACAAAGCTGGCTTGAGAGCTGGGATCAGTCCGCTGACAGATGTCAGGCTGGCCCGGACGAAAATCCATGTGGCATGATGTGTGCTCCACTTGCCCCTCCTTGGCGTAAGGGAGGTCATCAGGGAGGACATCCAGGACAGCGTGAGCATACTCAGAAGCCAGCGAGGATGCTGCAATCCACGACTGGTGACCATGTTGACGATTAGACCGTATGACAGCTTCCGCTAGAGCGTCAGACTCGTTCTCAAGATTCACATCTGCTGTGCTTGTTTGTAATTCCACTTGTCGCATCACTTGCCCGTGGTGCCTTCGCGGCGATTCACAGTCAAACAGCTTAATTCACAGCATCGACAGAGAAGGGCGCTTGACTAGAGAGATCAGCATACTTCTTCGTTCAAAGTTGACTTGTGGGCATCGCGAGCCGTACACGGTATGCGTGGCAAGCCATGACTAACAGAGACAGACTTTGCTTTGGAAAGGCTCCACAAAGTTTGTGGCACAAACAGTGCAACAATGCAGGAAACAATGATCATGGCACGAACACACTCGAACAATGTGACATTCGGTGCCCTGTTTCTTTGCAAAAGATTGCTTTGCTTCGTATGACTGACATAGTCGTGAGCAGTTTGCAGCTTGAATTGAGGACCACTGGGAATCAGAACTCAGCCCAAAAGCAGGCTCATGCAGTAGGTGGTAGCAAACTTACTCAGCTTCACAAGTCTGATACAATGCTTGAAATATACAGGCATGCCCCAAACAGGCTGTCGTATAAAGCTGCCACCACTAGTACTCTTCATACTTTTAGGCTGGCTGGCCTGCAACAGTAGAGCGCTGCACCCTGTTGCAGAGCGTAGTGCAGCCAATGCAGTACAGCCAATACAGTTTGCATCTGAGTATTTACAAGGTCGTGGACGGCAGTGTTGTGTGCACGTTTCAGTTGATGTACATATGACAATGCCATAGGCAACAGAAGTAAGGTAGACCTAGAATGCCTGAAGGCCTAAGACTTGCTTAGTAATGTGAAGAAATGATTTTTACAAGCCTTGTCTGATTCTTGGTCTTCTGCATGAACTGCTCAGAGGGAAGGTGCTCGAATGCAAACGCGCTCTTGTCACTGACTTTTGGGTTTGCCGTCTGATTCTCAATCCTCTGCGGGGACTGCTTGAAGTGAAGCTTGAGTTCATCAGTGCTCCTGTCAGTGACTCCAGCCAGGCTTGGGTTCTTGCTTGGTACTGGGTCTTGCTTAGCCTGAGAGACAGGCCACTTGAAACGGTACCCACATCCAGCACTGAAGGGGCCGGTACAAGTATCAAGCAGGCTCTTGTCTGTGTCAGGAGGCAGCTGAGGCTTCCCTGTGTGAGTCACAAAGGCATAGCTGCCAGCTGTCACAGGGACGCCTGCAATCTGACTGATGGTCTGCATGGCAGTCCTGAGCTGCTTCAGCTTGTCAAGCAGAGTTGCCCTTGTTGCTGATGTGCTGTCATCCTTGGTCAGAGTGAATGTGGAAGGGACCATGCCAGGTTTGGCCAAGGAAGCCAGGTGTGCCTGAATCTGCTGCGTGAAGTAGCCACGCATACGGCCATCCAGTTCTGTGAAGGCAGCTATTGGCATCGCCTCATGACAGTGTTGGTTGAAGAGGCCGTGCACCATGTCTGTGAGGACTGGCTTGCAGGAAGCAAGGGCTTGCGAGACAACTGCTGGAAGCAGCTCATTCTCCAATAGGTGGCGAAGGGAGCTGAAGCGTTGGATTTTGAGGGGATCTTCAGCCTGGAATGCCTTCTCATACATGAGCTTGATCATGCTCAGGTATGTGTCAGTGGCAAAAGTCTGATGCACTGCGTCCAGCACTGTGGTGCGCAAGGCATTGTTGGCTGAAGCCCAGATGTTGCTTCCCCACTCCAGCTCTTGCTCTGCCCAGACTATGTCCAAGAAAGGCAGTTGGCACTCCATGCTGCCCCGGTCTGTGGTCATGTTGCGCAGTTGCACTCCTTGCTGAGAGAGCCACTTCCAGTTGCTAGAGTCTTGATGCACCTGTCAACAAAGCGGCAGGCACCGTCACCACAGATGGTAACTGAACAAGTACGCAATGTGCCGTGTGCAGGATTTAGATTAGCCACACAAGTGTGCTTACATGCATGTGACTATACAAATGAAGATCGTCATCTGGTATAAATTTGGCGCTGAACAACGACTGTCAGGTGCATGTGCAGCTGCAAGCATAGCTTTTGGGAAAAGACAGACATGCTGATGTCAACCATGAAAGTTGTGCTATAGATCACATTGACTGAGGCCTGGTCCACTCATGCAAGCATAGAGAGAGAATTTCACATCAGTATTCCAGTGCAAATAGACTGACCAAGGGGGTGTAGCGGGCCAATGCTTGACAGGTTGTTGCAGTTTAGCGGCTGCCAGCCAATATGCTAATGTATTTACGCCTTATGTGCTCAAACATCAATGTGTAAACACTCATAAAAAGGGATGGAAATGAGTCTCATAGATCAGTGTGAAACAGGGCCATATATGCCACAACATAGCACAGAATGCAAATGTGACTATTGCCCGCATGATGTATGTCTGAGTGCATTTACACACCTTAGACACCACAACTTGGAGAACTTTTGCAGGATCCATTGCATCTGGGCTGGGTCCCAGATCCCCAATCTGATCTGTAATCTTAGTCATGGTGTCTTGTATGGACCGTAAGACAAAAGGCATCCAGCTCTGCTTGATGTGGGCAGAAAAAAGATGGTCCAGCTTGGTGATGAGCTGAGCAGTGGTGGTGTTCTGCCTGAGCTGCTGCTGAACTGTCTTTGGAGCGTAGGCTTCTGCTGGGTCTTCAAACAGCTCATTGAAGACTGCCTCTTCTGCTGCTTCTGCCTCAACCAGGCTGACTTTGTCTTGATGTAAGCGATTGACCACTGCCACACAGCCTGCCAGACTTGGTAACTCTGCAATCTCTTTAGAGCGCTTGAGCACCCGCTCAAAGATGTGCTCAACGATGGACTCTTCGTCTCTGATGAGATCTGCCTTTGTCAAAGCCAGGATTGTGCTGGGAAGCTTGGCGCTGTCTCTGACCAACTTCACTGCGATGCTGCTATCCAAGCTGGGGATAGTTGCGTCCACGACACAGAGAACAAGAGTGTCCTCTTCTTGCAGGTAGCTGTTGACCAGATTTGTGGTTTGTTCGTACAGATCTGTGGGATATAGCTGAATCCCAGGGAGGTCTACCAGCTCAATTGTAGGTACATCTACCTGCATGCGCAACCCTGCCAAGATCAGACTTCTTGTCACAATGACAGCGTATATGGTCATCATGCATGTGCTGAGCTGCTAAGCAATACTAGATCTAGTGCCAGTGCTGTTGCTGCATGGTGGCTTGATTCAAAAAAGCAGTAGGTCATCGAAGAAACAAATTGTGCGGTGTACAGAACTTCTGAATGTACACATTCAGAAGCAGAACTACTGGTCTGAAAGATACTGTAGTATTATCTGGTCTGACAGATACTGTAGCAATGACAGCTCTGATTCAGTGTAAAGGCAACAAGTGACAAACATTTGTGACTTGACGTGTTAGCTTCCTTTGCTGAAGCTTGCCTGGCAAATCTTGATGACGATCTCATCATCTGTAATCGTGGAAAATGGCTTCATGATCCTGTCCACTTCTCCAAGAATGGCATCGGCAGGGTGATCCGGTGACCTTTGTATATCACTTGCACGGAGGCTTCTTCAGCTGACGCACCTTGCTTGAGTTGCAGCTTGACAGGCCGTTTTGTGCACAGGTCTCTATCTCGTGGAAACACGGAGCATTTTGTGATATTCTCTAGCAGGCTAGACTTGCCCGCACTCTTGCCTCCAATGACGACGACCTTTGGCAACTCAAAGTGAGACGCAGGCAAATAAGATTTGACGCTCTGCATGGCCGCCTGAAAGCGTCCAAATGAGCTACTGTTCAGCTGCTTGAAGATGGTATCACCGTCGAAGAGCGGCGACTGTTTCCTGCTGTACCCTTGCCTAAACTTCGACATGATCAGCCTTGCACAAGCACAATTCGATAGTCAGCACACAAGGTCCACTTTCATCAACGCATACTGCTGCAGAGTCTTTCTGCAAGCGGTGGCAGCCGAGCTGCAGGGCGACTTTACCTTTCTTGCCTTGCAAGTTTGACTTACGGGGGTCACCGCAGCAGCACGCTGTTTGATAATGTCAATCTGTCATAAAGGGTCATAAAATGCTCTGGCTCAGCGATAAGCTTCTCGTCATGATGCATGTGGATCTGTCCAATGCTGTCGGATCATTGGCCGTGTCAAGATTGCCGCTTCCTGCAGTTAGGAATCTATGTCGGCCTCCAAGGACGCTGGTGAAATGCCTGGATGTGGAAAGTCAAACTCAGGTACAGCATGCATTCAAGTAACACTCAGGCAGCGCAGCTCAGCCAGTTTGAGGCTCTCCAAAAAGAGTGCATTCCAGGCTCCAGCGATGTGTATTGAGTGTCCTAAAAATAACATTGATCTTGTGGACCATGAATTCAAACAAGCAAGCAAATCTAAAGCTGTGATTGTAGACGAACTCCTTTGATACAAGCACAACACACTGTCAGTCAGGCACACAGTTAGCTATGCTACAGGAAACACACAATATTCTGTCCAGGACATACTACTGTCAATCAGGTTCGTCAATGCTGCCTTCGATTGGAGTCAATGTCCATGTCAGAGTTTTCTGGTGAAGCTACCATGTACTCAGGCATTGTGTCCTGGCCATTCTCCAGTTTTGCCCCGTCAGCATCTGTATCCGCTGCATCACATTCCTTATGTGACATGCCCATCTTTTTGGCCACTTCACTCACAAAGCTCATTGCCATGTCTGGTTGAATCTGAGTCAGCGCTTTGAAGGAGGCAGTCACCTGCACAAAGAAACAGAGACAATGTTGTAATCAATGCCCTGCTCTTGTCAACTTAGATTGATGACTTAATGTTGCTGCTACTGCCAGCAAGCTGTGATGTGCTTTGTTTTTGCCAGCTTGTGAACGGCAAAAGCTGCAGCCAAGACAGTTGATGTAAGCAATATTATGTACACGCTCAAATGTCCAAAGCTTACCACAACATTGGGCAGGCACTCTCCAGCAACTTCCATGCAGACTGCCTGAAGCTCGGTGCTGCTGCGCTCATGTGCAACCTGCAGCACATCACAACTTCTTCCACCGAGGCAACTACTGTCTGTATTTGCAAGCAGGTGAGGAACTTAGGGAGTCAGACGAGAGTAAGCATGTCAGCATCAAATCAAGGTCAACAGAGCTTCCAGCACCCTCAAATTTACACGTTATAGCATGCAGAGAGGTATACATGCTATAACATGTAAATTTGTGATGCGGCCTACCTGGCAGTTGCAACCTATGATACAAAACTTGTTTTCAATGGGCAAGAAGCAGCTGCAGCATGTGCCGACTAAAAATACGGCACCAAAACTAGACATTGCTTCATCAGATTGCACAGCCAATTTGGCATACAGAGTACGTAAGTGCAATTTCAACACCAACAAGCAACAGCTGTTTCAAGAAGATTGCCAGAGGCTGCAATCACTACAACTTTGCTGGTGTAATGTGCCAAAGCTGATCCCAGACACACAGCTGCACAGCTGTGCATGCAGAAAAGAAAAGAAAAGACTACGCCTTTCGGCGTCAATTTAATGAGAAGCCAAGTATTATACCGGCTGCCCAGAAGCTGTGCATGCACTTACTTGCTGTCATCCTGCAAGGGGAACAGAAGAAGAAGAAAAGAATAACAGGTCACCTGGAGCAGAGGAGCCACACCAGCAGAGCGAGTGATCTTCCTGAAGATCTGGACGCACTCCTTGACCAGGCCGGGCACATCATATTTGTCTGCAGCCTTGAACAGCTCCAGCACCTGCCACCCACATGCCACCATGAGTAAGCAAGCCACCATGCCACCATGAGTAAGCAAGCCACATGCCACCATGAGTAAGCAAGCCACATGCCACCATGAGTAAGCAAGCCACCATGCCACCATGTGTAAGCAAGCCACATGCCACCATGAGTAAGCAAGCCACATGCCACCATGAGTAAGCAAGCCACATGCCAGCACGTGTCAGGTGCATGTTGACTGACTGATTGATGGATTGACTGACTGACTGATTGCTGAATGTAGTAGTCACCACAACATGAGTATACAATGCAGGAGATACACGCAAGTGTCAGCAGCTGCAGTGGCAATTTTTGAAGCAGCAGCAGCAACTGCAGGTGCACTCATATTATGGCAGTAGCAACAGCAGCAGCAGCAGCAATTTTTGAAGCAGCAGCAGCAACAACAGCAGCAGCACTTGCACGTGCGGCCACAGCATAGCAGCAACAGTAGCATCAGCTTCAGCAGTCACAGCAGCAGCAGCAGCGCATATGTCAGCAGCAGAAGCAAGAGTCACCTTGGCATGACTGAGGTTCTGAGGGCTGAGCTCCAGACAGCCATACATGTAGCGCAGCATCCAGGAGATTGTGTCATAGTCAAAATCTGAAATGTGCACTTCACTTGTTTCTACCTGCAGGTCAATGACAAGATTACACACATGGATTGCAGAAGTACCTTGAGAGGGTGCCTTGCCTTGCCAAATGTCGCAAATAGCGTTTCTTCTGCTCTTTTCAGGTAATGGCATTTAGGATGTCATGGCTTTGCAGTGTACCACAGACAAAGGATGAAAAAGCAGCAAGGCCACAGGGAGATGCATAGCTTGCTGTACTACACCATTCAGTATAGCTGCTGTGCACAACACAGATGTGAGCTGCGGCTTCACCACAACATGTGTCTGCCTGCAAAACACCGTCCTTGAACATGAGACACCATCAATGCCCATGGGCAGCCCGGTATAATACTTGGCTTCTCAATATATTGATGACGGAAGGCGTAGTCTTTTCTTTTCTTTTTCTTTTCTATGCATCGCCCTCACCTCTTTCATGGAGTGGTTCCACATGCGGTCAAACATACTGGAATGTGTGGCGAGTACGTGTCTGTGTGCCGGGATCTGTCTGTCTTCGACTATCAGGGTCATGTCGCTCAAGTGGGTGTTGTTGTACAGCTCCATGACGCTGTTCAGCATCTGGACTTTGCCTGTGGGCTGTTGTTGCTGTGGTGGTGGTTTCCACCAAAGGATCTCTACTGATTTGCTCATCTGGTCACATGTTACAGGGATAGGTTCTTCCCCCGGGATGCTCACCCGGCCCCCAACCACTACCATGCAATCCTGTGCAGTGCAGTCAGTTGAAAACCTAGCAATGTATGCATGGGGTTTAGCTCCATTCATATGCAGTCTTGCAGCAGAAAGTGTTGGATTCTTATCTTGCTTTGCTGTGTTGACAGAGCAAACAAATGGCACTTCAGCTTTGGTGCATTGTTGACTAGCCGCAAGTACAAGTGCAAGTTATGGCATGGCCAGACAACTCACCGTGCAAGAACACAAGCTGCACTGCTGCAAGGGTGTGACATGCGACGAGCTGCATGATTTTCTCACGCCTGTAATATGGCACCCTTCACAGAGCTGTGAGTTGTCTGTGGACTTGCGCATTTGAGCACACGCCTTTTGTTGTCAGTAAGCACACAGCACCATCAATCATGGTGCAGACTCCCAAGCAAGTAGGCACAAAGCAGAGAGAACAAAAGCTCACAAGCAAGTGGACTTGAGGTGAAGAGAGCCCAAGTCGTGCAGACAACAAGCAACCGGTTAGATGAGTGAACTGTAGCAAATGCACACCTGCAAGCCGAGGGCCTTCTGCCATTCTCTGGCAACTGGAAGGCACCCTTCTGCCATCAAGGCACTCCATCTGCGTTTCAAGGCAAACAGTGAGCACAGACATGCAGCTGAATGGCAAGCTAGCTTCATAATCACTATCACAGTTGTTGCTGTCCAGCAGCACTGCAAGGCCTGCCTAAGTAAATCATGAGCTCATTTACTCAGGTGTCTTCCCTCAGGCTCAGAAGAGCACACTCCTGAGTAGCTTTTTTGTCCTGTTCTTCTTTTTCTTCCTCTTTTGAACCCAAGTACACCTTGTGAATGGAGCTTGACATGAAACAAACATGGACTGGCTCTGTGAGTGACTCTAAGCAGTCACCACCTGGGGAGTGCCAATCAGACAAATTGTAGTCTTCACGTCAAGTCACAGAAGACCATCAAATAATCACATTCCTCATTCAGCCCAGGCTTTCAGGTAAGCACCGCCAGCTAGCGTGATCAATGTGTACTGCCAGACCAAGGTGAATGCTCACGTCCTCCAAGTACACAGCCAGCTGTTTTCATGAATGTCTATTGCCAGACCAAAGTGGACCCTTACCTCCAAGTGTTGAGGTTGAGTACATAGGACTGGTTCTGGACGTTGAATTGGGTGGCAGGCGCAGGGATGCGGCCTCCGTGCAGGATCCATCTGTTCTCCACCACAGCAGAGCTGGTATGGACCCTATAGGGCGGCAGGCTGCCTTTGCAGGCCACCTGGTTCCAGTGGAAAGTCACCAGATCCAGTTGCCATATCTGCAGTCAAGAACTACAGCTGAGTCAGCCTCTGCGTTTCTTACGCAATTTGTAGGGCTGGGCAGCCCGGTATAATACTGGGGTTCCTCATTAAACTGACGCCAAAAGGCGTAGTCTTACCTTTTTTCTTATCTAGGCGACAAAAAAGAACGTGATTTGTTTGCAAAGTTGAACGCTCTAGACAGAGCGGCCGTGACAGGTGCTCACATGCTCTGGCAACATGTAGATGATGATCACCTTAGAGGCAGACTGCTACCCTCTTCATAATCAAGACACAGAAATCCAGCTGACAGCTTACTGCAGGCACTTTTGCAAGCTACTGTTGACATAGCCATGGAGCAGGCTGCTGCTGTGCAATTTTGGCAACCAGAACTGCATCATGCAACAAACAGTCATCTATTTTGCGCACCATCCATACACAGCACTGGCAATCTGCTACATCCAGACAGACGCCCTACCTCAGCGACACTCTCCTCTGTTTGAGCACCGTGGTGAGTGCCATAGGCATACATGTACTTGCTGCGTCGTATGGCATGACCAAAGGTCCAGTCATTCCGGCCGCCACTTGTCAACCTTGAGGACCACTGGCGAGACTCAAAGTCAAAGAACCAGATACGCTGCATTTGAGGACCTCCTGCATCAGTCAAGATTCAGGAGTGAAGGCCAGGCTTAGAGTCTTGCAATGCTGCGGTGAGAGATGTCAGAAAGCTGGACTGGTGACTTTTGCAGTGCAACATCACTTACTAAAGACAATGAGCCTTTTGCACGGCTGACTCTGCAGATACCTGTAAACATAAATTGTAAGAGTTGCACTGCAGCGTAACGTACCAAAGACAATGAGCCTTTTGCCGTCAAGGAAGCAATCCATATTCCTCCTAGCCTCTGACAGGTTGGGGGGGTCCCCCCTGACATCCCTCTCAGTCCAGCGGTACCGCATCAGGTCACAGCAGTACACCCTCCGCATGTTGTGGTTGCGGGGGTTGGGGAACACCCAGAGCTCATCACCATAGACAGCAGAGTAATGGCCAGCTGTAAGCTTTGGTGGAATGGCACCTCTGCAGGTAGATAGCTAATGTATTACATGCATGGTCCAACAGTTCAAGCAGACAGCATGCTGTTGTTTCAGCTTGCAGCAGAAGGCATGGACATGCGCTGAGACCTAACATGTACGAGGCTTTGTAAACGGTCAGAGCTTGTTTCCATTACCAGCAGCTTAGAGCATATCCACAAAAACGTTGGTATAAGTATCTACATATCCTTTTGAAAATGCAATTGCAAGAAGCTGGGAGCATGAGGGTTGCAGTACATCAGACAGCAAATTCAGGCTAAGCAGAAAGCTGTAGGACACCAGGTCTCTGCCCCAAACAACACACAGCAAAACACAATTCAACACAGGTCAACAGGCTCCGTTACAACTGCTCACACTGTCTCAGTGCTGTGTGCTGGGGGGCCAGCACAGACATAGCTGCAAAGTACTACTGTTGCAAGTATTATTTGATGCCATATTCTGGCATACCTGTGAGTAATAGGTTCAAAGCCAGCTTCGCTGCTCAGGTCCCACCTCCATAGGTACATGTGCTCTGCCCTTTCCTCATCCATACCGCCAAAGACATAGATGCAGTTGTTGTGTGTTGCCATGCTAGCACCAGCACCCACCATCTCTACACAAAACATGAAAGTTGTGTGCAAGAGTCCAGGTGAACAAGTGCTCTGCAGCTCTGACACCGGCTGTGAAGCTGAAATCATTCATTTCAAATGAGTGCTGTTCCCATGCCCCTCAGTGACGTCATGCGCATGCTGAGTCCTCGCTCACAGCACAAACGCAGCTTACCACAGTGAAACTCCGGAACATCCCCTGTTTCCCACTCCCATTCGCAAATCTCCGCTTGTAAAGCTGACTGAAGTCTCTCGGCCAGCTCCTCCTTCCCACCGACAGATGGAAGACCACGGTTGGCCAGAAGCAGCTCGACGTCCTCGGGGCGTAAGTGTTCAAGGACGGCAGTTATCATGTGTGGGCCGTTCACGGCCATTTCCAGGGGCCACAACGCGGCTGAGGCTAGAGCCAATTCTGACACCTATGCAGGGCTGACGACGCCGAGAAGTATCGACCACTGATGGAAGCCAAAGCTCGTTTGTTGCGTCGTTTGTTCCGGACCGCGTGCAGATCGTGAAACTGACACCGGTAACGTGAGGTGCAAAAGCGGCTGCTTCACAAGCAATAAGGGTAAGAGCCCTGTAAGTCACTTTCAACACAGGCGGCTAACTAAATCGAGAACGTTATTGCAGAAGGTAGTTGGAGCTGCGAAAAAACGCCAGGTACTTTCAGCACTGCTGAAACCATTTTGTGTACTTCTGCTTTACTTGCGCTGTTAGGGCAAGTTGTGGCAACTGCAAGTTGACTGCAGCCGAAGTGATCTGGTGGGAGAGGCGTAGACATCTCGATGTTCTCGAATTAAAAATGTATTTTTCCGCTCGTGATTAACAGACTAAACCATCTTGCGCCATTATGGTACCAGCCGTCATAGGCTCGGACCTGAATCCCGACTTCAGTTTTGACTTCGGGGCTGGCCTGTCCCCTGCCCAAGCGCCATGGGAGATGTCAGGTACATACAGCCCTTTGACTCCTCCTTGCCTGCAGTGTCAGCTTGCTGAAGCTCGTCAACTGTGCAGGTGCTGCCGGACAAGCTGTTCCTGCAAAAGGCTCCAGTCTAGATGACAAGATACAACGGCGCGTCCAGGCTCGAAATCAAAGGGGAAATAGTGTATACACGCCCGAGGTGAGCCCATTTTACACCATACGTTGCCTGCAGAAGGCACGGGCCTTTTTGCCTCGGCCAGGTTTTTAAGCTAGCTCACCTGTGTGCAGAGCGGTGGCAACGCAGTTCCTCTAGGCAAACGCACACCAGCACCTGCTGAGGACGCCTTTGCTGACAACAGTGATTCCTCCTCAGGCAGTGACAGCGATGAGCCGCTGCCAGGAGAACTCGACAGTGATGATGGAGATGATGCAGAATTTGACAGCGGCAGCGACAGTCAACTGCAGCTTCCAACTGATGGCTTCAGTGACAGCGACTCTGGCCAGCCTTCTGCAGGTCAGGACAGCGACTCAAATGAGGATGCACCCCTAGCAGCAGAGCAACAGGGTGCGGCATCAAGGCAGAAGGTCATACCTCCTGCTACTAAGCCCAATGCCAAGTCACAGCAACAGCAGCTGCCAGCAGATGTCAGGGCCGACGCTGACAGCTCTGGTGATGACTTTGATGATGATGATGATAATGATGATGATCAAGAAGAGAGTCAGAGGGATGATGAAGCTGCAGCACACAACGCAAACAGACGTAACAGTCATCAGGTATGAGCCCAAAGAGCATTAACCACTCAACACACACCGTCCTTGCAAGGCTTCATCTGTGTTAGGCCAAAATAACACCAGCGCAATATGGCCTGCCATGTCATGACAGCATTGTCACTGATGCAATGTTACTTTTACCCAAGTGCACCTTTTCCCTGGGTGCATCACAACAATAATACCAGCTGAGCACAGCAGCATTTGCATCAACATCAACTTTTCAGAAATATTTCTATGCTAAACTTTCCATAGCATTGCCATGCAGGCGGCAGGTCCAAGCGGAAGATCTGGCAAGCCTGGCTACTTTGCCCAGACTCCTGATGGCACTCGCTTCTCAGCTCAGAGCTTCTCAGACCTCAACATCTCACGCCCCCTTGTCAAAGCCTGCGAGGCTTTGGGGTACACCAACCCCACCCCCATCCAGGTACCCCTCTATCCAATGCCTGTCTACGATCATGCACATGAAGAAGATCTTGTCTCATGGCCATAATTTTGCCATTGGGAAGTAATTTGTCGTGTGTTACATGTCAAAAATAGGTAGATACAACAGCAGAAGATGAATTAGATGGATTCCCCTTTGCTAGCCTATCAGGCTGTGAGCATGATCTCCATCACTGATGCTGTGTAGAGGTACCAACACCTATTTGCAAGGGTTCTCACTTTGGTATGGATGATGTGTTTGTATACAGTCATGCGTTTTGGCCAAGTTACAGTCTCACACAATTAGTCTGGCAAGATCTGGTGACGCACTTTGCTGTTGCAAGTAGCAGAAGATGAGTATTGATGGATTCCCCTTTGCTAGCCTTTCAGGCTGTGAGCATGATCTCCATCACTGATGCTGTCTGCAATCTCCACAAGCTGTTTCAGCCCTCAAAGCTCTTCTGAAACTAGCAAGGCCTGATACTAGTGCCCAAGCAGTCTTGCAATGAAATGAACGTCTGTTTGATATTGACATTTTCACATCCCCAGGAGCGTTTTACATGTCCCCAAGAGCTTTGTGTATCTACCACCATGTACTCAGAGTTTGGTGCGTCTGCTTTAGGATGCGTTTAGCATTGTGCCTGGTCACAGCATGATCAACTGCTATCCACATATCAGATGTGGATTACATGTGAGTTGAAGTCACTCCCAATGTCAGTGTTTGAGTAGCAAAGGATGAGGTTTGATGGATTCCCCTTTGCAAGCCTCAGGGCTATGAGCATGATCTCCATCTCTGATGCTCTTCATATCCACAACACTCTAGCACTCACAGCCTTGTTGCTGTCATGGCTTTCTGTTTTTTGCTGCAACCTTCATCTCTTAGCTGGCAACAGCATTGAAGCAGCACTGCAACTGCTGTACTATGCATGATAGGTGTCTTGAATGTATTGTGTACAAGCTACATCTAGCTTGTCTGCTGTTTTGTGCTTGAGCAGCAGTGGCAGCAAAGACAGAGAGTTTTGTCACACCTGGCACCAAATCTAGACACGGTCATGGGACAATTCCTAGTAGGGGACTTCTCAGAACTTAGATAGCGTTTTGCACTTCAGTGTTGTCAGGAGTGTTTCTCTGATCAATTATGAAGGCATCTGGTTGGCACGTGATGAGCTGATTAGACTGAGGCGTCGAGCCCCTTTGTGGCAATGCGCCGTTACACATGTCTTCCACCTCCTGATGCTTCCCTCTGCCATTGTTGCTAGCAACTGCAAGCTACGTTTCCATGCACCCCCCCCCCCCCCCCCCCCCCACTGGGAC
>JAABUK010008221.1_pt1 | contig 14731 bp, 7 predicted proteins | sample 5559141 | NCBI WGS metagenome assembly JAABUK01 (sample SAMN10711869, study PRJNA513367) | rock metagenome | isolation source: Antarctica rocks | place: Antarctica: Victoria Land, Pudding Butte nord | collected 2016-01-03
AAATTAATAATCTTAATACTTTAATAGTAGAGGTTATAAAGGTTAACGACAAGCTTTATAAATTAATGATAAAGAAATGGTATAATAATAGAACCTCTAGAATAAGATAATTAGGAATCTTCGCTAGTAATAGACTAGGAAGATAATAGTATTAATAACGCGACCTATATAAATATATATTAATAGAACTAGACTTCACTTAGAAATAAGACAAGGGAAAATTCAGGGGTAAGAAGTAGCTTAAAAGGGGTAAGAAAGTAATAACCTATTATAACTATAATAAACTAGGCTACCTCGCTAGAAACTACTAGTTAAAGAATATAGTACCGCGACTATAATTAAATATACTAAGAAGAGTTCTATATAACGAACCTTCTAAGGATCTAGAGAATTATAACTCTAACACGATCTATAAGTAGATAGAGGTAGAGAAATTACTAAAGGAAGTTATAAAGGAAGAACGCTATTTCAAATTTATACGAAAAGTATATTAATTTATTAAGAATCTGAAAGATTATAAAATATCATCCTAGGATATTAATATAAGAACCACGAGGTATCTTATCCTAGTAGGTCAAGAGGACTTAGAACTTAAAGAAGTTTTAAAAGACCTAGTCATTAATATCTAGATAGAGGTAGACTAGCTATAATAATAACTTTAAGACATTTAAGATAAGAAGATAAAATAAGAATCTTTAAATAATAGTAAGGTTCTAAAGTATAACTTAAAATATAGATAAGAAAGTTAAGAGAGCTTAGAGGAAGAAGCGCTATACTATAAACTTAGCAGGGATACTCTAGATAACTCTCTATCTTATACCACCGTATTATAAGGATTAAATAAAGATAAACACTTAGAGGAAATATATTATAAAGAAAAGCTTTATATTAAAGACTACTAATTTAACTTAATATACCTAGAATACGGTATTATATATTAGATAGCCTACGCCGACGACTACTATAAGTACTACTTATAAGTTCGGATGGAACTAGGAAGGTAGGTAGTAAGTATATCTTATAAACGGATGATTTAAAGAGATTATATAAGTGATAGTTATAACTAGTACCTAGCTAGCAAGCGACATGACTTATAGTTTCCAGGATCTACCGCAGGATAGTATAATAGTATTAAGAATTAACTTGAGTATAACCTAAACGCAGTGGAATACTACCTACTAGAGTAGTATACTTATATATATAATAAATATAAGAAGTATCAAGAAATCAAAATAATATATAGTTTTCTCCTTAAATAGGGAAAAGAGTAATCTCTTATATTATAAGGAGATATAAGTAGATTAATATATTAATCTTAAAGTAATTCCTATATATTACTTAATATAATATATATATAAATATACTAGTACTAATTAATAGTTAATAAATTATTATAATAATAGATTCTAGAGTAGCTAGAAACTTTGCCTCTTAGGACTTAATACAATTGATAGGCTTACTAACTTAAAGGAAGAGGGAATAATATAACTTATAGATAGCCGACAGGTTAACACTATTAATAAGAAGGATAGATAAGGAAATATACTCGCTACCTATAATAATTTAATACTATTATAAGGAACTAACCTTTAATATAATTAAGATAGCTACTTATTATATCATTTTAAGAATACTTTAATTAAAGAAATATAATCTAGTAATTAACTAGAAGAAAGGAGTACTTATATTTATAAATACTAGAGATATTACTAATATATAACCTATACGCTAATAGAGGATAGTAATAGATAAGAAATAGAATTAAAGACTAGTTAAAGCTTGTTATACTTTAGTTTTAAAGAAGGATAACCTTAGATAAGGGTCTAACTTAATATATATTAATAAGGATTAGCCGGATAACTAAGCTAGAGTTATTAGGGGAAAAGACGAACCTCCTAACATCTTATAAGAGTATAAGAAATAGATATATCTCTTTATAAAAGAGATAATAATAAAAGCTTTACTTATATACTAATCTTAGGATTATAAGATTAAACTTAAACTAGGAAAGGAACTAATATTTAAACTAATTTATATATTATTAGAAAAGGAACTTACTATATTATATAGGTATATTAATAAGAACCTTAAAAAGGGATTTATTTAAGAATATAAATTACTAGTAAGTTATCTAATCCTCTTTATATTAAAAAAAGATAGAAAGCTTAGGCTATATATTAATTATTAGAAGTTAAATGATATTACTATTAAGAATCAATATCCTTTATCAAATATTAATAAGCTATAGGATAGACTCTCTTAAATAAAGATATTTATTAAGCTTAACTTATAAGGAGCTTATAACTTAATCTAAATAAAAGGAGGAGAAGAATAGAAAACTATATTTAGGACTTAATATAGATATTATAAGTACCTGATTATATTATTTAGACTTACTAATGTATTAATAACCTATTAAGTACTAGTTAATAATGTTATTTAAACTTATCTAGATTATACTATAATTATCTATCTTGATAACATTTTAATCTACTCTAAGATTAAGTAAGAATATATCTAGTATATATAGGATATCTTAACCTGCCTATTACAGGCCAGATTACTCCTTAAGCTAGAGAAATATAAATTTCATAAGGAATTAATAGAATTCCTAGGATTTATAGTAAGTATTACAGGCATTTATATAAGCCCTAAGAAAATCAAGGCTATAATAGAATAGCCTATACTATATAATATGAAATCAGTCTAGAGTTTCTTAGGATTTGCGAACTTTAATAGAAGGTTTATTAAAGGATATTTAAAGATAGTACTACTACTTATAAAGATTATCAAGAAAGAAAAAGGATTTTAATAGGAATCTAGTTAATAGAAAGTATTCATGATATTAAAGGAAGCTTATTAAAATCTATTAATACTCTATACCTTTTAAGTAAACGAACCTACTTATATTAAGACAGATACCTTAGATCTTATAATTAGCGCCTATCTATATTAGGAAAAAGATAGTAAATAGTACCTAGTTACCTACTACTTACGAAAGATATTAATAGTAGAACAGAACTATAATATCTATAATAAAGAATTATTAGTAGTAGTATATATACTTCAGAATTAGAAGGTATATATAAAGAGTTATTTAGAACTTACTATCTTTATAGATTATAAGAACCTCTTGAACTTCACTATAATTAAGGAGTTAAACCGAAGACAAGTCCGTTAGTTAGAATTACTAGGATAGTATAAATTTAAGATATTATATATCCTAGGAAAGGATAATAATCGAGCGGACGCCTTAAGTAGGTATATAGATTATATAGAATCCAAGGACATTATAAAGAAGCTAATTCTTAAATAGGAAAAGGACGGATTATTAGTACTAATATAGAGTTTAGTAGCTACGGCGCGAATTATAGTCTAGGATATTACGCTAATCTTAAAAGAAGATTATATTAATAATAACTTAATATTATAATTAAGGAATTAATAACTAGGATAAGAGTTACTCTAATATAGGGGGAAGATATACTTACTTAAGAGATATACTAAAGAAGTAATCTAGGATTATTATAATAATCCTTTATTAGGATATCTAGGAATCTTTAAGATAATAGAGCTCCTTTAATAAGAATATATAACGCTATAACTACGGATGTACGTCGAGAAATATATCAAGGAGTATATTTAATACTAGTAGAATAAGTCTATATACTATGCTAAATACGGGTAAATATAATTTATACTAGTTCTAGATATATTATAGAAGGATGTAACGATAGACTTTATTATTAAACTATTAAAATCAAAGGATCTAGTTATAAGAGATACCTTTAACTCGATAATAGTAATTATTAATAAATTAATGAAGTATATAATCCTGATTCCTTATAAAGAAATATATAAGGTATATTAACTAGGATTCATCTTATTAGATAAGCTAATAAGGGATTATAGTATACCTAAGTCTATTATATTAAATAGGAATAGACTCTTTATATCTTATTATTAGAAGACTCTAATCGCCGTAATTAGAATAAAGCTGCGAATATTAATTACCTATTATCTAGAAATAGATAGTTAAATAGAATATATAAACTAGATAATAGAAGCCTACCTAAGATACTATATTAATTATAAGTAAAATAACTGGATCTTATTACTTCTTATAATATAATTAGTATTTAATGATAAGAGATTAGATATAACTAGACTATATTTATTCTTTATAAATTATAGAAGGCACGCTAATTTATTTCTAGAACCGAGAGAAGGTTCTAGAGTAGAAAGGATAACAGTATTAGTATCCGATTTAAAAAGATTATATAGCGATATATAATAGACTATTAATAAGGTTAATACTAAAACTTAATAACAAGTTAATAAGAAAAGAAAAATATATCCTTAATTAAAGAAGGGGGATAAGATATACCTTTATATAAAAAACTTAAAAAGTAAGAGACTAAATAAGAAACTAGACTATATTAAAATTAGACCATTTTTAATTAAATAACCTAAGGGGCCTATTAATTATAAGTTATAATTACTACCTAACGCTAGAGTATACCTAGTATTCTATATCTCTTTACTAGAGCTAGCCGACTCTAAAATACTACTTTAGAAAGATTAGAAGTTTAAGGCTAAAACCGAAGAATACGAAGTCAAGAAGATCCTAGAATAGAAGGATCAGGAATACTTTATTAAATAGAAGGATTACGATGAATTAGAAAGTACCTAGGAACCTATTAGATACCTTTAGAATTATTAGACGCTTCTATAATAATTCTACTAGGAATAAAACTAAGGGCGCCCTAATTAAAATTATCCTCTAGCATAAGCTATTTAGACTTAACATCTAAGAGAAAGTCCTCTATATTAGGATTACTAGCCGAAGTTACTTCATCCGCCTCTAGATCTATAATATTTCGGAGCTCGCCTTTAACCAGCTCTTATTCCTTCCTCTTCAGTTAGTTTACCTCCGCTTGGAGCCGCGACTACTTTATAAGTACTTTATAAGCCTCTATTAACTTTTACTTTTATTAACGCTTAAGCCTAAGCTATTACTCTATTAAAAATAGAGCTAAATTATATTAATACTTAGTATGAATATACTCTATATATTTTATTGATTACGCCCTAACGCGATATTTTTCTAAATAATTCCTATCTGTATAGTACTTATAAACGCGTATAATAATTATTAATAAACTGATCTTATCTATAAGAGCCTTCTAATAAGTAGTAGAGGATGTTTTAGAATTACGTTATATAGGTATTAAATAGGAAAGAAGACAGGTTTCTTAAGATAAGAAATCTTGGAGAGGGAACCTAATATTACGTATATTAAAAGTATAATATAATATACTTAGCTAGTACGTACGGCAGGATACGCCGTACTTAGCGCGCTAGTATACTAAGCTATATTACTTAGTCTACTAGAGTACTAAGCTATAGGAATAATTAGTATACTTAGGGACTAAGTATACTAAGTATACCTCTTGATATAGATCTCTTATATCTATATAGATAGTAATGTTTCTACGTAGATAAGAGCTCTATATTTAACTTATATTATGATTCTAGTAATCTCCTAGGCACTGAATATAATACCTTGTACTAGACCTGTTTAATATAAGCCTACTTACCCTGCTTCCTTAGTACTCCTCTTCATAAGAACTAATCATAGGTCTACCCTATTCACGGACGGAGTAAACCGTAACACTTAGAAGATACGTTAAAAAGGAAGTTATTAAAATTAGGAATAATAGATTACTTATTAGCCTTAATCTCTTTAATATTCTAAAGTTTACCTTTTACTATTTTACGCTCTTATCTTTCTAGCTACTCTAACTTTATAGTTAGGCGCGTTATACGTACCTAAGCCTCTTTTTATTTAGAAAGCTTTCTCTCTCTCTCCTTTTATATACGACTCTACTAGGTAGGGGAAAAGGGAGCTAGATTATAACTATAACTCTTCTAGGCGTATTTAATATATTAATTTAATAAACCGCCTACTTTATATTTTTTAGAAGTACTAGTACGCTTATAGTCTTTATATACGCGTATTAGATCTATAGGGGATTTAAATAAATTAATAAGATTATAATAATAAAATATTAATAGGAGCTTTTTAGACTTCTTACGTAATATAATTAAAACTATTATAGATAATAAAACTTAAAGGGGGACCTAATATTATAAGTATACCTATAAATCTTATATTACTTAGAATAATAATATTTCTTATTATAATTAAAGCTCTTAATAACTAACTATTAAGATAATAATCGGTTAGATCTTAAATAAATTAAACTAACTATTAATATTATAATTAGATTCGTTTATAGCTAATTAAACCGATTATACCTCTTAATAGGATTTCCTATATCTATATAATAGTAATGCTTTCCCGCCTAGATAGGAGCTTTATACTTAACTTATATTATAAACTTAATTATCTCCTAGATATTAAATATAATATAATTATACTAGACTAGTTTAGTATGAAGCCTACCTCCTCTGTCCTTAACACTCCTCTCTACGAGATCTACCTAGACCCTAGACGACAGGGTCGTAATACTAGGATAGTCGCTCTAGAAGAAAGGCTCCTAATACGCTAATATAGTAGACTTCCTACTAGAATACTTATAATAAAACAGTGTTATATATTAAAAAGCATTACTTATAGTATAGTTCGTAGATATAATAGTATCTTAGTAGCCTTTATAATTATAGATATTTCTACGCTAATAATATCGTCTAGTAAAGAGTATTAGTATATAAACCTTAACTAAGGGCGCTAAGCCCTTTATTAGGTATTATATATATTGTTACCTATTAATACCCGTAGTTTTTAAAGGTTAGATTCGGTCGATTTAGGTGATTTTCTCGCGGGGGTGACCTCCTAAATACCGTACGCATGGTAGTAGTAGTTGGTACCTACTACAGGGAAGGTACAGGGCACGTACGGTACGGTACTCCTTAGGGTAAGCCTAGTTAATAGCGTAGTATTATTAGCGCTGTCATAAATACGGCTTAGTCGGCTATTTCTAAATGGATATATTTCCTCCACACGATATTTTTGCATACCAATTTCGTGGCCCGGACATTATATGTATGTACCCCGGGGTACTTTATTCAAGGAAATCTATTGGTTAAGAATGTCTATAGATATCCTCCCTATATGATTTATCCTACCCCACCGGCGCCCTTAAAGTATGAGCCTCTTCCAGGTGAACCCTTCTAGGCGCTTCCGCCTTGGCACTTGCGCATGAAGCTTATCTGTCTTAGCGCACAGATCCTGTGTTTACTTCCTAGACAAATAGCAGGAAGTAAAACCTAGACTCTCAGCAAGTCAAACCGCCATCCATCGCGCAAGTACCTTTGATCATGCCAAAGTCGAAGCCCATTGCCTCTATCTCGGGGCTCATCGACACCGACATGGAAGATGACACTCTGAACGTGGAAGCCAACGCGTTTCCCACACCAGATTCGAATCAGGAAAATGGACCAACGAAAAAGAAAGGCAGAGGCAGAACTACTATTAGGAAGCGGTTCACTAAGCCAACAGCGAGGCGGAGCGGTGACGGGATTGCACCAATGAACGCGGCCCCAAGGACAAGAGCTGGCACGAATAAGGCGCCGTTGAAAGAGCAAAAGAACATTCAGCAGGCTGAAGAGACGGAGGAAGTCGACGAATTTGAAGGGCAAGGAATTGAGGATACTGCGATGGATGAGTTGGTAGAGCCCAAATTACCAGCGAAGCGAAAGGCGCCACAAAGGAAAGTAGGCCGGCCGCCAAAGAAGGCCGCCGCACAGCAAGTGAACTCAACACAGAAGGACGGCGAATTCGAGTTTACTCCTACGGCAGTCCGCCAAACTAAAGGCATCAAGAACGTCGCTGCGGCACAAGCCCAAAAGGGTAATGCCAGCAAGCGGCAGCAGTCAGCTGAGCCACGACAACAAGAGAGAGTCATACCAGAGACACAGATCCCAATGGAGGCCCACCCTTCTGGTATTCCGGAAGAAGATGAGGATGACGAAGACGCAGTACCGCAGTCGGTATTTCGACGAACAAACAATGCACGCAACGAACCCCCACAGCGCCAACCTCCTGTGGCCAGGAGACGGGGGGGCAGTGCGTCGGATGCAGAGATGGCAGGTAACGATCCAGCAATGAGGAGGAAAGTCGGAGAGATGACAAAGAAGTTGGAGAGCCTAGAATCAAAGTACAACAATCTGAAAGAAGTGGGCTCGATTGAAGCAAAAGCAAAATTTCAGGAATTAGAAGCCAGTACGCAAGCCAGAGCTAAAGGTAACTAGATTCGCCTTCAAGATCCAGTAATAATGCTAACACGTTCACTTCCAGCTTCGCACGAACTTATCACTTCTCTGAAAAAGCAGCTTGCGACGCAAAAAGAGCTCTCCCAAGATTCTCGCTCTCTGCAAAAGCAAATCACTTCACGCGACGCAGACCTGACCAAAACACAAGCTTTGGCAGACGAACTCTCTACCTCCTTATCCGAAGCCCAGAATGAGAACAAAGCCCTCCAAGCAAAGCTGGCTAATTCACGAATCGCATCTACCGCTGTCGAGAGTCTCAATGCCCGAACACCGGGAAGCGGCATGAAAGGGAAGATGCCAGCTAATAGGACTGTTATGGTCGGCAGCGCCGAGGCCGCCCAAGCAGCACAAGTCGCTCAATTGAAAGAAGACCTCTACAGCGATCTGACTGGTCTGATTCTGCGCGGTGTCGAGCGTGGCGCCGAGTCTGATGTCTATGATTGCCTTCAGACGGGTTCCAACGGCAGTAAGTTTTCTCCCTCAATCATGAATATCCAACTATCGAATCCTGATATGATGCCCTACAGCTCTCCACTTCAAGCTTGGCATTGCCAGAGACACCGACGGTGGTTATGACAATACCGAGTTCCAATACACTCCGCGCCTAGATACCAACCGTGACCACGATCTAATCGCTTTGCTACCGGAATACTTGACTGATGACATCACGTTCTCCAGAACTAATGCTGCAATGTTTTATGGCAGAGTTGTCAATTGTCTGACTAAGAAGCGGCCTGTTGAAGGACAAGATTGAATGCATGTGAATTATGACTCGGGGCTTTCTGACAAGACATGAGTATGGATCTGGAGTGCAGGAGGGGCTTTGGCGTAGGATAACATGGCGTTGACGACTGGACACTATAGCGCCTGAAGTCTCGAGCACTGATGAGGGATTGTTAGGCATGCATAGTTCAAATCGAAGGTTGTGCTGCTTGCCGAGAAAACAAATCCCACATAATGAAGCAATTTGTTTCTAGCGTCTGTTCTATGATGAGCCCCACAAGCCGGAAAACTCTCATCTCGCAACGATTGTGGACTCATATCGCAATCAAATCCTACGTCCGATCGCCATCAGCCAGCTTGGGGAACGTGAGGTCAATGACTTCGGGATAGTAATCTCACTATCGATCATCGGATTCAGGTACAATGTCTCTCCCCCTTCCGACGGTCTACCCATCGTGACCTCCGCACTCGGCTTTCTCAAATCAATAACAATACTGAAAAGAGTGGCAACAGAGCTCTCCCGTGTCCTCGCCCTGCAAATTGCTGTTGGAAGATTGTCCTCATCCGCAAGCAAGGCGCGTATTGTCTCTGTCCTTAGAGGCCCCTGTGCTTCAAGCTTCGCTTGTTGGACAAGCTTGTCGATGCGTTCTAGCCTAACAGGCGAGTCTTGCAGTGCCATCTTATCTTCTACACCGCTGTGTGGCTTAAGGAGATGATTGGTATGCGTCAAGACGCTTTTCGTAGGCAGTCCAATAATATCGACGTTCGTGCATTCGAGTCCAACAGCCTCATGGCTGTCGGCGACAAGTATGTGGCATGCACTCGCGACGCCAGCTTTCTGTAGCGTAGCTACAGCTTGCCCGACACTCTCACTTTCCAAACAGCTTCTCAGCGCCAAATGGCACGGCAATCGTTCGAAATCAACGCCGAGAGCACGGATGGCGTTCAAACATACGCCCACACCGCTGGAGTTGAGGCCGATCTTTCCGATGATGCCCGCTTCGGTGATCATACTGATTGATGGTTTCGATTCTTGACGGATGTTGAGGTTGATGAGGTTTTCCTGCTGTTCTTCTTGCCAGTCCCAATTCTGAGCGAGGAAAGTGGAGTGCTCGTTGCGCCAGAATAATGCTGTGCAGCCGTCTTTGGACATTCCGTAGGCGATTTCGGTGCGGACGTTCAGCGCTAGGATTGAGTGGTAAGAGACTTGGGAACCGCTGGCGATACCTGGGAAATTCGTTATCTTGTGGAAGACAATGAAGGAGATGTGCACCTGAGATGGTGACTCGTGCCTCAAGTCCAAGGATTAATTGGTCGAAACAGACAAATCGAACAACAAGAAGTCCCAGTATGTGCTTAGGGAAGCTATTGAATGTGTCCACTTATTGCCCAATGCGTAAAGAAAGAGGCAGACGTTTCAGACAAGCCAAGCAAAGACCGGTGTGCCATGGAGGACAACCCATTTACAACGCTACCAAGCTTGAAGCGAGTTGTCCAGATCCTCGACTTTGTATGTAAATGATAAAGAAGAAGGAAAACATCTTCAATGAGAGAAGCCAAGAAGCTGACCTACCACGCATTTCTTCGCAATACTGCGGCCAACCCTTCTGTAGTACTGGCTCGAATTTGGCAGCCGTATCACAAACTTCCGACCACGACAGCCCGCTCGTCTTCTGGAATAGATCCCGATAGAAGACCAGTCCACGATCAATCTCAACTTTTGCTGCCTGGCCATGCTGAAAGCCAATCGCAAAAGGCGTAGCACTGCAATAAATTTGCTTCATGGCTGGTGTCTACCGTATCACGATGTGGTTTAACAGCATATTCAGTACTCATAACCTTATTCTGGCCTCATCGTAACAGGGCTTGCCAACATTTCGGATAGAGTCTGCCGTATTAGGTTAGCCTCATGCCCTGCTTCCCGCTTACCACTCACTACCCAATACAGAACCTTCATTCATCTCATACGATGGCTGCTTCAGCCCTGCCTGGCTGTAAGTGCTTTTCCTAGTGATGATATTTACTGCTAATACAATCGTCAGTCCTGACTCACTTTGTGTACCCAGCTGCTCTCACGGCGCTCGGAGTTGCTGGGAACGTCTATGTGATTGGGAATGAGATACAGGAGATGAAGCAGGACATCAAACACTTCACCAAACACTTCACAAACCGTCAGAGAGAGATGGAGCTCCATGAGATTTTGATGGCGGAGAGCTTACTCAGGGACTGCGGCAGGAAGAAGTGAGGGTTTGATGAGCGGGAGTTTCTTGAGGTTTTTGCTTTGCTTTGCTCCTTCCAGCGTATACCCTGCGGTGCGGGCACTCTGTGCTCCAACAGCTTCCAGATCATCGGTTTCCGTTCCTCTTGCTTCTGCCACCCGTCTTTCATTGCACCGACTCTGCTGATTACCCACGCTAATCTGAACTTCGTCCTGAGAATCCTTCTCTCTCCGTAGCCGTTGGCGTCGTTAATCAGTGGGGTAGCACGGCAGGTAACGCACAAGAGCCTACTGTATGACGTCAGCTTCTTCTTCCGTATCATCATAGGGATCTTGCTCTGCCTTTCTGCACGCACTGAGCGTCGCTTTGACAGCCTTGAGCTCGCCCTCGAGCTGTTTGCCTTCTTGGTACGTCAGTAAAAGCTGCCATTATGTAATTTCGCTTAGAGCCTCTCGCGATTCATCTCGACACTCATTCGAGGAATCTCAAGCTCCCTTTCCGTAGCATCAGCCTCCGCCAATGCGATCTATCGCGTTTTCATTGCCTATTCTCGTCTGCTTCTACCGTGACTGATGCAGCAATCCTGGTTTCCGTAGACAAAGTCGTCCGCCTTTACTGGCTTGGCCAATCTTCCATTTGGGTCCCTGGCGCTGTATCTTAGAAGCGCCTTTTCGAATTATTCTTCGTGGCTCCTCTCGATATCCTTAGGCCAAGACACCTGACGAAGAGCTTGGTGCATTCGGAACCTCACAGCTAAGCTTAACGCATTCTTTTTCCGACCAAGAGTACTGATCTTCATAATTTGGGATCCGGGTATCTGTAAGATCGTTACCGCTGCTCCTTGTCCATCGAATGGTCTCCTATGAACTTAGGGGATTAAGCATGATCAGCACGCTTTGGATAGTTCAAGAAGACTGCATAAAGACTAGCAGCTCTGGTGTGATAAGGTAAGCTTCATGAGTCCTGCTCGTGCCGGGTCATTAAGTTTCCCCTCGGTCATGGTAGCGCTTTTCTGATAAATGAGGAAAAGGAAGGGCTTGGATATCGCAGGTCGGGAATAATATAGTGAGTTAAACAGGAAGGTGAAGTATTCTGCCGTTCTACAAGATGATCGAGACTTCGCCTCTGTATTGAGGACGCTGATGGTGTTGCTCCTGTGCTATGATCAACGATGTCCTGGATCAGGTAACGGCAGGCTGAGCCCGAAGTCTGAAGATATGGTGATAGTCGGTTGTCCAATATCGTCGATGATGGATTCGATCAAGTCGTGAGCTTACCAATAGGTTAGGGTAAGACCACGTGAAGCCAGGCTTCTGGCACGTATGTGGCGCTGAAAGCACTTGGAGAATAGTCGAGCCCGTTGGTAGGCTTAGTGAATATCAGACGAAGTATCATGTGGACGGACTTAGTCTTGATTAGCCTCAGCCATGACTAGGAAGTAGTAGACAATCTAAGCCATGAGAACGTATATCATCAAAGCATGATTTGAAGCATTACAACTCTGTAACTGCCTGCAATTGCTAACCATTAGAGCCCCCAATACCCTCAGGCACTACATCCATTACTTGGAGCAGGTTGATAGCAAACCAAACGGAAACCCAGTGTTGGTTTCCTAAAATGAGTACTGTCTTTGGTTCAAGGTCCCTCACAACTTGTTGCCTGAGCTAGGCACAACGGTTGAATAAAAGACCGAGATCGATTTCATAGGAGTTGACTCCTATATCTGGTGTTCGCTGTTTCGAGGGTTTTTCAATGATGGAAGGAATCATTGGCTGCAGCCCCTTGTAGTACACTCGTTTTGCTTGAACCCTGACTAAGCTAAAGGTCGGTGCTGTGCGGATGAAGTGAAAATGCAAATGAGAAGCAGTCCCACGTAATTACTTGGGGGAAAAAGCGCGCGAGCCAGAGTTTTGCCATCTTTTGCTCCATAAATTACAGGTACTGTGCTACCTCGGAGCCTCTGTCCAAGCAGGGAAGACATGACACATACTTTCTGGATCCTGATCGGGCCATTCACTGCGGATCAGCTCCATCATAGATTCATACATGAGTCTGTAGGCATCTGGAAGAAAGTGCAAACCTGCTGTCAAATTAGCATGAGATATTTGGAAATGGGAATTTTTCAAGAAACTGACCATCAACCAGCAGCTTGTCCAAAATCTCGCTCCTTGGCACCTTCTTCGAGCCCACTAGTGGCTCGCCTGCATTCCAGCCGGCTTTTGCCATGAAAAGGGACCAAATGTCAAAGACCACCACACCGAGCTCAGCTCCAATCTCACGGGTGGCATCTGCGTATTTCTTAGTGTGCTCAGCTGTTCTTCGAGGGTCAGTAAGGCCTTTTACAAGGTCACTTTCCTCCAATCTATATTCGTTGACAGGTGGCGGCGTGATCAGGATCATTCGAGGCTTCTGAGCAATTACGCTTGAGTGGTTCACAATCGCTTTCAGATTCTTTTTGAATTGGTCTAAAGGTACGTGCTGGTCGGTGGAGCTGCCGGGCAAACATGCATCATTGGCGCCGAAGAACACAGCCTATGGACAAAGGTGAGCTAAGATTGGGCGACTTGCCAGGTAGCCCTGTACCATAAAACGAAGGCGCGCCTGGTCCTTCCTAGGCATGAAACCTGGCAAGACAAGTAGTGCTTGGGTTGAATTATAGCCCTTTGAACTAATAAGGTTTGTGCGATTCAAGTCGCATTGTCGGTCAACGTACAGAAAACCCCCTGTTGATGACATCCAGCCGCCTAATGAATGCTGTGCCATCGAATTGCTGTCAGCAGGAGCAGCGCTCAGAGCGCATGCTGTGACAACATCGTGGGTCGACGGCCCAGTAAAGAGAAATTCGAGGCTGGCTGGTGGAGACCATACCGTTCTGCAATGCTGGAGTAAAGGCAAATCCGCTAGACTGATCGCATGATTGCTGAGTTATTGAGTCGCCAAAAAGTAGGAATTGGTCATACGGTCCCGGACCATCTTGCAGTGGTACCTCGAAGAACCATTAGCATTGCAAATCGACTTTTGAACGGGTCTTTTGGTACCAGCATCGTGGCGTATATTTTTACTTAGTACTTAGACGGTATATCGACTAGATAATAGACACTCATAGGAAATGTACACCGTTAACTTTGAGAGGTGAGGCCGAGATTGTGGAAAACGGCGTTGAGAACGGGGGAGAGTTTATCCATATGTATAAACTGCTACATCAGGTTAGTCTTGAGTGGATCAAACATTTCGCTTGCGGGCACATATTGACGCGCCTCGAACCATCAACCTCTATCGCAATTCGTCTATCAAATACTACCATCGACCGACCTGTCGAAAACAGGGTGGCACATATCTGCTTGCTGGACCTGCTATAGTTACTACGATGCCTCGCCCGAAGCGTTCCAAAGTCGCACCTTCAGCCCCCATCACCCTTCGTCGCGTCGCTCAACCTCTTGTTAGAGTACCTGCGGCGCAAAAGCAGAAGGATGTATTCTCTCCTACATCTT